>PVMK01184993.1_pt1 | contig 326003 bp, 304 predicted proteins | sample 1853481 | NCBI WGS metagenome assembly PVMK01 (sample SAMN08533507, study PRJNA380276) | Marine sediment metagenome, whole genome shotgun sequencing project.
GTCCCCCATGCGAAGGTCCTCCTGAGCTTCGCGCGCGTAGATCCACACGGCGGGTATCCGCCGAAGGGACTCTTTGACGCACATTTCGAGGTAAGGCAGCTTGGAGAGATCTTCGACGTCGATGGGCTTCCCGCCGAGGGTTTGATCGATTTCCTCCTGGGCCTTCGCGACCTTGTCGAGATTGGTCGCCATGAGGTACCAACCCCAGGTCAGGGTGTGCGCCGTAGTCTCGTGACCCGCGAAAATCAAGGTCATCAGCTCGTCGCGAAGCTGCTTGTCCGGCATGCCACCCTCTTCGTCGGTTGCGAACACGATGTGCGACATGAGGTCACCGCGATCTTTCATGTCGCGGCGACGGGCTGCCACGAGCCGTGCGATGACGCCATCCATGGCGTCGAGCGCTGTGACCATGCGTCGGTTGCGCTTCGAGGGCCACCACCGCGGCACGGGAATCGGAGTTTGCGCGTGATCGATCAGCGCCTCGACGATATGCCCCATCGCGTCATGCACAGTCGTCGAGTCGTGTGCGAGGTCCGTGTCAAAAAGGGTCTTCGCCACGACGCGAAGAGTCAGCGCGACCATCTCGTCACGGAAGTCGCGTTGCTCGCCTTCGACCCACTCACGCACCATGTCGCACGTGTACTCGGCCATCGTCGCCGCGTACGCATCGACACGCAGCTTGTGAAAGCCCGGCATGATCAACTTGTGCTGTCGCCTCCATGACTCGCCATCGTTCGGGACCAACCCGTTGCCGAGAAACGGCTTCCACATCTGCTTCACGACCTTGGGCTTGCAGATGTGTTTGGCGTGCGTGACGTTGATCGCGTTGATCACCTCGGGGATCGCGGATGAAGTAGCTCTGCCCCGTCAACACGCGGGTGACGAACACGTCGCCGTATCTTTCGTGAGCCTCCAGCAAGAACTCGGCCGGGTTCCGCTGAAAGTCGAAGGTTCCGCCCCACAACCAGTGCCCCTTGTGCCGCGGGATCGGCTTCAGGGAAGTCGAATGCCCTGAATTTTCGCCGCCCTTCGTCATTATTTAACGAAGTGTAAACTTAGCGGCGACGGCAGGGCAAGTCCTAAGTTAACCATTTGTAACTTACAGCGCAGTCCGCGAGGCAGCCGCTCCGCTACTGGCCCGCGCGGACTAGATGCCCCGGGCGAGCACCAGTGAACTTGCCGTCCCTGGCGATGATCTCGCCACGGACGAGGGTCGCGATATACCCGTCCACGTACTGCATCAGACGCTGGCCGCCGCCGGGCAAGTCCTTGAGCATGACCGGACGCAACAGTTTCAGTCGATCGAAGTCGATGATGTTGATGTCCGCGCGTTGCCCGGGCGCGAGGAGCCCGCGGTCGGTCAACCCGACGAAGCGGGAAGTGTCATGCGCTTGCATTTGAATGACGCGTTCGAGCGGAATCCGTCCCTGCTCTCGGTCGCGGGCCCAATGCGTCAATAGAAAGGTCGTAAAGCTTGCGTCGCAAATCGTACCAACGTGCGCACCCCCGTCGCTCAGCCCGGGAAGCGCACGGGGATGGGTGAGCATCTCGTGCACGGCATCGAGATTCATGCCCGTGTAGTTGTAGACAGGAAAGTAGAGGAGCGCTTCCCCGTTTTCCTCGAGCATGGCGTCGTAGATGAGGCTGAGCACGGGCTCTTGCTTGCTCATCGCCTGCATCCCGAGGCTTTCCTGTGCGGGAGGCTCGTAGTTCGGATCCTCGCCGAGCCGGAAGAGGCGCATCGCGACCATCTCCAGATTGGACAAGAAATAGTCGGCGAGTGGGGGAAGCATGCTGCCGTCTCCGGAAACCGGCTCACTCTTCTCTTGAATCATCCGCGCCTTGAGCTCGGGGTTGCGCATGGCCTCGACCTGCTCGGTGAGCGGCAAATGACTGATCGCCTTGTAACTCGGAAAGCCCATGAAGGGATGGAACGTCGCCTGGAGGCCGAGCATTACGCCGATCCCGCGCGAAGCGACTTGGCATCGAACGTCGTAGCCCTTTTCGGTGCACTTCGTCGCGCGGTCCAGGATCCACTTCCACTGCTCGGGGCTGTGATCCCGTTGCATGGTCGAAACACTCATCGGCCGTCCACCAGCAGCCTCGAGCATCTGCTCGAGCACCGCCCACTCGGCCTCGAAATGCTCGTCGCCATGGAGAATGTTGAAGTCGTTCACCGCTTGCAGGACACCGTGGTTCAAGCCGACGAACGCCCCCGCGATACCTGCGAGCTCGTCACCGCTCGCCTCGGAGGAGGGGGTCCACTCGCCGATGGCGCTGCGATGGTTGTCGCTTCGACCCGTGCTGAAGCCGATCGCGCCCGCCTCGAGCGCAATGCGGAGCAGTCGACGCATCTCCGCGATGTCTTCGACAGTGGCGACTTGGTCATACCCGGCACGCTCGCCCATCACGTAGACTCGAAGCGCGTCGTGCGGGACATGGTTGAGAAAGTCGATCGTGTGCGGCATCCGATCGAGAACATCCATATAGTCTGGAAAGGTTTCCCAACCCCAGGTGATCCCCTCCGCAAGAGCCGTGCCGGGGATGTCTTCCACCCCTTCCATCAGCTCGATGAGCCTTGCATGATCGGTCGGCCGCACAGGAGCAAAGCCGACGCCACAGCTACCCATCACACACGTGGTCACCCCATGGATCGACGATGGCGCGAGCTCTTCATCCCAGCTGACCTGCCCATCGTAATGCGTATGGATGTCGATGAACCCCGGCGCAACGATTGCCCCACTGGCATCGATGGTTTCTGCAGCGTTCTCGTCGCACATACCGACTGCCACGATCTTCCCATCCTTGATGCCAACGTCACCGGTGTATCGGTCTCCTCCCGTTCCGTCCACGAGAGTACCGCCTACGATCTTCAGGTCGTACATGGGGTTCGCCTTCCTCCGCTTAGAAGAGCTGCGGACTATATCGCACGATCAGCGAGATTGCAGCCGCCATGAGGAGCGACAGAACCGCGCGGGGTCCATCGTCATGCTGAAGCCGGATTGCTAGATCTTGACGCGTCGCAAACGAAGTGAATTCGAGATCACCGACACCGAGCTGAAGCTCATGGCGGCGGCGGCGATCATGGGGCTCAGAAGCAGACCGAAGACCGGGTAGAACACGCCGGCCGCAATGGGAATCCCAAGTGCGTTGTAGACGAACGCAAAGAACAAATTTTGGCGGATGTTTTTCATCGTGGCCGTGCTGAGTCTCCGGGCCCGGACGATGCCGCGAAGGTCCCCTTTGACGAGGGTGACCCCGGCACTCTCCATCGCAACATCGGTACCCGTACCCATCGCGATTCCCACATGTGCCTGGGCCAACGCGGGAGCATCGTTGACCCCGTCTCCGGCCATCGCCACGACATGCCCATCATCCTGAAGCCGCTTTACGACCCTGGCTTTTTGGTCGGGAAGCACATCCGCGACGACCTCGTCGATCGACAGCTTGGAGGCGACGACCTCGGCGGTCTTGACATTGTCCCCGGTGAGCATGACCACGCGGATGCCGGCGTCATGGAACGCTGCGATCGCCTCGGGGGTGCTCTCCTTGATGGGGTCCGCGACGCCGAGGATTCCAGCAGCCTTGCCGTCGATGCCGACGAACATCACGGTTTGGCCGTCACCTCGGGCAATGTCGGCCTCCGCCAGCAGTGGAGTGCTATCGATCTGGTGGTCCTCGAGTAGCAAGCGATTTCCGAGCACGACTTCTCGACCCCGCACGCGGCCCCTCACCCCCTTTCCCGTCACGGATTCGAATTGATCAACGGAGTCCAGGGTTGCACCACGTTGCGTTGCGCCGGTGACGATGGCTTCTGCCAGAGGATGCTCGCTCGCCCGCTCGAGACTCCCGGTCAGGCTCAGCAACGTAATTTGATCGACTTCGCCTATACACTCCACCTTGACGAGCGCCGGCCTTCCTTCGGTGAGCGTGCCCGTCTTGTCGACGACGAGCGTATCGACCTTCCGCATCACCTCGATCGCCTCGGCGTTCTTGAAAAGCACCCCCGCGGACGCGCCCTTGCCCGTAGCGACCATGATCGACATGGGCGTGGCGAGGCCGAGCGCGCAAGGGCACGCGATGATCAAGACAGCCACCGAGCTCACTAGTGCGTGCGCCATCTTGGGGTCCGGGCCGACGATACTCCAGACGACAAACGTCGCCGCTGCCGCAACCAACACGGCAGGGACGAAGTATCCTGCCACGACGTCGGCGAGCTTTTGAATCGGCGCGCGGCTCCGCTGTGCCTCGGACACCATCGCCACGATCCTCGAGAGCAAGGTGTCGGCCCCTACCGCTTCCGCCTTGATCAAGAGCGCGCCAGTTCCATTGACGGTCGCTCCAGTGACTGCGTCGCCTGGTCCCTTCGAAACCGGTACCGGCTCTCCGCTCACCATCGACTCGTCGATCAAGCTCGTCCCTTCGAGCACGATGCCGTCGACCGGCACTTTTTCACCGGGGCCGCACCCGTAGACGGTCGCCGACCTGCACGATGTCGAGTGACACGTCTTCCTCGACGCCACCGGGAAGGATGCGCCGTGCCGTCTTTGGGGCCAAACCCAGCAACTCTTTGATCGCTGCTCCGGTGCGACTTCGCGCGCGAAGCTCGAGCACCTGCCCGAGCAAAATGAGGGTGACGATCGTTCCTGCCGCCTCGAAATAGACGGCAACCTCGCCGGACGCGTCTCGAAAGGACGGTGGGAAGATGTCGGGGAAAACCGCGGCAACCATGCTGTACCCGTACGACGCTCCCACACCGAGCCCGATCAGGGTCCACATGTTGAGATGACGGTTTCGGAGCGAGCTGACGAACCGAACATAGAAAGGCCACGCGGACCAGAGGCACACCGGCGTCGCCAACGCCAGCTCGATCCACACGCGATTGCCCTCCCCGACCAGCTTCGAGATCGGGTGACCGGGAAGCATGTCGCCCATCGCGACGATGAGGAGCGGGACGGTCAATGCCACGGAGATCCAGAACCGACGCGTCATGTCGCGCAACTCGGGGTTCGCATCTTGGTCCTCGTCCAGACTCACGACGCTAAGCTCGAGGGCCATCCCGCACCTGGGGCAGTCGCCCGGGGCGTTCCTCACGATCTCCGGGTGCATCGGACACACCCATTCCCTGCTCGCCGGACTCGCCAAACCAGTAGGCTCCTGGATCGGTATACTACTTTGTCTTATCTTGCGCGCATGCCGAAAGAACCCCGTATTTGCATTATCGGCACGGGCATTTCCGGCATCATGGCGGGTAAGTTCCTCAAGGAAAAGGGGCTGTCGTACGAGTGCTTTGAAGCGTCTCCGACGCTAGGCGGAAATTGGGCATTCAAGAATCCGAACGGGATGTCCTCGGCCTATCGCTCGCTCCACATCGATACCTCGAAGAAGAAGCTCGAGCTCCCCGACTTTCCGATGCCGGCGGAGTATCCGACGTTTTGTCACCACTCACACATCCTCGAGTACTTCCACAGCATCGTCGATCACTTCGGCCTGCGAGACGCGATTCGCTTCTCGACTCCCGTGCGCAGGGCCGAGCGGACAGGGTCGGGAGAGTGGCATATCGAGCTCGATGACGAGGTGCGGAAATACGACCATTTGATCGTGGCAACGGGTCATCACTGGGATCCAAGGTGGCCAGATTTTCCCGGGGAGTTCCACGGGTCGGCCTTTCACTCGCATGCGTACATCGATCCGTTCGACCCAGTGGACCTCAAAGGCTCGCGAGTTCTGGTAGTGGGCATTGGCAACAGCGCCGTAGACATCGCCTGCGAGCTCAGCAATCGCGGACTCGCCGAGAGGCTGTTCCTTTCCACCCGCCGCGGCGCACACGTCGTTCCCAAATACGTGCTCGGGAAGCCGATCGACCAATTGGTCGAAACCAACCCGTGGATCCCGCTCGGCCTCCAGCGAAGAGCGGCAGCCATGCTCTTGCGGATCGTCGTCGGGCGAGTCGAGGACTACGGGTTGCCCACTCCGGACCATGAGTTTCTCACCGCTCATCCGACCGTGTCGAGCGATTTTCTGCAGCGCGTGGGTAACGGAGACATCGTGGTCAAGCCCAACATCGAGGAGCTCCAGGGAGAGCGAGTCGAGTTCATCGATGGAACGGTCGAGTCCTTCGACGCGATCATCTACGCAACCGGCTACAACATCACGTTTCCGTTTTTCGACCCCGAGTTTCTTTCGACGTCCGACAACGTGTTCCCACTCTTCAAGCGTGTGTTCGTTCCGGGCATCGACAACCTGATGTTCATCGGATTCGCGCAAGCGATCCCGAGCATCATCGGTTTCGTCCAAGATCAAGCGCAATGGATCGCGTCGTATCTCGCGGGCGAATATGCGCTCCCCTCGACCGATGCCATGGAGGCCACGCTGCGTCGCGATGAAGCCCGGCACCTCTCACACTACGTGGGTTCGAGCAGGCACACCATGCAAGTGGACCACGTCATCTACGCAAGGGACCTGTCGCGGGAATCGAAGCGCGGTCGCAGACGCGCCTCACGCAATGTGCGCTCCCACACCGAAGCCTAGTAGCCGCCCCCACGCTGAAATCGCTTCCATGCTGCGCATGGTGTTTCGTATCGCTTCTCGATGTAGTGCAAGCCCCATGCGATCTGTGGCCAGGGATTGCGACGATAGTCGACCCCGTACGTCTCGCCCCATTTGGCCATCTTGTTGCATGGATAGGACTGTGGAATGCCGCACGCGCCGGTGCGCTTGTTCACCGCTCTATGATTCCAGTGGCTCTCCTTATCCCAGAGGTCATCGAGACACTGTAGTTGACCCGAGCCGTTCCATTGGGGGTAGTTCTTGCGGATCAGGTAGCGAGCTAGCTCTTTGTTCTCCTCGGACCCGTTGTTCCCGGCGTCGCGTGGGTTACGAGCCCGGCTTTCCTCCGCCGCGCCGGTTGAGTCGTGGGTTTTCGGCCCGCTGTGATCGCAGCCTATTGAGGCGGCAAGCAGGATCGTGAGCACCGCTGATGCTAGATGTGTAAGTCCTCGACCAACCATTTGTTTGGATCCGAGAAACGGTCGCGGTTGAGCGCGGCAATTGCGCGGGACGGGCTGCCGAGGTCGATCGACTCCGCCAATGCGGTTGCGATTCCGTAGCTCTGCATCACGCCTCGCCCTGTAAACGAGTGCGCCTCGAAGAGGTTGGTGAAGCCGCCGATCGGTCCTGCAATTCCGCTGCGGTCCGGCGTGACCGCATACAGCCCGGACCAACCGCGCAGGTGCTTGCACCGTTCGAATATGGATGAGCACTGGGCTAGTCGAGGCCAAATTTGCTCCATGAAGAACGCCTCGCCATCGTAGTTGAAGTCGAAGCCAGGCGCCTCTTCTGGGATCGAATAGCCGGCCAGTATGTCGTTGCCCTCCGGATGGAAGTAGAGATCACTCGGGTCCACCACCATCCCGAATGACAGCAACTCTCGAACGCGTTCGGTATCCTCGTGTTGGACACTGACCATGCAGATCTGCCGTCGCGTCGGCTCTGTGACGTCGCTAACCCCAATCTTGGCCGAAAACACCGGTGACCAAGCGCCCAAGCAGTTCACGATGACGTCGCACTCGATACGTTCCTGCGCTTCGGCCCGATCTGGCGGCACCACGTGAGTCGTGAGAATGTCTCGGATCGTTCCTTCCTGGTCCGTCGGATCGCGACCTCGGATTTCCGTCACTTCCACCCAACTCACGCGGCGCTTCGAACCAGGCTGGCGCGCGGTGCTGACGCCGGTCACGTAGTGCCGGTTCAGGAATCGAACGCCGAGCGATTCGGCTTCGCGCCGGTACCATTGGCGAACTGCGTTGGGGTTCACGAGCCCGTCGTGTGGCGAGAACGTCGCCCCCACGAGGCGCGCGGGATCGGGGTCAAGAGCCGGGAAGCGCTTGACAACGTCGGAAGGGCTCAAGACTTCGACGCCCAGGCCAAAGTCGTTCTGGAGCTCGCGCTTTTTCTTAGCTCGCTCGAAAAGAGTGGAATCGCCGTGGAGCCAGAGATACCCCCGCTCACGAAAGGAGAACGAATCGGCGTGTTCACGAAAGAACTCGAGCGTTGAGGCGCATGTCTCCACGTTGACGGGTTGCCACCACGTCGCGCGAGCTCCTCCCGCGTTCAGCTCAGACGAGGCGTAGAGCCCCGTCAAATCGAGGTCGACGACCACGATGTTCGACACGCCGCGCGCTGCGAGGGCCCAAGCGACCGCCGAGCCGATGATCCCCCCTCCAGCGATGAGAACGTTCGTCTTCATCACGGGGGCACGGTCATTCGAGCCGACTCAGCTCGTTCATCTTGGAGGCCAGCTTCATGTCGGACTCGGTGAGCCCGCCGGCGTCGTGCGTGGTAAGCTCGACCTCGACGGTCGCCCATACGTTCCGCCATTCGGGATGGTGGTTCATCTTCTCGGCCACGAGCGCGACACTTGTCATCCAAGCAAACGCCTCGACAAAATTCTTGAAGCGAAACTTGCGAAGGATACGATCCGCGCCGAGCTCCCAACCAGGGAGAGCCTTCATGTGCTCCGCGATTTCGGCTTCTGTCAGCTTCTGCATTCTCAACCCCCTTGCCAACGGGGTGAGTCTAGTCAGAATAGCGCCTCCCGCCAAGGCCGCGTGAGCTAGCGGCTGCTCACTTCTTCTTCGCGGCCTCGCGCTCGGCCACCTCGGCCTGAACCTTCTCGAGGATGTGGCGGGGTACCGGCGCGTAGTTGCTGAACTCCATCGTGAATTGGCCTCGACCCGACGTTGCCGAGCGAAGATCGCCGATGTAGCCGAACATCTCGCTCAGAGGGACATCGGCCTTCACACGAACGTTGGTGTGCCCCTTTTCCTGTGCGTTGACCATGCCGCGTCGACGGTTGAGGTCGCCGATGACGTCGCCCACGTTGGCGTCGGGAACGAAGACGTCGACCTTCATGATCGGCTCGAGAAGTTGTGGGCCTGCTTTCGACATGCTCTGTCGAAAAGCCGCCTTCGCTGCGATCTCGAATGCCATTTGCGACGAGTCGACCGGATGGAATCCCCCGTCGTTCAAGGTGACCTTGAAGTCGAGCAGCGGGAAACCGCAGAGTGGCCCCGTCTCCTTCATGACCTTGAAGCCCTTTTCAACGGCTGGAATGAACTCCTTGGGGATCTTGCCGCCAACGATCTTCGACTCGAACACGAACCCCTCGCCGGGCTCGGCCGGCTCGATCCGGTATTCAATTTTGGCAAACTGACCTGAGCCACCGGTCTGTTTCTTGTGCGTGTAGCTGTCTTCGATGGCCTGGGTGACCGTCTCGCGATAAGCAACCTGCGGCGCTCCGACTACGACCTCGACGCCCATGGCTTCGGCGCAGGATATCGACCTTGATGTCGAGATGGAGCTCGCCCATCCCCTTGAGGATCGTCTCGCCGGACTCTTGGTCGACCTCCACGTGGAAGGACGGGTCCTCCGCGACCATCTTGCCGAGAGCAGTGCCGAGCTTCTCGCTGGCACCCTTGTCTTTGGTAGCGATCGCCATCGAAATGACCGGGTCCGGAAACACCATCGGCTCGAGCGTCGCAGGCGCCTTGACGTCCGCCAGCGTATGGCCCGTGCGAACGCCCTTTAGGCCGATCATCGCGATGATGTCGCCAGCCTGGGCCGAGTCCACCATAGTCCGATCGTTGGCGTGCATCTCCACCATCCGACCGATGCGCTCGGTCTTTCCGGTGGTGGTGTTGACCAAAGTGTCGCCCTTGTTGATCGTGCCCGAGTAGATGCGCGTGAAGGTGAGCGCACCGAATCGGTCCTCCATGATCTTGAACGCAAGAGCGCGAACGGGCTTGGTCGCATCGACGACGGCGAACTCGCCAGTCTCGTGACCCTCGAGGTCGACCTCGGGCTGCGGCGGCACCTCGGTGGGATCCGGAAGATACGCGACGACGGCATCGAGCAACTGTTGCACGCCTTTGTTCTTGAAGGCGGAGCCACAGAAGGTTGGGAAAAACACGAGATCCCGTGTGCCCTTACGAACGCAGGCCTTGATCGTGTCGACATCGGGCTCGTTGCCTTCGAGGTACTGCTCCATTGCATCGTCGTCTTGTTCGATGGCGGTCTCGATGAGCTCGAAACGGTACTTCTCGACGAGCTCCTTCATGTCCTCGGGCACCTCCTGAACTTTGAAATTCTCCGGGTCGCCCGAATCATCCCACACGTAGGCTTTCCGGGTGACCAAATCGACGACGCCCACGAAGTCCGCCTCGGTGCCGATCGGCAGCACCATCACGAGCGGCTTCGCGTCGAGCACGGACTCGACTTGGTCGACGACACGGTAAAAGTCGGCGCCGATCCGGTCGAGCTTGTTGATGAAAATCAGCCGAGCGACCTTGGAGTCGTTGGCGTAACGCCAGTTGGTCTCGGACTGAGGCTCCACGCCGCCTGAGCCACAAAAAACCCCGATGCCGCCATCGAGCACCTTCAACGAGCGGTAGACCTCGATCGTGAAGTCGACGTGTCCCGGCGTGTCGATGATGTTCAGCTGGTGGTCATCCCAGAAGCAGGTCGTCGCCGCGGACTGAATCGTGATCCCGCGCTCCTGCTCTTGCTCCATGAAGTCCGTGGTAGCCGCGCCGTCGTGCACCTCGCCCATTTTGTGAATCTTGCCGGTCAGTTTCAGGATGCGCTCGGTGGTCGTGGTCTTGCCAGCGTCCACGTGCGCAAAGATGCCGATGTTTCGGTATTTACTAAGGTCTTTCATCGTTTCGCTCGTGCTTTTGCTCGATTTGCCACCCGCCCGCTAGCCGCGAATTGGGGTTCGCGCAACCCACCGACAGCTGGCGGGCCAAATTCTGGGCAGAAACGCGCCTCGGCGGATTGCGGGACGCCGTTAGTTGAGCCCTAACATAGAGGAACAGCCATGGCCCACATCGACATCTTCAACGGCGACGCTGACGGAATCTGCGCGCTCGCACAGCTCCGCAACGCCGAGCCCTTGCGAAGCACCCTCATCACCGGGGTGAAACGCGACATCGCCCTGGTTGAGAAAGCGAACGTGGCAAAGGGCGACCGGATGACGGTCCTGGACGTGAGCTTCGACAAGAACCGCGAAGGCGTGCTGAAGGCGTTAGGGGTCGGTGCGGAGATCTTCTATGTCGACCACCACTTCGCAGGTGACGTCCCCGCAAGCGACAGGCTCACCACGATCATCGATACGGATCCGAACGTGTGCACGAGTCTCCTCGTCAACGGGCATCTGCGAGGGAAAATACGTCGAGTGGGCGGCCACCGGCGCCTTTGGAGACAACCTCAAGGCAAGCGCTCGTACGCTGGCAGAGCCCCTCGGCCTCTCTGAAGAGCGGCTCCTGCTCCTCGAAACCCTCGGGATCTGCATCAACTACAACGGGTATGGTTCCTCGCTTGCGGACTTGCACTTTGCCCCCGCCGAGCTGTTCGAGCTCGTGCGCCCGTTTCCGACGCCCTTCGCGTTCGTGGAGCAAGTGCCCGAGGCCTTCGAAAAGCTCGAATCTGGCTATCGAAACGACATGGCTTCGGCCGCCGCGGTGACGCCGGTTCGCGCGTCGGAGAAGACTGCCGTGTTCATTCTGCCAAACGAACCCTGGGCGCGGCGGGTCTCGGGCGTTTACAGCAACGACCTGGCTAACGTGTCCCCGACGCGAGCCCACGCCGTGCTCACCGAACGCCCCGATGGAACGTATCTGGTGAGCGTACGTGCACCGCTCGAAAACAAGCAGGGCGCTGACGAGCTCTGCCGGCAGTTCTCCACCGGTGGCGGACGCGCAGCAGCAGCCGGCATCAACGCCCTGCCCGGCGATCAGCTGGGGGCCTTCATCGACGCCCTCGAAACCCAGTACCGGTTCTCGGCAACGTAATGGAAACCGCGTCCAGCCGTAGGGCGGGCAGGCGATGAAGCACGGCAGTACACTCGCGCGGATCTGGCAGGGGGCGATCGAGCTTGGCGGCGCCACAGAACGGGAAGAAGCGAGGCGCAAGGTCTTCGCGGCGCTCCCGGAGAGGACGCAGCGGATCCGGCATCAGTGGCTCGGTACGATGAGCGCTGGGTGTACGGCGACGCACGGCCTGCACGAAGCCTGCGATTTTTCCTGTACGGCATGCTACCTGACGAGCACCGCCAACAGCACACCGCCTCTCCCTTTTGAAGAGGTCAAGACACAGCTCGATCGGATCCGAGCACACACGGGTCCTTCAGGCTCGCTCCAGCTCACCGCCGGGGAGGTAACCCTTCTACCGGCCGAGGAGCTTGCTCGCATCGTGAAGTATGCACGCGACATCGGGCTTGATCCGATGGTGATGACGCACGGCCAGACCTTCGCGAAAGACCCTGGCTACTTGCACACGCTCATGCGGTCTGGCTTGCAGAAGGTGGGTATTCACATGGATACCACGCAGCGTGGGCGCATCGGCCAAGCCAAAGACGCTAGCGAAGCAGACGTCATGCGCACACGAGACGCCTTGGCCGCCCTCGTCCGAGAGGCGAGAAAGCTGACCGGACAACGATTGTACGCCGCGCACACGTTTACCGTGACCCACGACAACATCGAGGAGGTTCGGGACGTGATCCGCTGGTTTGTGCGCAACGTCGACGCTTTTAGGCTCATGAGCCTTCAGCCGACTGCCGAGGTCGGTCGCACCCGGGCCGAGGCGTTCGAGCGCGGCGATCATCTTTGGGCGCGCGTGTGCGAAGCTATTGGGCTCTCGCTCAATTCCCATACGTTCACGATGGGCCACCCAGACTGCAATAGCGTTTGCTTGTTCTTCGTCATTCGCTTCGCCGACGAGATCCACATCATGGAAGTCAAGCGCGAGAGTAAGACTATCGATGCCCGGTTCGTCGACGAGCTCCTAGGCGGGGCATTCCGAGGCTTTTACCTAGACGATGCAGACCTCCCAGCGCGCATCGGAAGATGGCTGGGCCTTTTCGTGCGATCGCCGAAGTATCTTTGGCAGTGGCCAGCTTACGGCATCTACCGCCTCGCAGACGGCAACCTGTCTTGGTTGCCTCGCTTCGCGAAGACGGTCCTCACAGGTGGCGATTGGAAGATCACCTCCGCGGCGATCGTGGTTCACAACTTCATGAGCTCGCACGAGCTCGGCACCGAGCGCGCCAAAGAACGCCTGGAATCGTGCTCATTCAAGGTGCCTGTCGACGGCCAGATGGTCAGCATGTGCGAGCTCAACGGCGCCGGGATTCGCGAGCAGCAAAACCGCAAGCTTCAGGAGCAGCTCGTGCCACTAACGAGTAGGAGCCGCTCAGCGCCCGCTGAACTGAGAGACTAGTTCTTCTGCTACACCGTCTGGTACGGGGTCGTAATGGCTGAGCTCCATCGTGTAGCTTCCCCGACCCCTGGTCATGCTCTTGAGGGCAGGCTCGTACTCCGTCATTTCAGCAAGCGGTACCGAGGCCTTCACCACCGTGGTTCCACTGCTCATCACGTCCGTCCCGAAAACCTTGCCGCGGCGGCTCGACAGGTCCCCCGTGATCGACCCAACGGCGTTGCCCGGCGTGGTCACCTCAATGCTGACGATCGGCTCGAGGATGGCCGGTTTGGCTTTGACGAATGCGTCCTTGAAGGCGAATTTCCCGGCCGTCTTGAAGGCGATCTCCTTGCTGTCGACCGAGTGGGTCTTACCGTCATAGACAGTCACCCGAACGTCTTCCACCGGATAACCAGCGGCGATCCCCTGCCGCATGATGTCCCGGATGCCCCTCTCGATGGCGGGCATGAACCCTTTCGGAATGACGCCACCGACGATCTTGTCGACGAACTCGAACCCTGCACCGCGCTCGAGCGGCTCGACTCGTAGATACACTTCGCCGAACTGACCTGCGCCGCCACTTTGTTTCTTGTGGCGGTAGTGGCCTTCAGCGCGGCCAAGAATCGTCTCGCGATACGCGATCTTGGGGGGTTTGGCTTCAACGTCGACTCCCTGGTTCTTGATCCGCTCGAGCACGAGGTTCAAGTGCATTTGGCCAAGGCCGTGAATGATCAGCTCGTGCGTATCGGAGTCGAAGTGCGCGGTAAACGTGGGGTCCTCTTCGCGAATACGCGCGAGCACCTCGGCGATCTTGGTTTCGTCTCCGCGTGTCCTGGGTACGACGGCAAGCGCGTGCAGCGGCACTGGATACGGCAGTGACTTATGGTGCACGTGGTCGAGCGAATGGTCGTCGTGCAAGACGTCGCCCAGGTGGAGGTCATCGATCTTGGCGACGGCGCCCATGTCGCCTGCAATGATCTCCTTGGTCTCAGCGCGCTCCTTGCCCTGAAGCTGAAATATGTGGCTCAACCTGATTGGCTTCTTTCCATCGCCGATGAAGAGCTGCTCGCCACTTTTCACGATGCCCTGGTACACGCGAAAGAAGCAGAGCTTGCCGAGGTATGGGTCGGTGGTGACGTGAAACACGTGAGCAAGCAGTGGCTTGTCTGGATCGTCGTCGTATTGGAACGGGACCTCGTCCTCTCCTTCTCCAATGAAAAAAGGGCGGGGATTGCCCTCCGGAGGGTTCGGGAAGTGGCGCACGATGATATCGAGCAGGGCCTCGACGCCGGCACCGCTTGCAGCATCGGTGAAGCAGACCGGCACCACGTGCGCTTGGTCCATCGCGCGCTCGAAGGGCTCATGAAGAGCCTCGTAGTTCGGCTCTTCCCCCTCGAGGTATCGCTCCATCAAGTCATCGTCGATCTCGACGATCTGATCGAGTAGCTCGGTGTGAAAGCCCGCGACGGGGCCGAGGTCGCTGTTTCCCTCGCCGTTGAGCAGGCAATCCACCACTGCGCTGCCATTGTCTGCAGGCAGGTTGATTGGAAGGCAACCACGCCCGAACGCCTCCTTCACTTCGCTGAGAAAAGGCGCAAGGCTGGTGACGCACTCGCCGATTCGATTCGCGACGATGGCCACCGGCAGATCGAGGTCGTGCGCCAACTTCACGAGGTACCGGCTCATGCTATCGACTCCGACCTCGGGGTCCATCACGAGCACCATCGTCTCGGCGGCGGGAAGGCAAGCAATCGCTTGCCCGATGAAGTCGGGCGCTCCGGGAAGATCGAGAATGTTGATTCGCTTTCCCTGATGCGTGGCGTGGAGCAGCGCCGAGTACACCGAGTGATGATGGTCTCGCTCCTCCTTCTCGAAGTCGCTCGCGCACGTGCCCGACTCAACCGTTCCTTTGCGGCTGATTTCACCTGCTCTGAACAGCAAAGCTTCAGCGAGCGTGGTCTTGCCCGAAGCACGACGACCGGCGAGTAGGACGTTGTGAATGTCAGCTGTCCTGAATCCGGCCATCCCCCTGATCAGAATAGAAATATGGCCAAAACTGCAAGTAGATTCTGGGTATCCCGTAAGCCCTCGTGATTACTATAGGAACGGTCTATCATGAGGGACGGGTGGCTCGTGGATAATGTGACTTCTGCGGAACGGGACGCAGTGGGCGAAGCGAACGAGCTTCGTCTGCGGATGCTCAACGTGTCACTGCTCGTCGCCGTCGTGGTGGGGGGCTTGGGTTTTTTGCGAACAGTCGTCGACGCGATCGACATCGGGGCATGGACGATCGCGGGAACGGCGGTATTCGTGTACGGAGGTCTCGTCGTACTGCTGTTAGCGAGGCGTGTACCTTACAGGTTTCGCGCTCTCGGTTTTCTCGGACTTCTTTTCATCGCCGGTTTCTGTTCGCTGCTTGCGGTGGGCTACCTCGCCGCTCCCGTTCTGATCTTGGCGTCCCAAAACGTGCTCGTTTCGGTGTTCTTTGGTCGTCGAGCAACCTGGTTCGCATTCGTAGCAAACCTTCTGGCGCTACTGGCCGCGGGGGTTCTGTTATCGAGCGGCATCTTGACGGTCGAGACGACCACCTTCTACGATCCCGCCGACTTCATCAATTGGGTGCGCGTTACCGCGCTCTTTGCGGTGTTCTGCGGCATTGCAGTGGTCAGCGTCAACGTCCTCACTGGTCACTTGGACGAGAGTCTGCAAGACCAGGCCGAGCTCGTCGAGAACCTAAAGGGTGCGATACAACTGCGCGACGATGCGGACCGCCAACGACTCGAAGCGGAGTCGCTTCTTCGACACAATCAAAAGATCGAAGCGCTGGGCCGCTTGGCAGGTGGTCTCGCGCATGACTTCAACAACACCTTGACCGTGGTCTCCTCCAAAGCAGAGCTACTTCGGACGAAGACCTTGACGCCAGCCGAGATGAAGGAAGTCGCCAGACAGATTGAAGACACCGCCCATGGCGCTGCCGGGATGATCCACCAGCTCCTCACGTTCGCGCGAAAGACCCCGCTACAACCCCAGTACGTTCTCGCCAACGAAATGGCGTCATCGACCGCGCTGATGCTGGAGCACGCTTTGCCCCCTGAGATCAAACTCGGAGTCACTCCACTTTCGAGCGACGCCGTCATTCACGTGGATCCGACCGAGTTCCAGAAAGCACTGCTCAACCTCGCCATCAATGCACGAGACAGCATGCCCGGCGGGGGAACCTTGGAGATGCGTTTGCGGGAGGAAGAGCGGGGGTCGAAGCGGTTTGTGGCATTCGAGGTCAGGGACACCGGGACGGGGATGGACAGCGACGTCGCGGCCCGCGCTTTCGAGCCCTTTTTCACGACGAAAGCGGCCGGCCAGGGGACTGGCTTGGGTCTCGCGGCCGTCGACGCCTTCGCGCAATCGAGCGGCGGTTTCGCCCGGGTGCAAACACAGCTCCACGAAGGCACCACAGTGGGCATCTACCTCCCGGCAGTCGAACGAGCGGACTCCTCACACCTCCCGCAGGCCATTTAACTTTACGTTTAGTATTGTAAGCTGGCGCTGGGTCAGGCACCATTTAGATAGGTGCCTTTAGAAACAGTCGAGCCACTCCCCTACGACCAACGCCCCGCAAATCGAGACCTCAGCCATCTCGAGGGGGAGTACGGCTGGCCGCTAATCGGCAAGACGCTCGACATTTTCCGAAACCCGCACGAGATGTTCGCCCGGCACTTCGAAAAGTACGGCGCGATCAGCCGAGTCTCGATCACGGGAAACAAATGCGTCCTGCTTCTACACCCTGACTACGCGCAGCGGGTCCTGCTCGACCGCGAGAAGAACTTCTCGATCAAGAAGGGTTGGGAGTCCGTCATGGCCGACTTCTTCGAGGGCGGCTTGGTCATGCGTGACTACGAAGAGCATCGACTGCATCGAGGCATCATGCAGAGCTCATTCAAGCCCGATGCCATGCGCGAATACATCACGCGCATTCAAGCCATTGTGAAACCCGCGGTCGAGCGCTGGGCCACGCAAGGCACATTCCTCTTCTACGACGAGGTGAAGCGCCTCTTGCTCGACATCGCGTTCGACGTGTTCTGTTGGGTGGACGATTCCGAGAACACGGTCAAAGCTATCAACAAGGCCTTCACCGACATGATGGAGGGAGCACTAGGAATCGTTCGCCTCCAGATCCCCGGCCTGCTCTACCATAGAGGGTTGCGCGGGCGTCAATACCTCAAACAGTTTTTCATGGATCTCATCGAGAAGAAGCGCACATCGAACGACCGCGACGTGTTCGCTCATTTTTGCAAGGCCAAGACCGAAGATGGCGAGTACTACGCCGATGAAGACATCGCGGACCACATGGTATTCCTAATGCTCGCCGCGCACGACACGACTACGAGCGCCGCAACGATGGCAGCGTACTACCTGTGCAACGATCCCGACCTTCAAGACCGCCTGAACGAAGATGTGGTGAGCACCGAGCAACCGTTGAGCTACGAGGCTTTCTTTCACGAAATGAAAGAGATGGTCGGCGTGTTCTACGAAACGCTACGGCTGCACCCGCCTGTTTCGATGTTCCTCCGACGAACCATCCGCGAGTGCGAGTTCGATGGAGTGCGTGTTCCTGCCGACTCCATGGTCTGCGTGCCCAGCACGTACATCCATCGGCTCGAAGAGTTCTGGCACGATCCGGACAAGTTCGACCCTACACGCTTCAATGAAGAGGTGCACGAGCATCGAAACCACAATTTCATGTGGATTCCCTTTGGTGGCGGCGCCCACAAGTGCATCGGCATGCACTTTGCGAGGCTCCTCTTCATGCAGACCTTCGCAGAAATCGCCAGCAACTACCGAATGGAATTCGCGAAAGAAGACTACTTCCCGGCGAAGCTCCAATACTTCCCGTTCAGCAGGCCCCTAGACAGCCTGCCGATGAAGCTCGTCCGGCGATCGTGAGCTCAGCGCACGGGCACTCATGCCCTGGCCAACGTGCGCTTCACCTCAGGTCCCCTTATACCTCCCCATGCCCCGCCGTTCGGGGTGAAGCTAGCCGGAGCTCAATGCGCTCCGTGTTTCCTTGCCCCTGTTAGTACGAGTTCGGTGGTCATTCCTGGAAGCACCGACGCGCCGCCCTGGGCCACGACAAAAAGGTCGGATGGAGATCCGCCCGCTTTCAGGGGGGTCGCGGTGACCGTGTAGTCGCCCGGCTCGAGGCGGACGAGCCAGTCGGTACAAGCAAATCCCGCAAAACTCCGGTCCAACAGGCACAGGAGGGGCTCCTCCTCGAGTGAGAACAGCGCTTCCCGCGCCTCGCCAAGATCGTTCGTAACCCTAAAGAATACGCCGGTGATCTCCGCCATACCATCCTGCGGAACGACGAGCGCCACGTGCAAACCCGTCTCGCCACTGTCGCTCGTCGCGGCACCGCCGCATGCGATGAGGAGAACTGCCACAGCCGCCAAGACGGGAAGCGAGCTCCGTCGCACACCACAGTCCTTGATCAGATCCCTGGCCATGGGATTCCTCCTGCCAACCCATAAGCCGGCACTACGATCCTGGGGCCCTTCCACGACCCCGCAAGTGGGCTAACACAGGGAGGCTAGCCCCCACGATCGACCAACGCTATCATCCCGAAGAGCTGCCGCTCCCATGGCGCGGAGAAAACGTCACTCACCGCCGCCTAGCAAGCCCAGACCGTGCGCCTAGGGCCCGTTGCAGAAGCTGTTATCGTTGAACCGGCCCGAATGGGTTCGGTTTCCACATTCGGTAGATCAAAAGCAATGGCATGAGAGTGTATGGTGCGCCGATCAACAAGACCATTGGCAGGTTGGTCTGCGTGGCGTGTTCGCTGAACGCCTCCATCAAGACGTATACGACGACCGAATAGAACATTGCGGATGCGAAAAGCAGCGCTGGCAAACGGATCCAATTGCGCCGCCGCACGAACGCGTACACCAGCACCAAATAAAAGGTACCAAAGACAAAGGCGTCGATCCCGAACATCACTCGAATGCTGAGCAAACGGTCGAGTAACAATGGGTCAAACGTTTCGGCATACCAGCGCCAGGCTCGTCCGAGCGGGTCGCTCGCCGTCCTGAGGTCGACACCAAACACGATCCACTGCTCGAAGATCAGTGATGTGAAGGCAAAGATCGAGAAGGCAACGATGAACAGCCGATCCAGCGGATGGCGCGCTCCGGTATTCCTCATCCGACTACGTTTAGCGCGTTGGCCAGCCGTTACCAGGCCTCCTCAGCTCAGCCAGACGAATCGCGAGCCAGAGCCCCGACACCAACCAAGATGACGATCACCGCGATTGAAATGGCGACCGCACTTTTGGCGCCGAGGTCGATGAGACCCCCGTCGTATTTTTGCAAGATCAGGTCATGCAGGTAGACGTAGTTGTTGAAGGCGACACCGAGGACGATCGCTGCGACTGCCGTTTTTTTGGACATGAATACCTCCGCAAGCTTCTGGGGCCCAGACTGGCTTCGGACCGAAGCCCCAAAAACAGTATACGCGCAAGCGACGATAGGTTCTTAAAAGGGGGGGCTGAGGAGCATTCAGAAGAGGATGTGATCGATATACACGGGGCCGGAGGGCGGGGCCGGGCGTTCCAGCGGGGGTGCGCAGATGGCGTAGACATCGCTGGCCTCCGCGAGGTCCGCGAGCCATTGCGTAGGGGGACGCTCGTCTGAGACGAACAGGGCAATGTGACTGAACCCTTGGCCGACTATCCTCACAGGGAATGCACTCGATGCAAAGGGGGTTCGTTCTAGAGCAGTGATCTATCGGCCACAGTTGCCTCTATTGACGACCTGAGCGGGGGGTTTAGGCCCGCGCGCAGGTAGCCTAGGGATGGAGGTGCCGCGAAAGCTCGGTTGGGCTACTAGTCCGCATCGATGAGTACAGCGAACAAACGTATGCTCGTGGCGCTCGCAGCGATCGGTGGGGTTCTTATCCTCTCCGTGGGCATCGCATTGACCATGCGCCGTGAAAAGGCCGAGTCATGGAACGCAGCGCACGAGGGATTTCTGGCGATTGCCACTCCTTGCTGCACGCATGCATCGCTCTGGGATGCCTTGGATACGATGACTCCCGACGGCCAACGCGCACGCCCGGCCTCGGCAGCGGAAGCCGCGCAATGGCTCAATGATTGGCCGTACCGCAGTCGAGAGGATCACGACAGTCCCCAAGAGACACAACTCAACGTCGCCCTGCAGAACACCGAGGTCAGATGCGTTGGCTCCCCGACCGGCGGTGAGATTCCGCAACACGACGATGATGATGAGACCCTCGAAGCGATACGGCATCGGCGCGAATGCGTTTACGCCAAGTGGAAGGTTTGGTCCGTGGAAACGGCGAATGAGCACTTGAACGAACGTCACACGGTATGGGCAGACGACGATGGTTTTTTTCACGGGCGCGTCGACTACTGGCACCGGGAATAGCGGAAACCGGCTCACCCAAGGGCACGCCGCTTCTGGCTGCGCGGGTTATCGCCGTGTGCCTCGTAAACCCCTGTAATGACAGGGTTTGCGGGGGGGTAGCGTGTCCCCGATCGGGCGCTGAAAACTGAATCGGAAATAGTCACTACTCGGATATGACCAGATACATTCCTCTTGCGAGGAAATGCTCCTTAGAAAGGAGGTGATCCAGCCGCAGGTTCCCCTACGGCTACCTTGTTACGACTTCACCCCAGTTACCAAACACTCCTTGGGGACCTGCCTCCCTTGCGGGTTAGCGCGGCCACTTCTGGAGCACTCGACTCCCATGGTGTGACGGGCGGTGTGTACAAGGCCCGGGAACGTATTCACCGTTGCCTGCTGATCAACGATTACTAGCAATTCCGACTTCATGCACTCGAGTTGCAGAGTGCAATCCGTACTGAGGCTGGCTTTTTGCGATTCGCTCCACCTCGCGGCTTCGCAGCGCTTTGTACCAACCATTGTAGCACGTGTGTAGCCCAGGACATAAGGGCCATGAGGACTTGACGTCATCCCCACCTTCCTCCGGGTTGACCCCGGCAGTCTCCTTTGAGTGCCCAACTAAATGATGGCAACTAAGGACAAGGGTTGCGCTCGTTGCGGGACTTAACCCAACATCTCACGACACGAGCTGACGACAGCCATGCAGCACCTGGACCTAGGCTCTCTTGCGAGCACCCCAAACTTTCATTCGGGTTCCTAGTTTGTCTAGCCCTGGTAAGGTTCTGCGCGTTGCTTCGAATTAAACCACATGCTCCACTGCTTGTGCGGGCCCCCGTCAATTCCTTTGAGTTTTAGCCTTGCGGCCGTACTCCCCAGGCGGAGAACTTAACGCGTTAGCTGCGGCACAGCAGAGGTCAATATCCGCTGCACCTAGTTCTCATCGTTTACGGCGTGGACTACCAGGGTATCTAATCCTGTTTGCTCCCCACGCTTTCGCGTCTCAGCGTCAGTAAATGTCCAGGTGGCCGCCTTCGCCACTGATGTTCCTCCCGATATCTACGAATTTCACCTCTACACCGGGAATTCCGCCACCCTCTCCATTACTCAAGACAAGCAGTTTCGGATGCAGTTCCTAGGTTAAGCCCAGGGATTTCACAACCGACTTGCGAGTCCGCCTACACGCGCTTTACGCCCAGTAAATCCGAGCAACGTTCGCACCCTCTGTATTACCGCGGCTGCTGGCACAGAGTTAGCCGGTGCTTGCTAAGGAGGTACCGTCAAGTTTCCACCCTATTCGAATGGAAGTTTTTCGTCCCTCCCCACAGAGCTTTACGACCCGAAGGCCTTCATCACTCACGCGGCGTGGCTGGGTCAGGCTTGCGCCCATTGCCCAATATTCCTCACTGCTGCCTCCCGTAGGAGTCTGGCCCGTGTTCCAGTGCCAGTGTGGCTGATCATCCTCTCAGACCAGCTACCCGTCTTAGCCTTGGTAAGCCGTTACCTTACCAACAAGCTGATGGGACGCAGGCTCATCCTCTGGCGGTAGCTTTCAAGAAGAGGCCACCTTTTACCCCTCTCACCTTAGTGAGCGTGGTCTTACGCGGTATTAGCATTCCTTTCGGAGTGTTGTCCCCCGCCCGAGGGTAGATTACCTACGCGTTCCTCACCCGTGCGCCACTTTACTCACCCCCGAAGGGATTTTCTCGTCCGACTTGCATGTGTTAGGCCCGCCGCTAACGTTCGCTCTGAGCCAGGATCAAACTCTCCAGTTGAACTGTTGAGCTGGTTTCCTGTTGAGATCTGGCGCTCTGCCAGACGCTCTAGAGCATCACGTATGTACGTGTTGCTCTCGGATTGCGGTCTCTGATTTTAGTCAGGGACCGCTTTTGAATTGACCCTCGTCGTACGTGTTGTTGCACGACGCGGGACCCGAGTACGTAACTATAATTCCGATTCAGTTTTCAAAGACCGATCGACGGACTGTCCGCTGAAGGGAAGTGCCAATTTGAGCCTGGTCAGGGTGCTGGTCAAGCTCGGGTCGGCACCGGTTTTCCCGCCGATTGTGTGAAATCCCCTTGAAGAGCCGGAGCCCCGCCCAAAGGGACGCCGAAGTTAGCCCATTAAAAGGACGGGTCAAGGAAGTTTCGGTTGAGTTTTTGATCTGCCGGAAATGACAGCTCGTGCTGGTAAAACTGCCAGGAATGGAGTTCACCGAACCTGGGTTGGTGTCGCTCTTGCCGCTTTTACGGCCGCAGCCGGATCTGAACCATATCCTTTGACAAGTATTAATCATTATGACAATATGCTTGTCATAATGATTGAGGCGTTGTTTGATGAGACCCGGTTGCTGTTTCACGCGCTCAAGGAGTGGGCCGAGGCGGTGCATTCGGATGTTGGGGTCACCGTTAGCATGCGGGCGGTGCTCGAGATCTTATTTCTGCGAGGGGCGACATCGGTGCCTGAGATGGCGCGGGCCAGGCTCGTATCGCGGCAGCACATCCAGCAGCAGGTCGATGCTCTGCTCGACCAGAAGCTCGTCAGACGCGAGCCGAACCCCGCGCACAAGCGATCATCACTGATCACGCTGACCGACAGCGGTCGGGCGTTGATTCAAAACATGCGCGCCGAAGAACTCGGGGTTTTGACGAGATTGCAGACAGGTGTCTCGGACAACGCGGTCCGCAATGCAACGCAGGTGCTCGCCGCTTGGAAGGACGCGCTCACCACCGACGCACGACGGAGAAAACGATGAGACCTGCGTGCTTGCAAAGTACGGGGGTTGAGCGCTCCTCACCTTCGCGGTAAGCGTGTGGGCATGGGGATGATCTACTACGCCATCCCGTTCTTCCTTGTGACGCTCGGCCTCGAGAGCTGGGCGATCCTGCGGAAGCAGCGCAAGGAAGGCGACAAGGCCGCCCTCGCGGGTGTCACACCCAAGGACTCGGCCGCAAGCGTTACGATGGGGCTTGGCTTCTTGGCGGTGAATACCTTGCTGGCCCTGCTCCCGTTTGGGGTCCTCGCTTGGCTGTATCAGTTTCGGATCATCGATATTCATCCCGCGTGGTGGTCCTTTGCGCTTCTGTTCGTCGCCGAGGACTTTTGTTACTACTGGTTTCACCGGAGCCACCACGACGTCCGAATGCTTTGGTCTGCGCACATCAATCACCACTCGAGCACGCACTACAACCTCAGCACCGCCCTTCGGCAATCATGGACGACGCCGTTCACCGGCGTGATCTTCTGGGCGCCGCTTCCACTCCTCGGCTTTCCGATCGAGATGATCCTCATTCAGAAGTCGGTAAGCTTGGTGTATCAGTACTGGCTGCACACTGAGCTGATCGGGAATCTTGGCTGGTTCGAAGTCATCTTCAACACCCCTTCTCATCACCGGGTCCATCACGGGCGCAATCCGATCTACCTCGACCGCAACCACGCAGGCATTTTCATCATCTGGGACAAGATGTTCGGCACGTTCGAGCCGGAAGGTCAGGCGGTCGACTACGGGCTCACCAAGAACATCCACACCTACAACCCAGTGCGGATCGCTTTTCACGAGTGGCGGGCGATGCTCAATGACGCGTGGCGCGCCGAGAGCTGGCGGGGCCACTTTGGCTATCTTTTTCGGCCGCCCGGGTGGCGTGAAGATGGCAGCGGCAAGACGGCGTCGATCCTAAGGCGGGAGTATCTCGAGACCCCGGCATCGGTCTAACCGCGTGGAACGACTCGGGGCCGTAAGAGCCGCGCGACCATAACCCTTCCGCGAACAAATGGTAAGGTGGTGCCCGAGGAGGGTTGATGAAGCGGATTTCGGCGGTGCTTTTGCTGGGCGTGCTCGTCGCGTGCAGCAGCAACACTGTACCCATGGCCCCCCAGAAGTCGCCGCACTTCGACGTGGTGAGCGCCAATCTCCAACTCGGTGGCACCGTGTACACCTACGTCGATATCGATGGAGACGCGGAGCGCGCGGCGAATTTCTTCATCTCACTCGTTCGTGACCTGCCTGCGTTCGAAGCTTCCCACACCCTTTGGCCGCTGAGCGCCACCAGTCTCGTGCACGTGCTCGGCCTCGCCAATCTGCACGCGATCGGGCTGAGCTCGTACAAGAAGACATCGCTCTACCACAATCGGAGCTTCATCTACTACACTGGCCCTCGGGAAGGGCTTCTGAAGGTCTTCGGGGGTGAGCCTGCGGACCTCCGCCTCAGAACCATTGCGCCCGAAGTCGCGGACCTCGTTTGGGAGCAGCAATTCGATCTCAAGGTGCTCGTCGATATCGTTCGCGCGCTGGGGGAGCGTGGACTCGGAGCATCCCCCGCGAAAGTCGACGCACTACTCGCCGAAAGTTTCCTTGGTCTCAACATCACCATCGGTGAGGTCGTGGAGCGCCTCGACACGACGGCAGGCTTGATCCTGGAGGTCGACGAGGAGCGAGTGCTGCGGATCCCCGGAGAGTCGTTTTGGTTTCCGTACACGGACTTCTTGTTTCAGATCGACGGGCTCGGGGATCTGGTCGATGCGCTTGCGAAGAGAGCAGCGTTCGACCCGTTCATCCGAGCGGAGCGAACGAACCAATGGCTGATCATTGGCCCCGGCATCAGGCTCCCACCCCCATGGAACGCCTACGAACCGCGCTTGATCAAAGATCTCGCGACCGGGCGAATGTATTTGGTGAGCAGCCCTGACTATCTGACGAAGTGCCTCTCACAGCAGAGTGACCTGACCGCGACCACGGACTTCGCGGAAGCCTTCGACGGGCTCCCGACGATTGGAAATGGAATGCTGTTCGCATCGCCACAACTGACGAGGGAGATGCACGCGATGCTCGACCGTGTGATCAACCACGGCGGGTCGACGATCTTCACAACCGTCGTGCGGTTCCTATTGCCGGATGCGGGTTCCCCGATCGGGTGGGTCGGCATGAACCGAAGCGACGGACTCCTGTTCACCTCGAACTCTGCGTCGTCACACAAGTCGACGTTCGTCACCCTTGCGTATGCCGCGCTACTTCCCGCAGTCGCGATATTCGGCGCGTCGGAGCTCGGGCCCAGCCGCGAAGCGGCCTCGCTGAATTAGAAGCGCCGAGCGAGTTAAACCCGCTCGGCGTATCACAAGTTAGTTATGTGGCTATGGTCGCTGGTAACGGCGAATCGCCAAGGACAAGGCAAGCAACAGAAAAAGAACAATGGTGAGCAGGCTTTGCCGAGCTACCCCGACATCTCAGCCGCGAAAGCCGCCCCCTCCAAATGCTAAGAACGTGGCGCGCCCCCAAGCGCGCCCGTTGAGAGCATGACACACTAACAACGGATTTGTCTATTGTTACCGTAAGAGGGCGGGCACGTTCAAGGCCCTAACGTGCTGAAATCACTGGGGATAGCCCCTTCAATCGGGGGCGGGGAGGTCGGAGTGGCCCATGAGATAGGTGTCGACGGCGCGGGCGGCGCCTCGGCCCTCCGCGATGCCCCAGACGACTAGTGATTGGCCACGTCGGCAGTCACCTGCCGCGAAGACTCCATCGACGCTCGTCGCGTACTCGCCGTACTTGGCCTTGAAGTTGCTGTGCGGGTCGCGCTCGAGCCCGAGCCGTTCAGCGAGCGTGTCCTCTGGGCCAAGAAAGCCCATCGCCAAGAACACGAGATCCGCTTCGAATGTCTCCTCGGTGCCGGGCACCTCGGTCATCTGCCACTTGCCAGCGTCGTCCTTGCTCCACTCCACGCGCACCGTCTCGATACCCGCGACGTTGCCATTGCCGTCATCGAAGAACCGCTTGCTGAGAACGCGAAACTCACGCGGGTCCTTTCCGAACTTCGCAGCCGACTCCTGGTGTCCGTAGTCGACGCGGAAAATGACCGGCCACTCGGGCCAAGGGTTGTCCGGCGCGCGCTCATCTGGGGGCCGCGGCAAAAGCTCGAAATTGACCAAGGAGGCGCACCCATGACGCATCGAGGTGCCTATGCAATCGGTGCCGGTGTCGCCACCGCCGATGACGATGACCTTCTTGTCCTTCGCGCTGATGTACTGACCGTCCTCGTGCTTGCTGTCCAACAAGCTCTTCGTGTTCTTCAGTAAGAACTCCATCGCGAAGTGAATTCCGCCGAGCTCGCGGCCTGGAATCGGCAGATCGCGTGGCTTCGTCGCGCCGCAGGCCAAGACTAGAGCATCGTTCTCTTCGCGAAGCCTTCGCACGTCGGTGTTCACTCCGACGTGCGCGTTGATCACGAACTTCACGCCTTCTTCGCGCATGATGTCGACCCGACGATCGACGAAGCGCTTGTCGAGCTTCATGTTGGGAATGCCATACATCAGCAGGCCCCCGATGCGATCATCGCGCTCGTACACCGTCACCGCGTGACCGGCGCGGTTCAACTGTTGCGCGCAAGTCAGCCCCGCCGGGCCGCTCCCGATGACCGCCACCTTCTTGCCGGCACGCTCCTCCGGAGGCTCTGGCTTGATCCACCCCTCCGCAAAACCTCGGTCGACGATCGCGTTCTCGATGTTCTTGATCGTGACGGCTGGCTCGATGATCGCGAGCACGCAGGCACCTTCGCACGGCGCGGGGCACGTTCGGCCGGTAAACTCGGGGAAGTTGTTGGTCTTGTGCAGCCGGTCGAGTGCCTCGCGCCACCGTCCGCGGTAGACCAGGTCGTTCCATTCGGGGATTAGATTGTCGATCGGACAACCCGTCGACGATTGACAGAAGGGCACCCCACAGTCCATGCACCGCGCACCTTGCTGGCGCAGCTGCTCCTCGGGGACCTCGACCAGGTACTCATCCCAAGTCTCAATCCTCTTTAGCGCGTCGACGTAAGGCACAGCCTCGCGGCGAAACTCTTTGAAACCAGTTGGCTTACCCATCGTTACCCGGTTCCATTCACTCTGCGACATCTCTCTCGAGGGCATCTGGAGGTAGGGAGTCTCGTCGACCGACGTCACCCTCTACGAAGGTTGCGGCATGACCGAACTCGGCGCGCTCGCGTAGCACGCGCTTGTAGTCGACTGGCATGACTTTCACGAAGTCGCTCAGGACGGAGTCCCACCTTGCCAGCACACGCTCGGCCGTCTTCGACTCGGTGTACTGAAGGTGCTCTTCGATGAGCCCTCGCACCTCGGCGATTTCCTGCGGATCGTCTAGTGGATCGAGATCGACCATGTCTTGGTTGCAGCGACTCGCAAAGTCGCCCTCGGTATCAAAGACGTAGGCGATGCCACCGCTCATGCCGGCCGCGAAATTGCGCCCCGTACGACCGAGAATCACGGCGCGCCCTCCGGTCATGTATTCGCACGCGTGGTCGCCCACCCCCTCGATCACCGTCCAGGCACCGGAGTTGCGCACACAAAAGCGCTCGGCAGCGCGCCCTCGGAAGAACGCCTTCCCTTTCACCGCGCCGTACAGCACGACGTTGCCGATGATCATGTTTTCGGCCGGTATGAACGTGCTCTCTTTGGGGGGGTACACAATCAAGCGCCCACCCGACAGGCCTTTGCCGACATAGTCGTTGGCGTCGCCCTCGAGCTCTAGGGTCACGCCCTTCGCGAGCCACGCTCCGAAGCTCTGCCCAGCCGAGCCCTTGAACTTGAAGTGAATCGTCCCGTCCGGCAGCAGCTCCTCGCCCCAGGCCTTCGCTATTTCGTGGCTGAGCATCGTCCCGACGACACGATTGGTGTTCCTGATGGGAAACTCGGCGCGAACCTTTTCGCCGCGCTCGACTGCTGGCTTTGCCGCCTCGATCAATTGATTGTCGAGTGCACGCTCGAGCCCGTGGTCCTGCGATTGGGTGCAGTACACCTGGACGCCCTCGTGCAGCTTCTTCGCCGGTGTGAGAATCGGCGTGAGGTTGATCCCGCGGGCCTTCCAATGCGTGATGGCGTCCGCGATCTCCAGCACGTCCACCCGTCCGATCATCTCGTTGATCGTGTGGAAGCCGAGACGCGCCATGATCTCGCGGGCTTCCTCAGCAACCATGAACAAGTAGTTGATCACGTGCTCCGGCTGCCCGGTGAACTTCTTCCGCAGCTCCTCATCCTGCGTCGCGATTCCAACCGGACAGGTGTTGAGATGACACTTCCGCATCATGATGCAGCCGACCGCTACCAACGGCGCCGTGCTGAAGCCCATTTCCTCGGCACCGAGCAGCGCTGCGATCACCACGTCGCGGCCGGTCTTCATCTGCCCGTCGGCTTGCAAGACAAAGCGGCTCCTCAAGTCGTTGAGCACGCAGGTTTGATGAGTCTCTGCAATCCCGAGCTCCCACGGAAGGCCAGCGTGCTTGATCGAGGTCAACGGCGAAGCACCGGTACCGCCATCATGCCCACTGATGAGAATGTGGTCTGCATGCGCCTTTGACACCCCGGCCGCAATAGTGCCTACGCCGACTTCGCTCACCAGCTTCACGCTGATCCGCGCGGAAGGATTGCCGTTCTTCAGGTCGTGGATGAGCTGTGCCAGATCCTCGATCGAGTAGATGTCGTGGTGTGGGGGCGGGCTGATCAGACCGACGCCCGGCGTCGAATGCCGCACGGCAGCGATCTTCTCGTCCACCTTGCGCCCGGGCAGCTCGCCGCCTTCGCCTGGCTTGGCCCCCTGGGCCATCTTGATCTGAAGCTCGTCGGCGTTGGTGAGGTAGTTGATCGTGACCCCAAATCGGCCTGAAGCCACCTGCTTAATTGCGGAGCGCCTCGGGTTCATCGAGCCGTCGGCAAGCGGGAGATAGCGCTCCGGGTCTTCTCCGCCCTCGCCAGTGTTCGACTTGCCGCCGAGGTGGTTCATCGCGATCGCCAGCGTCGAGTGCGACTCCGCTGAAATCGAGCCGAAGCTCATCGCACCGGTGGCAAAGCGCTTCACGATCTCGCTTGCAGGCTCTACCTCTTCCAACGGAATGGAGTTGCCCTTCTTGAACTGAAGCAAGCCGCGCAAAGTACATTGTGCAGCGCCGCTCTGGTTGGCGTGCTTGGCGAACTCCTTGTAGGCCTCGGCGCTATTGGTTCGCGCGGCGACCTGTAAGGTGGCGATGGCCTGCGGGTTCCACATATGACGCTCGCCGTTGGCACGCCAATGGAATTGCCCGTCATTGGGCAACATCGGAAGTTGGAGCTCTTCCTCGTCCGGATACCCGAGCGCATGTCGGTCGACGAGCTCTTGCGCGAGAACATTGAAACCCACGCCCTCGATACGGCTTGCGGTTCCAGTAAAGCACATGTCCACCACCGCCGAGTTCAAACCGACAGCCTCGAAGATCTGTGCCCCCTTGTACGACTGCAGTGTTGAGATGCCCATCTTGGCAAACACCTTGAGCATCCCTTTCGCGACCGCCTTTCGGTAGCCCTTCACGATGCTGTCGTCGTCGGGGAACTGGTCTGCATCGAGCGCGCCTAGACGTCGCTCCTGCCACAAAGCCTCGAAAGCCATGTAGGGGTTGATCGCGTCGGCGCCGTAAGCGACCAAGCAACAATGATGGTGGACCTCTCGCGCCTTACCGGTCTCGAGGACGAGTCCCACGCGGGTCCGCTTTTCCGCTCGCACCAGATGATGATGCACCGCTCCGCACGCGAGCAGTCCGCTCACTGGGATGCGATCCTTTCCGATCGCCCGGTCGGTCAACACGATGATGCTGTAACCCGCGTCAATTGCCTCTTCGGCTTCTCGTTGGATGCGCTTCAACGCCGCCTGCAGCCCCTCTGGCCCCTCGGACCGTGGCCACGTGATGTCGATAGTCTTGCTGCGCCAGCCGCGAACATCCATGGCCTTGAGCGCAGAGACTTCCTCGTTGGTCAGAATCGGGTGCGGAATACGAAGCCGGTGCGCGTGCTCTGGCGTAGTGTCGAGCAGGTTGCGCTCCGGCCCGATATAGCACTCGAGCGCCATGATGACCTCCTCGCGGATCGAGTCGATCGGCGGGTTGGTCACTTGGGCAAAGAGCTGCTTGAAGTAGTCGTAGAGCAACCGAGGCTGATCGCTCAGGACCGCAAGGGCCGCATCATTCCCCATGGAGCCCACGGGGTCGCGCTTTTCGTGGATCATCGGGCCCAACATGAACTGCAGCGTTTCGGTCGTGTACCCAAATGCGCGCATGCGTGGCATCAGCGTCTCCGGTTCGAATCCGTGCGCATTGCCGGGTCGTTCCAACTCACGCAAACGCAGTCGCTGCTCGTTGAGCCACTTGCCATAAGGTCGACCCGAAGCAATGTCATGCTTGAGCTCGTCATCGGGGATCATGCGCCCCTGCTTGAAGTCGATCAGGAACATGCGGCCGGGCTTGAGGCGCCCTTTGTGCTTCACCATCTCCGGCGGCACCGGAAGCACGCCGACTTCCGAAGCCATGATCACCCTATCGTCGTGGGTCAGATAGTAGCGGCTCGGGCGAAGCCCGTTTCGGTCGAGAACCGCGCCGATGTATGTTCCATCGGTGAATGCGATCGACGCCGGCCCGTCCCACGGCTCCATCAGGCATGAGTAGAACTCGTAGAAGTCGCGTTTTTCCTGGGGCATGTGGTCGTGCTTCTGCCAGGCCTCCGGGATCATCATGACCGCTGCTTCCGGCATGGTGCGGCCGGCCATGTACAGGAACTCGAGCACGTTATCGAACGTCCCGGAGTCGGAACAATCGGGCTCGGTCACCGGGAACACTTTGCGCAAGTCGTCGCCGAAGAGCTCGCTTCGCATGACCCCTTGGCGTGCCCGCATGAAGTTCACATTTCCGCGAAGCGTGTTGATCTCGCCATTGTGGCTCAGGCAGCGCATCGGTTGCGCACGGTCCCAGGAAGGAAACGTGTTCGTCGAGAAGCGCGAGTGCACCATCGCGAGGTGGGTTTCGTAGTCGGGCTCGGTCAGATCTGGATAGAAGGGCAACACTTGATCGCATGTAAGCATGCCCTTGTAGATGATGGTCTTGCTCGAAAGCGAGCAGGCGTACAGCATGGAGCGCTGCTGCAGGCTCTCGTCGACCCGCAACTGGTTCGCAGCGTGTTTGCGAATGACGTAGAGCTGCCTTTCGAAGGCCTGCTGGTCGAGCCGGTCGGATGCCCCGATGAACAGCTGTTCGATGTGCGGCATGCTCCTCACGGCGGTCGGCCCGAGGTCGGCTTTCTCCGGCTCGGTCGGCACCAAACGCCAGCCCAGGAGCTTTTGGCCTTGTTCCGCGGTGATTCTCTCGAACGTCTCTTTGCAGTAGGCTCGCTCCCGGCCATCGACCGGCAGGAAGATGTTGCCGACGCCGTACTGACCGCACGCCGGTAGCTCGACACCTAGCTCTTTTTGGGCGACCCGCCGAAAGAGCTTGTCGGGGATGGCTGTCAATATGCCGGCGCCGTCTCCCGTGTTCTTCTCCGAGCCTCGCGCGCCGCGGTGGTCCATGTTGCGCAGGATAAGGTCAGCATCGTTCACGATTTGATGGGACGCCTGACCCTTGATCTGCGCCACGAAGCCCACACCGCACGCATCCTTTTCGTTGGCGGGATCGTAGAGGCCGAATTTTTTAGGTAGTCCGTACTTCATCTTCGTGTGATCTTTGAGGGTGGCGGGTAACCCCTGGTTTAAGGGGAATGTCCCCTTTTTGGGGTTAAGAAGCTTTACTGCGGAGGCGCTTGCGGCGCCGAGGTTCGCCGGCTGGCTCGCCGGCCGGGAGGGCGACTTCGACCCTCTCCGTGTGAGTCGAAAGCACCACCATGGTTTCAGTGCTGGCGACCCCGTCCATGGACCGGATGCGACTGATCAGCCCCTCCAAGTCCTCCGTATTCGGCGTTTTTACCTTGAGAAGGAGGGTATGACCACCCGTGACGTGATGACACTCCATCACCTGGGCGATCGAATCCACCCACTCCTCAAAGGCACCCAGTTGCTTCGGGCTGGCAATCGACACGCCGATGAATGCGGAGATGTCGAGGCCGACCTTCCGGGAATCGAGTAAGGCATGGTAACCCTTGATAATTCCTGCGTTCTCGAGCTTTCGGACGCGCTCCATCACCGACGGCGCGCTGAGGCCGACCTGTTGGCCGATGTCCTTCAGCGAGCGCTTGGAGTCGTGCTGCAGCTCCTGCAGCAGCTGCCGATCGATTCCATCAAGAATGTATCTTTCTCCTAAATTCATTAGGTAGTAACCTCAGGAAGCCTAATAGATAGGGTGCGTCTTCCGATCTGTCAAACCAACACTGCTTTTGTGGCGGGATCGATTGGAAATTCAAGTAAAAATACAATATTTTGACCTCAACGGCCTAGATCGCGCTAGGTCGGCGAAATTGGGGTCCAATGAAGGAGTCGAGCGCCGAAACGATGGAGTCCGCAAGCCCTAGCTGTCCGCCACATCCGCCCGCGCTTTCGACCGCCCCTCAGCCGACCTCACCAAAGCGCATCGGCCGCTATGAGCTTTGTTTCGAGCTCGCCTCGGGAGGAATGGCGAGCGTCTATCTGGCGCGAGCCGAGGGTGCACCCGGCTTCCAAAAGCTGATCGCATTGAAGCGCATCCATCCGCATCTTGCGATAGAGAAAGACTACGTCGAAATGTTCCTCGATGAGGCGCGAATCGCATCGCGCATCACACATGCCAATGTGTGCAGCGTATTCGACTTCGGCGAGGCTGACGGCGAGTACTACATTGCGATGGAGTACCTGGTGGGCGAGCCTCTCTCTCGCGTGCACCGCAGAGTCGTGGCGAACGCAGACCAGCGGAGCTCCAAACTACTGCCAGCGCGAATGGCGCGGGTGATCGCCGGTGCGTGCGAGGGCCTTCATGCCTCACACGAGCTCAAGGATTCGAAGGGCGAGCTACTCCATGTGGTTCACCGCGATGTCTCGGCTGAGAATCTATTCGTCACCTACGATGGTGCAGTGCAAGTCATGGACTTCGGGATCGCTCATGCGAGGCAGCGGGTCCATCACACTTCAGCCGGGCAGGTCAAGGGAACGTTTCCCTACATGGCGCCAGAACAGATGACCGCAGCGGTGGTCGATCGGCGGGTAGATGTGTGGGCGCTCGGGGCCGTGCTGTGGGAGCTCCTAACCCTCCGACGACTGTTTCTCCGAGACACCGACGTCAACACGATGTACGCGGTGCTGTCCGGCGAGATTCGTCCGCCTTCCGACCACCGCAAAGACGTCCCGCCCGAGCTCGACACCATCGTGTTGCGCGCGCTACAGCGCAATCCAGACGAACGCTGGCAGACCGCGCGTGAAATGGGCAATGCGCTGCGGCGGTTCCTCGCCAAGCAAGAGGAGCTGGTCGGTCCCGCGGAGCTTGCTGACTGGATGACTGAGCTGTTCCCACATGGGGAGCTTCGGAAGCAGGAGCTGATGGAAATCGCGCGAACGACGGATGGCACCGATTTGCCTGAGGGTGTTCGCGGCGCCAACGAGGAACCCGGTATTCGAATTCCGAGGACAAAAGGGCGCACGGCACCGACGGCACCGCCGCTGCCAGCGAGTCTAGTCGCGCTGATAATTGGCGTCGCAACGGTTCTGACCGTGCTCGCGCTCGACTGGCTTCGTTAGTCGGCGCTAGTGAAGCCTTCCAGGATCCGACCGGATTCGGTCATGAGCCCAAAGGCATAGAAGGGCGGACCGCCGGCGTGAACGAGACCTCGCATCCGGCCCTGTTGGTCGAGCAGAGGAGCGCCGGAGTTGCCTTCGTGAATCGGGCACGACGAGAGCACGCGAACGGTAGGTGACGCGATCAGGCTCCAAGGCGAGCTGTGGTCACCATCATCGACGACGCAACGACGGGTCCTAACCTGGTGCATGTCGTCGTAGAAGCGGTCCGCCGTCACCGACACCATTCGAACGACCTCGCCGCTGCCGAGGGTGCCCTGGCCGAGCGGGAGCGCGAGACGTTCCGTTGCCGTCCTCAACTGCAGAACGGCATAGTCTGGAGCAAGTAGCGTGTTCTCAGGTCTCGACACAGCGTTGATCTTCGAGCAGCTGAGCCACTCAGCCCGTCGCGTCGGGGTTTCCGCAAACCCAAGCCACACACCGTGGCACGCTCCGCCCGCCGAGAGCTCGCGGGCAACGCAGTGCCCCGCGGTCACTGCTGTCGTCGGCCCGATGAGCGCGGCGGTACACCGGATCGGCTCGCGAGGAGCTGATAGCCCGACCAGCAGCGCGACCGACTCGTGACACTCCTCGGCAGGGGCACACGAGACCTGATAGCGAGGAGGCGTGAGCTCGGCATCTCGGGCGGTGCTTGAAGAAGGAGGCTGGCAGGCCGTCAAGGATAGCAATGCCGCGATCCGCAGTCGGTCGAAGAACAGTGAGCGCCTCGTCACCCGATCAACCTACCAAGGTCCGCGCGGTGCGCCACATCATCGCGTTTTTACCCACTTTTTTTTGGCCGAGCGACGTAACTTCGGTACATGAGATGAACATGCTTCGCCCGACCGCGATCGCCCTGTGGTGTGCCGTCGTGCTGGCGCCGATTCACGTGGTGGCGGATGCCCCCGCCGTGGTCGTGCAGTCAGGTGACGACATCGATTGGACGCCCCCGTTTGACTACGGCACCTCCCCACCGACGACGCCCGAGACGCATTCAGCCCCCATTGCCGCGCGTGAAGCGTCGATCGCCATCGCGACTGCGCGTGACATCAAGAAGGCCAAGAAGAAGGGTCGGACCTATCGAGTGAAGCCAGGTGACACGCTCACGGGCATCGCCCGCGAGTTCGATACGACGATCACTGAGCTCAGCAAGATCAACCCCAGCTTGAACCCAGACCGGATCTACCCCGGGCAGACCATCGATATCGGCGAGCCGCGGCCGGAAGTAAGATTCAGCTTGGAACGAGGAGACACCCTCATTGCCGTCGCGGAGCGCTACGGCGTGAGCTCGCGTGACTTGACACGCTGGAACGCAACCGTGAAGCGGGGTGGCGCAAAACCGGGGACCGAGATTCGACTCTACACCCGTGTTCCGGTGAGCCCATCGGCTGCCGTCGGGCCTACCAATCGCGGTCGCCTCGAGAACGGTGTGCTCTTGCCACCCCACCGAGGCTACGTGATTCGCTCGAAGGCCCGCGCGTACGGCACCGAAGAGACGACGCGGTGGATCGTCGATGCGTTCGATTCGGTGAACGCGAGGTTCAAGACTCGCAAGACCGTTCGCATCCACGACATCAGCGACCGAAACGGGGGACGGATTCACGACCACAAGAGCCACCAGAACGGCCGCGATGCGGACATCGGGTACTACCAGAAAAAATGCCCCCGAAACGCCTGTCCGTTCGAAGATTTCAAGCCTTCGGACCTGGACGTCGCTCGACAATGGGCACTTCTCGAGTATTGGCTCCGCAACGATCAAGCGGAGATGATCTTCATCGACTACCGCCTCCAAGCGAAACTCTACCGCTACGCCAAGCGAAGGGGCGTGCCCGAGGCTAAGCTCGACCGTTGGATTCAGTACCCACGCGGCAAGTACCATCCGGTCGGCGTCGTTCGGCACTTTCGCAACCACGAGGACCATCTACACGTGCGTTTCGTATGCCCCTACTCCGACGTCAAGTGCCGCCGCTAGGAAACGACGCAGCCTCGAGCTTGTGCATCGCGTGGGCGCGCGCGTTGACGCGCAGACGGCGCTCAGCTGTCATCTCGCCATAGGTGACCGCGTACCCATCGGGCCGGAACATCGGTTCGAAACCGTGACCGAGATCGCCGCGGGCGGGCCAAACGAGGGTCCCATGCGTCTCACCGCGAAACGTTTCGATTCCCGCGTCGGGCTTGGCAATGCAGAGCACGCAAACATAAGTCGCACGGCGATCAGCCGCGGGGCCAAGCTCCATCAACCGATCCTGAAGCCGCTGACGAGCGATCGCGAAATCCTTGTCGGGCCCCGCCCACCGCGCGGTATGGATCCCTGGCTCGCCATTCAACCCATGCGCTTCCACGCCCGAATCGTCCGCAAGCGCGACCATGCCCGTGGCGTTCATCGCAGCCGAGGCTTTGAGCACGGCGTTGGCCTCGAACGTTGTTCCACTCTCTTCCGGCTCAGGTAAGTCGAAATCACGGGCCGGGCGGAGCCGAACCGGAACGTTCTCGAACGCAGCCATGAGCTCGCCGACCTTTCCTGCGTTGTGGCTCGCGAGTACCCATTCGAGCTGCCGGACGGCCGCGACCATCAGTTCGAGCGCTCCATGTTCACTGGCAAGCGAGGTGGCTCGGTCTCCGCGTAGCTCGGGTAGGGGCGACGCTTGTTGATCTGCCGCTGAAACACGGGCGGGCTCGAGGTAGGCAGGTCGCAACGCCCCCGCTCACAGACGTAGGCTGTGGGCTTGCCTTCGAGGGCGCGCTTCCCTTCCAGCCATGGCACCGCTCCCTGCTGCACGCTGGCGGCTGCATCGGTCAGGACACAGAAGACCTTGTTCGGCACGAACGTTTCGCGAAGCCGATCCGCCAAAGGAGCTGTATCGCCTAAGTCGGCCTCCGCCACGACCGCAATTTCGAGGGGAACATCGTAGTAGTAGTCGAGCGCGACGAGGAGCGCAGGATACGCGTTCGGGACCCGCTGGAAGCGACCCCCGAGCGAAGCAAAGAGGGCTTCGGCCTGCTCTCGCCACTTGGCATTGTCGGTAAAGTCATGGAGGCGCAGGAGGTTGAGGGCTGCCACCGAGTTGCCAGAGGGCACGGCGCCATCGGTCGACGGCTTCTCCCGAACCAGGAGCTCTTCGCCATCGTTTGCAGTCATGAAGTACCCCCCCTCCTCCGCGTCAGCGTACTCCGCGTCCTGGATCGTTTGGAGCTCCATAGCGCGATCGAGCCAGGCTTCGTCCCCCGTGGCCTCGTAGAGATCAAGGCAAGCCGCGACCATGAACGCGTAGTCGTCCAAGAAGGCAGCCGATGATTTCTGCCCACTCTTGTAAGTCCTGACGAGCGCTCCGTCGTCATCTCGCATCCCCTCCAACACGAACCGAGCCGCATTCGTCCCAAGCGCAGCATACCGAGGCTCGCTGAGGACCCACGCCCCGCGGGCGAAGGCCGAGATCATCAACCCGTTCCAGGCCGCGATTACCTTTTCGTCTCGAATGGGTGGCGGTCGGGACGCACGCGCCTGGTAAAGCACCGGACGCGCTTCGGCCAGAACCTCGGCCACACGCTTCGGCGTAATCCCGTGTTTGGCCGCGACCTCTCGGTTGGTCTTGTCGCGATGAAGGATGGATCTTCCGTCGAAATTCCCTCCGGGGGTCACGCCGTACACTGCGCCCACGATCGCCGCTTGCTCCTTTCCAACGAGCTGCTCGAACTCGTCGGGCGTCCACGTGAAAAACCACCCTTCCTCGTCGTGCCCGCTCGGCATTGGGCTATCGGCGTCCGTGGCCGAGTAGAATCCGCCTTCAGGCGAGAGCATCTCCGCGGCGACATAGTCGAGAACTTCACGCGCCACGCGGCGGTACTTGGGATTGCCGGTGAGTTGCCACGCGTCGAGGTACACCGAGGTGAGCTGTGCGTTGTCGTACAACATCTTTTCGAAGTGCGGGACGAGCCATTGACCGTCCGTCGAATACCGATGGAATCCACCACCCAGATGATCGTAGATGCCCCCGTCGGCCATCTTGTCGAGGGTGGTGGTGACGATCTGGAGCGCTCCGGGATCCTGGGTCCGGCGAGCGTAGCGAAGCATGACGGCGAGGCGGGCGGGCTGAGGAAACTTCGGCGCCCGACCGAAACCGCCCTCGACGGGATCGAACGCAGAGGCAAGGCGTTGCGCGGCTGTCACGATCAATCGGTCGCTCGGGACCCCCTCCCCCCGGTATGTGGTGGTGACTCTGGCCACCTTCTGGCTGAGCTCTTGCGCTTGCTGGACAGCACGCGTCGGCTCTTGCTGGTAAAGCCGCACCATCTCGGTGAGGATGTCGATCAGACCGGCGCGACTGCCTCGCAATCCCTTGCGTGGCGGGAAGTACGTTCCGCCAAAGAAGGGATCTTTGTCGGGCGTCATGATGATCGTCATCGGCCAACCACCTCTGCCGGTCAGAATCTGCACCGCGGTCATGTACACACTGTCGACGTCGGGTCGCTCTTCGCGGTCGACTTTGATGGCGATGAAGTGGCGATTCAAGAACGCGGCGATCTCCTCGTCTTCGAACGACTCTCGCTCCATCACGTGACACCAGTGGCAGGTCGAGTACCCGATCGACAGAAAGACGGGCTTGTTTTCGCGCTTGGCGCGCTCGAACGCTTCTTCAGACCAGGGATACCAATTCACCGGATTGTGCGCGTGCTGAAGCAGGTAGGGGCTCGACTCGTAAATGAGCCGATTGGTAAAGCGTGGGGCTCCGTCCTCCCCGAGATGGTGGGTTCGAGGGACGTAGTCGCTCTCTTGCGAAGCGAGCGCTGCGTCGAGCTTTCGTTGCAGGTCCTCATCGACACGCGCAACACCCGGAAGTTTTGGATCCCCCTCGGCCGACAGCCCCTTTGGGATCCCAGGATCGGGGTCGACCGCTGGGGTACGTCTGCAGCCAACCGCCGACAGGCTGATCGCGGCGATGATCAGCAAGCATCCAAAGGGCGTGTGTAGTGACCGTCGCATATAGCTTAAATCCTAATGAAACCAGCGATTTATGGTGATGAAGCCCTGGGGGTCGCCAACCGTGCTGGCCGAAGAGATGCAAGCATGGCAGGTCCGTGTTACATCCGCTCCTTGATTTTCCAGGCCATTGGGGCCGGGTCTATCCAAATTTCTACAGGAACCATAACCGATGGCTCAGACTACCCCTTCCGTAGCACCGCGCGTTTTCGAGCACATCTCCCGCAAAGATTGGGGCCGCTCCGTGCTGCTTCTGGAGATCCCCGACAAGCGTACGTTCCTCTTCGAAGACGGGGCGGAGCGGAGCTTCCGTCCGGACTACTGGCACAAGATGGAGCTCTCCGAGGTTCAGACAAACGAAGCAGTGCGGATCGATCGGATCGCGCGCCGTAACCAGGCGCCCGCACCGGGGTCGAGCCGGAAGTCGAAGGCGCCCCCAAAAAAGCCGGACATCACGTTCGAGCAGCAGGTCGCCTACTTCATGGGGCTCTACCCGGTCGGCTTCGAGGACGAGGCCTACATCAAGACCGAGCGCGGCGAGCCTGGCACGAAGGCCGGGGAAAAGCTCAAGGAAGCCGCCCTCGAGCGCGCCGAAGAACAGCTCCTGCCGAAGCACCTCGACGAGCTGGTCGATGGAGACCGAGCCGACGAGCTGCACCAACTGGTATACGAGTTCCTAGTCGGCACCAAAGGCACCATACAGAAGGCCGAGGCTACGCGTTTCAAGAACCTGCCGGCCGAAACGCACGGCGTCGTCGGGGAGGCGCTCCGGGAGCTTCTCTACGGCGACCGGTCGCACCCGATTCGGTTCGATTCGTACGTGGCTGCGCTAGATGTAGAAGGTGGACCGACATGGCCACTTGCGACGTTGCTTCAGGCGCTCGTGTACCCGGCAAACCACGTGTTCGTGAAACCGACCTTCATGAAGAAGCAGGCGCTGATTTTGGACATCGATCCAAAGTACGACACCACGCCGAATGCAACGACCTACGAGCAGTTCGTCAAGGCCGCACAAAAGACGATGGAGCTTTTGCAGGAGGCTGGGCAGCGCCCCCGCGACATGTGGGACGTACACACCTTCATCTGCAAGACGCTCAGCCCGAAAGCGATCAAGGACGCCACAGGCGTCGAGTAGCAGGACCCCGTGCGGGCGCTGGTTCGAGCCGAATCGTGGCCCATCGCGGATGGTTTTCGAATCGCGCGCGGCGCTCGCACGACTGCGGAGGTCGTCATTCTGGAGCTGAGGGCCGACGGCCAAATCGGTCGGAGTGAGTGCGTGCCTTACGGACGGTACGGGGAGTCCGTGGAGTCGGTGCAGAAAGCCATCGAGTCGGTCTTCGAGGGTCTCACCGAACCGCCGAGCCGCGAAACGATCCGTACGACCATGCCGCCGGGTGCGGCTCGAAACGCCGTCGACTGCGCGCTTTGGGACCTCGAAGCAAGATGCACAGGCCGTCCTGCTTGGGAGCTCCTCGGGCTCTCCACCGAACCTCCCGCCGTTCGCACGATGCGAACCGTGAGCGTCGATTCGCCCGACGCGATGGGGGAGGCGGCAGCCTCGCTCTGCCACGCTGCCGTACTCAAGGTAAAAGTCGACGGTGGCCCGGACCTCGATCGGGTTCAGGCCGTCCACGAGGCCGCGCCTCAGTCCGATTTGGTGGTCGATGCCAACGAATCGTGGAACGAGAAACAACTCGAGACGTGGCTTTCCGACCTTCCACGCCTCGGCGTAGCGCTCGTCGAGCAACCGTTACCCGCTGGCCAGGATGCCGCATTGCAAGCAATGCGCGGGGTGGTGCCCCTCTGTGCGGACGAGTCCTTTCACGACCGGCGCTCGTTCTCCACGATCGAAGGCCTCTACGATGTCGTGAACGTCAAGCTTGACAAGACCGGCGGTCTCACCGAAGCGCTCCTGTGTGTTCACGAAGCGAAGGCGCGCGGTCTGACGACGATGGTCGGATGCATGGTGAGCACCTCCCTCGCGATCGCTCCAGCACTACTGCTCGCATCAGAAGCGGAGTACATCGACTTGGATGGGCCACTATTGCTCGAGGCTGACAGAGAAAACGCAACCCACGACGATCGACAAAGCCTCCTGCGACCGTCAGGCCTGATCTGGGGCGGCACCTAGAAACGACACCGCGCGTTCGATCGCGGCAGGGTGGTCCATGACGAAGGTATGAATCGAGGGCACGATGCGATGCTCGGCCATCCCCTGCAACTTCGTCTCTTCGATCGTGACGAGGCCATCGCCGCGCGTATTTCCGATCTGTCCGGCGAAAATCGAAATCGGCGCATCGGGCACAGGTAAGGTCTTCGCAATACCTTCGACGAGCTGACTAAACGAGGGCCCCATCACCGTTCGCAAAACCGACCCATCGAGCGCGACGGCAAGGGACGCTCCTTGGTTGGGAGGCGCCAACATGAGGATTCTGTGCAGCGACTGGCCCCACGAGCTCTCGCGTCCGAGTAGCTGTCGCACGATCAACCCCCCTAGGCTGTGGGTCACGAACGACAACTTGGCGGGGGTCGGAACATGATCGAGCAGCCTTGCGATCGTCTCCGCATGCGCCTCGATGGTTCGCCGTGTGCTCGGGTAGTCCAACCGCGCGGTCGTGAAGCCTGCGCCACTAAGGGCTTGATCCACCAGGCGCATCGAGTATCGGGTGCGTCCGAGCCCGTGTACGATGACAACCAAGTGCTCGGGTGGGTCTGCGACTGGCTGTAGTCGATCGAGCATACGCGCACACTCGCTCAACGAGCCTCGGCGTTCGAGGTGCCCATCTGGATCCAGAAGCCGGCTGATCGGAAGCGCCCAATGCGACTGAATACGCCAACCGCCACGCCATCGAACGTCGGCCCAGAGCTGCGTTCCAGCACGCTGGATCATCCGCCCAAGTCTTGTTTGAGCCGATCCTGAATCTTGTCGTCACTCGGATAGATCTCTTCGACATGCTCCGAATCGACCAACGTAGCGGTCAGCTTCTTGAGCATGTGCTTCACCGAACGCGCGTCCGAACCCGCCGCGACGAGCTCGATCAGCAGCGCGTCTTTGCGATCTGGGTGGAGCTCGATCTCTCCCTCTTTCACCATATTGTCGAGCAAGAGAGAAAGCGCGTGCATGAGCTTGCGCGTAAAGGGGGTGTGCTGAAACGGTGGCGGCTCCGCTTCCGGGTCGTCGTCATCTTCCGGAGACGGGACGCTCGCGGCAGTTCGCCACGCGTCGTACCGTTCGATCCACTCCTGCGCGAGGGCACTGAGCCCTTTGTCCGCGCCATGGGCGGCGATGTCGATGATCGCGGGGACTTCGGCACCGTGGAGCCCTTGCTCGAAGTCGATCAGGTGCTCGACCAGGTTCCGGTGAACCGCGTCCATGTCGGAAACCGCAATGTCCGCGGGCAATTCGAGATTGCGCGTTTCGACGAAACGCCGTGTGAGCCACAACGATAATCGTCGCTGCCACCCGTCCTCCCGATCGACAGGTGCCGGATCATCGTTGGGGTCGACCATGGGCCACTGGCCGCGGGAGATCGCTGCCCACGCGTCGAAAAGCGGCGTGTCGATCAGCTCTTCGAGAATGTACAAGCCGGATGTAGGGCCCTCCTCCCAGGCATCGTCGAGCAGCGCGGACGCCTCGCTCTGGATCTCTTGTAGCTGTGTGTCGTCGTGCTCGCCCTTGGCGTGCCGGACTTGCGCGGCCATCCACTGAAGCGCGCCGGCGAGATCGGAGAACTCGAGATCACCGCGGAGGCCGTCCTTGACGGTATAGACGCGGTGTCGCCCCTCGGGATCCGCGATCGTATCTGCGAGGAAGATGATATCACCCAGGTTCGGTGCGATGAACGGCTCGAGCTCACCGACCTGGATCGCCCAATGTAGTCGCCAAGGGCGAAGCTGATCGCCAACGGCGATCCCGGTATAAGGCGCCTCGAGTAGCTCAAGGAGACGAAAGCCGTGCTCGGCTGCTGACGTCACGTGAAGGAGGTCGACGAACGCATCGATTCGCGACTCACCAAAGTCGGGTGGGGTACCGGGTTGACCCAGCGCACTCCAATAGGCCCTGATCCCCTTTAGAAACGCCTGTTCCGGCATAGGGCCCAGTAACTAGCCCAATTTGGCCTGGCTGACAGCCCAAAGTCGACTTGAAACATGTTCTATTTTTGCCTAGACCCGTTTTTGAGACTTCAGGGAAATGGCATGCCGATCGACACGGAATCATTCAGGGACGTACTGAGAAGCTGGGCCAGTGGTGTGACGGTGGTCACAACGCGCGCCGGGGACAAAATGCATGGAATGACGGTGTCCGCGTTCTCGAGCGTCTCGCTCGACCCCCCGCTCGTTCTTGTCTGCGCCAACCAGTCCTCGACGACGCATGGGGTGATCGAGGAGGGGGGCCTCTTCACCGTCAACATCCTCGCGGCCCACCAGGCAGACATTTCCAACGTCTTCGCCTCCTCGGAAAACGAAGACTCTCGACTCGAGTCCGTGAGTTGGTCTGAGGGGGAGACCGGCACGCCGCTGATCGACGAGGCCTTGGCCTGCCTCGAGTGCAGGGTAACTAGCGCCCACCAAGAAGGAAGCCACACGATCTACGTGGGCCAGGTCGCGGCGGTGCACACGACCGACGCGGAGCCCTTGCTGTACTACCAGGGCGGCTACCGGGCGCTTCACAAACCAGGCTGAGCCATCGCGACCGAGCGTCGCAGTGGCTGTAACTCGACACCTCATGCTAGCTTCACCCCATGACGCAGCCGAAATCGGTTTTCATCGTTCTCTCGGCAATCGCCATCGCTGGGTGTACGAGCAAGAAAGAGGAGGAGGCGCCGGTCGAAGAGGCAGTCGTCGTCGAAGAAAAGGTCGCGGTCGTCGCCGAGGAGCCTCTCAAGCCGCTACCCGAGATGGGCAAGCTCAACATGGAAAAGATCGTGCTCGGAAGGAAGCTGTTCCACGACACGATCCTATCCGGCGACGGAACGGTCGCCTGCTCCACGTGCCACGCGCTCGACCACGGTGGCGCCGAACCACGCAAGACCTCGACTGGGATCCGCGGACAGATCGGGCCGATCAACTCACCCACGGTGCTCAACTCGAGCCACAACTTCGTGCAGTTCTGGGACGGCCGCGCCAAAGACCTTCGAGAACAGGCTGAAGGCCCCGTCGCCAATCCAATCGAAATGGGAGCAACCTGGGAGGGGGTCGTCAAGCGTCTCCAAGGCAACGACAAATACGCAGCCGAATTTGCGGCTCTCTACAAGGACGGCATCACGAAGGACAACGTCACGGACGCCGTCGCGGTCTATGAAGAAGCACTCATCACACCATCACGGTTCGACGAGTATCTGCTGGGCGACCAAAACGCGATTACCGCTGCCGAAAAGAAGGGCTACGAAACCTTCAAGGACGTCGGCTGCACCGCCTGCCATAACGGGGTACTAGTTGGCGGCGGTATGTTTCAAAAGATGGGCCTGGTGAACGACTACTTCAAAGATCGCGGCACCGAGCTTACCGAGGCCGACCTCGGACGCTTCAACGTCAGCAAGAACCCCGCGGAGAAGCACTTTTTCAAGGTTCCGACCCTTCGCAACGTCGAGCTGACGTCGCCCTATCTACACGACGGCTCTCGCGCAACACTCGAGGAAACCGTACGAGTCATGGGCAAGTACCAACTCGGCCGGGACCTCACCAACGCGGAAGTGAACAGCATCGTCACCTTCCTCAAGAGCCTCACGGGCAAGCTCCCAGACTACGCCCGAGTGACGGTTCGCTAGCTAACCACTTGCAGACGTACCTCGGAGGTTGGATCGGCGCGCGGCGTCGGCGCCTTGATGTACTCGAAGCTCGTCGGGATGTCCGGGCCCTCTTCAGCTTTCGGAATCGCGCGCTTCATGAGCTCTGCCCATGCCTCTTTGGGGGCAGGGACTTTCTCTTTGAGCTCCGTGTAGGCCAGGCGTCCGAGCGACGGCAGGTAGGGTGCCATCTTGACGAACGTTTCCTTCGCATGGACGAGGTCCTTGGTGAAGAAGGTCTTAGTTCGCGCCACGGCGCGCCCCGCGTGCACCTTTGCACGCCCGGCCCGCCCCTTGCCGATGAGCGGTCCGATCTGGTGGATGATGTCCGCGCTCGTGCCAGCCACGACGTGTGGCGCCTTGTAGAAGGTCCTGCCGTAGCGGGAACCCTTCCCCTTCAAGAACTCGCGCGCCTGCTCATCGGTGACCCCGTACTTGTCGAGCGCCTCTTGGTGCTCCTTGCGAGCCCGCGCACGCGCTTTAAACATGTACATTTGGACGCGGGAGTAGAAATTAGTCGCACCGTCGCCGCTGGTTTCGACCGGGCAGAAGATCGCGTCCGGATGAAGCTCAGTGATGACGGTTTGAATCCCGTCGGATACGCCCGAGCTCGGCATGCAGCCGAAGGGCTTCACGCTGAGCGTCATGGTCGCCTTTTGCTTTGCGACATTGAGCACCAGCTTGGCGACCTCCATGTGACCCTCGCCGCCGCGTAGCTCGTTGTTGTAGAAGCTGTGGCCAATCTTCGCGATTTCGTCCATGTCCGGGAGCTTGTGGCGCTTGAGGCCGGTGACCCCGCAGAACGTTGCAAAGGTGGCGCGGAGCGCAAGCTCGCCGAGCCAAACGCCCGCCATCTTGTAGCCGACATCGGACCCCTCGAGCCCGTAGTAGCCCTTGTCTTCCCCACGCAGGGTCATGCGCCGCTCGGTGTCGTGTCGCATCTCCCACAGGGTGTAGAGGAGCCAGTTGACGAGGGTCTGGATGTCGTTTTCCCCGCCCTTCCGACTCGATGAATCGCTGAAGATGATAGTTGCCGTCGCCCTCTGTGGTCATCGCCCAGAACTCGCCGATGATCGCAACCTTGGGCTTGGCGCGAAGGCGATCGACCTCGACGGCCGCAAGGTGTTTACGGCCGCGCCACAATGCCTTTAGGACGCTGCGATTGTTCTCGAGGGCGTTGCAAACCTCCTTCTTCACGGCAGCGATCGCGCGATCGGCGGCACCCTCTTCGACCTCGTAGGGTCGAATCCGATAACTCAGCACGTTCAGCACGTCGCCCGCGAAGAGAGCGCGCGCAAGCGCCATGAAGAACTGAGGATTGAGGACCAGGCCGATCTCCTCCCCAGTCGCCTGCTTGAAGCCGGACTGCTGCTGGAAGAGGACCACTCGGAACCCGTCGAAGCCCGCATCTCGAAGCGCCTTGCGGTACTCGGTCACGTACATCCCAAATCGGCACGGGCCACACGCACCGGCTGTCAAGAACACGTACCCGTCGATGATCTCTTTAGGGGTCATCCCTTCTTCGTCGCGCAGGCGGCAAAGCTCCTTCACGAGGTTGCCAACCGTGAAATACGTGGGGTTGCACTGCGCCTTATTGCCGAACTCCTTGCCGTGTCGAAGCGACTCGTTATCGGCAACTTCCATGACGCGCGTGTTGTAACCGATCCCGTTCAGCGCCGCCGCAACGAACTCGTCGTGGGACATCGTGAGGCCACCGTTGAGGATGGTCGTCCGCGGCCGTTCGGCCGCCGAGAAGAACGGATCGATCATGGAGTCGGTCCATTGCTCACGGTTGTCTTCTAGCCCGAGCTTCGCTCGCTCTTTCGCCTCGAACTCCGCTAGCTCTTTCTCAATGTCGATTTCAAACCCATCAGCCATTTTTCAGCCCCTTAAACTCGGACGACGTTCCCGTCCTTGGTTTTCTTACCGAGACGAATCAAACTCTTCGACATCACTGCCGGGACTTCGTCCTCTGCAGACTTCGCAGCCTCGATGCGATAATTCGTTACTTTCTCCACGAGCTCGTTGATCTGACGCTCGAGCTGGAGGTCGGCGCGTCGATGCTCCGCGAGCTGCGCCTGCTTCATTTGGAGGAGCTCCAGTCGCTTTTCGTCGATCCGGCGCTCGAGCTGGGTCTTGCGGGCCGCGACATCCTCGAGATGCTCCCCCCGAAGCTTGAGCGAATGCGCGTACGTCTTGACGCGGATCTTGATCGAGCCGCCCGGCTTGTTGGCGTCGATATCGTGAAGCGATGACGACGGGAGGCCGCTGCTCGAGACGATGCTGTCGATGATCCCGTAGGTGGGCGCGTCGTGCCCGCACTTGAAGCTGCTGAGATCGAGAATCGCCACGTTTGGATGCCGCGCGGCAAACTTCACGGCCCACACCTTTTGGGCGGAGTTGGCCGAGTAGTTCTCGGGCCATACGTCGCAGATGCTGAGGACGTCCTCCCCCTCTTTGTAGAAACGTCCCAGCCACTCCGGGTCTTTGGGAATCGAACGAATGCTCAGGATCGGATAGCCGAGAACCTGGAACTCATCGGGGATGCCGTGGTGAAGGCCGGGGTCGAGGTGGTACGGGCGGCCAACCACGAGGATGGCGATCTTGTTGTCGTACTCGACCTGGTCGAGGATCGCCTTGCCTTTGGCTTGGATGTCGTCGTCGAACCGCTCGAGCGCCGTCAAGCCTTCGGTGACCGCAAAGTCGCTCTCGTCCTCGGTGACTTCGAGCTCATCCCGGAACGCCTCGAACATGGCGCGCTTCAAGAGTGTGGGCTCGGTGAAGCTGACGGCGGGAGCCATGTATGTGATGCCGCGAGTCGCAAAGTAGTCCTGCTCTTTGGTGAAGGCGGCCTTCATGACGTCAGGCGTGCCGGCAACGATGGGGCAGCTCGTGTAGTCGATCGCGTCGGTCACGAACGAGGGGACGTGCGTCAAGATGGGGAAGAAAATCACGTCCAACGGCGCCTTCACGTGCTTGTGGAAGAACAGCTGGTGAAAGTGCGCCTGCGCCACCTTCGAGGGGTAGCAAGGGTCGACCGATCCGTACTTCCCGCCCTCGGCAAACATATCCTCGGAGCTGGGGTCGCTGAAAACGATGTTCTTCGGTCGGACGCCGAGCACCTCCAGGTACGTTCGAAAGAACGGCGCGGTCGAGTACATGTTGAGGACGCGCGGAATGCCTACGCGCCACTTGACCCTCTTCTCGGCTGCCGCCTCGGATGAGCGCTGAAAGCTACGTTGGTACTTCGTCCGCTCGATCGCCCCGAAGAACTTCCGCTCGACCTTGACGTCTTCAACCGGCGTCCCGGCCTCGGGCATTGGCTGCACACCCGCAACGCGCTTGAAGACCTTGAGCCCCTCGTAGGTCACGAGGTTCGGAAATTCTTTCATGATCTTCCGGCGCTCTTTGACGAGGTCTTCCATCGCATCCTTCGACTCGACCATGCCCTTCTCACAGGAGAAGCCACTGATGTAGCGGCTGGTCGTGCCGTCGGGCCGGAAGGTATCGATGAAGGTGCGCGAGCATTCGTTGGCACAGAAGTGGCACGTCGTGCTCTCGTCGTTCTTCGTCTTGTACTCGAGATCGATCGCGGCATCCAAGCCGATGAAGGTCGAGGTGCCGCGCCGCTTCACGACGCGCAATGTCTCCATCGCAGCACCGATCGCTCCGGCCTCGCCGCTATGCGGATGGACGAAGACCTCAGCGTTGGGTACGCGCTCGTTGATGTAGTCGACCTGCGCCTTGACGGCCGCCATGTTGTATTGAGTGCCGCCCTGCAACACGAACTTGCGCCCGAGCGCGGCCATGCGTGGCACGCCGACGACGTACTGCCAAATGTTCTTCGGGAGCACCTGCGCGAGACCCGCGAGTAGCTCCTCTTTGCCGAAGCCTTCTTTTTGGAAGTTCACGCGGTCGGTATCGAGGAAGACCGCGCAGCCGTAGCTGAACTTCGGTGCCAGATCGGCTTGGAAGGCGTTCTCTGCATACTCCTGTACCGGAAGGCCAAACTGATCGGCCATCGCTTGCAGTAACATTCCGTTGCCTGCGGAGCACTGGTTCGACAACTTGAAGGTCTTGATGTCTCCGTTCTCCATGAAGAGGACTTTGATGTCTTGTCCGCCGATGTCGCAGATGACATCTACGTCACCGAAGTAGTGGGTGGCGCTCATCATGTGAGCGACCGTCTCGACGATGTTGACGTCCGCGCACACGCATTCCTCGAGCACGTCGGCCGCATACCCCGTCGCGCCAAAGCCGAGGATGTCGAGCTCGGCTCCCTTCGCACGCACGCGGGTGCGTAGATCGGCGAGGAGCTCTTTGGCGTCTTGAATGGGGTTACCCTTTGAAAGCGCGTACGACTTCATCAGGACTTCGCCGTCCTCGCCCAACAACACGGCTTTGGACGAGGTGCTACCACCATCGAGGCCGATCACGGCCTTCACCGTGCCGCCCGCAGGCATGTCCGGCTCGACGAACTTGGGGATCCGGTACGCTTCGAGAAATTGCGCCAACTCCGCTTCGCTACTCGATAGCGGGGGGCCCGCGCTTTCGCCCAGGCGCTCTTTGCGGCCTTCGTTGATATATCGCTCGAGACCTTCGACGCCTTTGTAGACGCCCACGTTGGGCGGCTCGTGCATGCCGTACAGCACGGCACCGTACGCCGCGTACAACGCGGCATTGTCCGGCACCGGGATCAGCTCCTCGATCGGCACATCCTTCGGGTAGTCGTACCCGCGCTCATCCCAGGTCTCGGGAATGCGTTTCCGCCAGCACTCTTGCAGGAACGGAAGGAACGTGTTCGGACCCCCAAGCAGCAGCACCTTGTGCCGAAGGGTGCTGCCTCGCGTGAGCACCGACAGGTTCTGCATGACGATCGCGTCGGCGAGCGAGCACATGATCTCGTCGGACGGAATACCGGTCTTGACGAGGTTGACGATGTCCGTTTCTGCAAACACGCCGCACTTCGCGGCGACGTGGTGGAGACTATCGCCGTTGAAGTGAAGCTTCAGAGTCTCTTCGGACGGCATGCCCACTTTGATCATGCATTTGTCGATGGTGGCTCCCGTCCCGGAGGCACACTTGTCGTTCATCGAGGCGATCGCGGTCTTGTCGCCAGTCTGCTTGTTCTCCTTGAAAATGATGATCTTCGCGTCCTGACCGCCGAGCTCGATCACGGACCCTGCATCGGGATGCAGCGTTTCGACGGCTAGAGTCACGGAGTTGACCTCTTGTACGAACTTCGCGCCGATTGGCTCCTCCAAAGGCGGCGCCCCGGACCCCGTCACGAACACGCGAACGTCGTCGCACCCGCGCTCCCTCAGCACATCGCCGATGCGCGTCAGGAAGTCGAGGCAGCACTCAGCCTGCTTCGTGTGATGCCGCTGATAGTCGTCCCAGATGATGTCTTTCGTCTCCGGGTCGACGATGACTGCCTTTACGGTGGTCGAGCCAACATCCAACCCTATTATCGCTTTTTGCATCAAACCCGCAGCGCCCTTCCTGGTTCGGGGGCTCAGATAAACACATGCCCACGTGAATGTCACGCGACTTGGAACACTGAAACGCGACTGAAAAGTCACGCCTCGCCCGAACCTCGTGAAGATCGTATAGAGCGCCGCGGAGCGTTCCATGGGTAAGGTCTTGATCATCGGGGCAGGGGGTGTCGGCGGGGTCGTCACGCACAAATGCGCGGACGACCCGAACACGTTTTCGGACATTGTCCTCGCAAGCCGCACACTCGCGCGCTGCGAAAAGATTCAGAGACGAGTCCGGGAGCTTTGCGGGCGGGAGATAGAGATAGCGCGAGTCGATGCGGATGATGTCGCGCAGACCGTGGCGCTGATCCAACGCGTCGAGCCCGCGCTTGTGATCAACGTCGCCCTCCCGTACCAAGACCTGCCGGTCATGGATGCCTGCCTCGAAACCGGAGTCGACTACCTCGACACCGCCAACTACGAACCGCCGGATGAAGCCAAATTCGAGTACAGGTGGCAGTGGGCGTACCGGGACCGCTTCGAGCGTAGGGGCATCATGGCACTGCTCGGGTCGGGGTTTGACCCCGGGGTGACCAACATTTTCTGCGCATACGCCCAAGAAGAGCTGTTCGACGAAATCGACACGATCGACATCCTGGACTGCAACGCTGGCGATCACGGGCACCCGTTTGCCACGAATTTCAACCCCGAGATCAACATCCGGGAGATCACACAGCGTGGGAAGTACTGGGAGAACGGCGAATGGATCGAGATCGAACCCATGTCGCAGTCACGGATGTTCGACTTCCCCGAAGTCGGAGAGCGCAAGGCATACCTGCTCTATCACGAAGAGCTCGAGTCGCTGGTGAAGCACATCGAAGGCCTCAAGCGTATCCGCTTCTGGATGACGTTTGGAGACGAATACATAACGCATCTCACGGGTCCTGCAGAACGTGGGTATGACCTCCATCGAACCGGTCACCTTCGAGGGCCACGAGATAGTCCCGATCCGATTCTTGAAGGCTCTGCTGCCTGACCCGTCAACGCTCGGTGAAAACTATACGGGCAAGACCAGCATTGGCTGCCTGATCGAAGGTCGCAAGAGCGGCGAGCGACGGAAGGTGCTCATCTACAATGTGTGTGACCATGAAGAGTCGTGGAAAGAGGTGCGCGCGCAGGCGGTGTCATACACCACGGGTGTGCCGAGCATGGTTGGCGCCAAAATGATGCTCACCGGGGCTTGGCGAGGGAAGGGCGTGTTCAACGTCGAGCAACTCGATCCGCGTCCCGTTTCTCTCCGAGCTGGCGGTACGCGGGCTGCCTTGGCATGTGAAGGAGATGTAGTGCTTGCATGCGCCGAGCTCGATCCGCATCGAGTGGAAACCCCATCGTTCGTAGTCGACCTGGCGGTGCTCGAAAAGAACCTCGAGCTACTCACCCGCGTACAAGAGACGGCGGGGTGCGGAATCCTGCTCGCGCTCAAGGGCTTTCGCAGCGTGGTCGACGTTCCCGATCGTCGGGAGATACCTCGCAGGGATCTCCGCCAGCAGCCCCGATGAAGCGCGTTTGGGGCCGGGCAGAGCTCGGCAAACAGGTGCACACCTATTGCCCTGCATTCGATGAAGCCTCTCTTCGTGAAGTGATTCGAGACTCCGATCACGTCATTTTCAACTCACCCTCGCAGCTGGCGCGCTTCCGCCACGTCATCGAGGCAGATCAGTCCGAGAACCAGCTTCGGCTTGCGCATCAACCCCGAACATTCGGAAGTCGATGTGGCTTTCTACGACCCCTGCGCGTCCGGTTCCCGCCTCGGAACGATCAAGAGCGAATTGCTGAAGGCAAACCTCTCTGGCATCGATGGACTGCATTTTCATACCCTATGCGAACTCGGCGCTGATGCATTGCAACGCACACTCGCAGTCATCGACGACGAGTTCTCTCCATGGCTCGAGAATATGAGCTGGGTGAACTTCGGCGGGGGGCACCACATCACGAAACCCAACTACGACGTGGATCTATTGGTCGACTTGGTGAAGGCGTTCAAGAAGCGCCACGACGTCGAGGTCTTTCTCGAACCCGGAGAAGCGATCGGCTTGAACGCCGGCGTGCTTGTAGCGTCCGTGCTCGACGTCGTTCACAACGATGGGGCTATCGCGATTCTCGATACGTCCGCGACGGCGCACATGCCGGACGTGCTCGAGATGCCGTATCGTCCGCAAGTTCGAGGCGCCGGCTCGCCGGCCGAGCTAGCCCATACATACCGCCTCGGTGGTCTGACGTGCCTGGCCGGCGACGTCATTGGCGAGTACTCCTTCGAATCGCCACTCGAGGTTGGCGACCGGTTGATCTTCGAAGATATGGCGCACTACACGATGGTGAAGAACACCACCTTCAACGGGGTGAGGCTCCCTTCGATCGCGTTGTTCGATCCACGCAACGACTCTTACCGAGTACAGCGCCGATTCGGCTACGAGGACTATCGAAACCGACTATCTTGAGGTCCAAATGGAGCTCATTCGTAGCAATCGGACCGAGGAGCTAGCGGACGCCCTCGCATTCTTGGTCGGAGACGAGCCGCTCGGCCCCTTCGAAGCCGAAGCAATCGTCGTCCAGAGCCGGGGTATGGAGCGCTGGCTCACTCTGGCGCTGGCGCGCCGGCTGGGAGTTTGGGGCAATCCGTCCTTTCCGTTTCCGCGTTCTGCGATCGAGCAGGTTCTCGATGATCTGGCCTTGGGCCCTTCGGGACAATCCAAGGCGTACGACCCGGCTCGCTTGAAATGGACGATTGCCGAGCTCCTGCACGAGAAGACGCCGTCAGCGCTTCAAGCGTATCTCGGGGAGGCAGCCGATCCCGATCGCGTGCTCCGCCTGTCGACGAGCCTCTCGGCCGTGTTCGACGAATACGTCGTCTACCGTCCTGCGATGCTCCGCAGCTGGGCCGCCGGCGCCGATTCCCAGTGGCAAGCCGATCTGTGGCGGCGAATCGCGAGTCGACTCGGTCCGCACGATCTCGCATCGCGAATCTATCGGGCCTTCGAGACGCTGCGGAGCTGCAACGAGGCGGACGAGATTCGGTTCGAGCGCCTCCACCTCTTCTCCCTCGAAACACTGCCGCCACTCTTTCTCGAATTCTTCTGTGCGCTGGCGCAGTCGATTCCGACTCGCCTATACCTGTTGACCCCGACCACCGAGTACGTCTCGAACGTCGACAAGGTCAGCCAACTCTCCCTCGGGATCGGCCCTTCGGTGAGAGACGGGCACCCACTCCTGTTGTCTTTCGGGAACCTCGCCCGCGACTTTCAAGAACTAATGGTCGAGGCCGACTCGAACATCCGGAGCGACGCAGACCGGTTCACGGCGCCAAGCCGCACGACTCTACTAGGCTCCCTCCAAGCGGACGTTCTCGAGTTTCGAAGCCCCCCCCGTAGCCCAGGGGAAGACGTTGATCGCTGCATCCGACGACTCGATCTCGATCCACGCATGCACGAGCCCGATGCGCGAGGTTCTCGTCCTGCACGACATCGTCCGTGGAGCTCTCGAAGGAGACCCTTCGCTTCGACCCGAAGACATCGTGGTCATGGCCCCAGACCTCGACGCTTACGCCCCAGCCTTTCGTGCGGTGTTCGGACAGACCGACGTCGCTCGCATCCCCTACGAGGTGCACGATCGAAAGACCCGTGACGACTCCGTCTTCTACGACGACTTTCTCTCGATCCTCGAAGTTCTCGAATCGCGTTTCTCGGTCCTCGACGTCGTGAGATTGATGGACGCGCGGTCGTGGCGGGCAGACTTTCGCTTTTCACCGAACGAGCGCGCTCGACTCACCGACCTACTTCAAGCCGCGGGGATTCGCTGGGGTATCGATGCCAACCACCGCGAGGAGCTCGGCTTCCCGACGGAGTCGCTCCATACCTGGCGCGCCGGTTTCATCAGGCTTTTCCTGGGTTTCGCGACGATGCCGAGCACAACTCGAGTCTTCCATGGTCTCTTGCCGCGCGGGGACCTGAGCCTTGGAGATGCCGAGTTGGTGGCAAGGCTGTCGCGCTTCTGCACGGTCTTGTTCGACTTCCACGAACGCATACGCAAGCCCACGGACGTATCCACGTGGGTAAGTCTCCTCGGGCAGCTATCGAGCGCCCTGTTCGCCGAGGAAGACGACGACAGCGGTGCGGTGCGAGTGCTTCGTTCTTCACTCGAAGACCTCCGTGAGCTCGCCGAGGCAAGCGGATACAGCGGTGCCGTTCCGCTTCGAACGATTCACCGTGAGCTCGCGGGCATCGTCCTCAGGGAGACTCCAGCGGCAGGCTTTCTACAACGCGGGGTGACCTTGAGCGAGCTGGTCCCTCTCCGTTCGATTCCGTTCCGCATGCTCTGTCTGATCGGCATGAACGAAGATTCGTTCCCCCGTGCAGACGACAGACCGAGCTTCGATCTCACTCGGGCGGAACCCCGGCTAGGAGATCGCAACAAGCGACATGACGACCGGCACTCGTTTCTTCAGGCGATCCTTTGTGCGCGGGACCGGCTCGTGATTACCTACAGTGCCCCCGTGACGAGCGTGCGAAGCGCTGGAACGGCCGCGCCCATCGTCTGCGAGCTCACGGACACACTGAACCGGTACTACCACCGCGAAGGATCGGAATCGGCTCTCGTTGCGATCGATCACCCCCTGCATGCGTTCGACCAAGCCTACTTCGCCGAAGGCAGCGCCCTTTCGAGCTTCTCGGAACGTCACCTTCGGATCGCTCAGGCCATGGCTCGGCCCGCGATCGAGCCAGGCCCGATTGAGCTCCGCGCTGAACCGGAGTCCGACGAAAGCCACCTTTCGATCCGCGAGCTCTCGCAGTGGATTTGGCACCCGGCGCGCGCGTTCATCCAGAAACGCCTGGGGACGCGATTCGACGACTCGACGCTATACGAGCCCACTAGAGCGCTGACCGAGCTCACTAGACTCGATGCCTTTCGTGTTGGGGACGACGCTCTCCACGGCTCGCTGAAGGGCGAAGACCTCAGCGCATTTCTCCGAGCTACGCCGGAGTTCCCCGACGGAAGCTGGGGCCAGATGAAGCAAGAGAAGCTGGCTCGTGAGATTGAAGTGCTCGTGGCACGGCGTGAAGAGAGCATCGGACGCGGCGAAGAACGGGCTCGTCTGGTCTCCGTCGACTTGGGTGGGATCATACTGGAGGGGCGTCTCGACGGACTTTACGCCGACCGACGGCTGAAGCATCGGTTCAACAAACTGGAGACGAAGACGGAGCTAACCACGTGGCTCGAGCATCTGCTGATGCAAGCTGCCGATGAGCCTGGCCTGCCACGAACGACCGAGCTCATCTTGCGTGCGACCGCTTACCATGCGGCTGTCGTGTGCTTCGAGCCGGTCGACGAAGCGCGAAAGCTGCTCAAAGACCTAGTGACGCTGTACCAGACGTCGCAATCCAGCCCGGTGCCGCTCCTGAACCGGCCGTCCTGGGTGTTCGCCGATTTCGTATTCCGTGACGGGGCCGGGCAGGCTCTCGATAAAGCGAAAAAGAAGCAACAAGGCGACCAAAAGTGGGACAGATACGCGCGCTTCGCCTGGGGCAAAGCGGGTCCCTTCGCCGACGAGGCGTGGACCGAGGGGTTCGGGCCCACGAGCTCGAGCGTATACGAGCCGTTGTTTCGGCACCGGATTCTGCGATGAGCACCGTCGACACCGAACGAGCGCCCCTCGGCGTGCCAATCCTCGTCGAAGCAAGCGCAGGCACCGGCAAGACGCACGCGATCACGACGTACTTCATACGCGCAATCCTCGAGCGCGATCTCAGCCCAGAGCAGATCCTGGTCGTCACCTATACCAAAGCGGCGACAGCGGAGCTTCGCGTGCGCACGAGGCAGCGTGTCGCCCAAGCCATCGGGATGCTCGAGGATGCCGCGAACCAGCAGGACGCGCTGGCTGAGATCGTCGCCGACGCGGTTCAACGGCTCGGCGCGGATGAGGTGCGGGACCGACTCGGCCGCGCGTCGTCACAAATGGACCAAGCTCCGATCCTCACGATCCACGGGTTCTGCCAGCGGCTATTGAAGGACTACCCGCTGTTCTTCGGCATCGATTTCGATTTCGACATCGTAGAGAACTCCGTGTCGGTCTTCTACGATTTGGCGGTCGATTTCTGGACGACCGAGCTCCACGACAGCCCCGTGTGGCTTCTCCACGCACTCGAGAAGAGGGGAATCTCGCCAGAGCATCTCTGCAAGCTTGCCAACGTCGCGATGACCCCGGGTCTCGCGGTGCTCGGACCGGAGCCCAAAGAGCTCGACGCCAGTGTCGTCGACCGCTGGTACCAACAGCGGCGCGAAGCAGAATTGATCTGGCGAGAACAGCGTGACCAAATCTCCGCGATCCTTCTCGAGGATCCTGGGCTGAATCGCAATAGCTATCGCCCCGCATCAGTCGAGAACACTTGGATACCCGGACTGGACGACTTCTTCGGAAGCCCCTCCTTCGAACTTCCGGGCTGGTTCAGGCGGCTCGCCCAGAAGACGATGGTCATGAAAAAGAACTATAAACCTCCGCAGCACCCATTCTTTGAGGTCTGCGAAGGTCTCACCGAGACCCATGATGCACTGAACGCCGCCTTCGACCACGCGGTTTTCGCGTTCCAACGACGATTCATCGAAGTGGCGCGCAGACGAAGTCACAAACGATGTCGAGAACAGGCTCTGCTCACCTATGACGACCTCCTCACGAGTGTCTACGAGTCACTCGACACCGACATCTCGGCTGCAGTTCGGAACGAGTACCCGATGGCGCTCGTTGACGAGTTTCAGGATACCGACTCGGTTCAATATGGGATCTTCAAGACGATCTACGACGAGGAAGCGGTGGTGTACGTCGGCGACCCGAAGCAGGCGATCTACGCGTTTCGCGGGGCCGACGTATTTTCGTACCTAGAGGCCGCGAGAGACGTCGGCGACAGTCATCTCGAGCTCACCACCAATCGTCGATCCGACCCACAGCTCGTCGAGGCGGTCAACTCGCTATTCTCGAACCAGCCTGCCCCTTTTGTCCTCGACGACATCCAACTCTTGGAGGCGAGCGCCTACCACGAGTCGCGATCGAGCTTCGATCCCGCCATCGAGATCTTGCTCCTCGATCGCGAGAAGGCCTCTGCCCGATCGGTCGAAGAAACCATCCCTACACTCGTCGCGAACGAAATCGGTCTGTTGCTCGATAGTGGAGAAGAGATCGAGGAAAGACCCGTATGCCCCAACGACATCGCGGTGCTTTGCCGGACCAACAAGCAGGCGTCACTCGTCACCGAAGCGTTGAGAAAGCTCGATATCCCGGCCTCGCTGGACGGTGACTCGAGCGTGCTGAGCACCGAAATCGGGGACGACCTCGAAGTCGTGCTCGAGGCTGCACTGATGCCGGGCGACTCGTCGGCGATCCGCCGCGCGCTGCTCACGCCGCTCCTCGGCGTATCCCCCTACGAGCTCAATACGATGAGGGACGAGCGGTGGTCGGAATGGGTGACGCTCTTTCGAAGCTGGCACGAGAAGTGGCAGGGCGAGGGAGTGGTTCGCTTTCTCGAAGAACTACTCCGAACCACCGGGGCGGAGGCCCGGATGGCGACGCACCCGTCGGCGCGTCGCAAGTTGACCGACTTGCTCCACATCGAGGAGCTTCTCCTCCGAGGGGAGCGCGAACGCCGGCGTGATCCGGTTGCATTGATGCTGTGGTTTCGGCGGCTCCGACAGGGAAGCCCCGAAGACACCACGGTTGCCTACGAAGACTTGCAACAACGTCCCGACGCGGAGTCGGACACGGTTCGCATCACGACCATCCACAAGAGCAAGGGGCTCGAGTATGGGATCGTCTACTGTCCGTTCCCGTGGAAGGATGCAGTCCTCTTCGACTTCGATAGAAAAGTGGTAAAGTTTCATGATCCCGGAGATGGCCTCAGGGCGAAGATCGACCTGGGCTCGGCGCGGATCCGCGCGCACAGGGAGGTCAGCGAACGCGAGGCACTCTCCGAGGCGCTTCGTCTTCTTTACGTCGCGGTGACCCGAGCCAAGCATCGCTGCACGCTGTTCTGGGGCCTCGCCAGAGGTTGGCAAAGCTCTGCGCTTTCCTATCTGCTTCATGGGGACGCCCACTCGGCGTCAATGGACGATGAGCGGGCCCGCACCGACATCGAGGCTCTGGTCGCTGCATCGGCCGGCACGATTGGGTGGAGACCACCCCACCCCGAAGCGGCTGTCGCTCGCAAGCACGAAGTCCTCGCGCCCGCCCTCCGCGCCACAGACGCCACCCGCGGATTCAGTCGAGCGAATCGCATCGCAAGTTTCACGAGCCTCACGGGAAATCACGAAAAGACAGCACCTCGCGATCCCGCAGCAGAGGCGTTCCCGGCGCCAGCCGCGCTATTCTCCTACTTGCCTGGTGGAGCACGAACGGGTCTCCTGCTCCACTCGATCTTCGAACGGGCGACCCTGAATGAGCTCGAGGGGGAAGAGGCCGAGCGGCTCGTCGAATGGGAGCTACGGAGCTACGGCTATGATCCCGCACTCGGCCCGAACGTTCTGAACGATCTGAAGGCTGTAGCCGGGACACCCGCTCATCGACGGAGCCGACGCACCAAGGCTACGGTGCATCCCGCGCGGCCAGCAACTCCGCGAGCTCGAGTTCACCCTGAGCGTCGACGAGCCGGACTTCGGAGAGCTCTCACGAATCTTGAAAGAACACGATGCCCCCAAAGGGGCGCCAGGCTATCCCGAACGGATGGCAGCCGAAACCGCGCACACGCTGAAGAGCTTCCTAAGGGGCTTCATCGACCTCGTCTTCGAGTGGCAGGGCCGGTGGTATGTGGCGGACTACAAATCGAACTCGCTGCCTAGCTATGAGCTTGCAAACATCACCGAGGCAGCGGCACGGGCACACTACCTGCTTCAAATGCAGCTCTACGCCGCGGCAACCAATCGGTATTTACGCCAGCGAGTACCCAACTACGATCCCGAACACCACTGGGGCGGCACGCTGTTGCTCTTCCTGCGCGGCATGACCGGGAGCGAAGCCCCGGGGCCGACACAAAGTGCCGGTTTTACGGGGGGAAGTGTCTTCTTCGAGCGTCAAACACCGATCCTCATTCGAGCCGTAAACGAATGGCTCGGGGGGGAAGCATGACTATCGCCGACCTTCATGCTTGCGGCGTGCTCGAGCTCCTCGATGTAGAGCTTGCACGCGCGCTCGGCGCAATGACGGAAGCAACGAACCCCGATGTCGAGTTGGCGATCGCGCTCACCAGTCGCAATGTTCGTCGGGGACACGCATGCCTCCCACTGAACATGGCTGCGAGCGACCTCGCCACCACTGCCGGCGAAGTCGCTCCAAGGCTACCGGAGCAAGCGTCCTGGGCCGATGCGCTGTTGGAAAGCGCACTCGTCGATGACGGGCCACTGGTCCTCGACGAAAAACGCCGCTTGTACCTCCGGCGCTATTGGGAGCTCGAGCATGACATCGCGATCGAGCTCGGGAAGCGAGCCACATCGAAGGCTCCCGACGTTGACGAGCCCTGGCTCGATGAAGCGCTCGATCGACTGTTCGGGGACGACAAGAGGTCGCCCCGGCGGGAGGCGGCACGAAACGCGCTCACACATCGGGTGTCGGTCCTGTGCGGTGGCCCTGGCACGGGGAAGACGAGCACCGTGGCCGCAATCGTCGCGCTGCTCATCGAGGGACGGCTTCAGCGGGCTGGACCAGAGCCCAAGGTCGTGCTGCTCGCACCCACCGGAAAGGCCGCGGTCCGACTTGGCGAAGCAGTAGTCCGGGCCAAAAAGACCATCGCTGCAGCCGACGAAGTTCTTGCGGGTATCCCCAACGAGGCAACCACCGTCCATCGGGCACTTGGCATGCGCCGCTACGGGGTGCTCTTCAGCCGAGGCGCTGATTTTCCGATCGATGCCGACATCATCGTGTTGGACGAGGCCTCGATGATCGATCTCGGGCTGATGCGGCAGCTCCTCGTCGCCGCGCCTGTGGATGCGACAATCCTGATCGTCGGCGATCCCGATCAGCTCACTTCGGTCGAAGCCGGCTCGGTCCTGCGCGACCTCGTGCGCGCCAGCGACGAAACATGGTGGAGCGGCCGCGTGACCCAACTCACGAAGACCTATCGCTACGACGAATCCCAGCCCTTGGGGCAGCTGGTGGCGGCAATTCGAGGTGGGGACACCGCGTTGATGGGGCGCCTGCTCGACGCAGGCGACGTGCACGGAAACGACGTGCAGTGGAGGGCACTCGATGACCTCCCGCACGAGCTCGGTCTGGCTGCAACGCACTGGTCCGAGATCTCGAATGCAACTGAACCCGAAGAGCACTTCCGACGGCGCGGCCAGTACGTGGTCCTGAGCCCCTTCCGAAAAGGTCCGATCGGCACTCGTCGACTCGGGATCGCGATCGAGCAACAGCTCAGCAACCGCGACGGGGCGGTACGCCCGATCATCATCGAGGAGAACAACAACGAGCTCGGGGTCTACAACGGCGACTTCGGCATGCGGTTTCGGCGCGGTGACACCGAGGTAGCCACGATCCAACGGGAGCCCAACCGCTTCCAGGACTTCGCCGAAGCCAGGCTCCCCCGCTATTCCCAGGCCTTCGCGCTCAGCGTGCACAAAGCCCAGGGGTCCGAGTTCGACGAGGTTCTGATCGTCATGCCAGAGGAAGACGGACCGCTCTTGACGCGCGAGCTGCTCTACACTGCCGTGAGCAGAGCGAGAACGCGGGTGCGATTGGTCGGACCGCGTGAAGTCATCGCCGCCGCGATCGGGAGACGAGCTCAAAGGTTCTCGGGCCTGGTCGACCAGATCTCAGCGGTGGCGTGACGGGCCTGATCGGCTATATCCGAAAAGTGAAACGTGTTTCACTTTGGAGAGCTCGATGGCGGAATATGACTACGTCGTGATCGGCGCGGGGTCGGCTGGGGCGATCGTCGCCAGCCGACTTTCCGAGGACCCAAACGTGAGCGTTCTTCTCCTCGAAGCCGGTGGCAGCGACCGCACCACTTTCGTTCGAAAGCCGGGGATGATCAGCCTCGTGCAACAGGTCAAGCAGCTCAAGAAGAAGTTCGACTGGGGCTTCACGACGGTCCCCCAACCGCACCTAAACGGCCGCCGGATTCCGTACACGCGCGGGAAGGTGCTCGGCGGATCGAGCTCCGTCAACGGCATGCTCTACCTCCGCGGCAACAAAGAGAACTACGATGGCTGGGCCGCCCGAGGGTGCGATGGCTGGAGCTTTGAAGACATTCTGCCCTTCTACAAGAAGCTCGAGAACCACGAGGATGGCGAAACCGAGTACCACGGAGCCGGAGGCCCGATTCAGGTCACGCGTCACCCCGAGAATCAGCTCAGCCCCGTCTCCCTAGCCTTCATGAGAGCGGCAGCAGAGGTTTGCGGCGTCCCTGTGCTCAACGATTTCAACGCCGAGAATCAGAACTGCGCAAGCACCTACCAGATGTCGGCGAGCCACGGCGTTCGCAGCAGCACCTCCGAGGCATATGTGCAGCCGAGCCTCGAAAGGCCCAATTTTGCCTTGAAAATCCATGCGCACGTGCGGCGCATCGTCATCGAGAATAGCCGGGCAACGGGCGTCGAGTACGAGCAGAACGGCGACGTCGTGACGGCAAACGCGAACCGCGAGGTGATCCTGTCAGCCGGCACGATCGGATCGCCGCAGATTCTGATGCTGTCCGGCGTAGGTCCTGCCGACCATCTCCGCGAGCACGATATCGAGGTTCGTCACGACCTGCCCGGCGTCGGCAAAAACCTCCACGATCATCTGTTCGTGCCACTCGTGTACCGGGCGGCCACGAGCCTTCACCGCGGAACCGCGTTCCATTTCTTCGGTGGGATGATCAAGGAATACTTGTTCGGGAACAGCTGGTTCGGGCGGACGGTCTTCGAGGCGGGCGCTTTCGTCAAGACCAGCGACGACGAGCCGATTCCGAACCTCCAGATCCACACCTTGCCATGGGGCTACCCCGATCCGAACCAAGACGGGCCAGAGCGCCCGCAGGTGGACACTGGCAACTGCCTATGCGTGATGCCCACGCTCATCTATCCAAAGAGTCGCGGCGAGCTCCTCCTGACCTCCAACGACCCGAACGCCGTACCGCATATCGACCCTCACTTCTTAGAAGCCATCGAAGACCTTCAGGTGTTCATCGACGGGATGCGGAAGTGTCGAGAGATCTGCGCGCATCCCGAGTTGGCCGACCATCTCCACGAAGAGCTCACCCCGGGAGCCGCACGAACAAGCGACGCGGAGCTCACGGAGGAGATCAAGCTTCGCGCGACGACCGTCTACCACCCGGTCGGTACCTGCATGATGGGTGTCGATCGAATGGCCGTAGTCGATCCTCGGCTCGAGGTGTACGGCGTCGCAGGACTACGTGTGGCCGATGCCTCGATCATGCCCCGGATCACCGGCGGGAATACCAACGCCCCCAGTATGATGATCGGTGAACGGGCCGCCGCCCTGATTCAAAGCTCGACCGGTTCGGAGTTGACCTGATTCGATCCGGTCTAGCCCGCGGTGGCTACGGCTTCCAACTGGGGAGGCCACGGACGACGAATGCGCCCAGCCACCTTGGCCGCAATTTCTTCGCTGATAGGGCCGCTCGGATCCGCGCCTAGCTGCTTCACGATCACCTTGCAGTGAGCCGAGTTCCAGCCGAGGAGCTGGGAAAGTTCTTTGAGATCGTAAGTCGCAGTAGCCATGCCGCCCTTCCTTTACTACCCGTTAACTTATAACGAATAATCAGGCGGGTGCCAAGTCTTATTTTACATTTAGGAAATAAGCGGCCGCTGCCAATAAACCAAGGAATACCAAACTGGTAACGAGCCAGCCCGGCCCTCTGAGGCCGGGAAGAGGCCCTGGATCGGGCGGTGGGGCGATGGGTGCGCCTTCGATCGGCTGGGCAGCGATGAACTCCTGGATGAATCGGGTGGCCTTCTCGACCTGGTCGGCCTCAACCCGGATCTCGGTCCCGTGTCGGACTCGATCCGTGATACCGGCAAAGGCCGTATCACGATGGTTGATCAAGACGGCGGCGATGCCCTCACTCTCCAACGCTTCTTGGAGCGCTAGGGCTTGCACCTCGTCATCGGTCTCATAGACGCTGCGGGTTTCCATGGTGATCATCGGATGCCACAAAAGGCGGCACAGGACAATCGACAGCGTCCCCGATCGCGCGAATCAGCTCGATCTCTCGATCGGTCACCCTGTCGTCCGCCATCACCGTGGCGGCGCACGCCAGTATTAGACTCTTCTTGAGTGCTGGCGTCGCAGCGTCGTAGCGACTGAGCGCGTTGTCGACATCTCGAAGCGTACATTCCCCCGCGGATAGAAGTTGTGCGTGCTCGCCGCTGAGGTGTAGCACCTTAGCTCCCTGCCGAAGGGCCTGCGCTGCCTCTTCCTCAGACCGGCTCCCGACACGCGCGAGGGTCGACAGCAGGATACGTACGTCCGGAACGAGGACGCGAAGTGAGCGGAACTTAACGGGGGTGGGTCCAACGCGATCGAAGTGACGAGCCAAGTGACGCTGGATCATGCGGCTCAAGGTGTACTCGAAGAGATCCACCCGTCGGTCGCTCTCGATCAATGCCTGGACGACCTCGTTGAAACGTCGGTACTCATCGGGCGACAAGTTGCGGAGGGTCGGCATAGCCATGTCGATCAGCGCGATCTTCTGCGCAGAGGAACGATCGCCGGCCTCCGAATGGAATCGAAGCGCGAGGTCCGCCGTCTGAGGATCGGTTAGCTCGGTCACGGCGAGGATCTCGGAGCCGAGGAGGACCTCGTCGTCGGCGAGAAGGAGCCCAAACACCATTGCCTGCGCCATCGGCGCTTGATGGACCGCGTGGAGCCACAGATCGGGAAGAGATGCATGAAGTGAGCGGGCATACGCGAGCTGCGCGGGAAGTGGACTTCCTATGTGAGCCACTGCTTCACTCACTGCCGCCTCGGTGGGAGGCTCCGCGAACGCGCTCATTGGGCTCGCGAGTGCGTCCGGGGGTGAGCTCATTCCTTCGGAGATCTCAGGCAGGGTCACCTGTGGGAACTCGCCGTCCCACTGTGGTTCGAGCTTGCGGATCCGGTCGTCGATCGGCGGATGGGTTCGAAACAAGCCTTGGAAGAGGCGGAGCCGACGAATCGCGTCGGAAAAGAAGATGTGGCTCGCCTCGTCTGCCCCGGGTGTCTTCAGGTAAGAGTGTGCCTGGGCGCCGCCAATCTTTTTAAGCGCGCCTACGAGACCATCGGAGTCACGGGTAAACTGCACGGCCGAGGCATCGGCCAGCAGCTCGCGCTGCCGCGAGATCGCGCTTTGAATCATGCGGCCAAACAGAACGCCGACAGATCCGATAGCCAAGAGACCGAACCCCACGAGGGCAGCGCCCGCGCCATCGCGCCTCGAGCCCCTCGATCCATGCAAGATGAAGCGACCGATGAGGGCTAAGAGAAAAATGCCGTGGAGTAGGCCGATCGCGCGCAGATTGATGCGCGAGTCTCCGTTCAAGATATGACTGAACTCGTGGCCGATGACCCCTTGAAGCTCCGTGCGTCGGAGCAGTTGAAGGGTGCCGTGCGTCACGCCGAGGACGGCGTCGCTCGTCGTGTTTCCTGCGGCGAACGCGTTGATGCCGACTTCGTTGTCGAGCACGTACACGTCTGGAACCGGTACTCCGGATGCGATCGCCATCTCTTCGATCACGTTGAGCAGACGGCGCTCTTCGAGCTTGGTGCTGTCGGGATCCACCCGGCGCCCGCCAAGCCCAAGCGCAACCGAGGCCCCGCCGTCGCGAAGCTGCGCAGTCTTGTAGAGCGACCCAAGCCCGATCAGCAGGGTGGTGCCACCTACCGTGACCACGAACACCAACGGGTTCCAGAGACTGAATCCCGCTTGCTGTACTTGGTCGTAGTCGCCCACCATGTATGCCGCACCCACCGCATCGGCGGCGGCCCAGTGGTAGACGAGCAGACCGAGCCCGTACACAGCGGCGGAAACTCCGACGACGGCTAGCACAAAGAGCAGCGCGAGACGGAACGTGCGCTGCCGCGCGAGATCCTGCTCCTCGAAGAAGTCCATCTGTTAGAACTGTACTTTGACCGGCTCGCGTTCGGCAGCGGTCTCGATCTCGAAGAACTCCGCGCGTTGAAAGCCGAACATGCTAGCAACGATGTTGGACGGTACCATCTCGCACTTGTTGTTGTAGCGCATGACGGCGTCGTTGAAGGCCTGCCGTGAGAACGCAATCTTGTTCTCGGTGCTCGAGAGCTCCTCGGAGAGCTGCATCATGTTCTGGTTGGCTTTGAGGTCCGGATAGGCCTCCGAAAGCGCAAAGAGGCGACCAAGCATCCCACTCAACCCGGCTTCCGCGGCCGCGAGCGACTGCATCGCCCCTGGGTCTCCCGGATCCGACGCGGCCCTTTCTCGCGCGCCTTCCGCCGAATTGCGCGCGGCAATCACCGCCTCGAGCGTTTCGCGCTCATGCGACAAATACCCCTTGGCCGTCTCGACCAAGTTCGGAATCAGGTCGTGCCGACGCTTCAACTGAACGTCGATCTGCGCAAACGAGTTCTTGAAGCGATTGCGAAGAGTGACGAGGCCGTTGTACATGCCGACGAACCAGGCAATGACCACGCCTATGACCACAAGTAGACCGATCAACCACGCCATGGCCACCCCCTTTGCTCGTCCAAGGCCCTTGCAGTGTAATTGGCGGTCGTCGCAAACTCAACATGTCGGGTTTGCAGTGGTGTTTGCGCTTGGTCTGCTCGCTTGCTCGAAGACGAGCGAAGCACCGAAAGCCGCGGTCGAAGACCCTGAACCCGTGGCCCCAGGGCTGCGCTGCGCGCCTGGAGTCGACCCTTTGCCCGATCGGATCCAACGCGGGATGTGCGTCGCGCACAACTACCAAGGGAGCGGGCGCAAAGGCTACGGAAGCAAGACCAGTGCCGCGACCCTGAGAGAATTGAAGGAGCTAGGGGTTGAATGGGTCAGTCTCACCCCGTTTGGGTTTATGCAGCGGCTCGACGAACCGAAGGTGCATCCCATCGGAGGCTACCGCGCAGGCGAGACCGACGAGCGGATGCGTAGCGAAATTCGGGGGGCAAAGGAGATTGGGCTCCAGGTCATGCTGAAGCCACACCTGTGGATCGTCGACGGAAAGTGGCGCGGGGAGATCGGCTTCAACGACGCAAAGACCTGGCACCGGTGGTTCGACAGCTACGAGAAGTGGATGCTGCACTATGCCGACTTGGCGGAGGCCGAGGGGGTCGAGCTGCTCGTAGTCGGAGTCGAGCTGCGTTCGACGGAGAGCAAGCTCGAAGAACGATGGCGTCGATTGATCCGCAAAGTGCGGCGACGCTTTCACGGCAAGATCACCTACGGCGCGAACTGGAATGACGCCGAAGCAGTGCCGTGGTGGGATGCCGTCGACTACATCGGGATTCAGTTCTATCCACCGCTGGCGACTGACCCACGGGCGAGCGCGTCGGCAATCCGCCCCGAAATGGCAAAGAGACTCGACGCAATCGAGGCGCTTTCGGGAGCCAGAAACAAGCCGGTCCTCTTCACCGAGGTGGGTTACCGTGCCTCGGAGGACGCCCTGGTCAGCCCTCATGCGTGGCCGGACAGTCGGGGCGGAGCCGAGGTCGACGATCGCGCCCAGGCGCTCGGGTATGCCGAATTTGTCGCGGCGATCCGCAGCCGACCTTGGGTTGCGGGGGTGTACTGGTGGAAGTGGTTTACCGATCCGAACACGACCGAGGAGGGCCCGGCCGGGTTTTCGCCCCGCGCAAAGACTGCTGAAGCGGTTCTGAGGGCTGCCTATGGCGGGAATTGCGCTGCGCCGAACGGCGTTCGTTGAGTATCATCCGTCTCGATGAACCCTGGTAGGACGGTATTGATCACAGGCGCGAGCACGGGGCTCGGCTTGGCGATCGCGCGTGCGCTGACGAAGACAGAGTATCGGGTCTACCTCACCGCGCGATCGAACTCGCTCCCTCGTTTCGGCATACACGAGGTGAGAGAGTCCGACCATGTTCGCATTCGCCCGCTCGACGTCACGTCCGCCGAGCAACGCGCGGCCATCGTCGAGGAGGCCGAACGGGACTGGGGCGGGATCGACATGCTGATCAACAATGCCGGAATCACCTATCGTGCGGTGGTCGAGCACGTTACCGAAGAAGAGCGGATCGCTCAGATGGACGTGAACTTTCGGTCGCCGATGGAACTGATTCGGCTGGTACTTCCCGGGATGCGAAAGAAGAGCGCCGGCCGGATCATCACTATGAGCTCGGTGGGCGGGATGATGGCCATGCCGACGATGGCGGCGTACAGCGCATCGAAGTTCGCACTCGAGGGCGCTCATGAGTCACTTTGGTACGAGGTGCGTCCCTGGGGAATCAAAGTCAGCCTCGTGCAGCCTGGGTTCATCGATTCGGATGGATTTCAGAGAGTCCGCTACACGCCGAAGAGCGACCGGTCCGCGCACGAGCTCGCCGACCCGTACCACGAACACTACGTGAACATGGCGCCTTTCATCGCGCGGCTGATGAAGTCCTCCCGCGCCACTCCGGATTCGGTGGCCCGCGTCGTGCTGAGAACGATGCGCCGCCGAAATCCACCGTTGCGGGTACCCGCTACTTTCGACGCGTTCGCGTTTTCACTACTCCGGCGAATCCTACCGCGGAACGCCTATCACCGGCTGCTCTACCGGATGCTCCCCAACGTCGACACCTGGGGCCCGTCCCCAAAACGCGTCTCCACACTGCCACCCCCGGTGCAGGATCCTCCCGATTGAGCCTACTCTTGTCCTGCGGGTTCACCTACCCGTTTCGTGATCGTGGTCGTGATCGTGGTCGTGGTCGTGATCGTGGTCGTGCTCGTGCACGACTAGCCGAGGAATGTGAAATCAGGGACAGGCCCTGCCTAACTAACCGCGCGCCCGATACTTCGCCTTCTCTTTGCGCCCTTTCGCCTCCAAGCGAGGCTTCAGGGCACGGCGCATGGCTGGAAGCAGATAACCGAGGGTTGCGAGTCGGGCCCCAATTGCGGGTTTGACGCGCTCTCGCTTGCCGTCGGCCGCGCTTTGCAGCACCAGGTCGGCTATCTCGTCGGCGGTGCTCATCGGTTGGGAAAACACGATGTCTGGGCATTTCGTCGATCGTCTTCATGATGAAGCCCGTATCGACGGGGCCCGGAGAGACGACCGATACGCAGACGTCGTTGCCTTCGAGCTCGTCTGCGAGTGCGAAAGAAAAAGCTCGAAGACCAAACTTGGATGCCGAGTAAGTCGCCTCATCCTCGAGCGGCATGCGCCCAGCCAGCGAGGCCACGCCGACGATCGATCCCGAGCCCTGCGCGAGCATGTCCGGAAGCACCAACCGCGTGAGAAGCAACGGACCGCGGAGGTTGACGTGCAGGATCTGCAACATGTCTTCGATGGGAACGTCTTGCAAAGGCCCCCGGGAGTTGAAGCCGGCGTTGTTGACGAGAACGTCGATACGCCCGAACCGCGCCTTGGCCTTTTCGAGTAGATGCTTGCAGGAATCGATGTCGGCGACATCGGTCGGCACTGGGTACGCCAAGTCGGCGCCCAGCTCGTCGGCCAAGCGCTGCAGGACCTCGGCGCCGCGTGCGGCCAGGACGACTCGGGCTCCCTCGCCAACGAACTTTCGCGCACAGCTCTCACCGATGCCCGAGCTTGCTCCAGTAATGACTACAATCTTTCCTTCGAATCGTCTCATGCCGACTTCTTTCTGGCGTCGAGCATCCTCTGGCCCAACTTCATGAACGCTTGGTCTACGTTGTCGCCCGACTTGGCGCTAGCTTGAATGATGAGCCAGTCGTACTTGCCAGCCTTTTCGAGTTGCTCCTTGGTGAATGCAAAGTCGTGGGTCAAATCGATCTTGTTGGCAACCAGCACCGAAGGGCGATAGCCCGTGTAGCCGCGGCCTTTGACCTGCGCTTCGAGGAGATGGTCGAGCGTGCTCGCGTTGGCAACATCGACGACGAAGATGAGGCCCGATGCGCCAGAAATGAAAGAGGGGTTGTATTGCAAGCCAGGCTCAGCTCCCTCGTGGTCCCAAAGCAAGAGCTCGAGCGTGATGTCGTCGAAGGTGAGCGTGCCCTTCGAGATCGCCACCCCGATCGTCTGCTGGTAGTCCTCGTCGAACTCCCGGTCGACGAAACGGCGCACGAGGCTCGTCTTTCCTACCCCCGGGGCACCCAGCACACAGACCTTCCGCCGAAGCCGCACTTCCTCACTAGTATAGCGGACTTGTCGAACCGCAAGGTGCCAGAGCCGACGCTGTGGTTTACCCGGTCTCGGGGGCGTCGAGACCCTCTCCGCGGGCCTTCCGCGCCTTGCGTCGGGCTTCTATCAGCCGTTTTCGCTCGAGGTGCGCAAGCGCAGTCTCGCGGACCGCGGTTTCGATGCGATCGCTGAGTAGCTGGTTGGCCTCGTTCAACCGGTCCACGAACGACTGTTGCAGCGGCTCTTGACTGCGAACGACCTCGTAGAGGGCGTCGAAGACCTCGACGACTTCCGGCTCGATATCGCTCTCCTCATCGCTGGCAGAGTCCCCGGAGGCCTCGTTCTGAGTTCGGAGCGTTGGCGCAACCTGCTCGATGGCAGCCTCGACATCGCCATCGCCGAGCCAGCGGAACACGTCACGCAAGGTCTTGTCGGGGTCTTCAAGAACCGACTCGTACGCCACCATGTAGAAGGGGTACCGTCGTGTGACGATGTCGCTGAAGAGCGAAAAATTCTCGACCCACCACTCGATGAGAGGAGGCATGAAGACCGGGTCGGGAAGGTCGTGCTCAGCTTTCTCGAGCTTGGATTTCTTGGCCTTGCGCTCCATCTCGTACAGACGATTCACCGAGCGAACGTACTGACGCCAAGGGCGAACGGTCGCGACCACTTTGTCGATGAATGCTCGGTCGGTTCTGATGAGGCCCGGAATGAAAACCTTCACGGCGTGACGACGCGTGTCTTGGGGAAAGAGATAAGTGCCGGTTTTCGGGTCCGGATTGGTCGCGTAGTAGATCCCTTTTCGCAACTCCGACTCGTAGAAGCCCGCCGGATTTGCGTCTTTGATCGTCTTTTCCCAGTTGCGAGGGAAACGCGTTTCCGATCGGTGGAAAGCCAGCGGCCTTCAGCAGCTGCATCCACATCGAGGTCCCGGAGCGCTTGGTGCCGGCGACGATGATCATCCGACGGATAGCCTAACAGGATTTGCGCGTGGCGGACGATACTCTAGAGAGCGTCGCAGTGATCGTAGAACACGGCGTTGTACTCGTCATCACAGGCGCCCCCAACCACCTCAGCGCAGGTCTTCGGGGTGCCGCATTCAAAATAGGTGAGGAGCGCTGCTTCGCACTCGGCGTTGATGTCGTAGTAGATGGGCATGACGCTGTCGTAGTAGTTGATGCACAGCTCTACGGTGTAGCCGAAACATGGGGCAACGTTCATGCAGAACGCGTTCAGGGCGGCGTCGAAATTGCCCCCGCCCGAGCCACCCGCTCCACCAGATCCACCGCCGCCGTCATCGCCGCACCCGGTTAGCGCAAGCGTTGCGACCGCTAGTTTCGGAATTATCTTTTTGGGTCTAAACATTCGATTCCTCTCCCTCCGGCGGGACTGACAGTACCCCGAGATAAAGGACACCGAAAGGCGATAGACAGTTTTTCACGACGAAAACGTCATTTTTTTTATCGTATTTCTGTCCTATTTCCGTGGTCCGAGTCGCCTGCTGGGCATCTTGCTCTACAGTGCCGGCCAATGACTGAGGAAAAGCGCAAGCTCGAGTTCGGCGGCTTGCCGGGCAACTTCGCCATGATCTTTGGCCTGCCGATTTTCACGGCCTACCTGTTCTTTGCGGTTCGTTTCAACGAGGGCGAAGTGCTCCCGGGGCCCTACTCCGACTGGAACAGGTTTTTCGAAGCGATGGTTCCGACGGGGCGCGCTGCAGTCATCTATGGCGTATGGCTCGCGCTTCAGGCTCTGCTTCAGAAGTACGCGCCCGGAAGAACAGTGCTCGGCGCTCCTCTCCCGGACGGCTCACGCTTGCCGTACCGGATGAACGGGTTCTTCTCGCTCATCGTCACATTGGTGGTAGTCGGCTTGCTGCACTGGTCGGGTTTGTTCTCGATCGCGGAGCTCTACATCGAGTTCGGCGCCTTGATCAGCGTGATGACGATCTTCGTCTTCGCCTTCAGCATCTACCTCTACTGGTACGGCAAACAGCACGGCCAAGCACGCCACTTGAGCGGCCACTTCATTCACGACTTCTGGATGGGCACCGGCCACAACCCGCGCATCCCTCCCGGACCCGACGGCTTCGACTTCAAGCTCTTTTGCGAGGCTCGACCGGGGCTGATTTTCTGGGTGCTCCTCAACACGTCCTTCGCCTACGTCCAGTACCAAGAGTACGGCTTTGTTTCGACGTCGATGATTCTCGTTTGGGCGTTCCAGATGCTCTACATCATCGACTACTTCTGGAACGAGGAAGCCATCCTCACCACGATGGACATCAAGCATGAAAACTTCGGTTACATGCTGGCCTTCGGGGACTTGGTGTGGGTGCCGATGACCTATTCCCTGCAGGCTCACTACTTGATCGACAACGCTCACACTCTGCCGTGGTGGGGCGCCGTGATCATCGTCGGCATCAACTCGCTCGGCTTCTACATCTTCCGCACGGTCAACCTGCAGAAGCACAAGTTCCGCGGCGACCCGGAAAACGCGCGCATCTGGGGCAAGAAGGCCGACTACATGGTGACTTCGCAGGGCAACAAGCTGCTGCTCTCGGGGTTCTGGGGTTGGTCACGCCACTTCAACTACGTGGGCGACATCCTGATGGCGCTGTCGTGGTCGCTCCCCTGTCTGTTCGGCTCGGCGCTGCCGTACTTCTATCCTGCCTATTTCGCGATCCTGCTCATCCACCGTGAGCGACGCGATCACAACTTCTGCTCGAAGAAATACGGCGCCGACTGGGACCGATATTGCGAAAAGGTCCGCTGGCGTATCATTCCCGGAATCTACTGAGGGAAACCCAATGGAAATCAAAGTCGACTTCGATCTGTGCCAAGGACACGCGGTCTGCATGGGGGAAGCACCGGAAGTCTTCAAAGTAGACGACAACGGCTTCCTCGCCATCCTCCAGGATCACCCTCCCGAAGCCCTCCGCGAGAAAGTCGAGCTGGCGGTCAAATACTGTCCGACGGGCGCCATCTCGGTAGAGGACTGACGGTGAACGCTGGCGCTGAACGCTGGCGCTGACACTGACGCTGGCGCTGACACCGAGGCTGATGCCGAGTAGGCTACAGGGTCATGGCCCGGACCCCGGTTGCTTCCACCGACGTCGAGCGCATCACGCATGAGCGACGGGAGAGAACCGCCGATCTCGTGGCCGTCGAGGAGCCGCTGCAGATCATTCTCGAGTACGGCGCAGACCACGCGCGCCACGAAACCCCTCTCGCGGTGACGATGCGCACGCCGGGCCACGACGTGGATCTGGTCACGGGCTTTCTCTACGGCGAGGGCGTCATCGGCGGGCCGGACGACCTGATCCACATACGCCATTGCGCACAGTCCGAAGCCCCCGACAACGTCGTGCGCGCGGTCTTGCGCGATCATGTCGTGGTTCCGCCACGATTGCTGGAGCGGAACCTCACCGTGACGAGCGCATGTGGGGTGTGCGGAGAGCGAACCCTGGACGCGCTTTCGAAAGAAGGGTGCTCCACCATCGTGATCAAAGAGAGCTCGCTCCATCCGGACGCCATTCGCCAAGCGCTCACATCGCTCGAAGGGTCACAACCCTTCTTCCGACATACCGGCGGCACTCACGGCGCGGCCCTCTTCGACCGGCAAGGTACTCTATTGCTGCATCGTGAGGACGTCGGCCGCCACAACGCACTCGACAAGCTCGTCGGGGCTTGGCTGCAATCACCGCCAACCTTGAAGGACGCGTTCGTAGTCGTCAGCAGCCGGGCGAGCTTCGAGCTCGTACAGAAAACGGTGCGCGCGGGCTTCCCCATGTTGGTCGCCATCGGCGCAGCTTCGAGCTTGGCGATAGAGACCGCGAAACGTTTCGACCTCACGTTGGTCGGCTTCGCACGCGAAGGGCGGTTCAACGTCTATGCCCGAGCCGAACGGATCGCCCTCGAAGCAGCGCACGACTTCATGGAAGCAGAGGCAGGCTGAATGTCGCGCGAGAGTCGAAGCCCCGCCCAGCCTCCGGAGACCGACGACCATCTCGAGATCGAGCCGCCCAAGGACAAGGCAGCGGGCTTTTTTTCGATTCGCTCGACCTTCGCCCACATGCATCGGCAAGGTCACACGATCCCATCCGCGATCCGCATCCTTGGGCGGATGAACCAAAAAGACGGCTTTCGACTGCCCCGGATGCGCGTGGCCCGACCCGGATGACCGCGCGGCGCTGACCGAGTTTTGTGAAAACGGCGCCAAGGCTGCTGCATGGGAAACCACCACACGACGCCTCGATTGGCAGTTCTTCCAACGGTACAGCATCGACGAGCTCGCGCGGAAATCGGACTACTGGCTCGGGCAGCAAGGTCGCCTGACGGTTCCCCTGATGCTGCGTCCGGGCTCGCGTTTCTACGAACCGATCGACTACGACGAAGCATTGCACCGCGTAGCGAGCGCCCTAAGAGCACTCGACTCCCCAAACGAAGCCGTGTTCTACACGTCCGGTCGCACGAGCAACGAAGCCGCGTTTCTCTATCAGTTGTTCGTGCGCGCCTTCGGAACGAACAACCTCCCCGACTGTTCGAACATGTGCCACGAGTCGAGTGGCGTTGGCCTCGGGGAGACCGTCGGCATCGGCAAGGGTTCCGTCACTCTCGACGACATCCACCAGGCCGACACCATCATCATCATGGGGCAGAACCCGGGCACCAATCACCCGCGCATGCTCACCGCACTCCAGAAGGCCAAAGAGAACGGTGCCTGCATCATCGCCGTGAACCCTCTTCCAGAAGCCGGCCTGATCAGTTTCTCGAACCCGAAGAAGCTCGTACAGATCCTCGGCGGCAGCACCCGCATCGCCGACCTCTTCCTGCAGGTGCAGATCAACGGCGACGTCGCGCTCCTCAAAGCGTTGATGTGTCTTCTGCTCGAAGCCGAGACGACAAGCCCGGGCGATGTGCTCGACGACCCCTTCATTCAACAACACACCGAGGGGTTCGAGGACTTGCGCGCGCACCTCGCCGAACAGGACCTCGATTCATTGATCGCGAGTTGCGGAGTGCCCCGAGAACAACTCGATCAGGCCATCGAGATCATCCTCCGCAGCGAAAAGACGATCGTTTGCTGGGCAATGGGCCTCACCCAACACAAGAACGGCGTCGGAAACGTCCGCGAGATCGTGAACTTCCTCCTGATGCGCGGCAGCATCGGCAAGCCCGGCGCCGGTACTTGCCCGGTTCGCGGCCATAGCAATGTGCAAGGCGACCGAACGATGGGCATCCAGGACAGGCCCCCGAGAGGCCCTGCTCGATCGAATCCAAGCAGTCTTTGATTTCGACCCGCCACGTGACGATGGCTTCAACACCGTCGAAGCGATCCACGCGATGCTCCAAGGCCGCGCCAAAATCTTCTTCGCCATGGGCGGAAACTTCCTTCAGGCCACCCCCGATACCGAGCGAAGCGCGAAGGCCCTGAAGAACTGCGAAATGCTCGTGCACGTGAGCACCAAGCTCAACCGCGGTCACCTAGTTCATGGAAAGTGGTCGATCATTTTGCCCTGCCTAGGGAGATCCGAGGTCGACAAGCAAGCCTTCGGCGAACAATTCGTCACTGTTGAGAACTCGATGGGCGTCGTCCACTCATCGCAGGGGAGCCTCAAACCTGCACACCCCAACCTCTACAGCGAGCCCGCGATCGTCGCGCGCCTCGCCCAAGAAGTGCTCGGCCCCGAAACGCCAGTCGGTTGGTGTTGGCTCATCGAGAACTACGACCGCATCCGTGACCTCATCGAAAAGACAATCCCCGGGTTCGAGGACTTCAACTCCCGGGTGCGCAAGCCGGGCGGCTTTTATCTCTACAACAGCGCCCGCGAGTGCAAGTTCAACACCGAGAGCGGCAAAGCACACTTCACCATCAACCCTGCGCCGGACCTCACAATCCCTGACGGCGCCTTCCGCATGATGACCGTGCGAAGCCACGACCAATACAACACCACGATCTACGGCGAAGACGATCGCTATCGCGGGATCCGCGGCGGCCGCCGTGTCGTCCTGATGAATGAAGACGACATGCGCGACGCACACATCACCCCTCAATCCTTGGTCGACCTCAAGAACGACTTCGGCGGCATACACCGCGTCGCCCAACGCTTCACCGCGATCCCCTATCCCATCCCGCGCGGATGCGTGAGCACCTATTTCCCAGAAGCCAACGTCCTGGTCCCCCTAGACAAATTCGCCGAAGGCAGCTTCACCCCCGCCTCGAAGGACGTCATCGTCCGAATCACTTCGAGCTAGGGAAACTTCATCATCAGTGGTGCCCCCTCTTCCACCCAGACTCGGTAAACGCCACTCTTCGCACCGACCGGCTTCGCGACGACCGATCGGTGGCTGCGCCATTCACATGGAGCGGGAGGGTGGTTGTCGAAAGTCACCTCGCAGGAAGCAGGGCGTAGCGGACGCCGGAATGCGTCGCTCAAGTAGAGCTCGACCGCGTCCTGATGCTCGACGAGCTCGAGATGATAGTCATACAGCATGACGAGATGGCCGCCGTGCCGCGCGCCGTGGTCGGAGTGGGGGCCTGCGGCATGGGAGTGCCCGCCACCGAACCCGTAGCGAAGGAACGGCATCGCGAACAGCACGAGGCCAACGACGGTTGCCGCGATGTAGGGGAGTGCGCCTTTCATCCGCCGCGCATGCCTCGCCCGACGCTCTCACTCCGGGCGAGCCACATACTTAGAACGACGAGCAACAGCGCCGCCCCATACACTGGGACGAGATCGTAGCGCCACTGGCCCGGCGGCAACAGGCCGCGCATCGAGTCATACACGTGCACGAGGGCGTGTGCCCCGTAGAAACCGGTAGCGAACAGCAGGGCCGTCAGCCGGAAACGAGGCTTGAACACAGCGATCGCCAACACGACGCCGATCAACAGAAAAATGCAGCCAATATCGCGCACGAAATGCTCATTGAGCGGACCCGTGCCGGGGACGTTCGCAGGCAAGTGGATGTACCAGTGACCCGGATTGGCAAGCATCCACAAGCCGTTCGCGAGGTTGCCCGCCGCGAAGAACGCAAACACGATGCCCCACGGTCCTCGAGACGGTGCCATCTCCGGACCATACATCCGTTCGTCGTGCCCGTGAAGCGTTAGAGACGCCGGAGCACTTCGTCGGCGGCGCGTTCACCGGACTGAATCGCGCCTTCCATGTAGCCCATCCATTCAGTTGCAGACTCCGTGCCCGCCCAGTGAATGCGGCCTTCTGGTTTGCGAAGGTGCGCAAACGAGCTCGTGAGCACGCCTGGGGGGAGCCCGCCTACGGGACACCCGCGCGACCATGGCTCGGCGCCCCAGTCGAGCTCGTGATACTCCTGACACAAACGCGCCTCGTCGCCGAAGTACTTAGCGAATGCTGCAAGCACGCGACGCTCTCGATCGGCAGCGGGTTGCGACGACCACTGCCGCGCGTGCTTGCCGACGATGAAGCCTACGAGCGCCGCCTGCTTTCCGTCGTACGACGTGTTGTCGTACACGATGCTGAACGGCCCATCGGAGCTCACCACTTCGCCCGAGTACCCCGCCTCGCGCCAAAACGCGCGCTCGTAGGTGACGACGACTTTGACGGTGGCACCCATCGCAAAGCGTTGTGTCATTTGATCGCGCCCGACCGAAACCCCCGGCTCGTAGTCGATTCGCCCTGCGAGCGCTGGCGGCACGCAAACGATCACGTAGCGGCCCTCGATGACGTCGTCATCCGTGACGACTTCGACGCCATCTTGCTTCCGCACGATCTTGCGAACCGGCTTGCCTAACATCACCGCATCGCCAAGCCCCTCAGCCAACCCAAGCGAAATCGATTGCGCGCCAGAAACGAAGCGATCCTGCTGCGCGCCGCCTTCGGCCTGCACCAACTTCAAGAGCCCTCCGCCTGCATTCAGGTACATCAAGAAGTAGAGGGCCGACAGCTCGCGCGCCTCCGCTCCAAACATCGTGCGAATCGCAGCATCCATGACCCCGCTGATCTTGCTCGACTTCACGAACCGCTGCCGCCAAGTCTCGAGCGTCTCCGAGTCGAGTTGGTTGGCATTGTCCGTGGTCAGCGGCGCGCTCGGCGACACGCGCTTCCGACTCCGTTCGAGATAGCTGAGCGCGCCCTGCATCTGAATCAGGCCCAGCACCGAAAGTGACGGCACAGAGCTCTTGTACGTCGAGATCTTCCCTTCGAGCTCGAGAACCTTCTTGCCCGTAGTGTGCGTGCGAAACGTCTTCAGCCCGAGCTCGTCCGCAAGCGCCCTGACTCGCCCTTGCCCCGGACCAATCCACTGCCCACCGACATCGAAACGCCCCTGGCCAATCTCTTGGCTCCAGGTCCGCCCCCCAACGCGATCACGAGCCTCGACGACTTTGACCTCCACTCCCTGCCGCGAAAGCTTCCGCGCAGCACAAAGCCCAGACAGCCCAGCCCCCACGACAACCACATCCGCCCGTAGTCCGTTCATCCCACCCAGCTTATATACGGGGGCGGGGGACTACTCAATTTTGATGATGTGACTCTTGCGACGCGGCTTCCGAGGCGACTCCCTAGCCAGCTCGAAGGTCTGATCTACGACGAAGACTTGGTGCTGATCACCAAGCGTGAAAACTCTGGTTGGATGCTGGGGGACCAGCCGAGAGTCCGAGCTGGTGTCCAGCTGCACGGTGTACTCGGTCCGAGGCTCCCCACGGCGACTGAAGTGCGCGATGCCGACGTGATTCGTCCGGGTGACTTCGACGCCGTTTAACAGTACGGGAAGGGAAGGACCGTTAGTCGCCCGCACGACAAAGCCTGCGATGTGCTCTCGTAGCGGGCATCTCAACGTAATCTCCATGCCACCACTTTCAGCGGCGCCCACTTCTTCGAAAGGATGCACTCTCAGGATCCTCTCTTCGACTGGATCCCTGTACCCCTTCGGACAGTCGTGCCGAATCCGTACGATTCGGTTCGATGCCGATCGGAGATGAGTAACCACTTCACCCTCTGAGCTGGTGCCGACCAGCATGCCATCCACCCAAACCGACACCCCCGACAGCGAAACACCAGGATCGGCTTCGGTCATGAAGATCAATCTCAGGGCATTCCGCTCCGCCGGAGCCGATGTGCAAGAGAAGAGACCCAGAAGGTAGAGCGTGAACCATGGCCCCAGAGTGGGTAAAGTCAGTTGCATCGATGACCCCCGACCCGTCGGCGATGGCCGCACCGAAGCCGCCATCGCAGCACGACGACGAAGTCGGAGTACACCCGGTCGTCAGGAAACGCATTGAGAAGCAACTCGAACTGCCCGAGCGCCGCATCGTAGTTGTTCGCGACTACGAAGTCGATCGCCTCTCTCTCCACGCGGGATCGGTCGTCGACGGCGAGTACGGGGGTCGGTAGCGAACCAAGCGAAACCCTCCCCGGTACGCCGACTCGCATCAAAGTCGGTCGAGAGTCGGTCTGAGCGCGATTCACCTCGAAGGTCTGAACCGCCTCGCGCAGCACGCTCACCTCCCTGTGTGCACTAACGGCGACGATGGCAACCAGAGCAAATGCAATCCCAAGGCAGACGAACCCGAGAGTCGTCCTGTCAGGAAGAAGAGACAAGCTTGGGAAGCGCGGCCGTGGAGGTCGAGTGGATGGCGACTCGCTGCGAGGGTCGATGATCGTTCTCTCATCCGTCCACTTGTCCGTGGGGGTGCGCCACGTCGTCATCCGTTGACCTCAGGCTGCTCACAGTTGCGGACGAAGAGATCCCCCAGTTGATACCCCGTGTCCGAGCCATACCCGACGACCTCGGTGATGTGGGTCACGCATCTAGAACCGTTCGGCAAACGCGAAGTTTGCACGATGATATCCACTGCTGACGCGATCTGTGCTCGCAGAGCCTGCTGCGGAATGTCGACGTTGCTCATCAATGCCATCGTCTCGAGGCGGTTGAGGGTGTCGATCGGATAGGTCGCGTGTACGGTTGAGAGGCAGCCCCGATGTCCTGAGGTCATCGCCTGAATCAAGTCCAGTGATTCACCTCCCCGGATCTCCCCAATCACGATGCGATCGGGTCGCATGCGGAGTGTTGCGCGGAACAGATCTCGAATCGTCACGGCGCCACGCCCGTTGACGTCCGGAGGCTGGCTCTCGAGTTGAACGACGTGCGGAAGGGGGAGCCGAAGCTCCATTGAATCCTCGATGACGACTACGCGTTCGCTCTTGCCTACGAACGAAGCAAGGACATTGAGAACTGAGGTCTTTCCGGACCCTGCTCCCCCGGCCACTATGATGTTCTGCTGCGACGCCACGAGGACGCGAAGGAGGTCTGCAGCGCTTTCACTGAGCGCTCCAAGATCGATCAGCCTCTCGACCGTAAGCTGCGCCGACGAGAACCGTCGAATGGAAACGACCGGACCCACCGCTGAGGCGGGTGGAATGATCGCTTCGACCCTCGACCCATCGGGAAAGCGGGCTTCGAGAATGGGCTTGTGCGTATTGAGCTCCCGTCCGACGAACTGCGAAAGATTGCGAAGCGCAGACATCAACGCGTGCTCCGAATCGAAACGTCGATCCGTGAGTCGCACTTTGCCGTTCTCCTCGATGTAGATCTTCTGGTGACCGTTGATCATGATCTCGCTCACGTCGTCACATTCGAGAAACGGTACGATGGGGCTGAAGAATGCCTTCAGGGTTTCGTCAAAGACTCTGTGTGGAATACTCACCGGACCTCCTGCGATGGAAGGAAGCGCGGCGGATAGGGAACAAGCTGAGGCCCGTGCTCGGCCGCAGACTGAGCGGCGAGGGCTGCGCGCACCTCTGCAGCGTGCGAGCCGCGCGGCTCGAGCCGCAGATACTCTCGAAAGTGAAGTCTCGACAGGTCGCGGTTCGCTAGGCGTTCGCGGTAGAGTACCCCAAGCCGGTAGTGTGGAAGTGGCCTGTCGGGCTTGGCCTCGACGACTAACTCGAGCTCGCTGCGCGCGCGCTCGACGTCGCCAAGCGCATCGTGAATGTTGGCTACGACGAAGTGCAACCACCAATCTGAGGGGTTCTCGCGGAGATAGGCGGTCGCGTGCGTGAGCGCGGTTCGGTATCGACTAGAAGCAACGCAGGCGCGAACGAGCCATGCAACCACGGCCTCGGGATCGTAGCCACGCTGTTTTGAGGCATTGAGGTATTGCTCGGCGCGCAGCGTGTCGCCACGAAGGGCATGGGCAACGCCCTCCTTGAATAGGTCCTCGGCCGAGATGGACCTCAACTCGTCCGGGAGTCCAGAGGTATGATGGGGACCGGCGTGATTGCATCCGGAGCAGATCAGCACGACGCAAGTGGCCAGCAGGACAAGCCCTGTTTCAGGATGGGCCATGGTGATGCGCCTTGGCCTTTCCAGCGATTTCCACGAGCCATTCGACATACTTATGTCCTCCTAGGTGAGAGGTCAGGAGCAGGAGGTGACGCGTTTCGCGAAGGACATCAGCCCAACGCTTCGTTTCGATTGCATTCGCCAAGCTCAAGCGGGCCGCTGCGTAGTCGGTGCCCATACGTTCGGCCAACTCTTGACCCGCAGCACGCGTCCGGTCGGCATCTGACGGTCGGCCAGCCGCGTCGTAACAGTCGGTGGCCGTTCGATAGCCTTGAACCGCTCGCACACCATCGCGAGGATCGTACGGATATCGATCGGATCTGAATCGCGCCATCTCCTCGGCACGAACGCCACGCTGAAGCGCGCCCCCGCGGCTCGGGCAGTCGGGATGCTTCCCGAAAAGCGCGGGGTGTGCACTGAGCCCGCCGTTATCGATTCTCGCGGTGTGGTCGTCACGCACGAAGGTCGTCACGACGAGTACGAGAGCGCCGAGCGCGAGGACGAAGAGCCCAGCTCGCCAAGGTCGAACGGAGTTCGTCATGGCGCGCCAAACCCCCCGGTCATGAAGCGAACGATGAGTGGGCCGAGAAGCAAGAGGATGACGCAAAGGAAGATCAACGTCATCGGCCCGAGCAGCATCAGCGCGGCCCCTGAGGCCATCTCCTCTGCCGCGATGCTTCGACGTAGGCGCTGGGTCTGCGCCTGAATCGTCAGCACGCTCGCCAATGGGCTCCCTTTTTCTTCGGCCTGAACGACGCTGTTGACGAACTCCCTTACCTGCTCGGTCGGCGCACGGTCGGCAAAACCCTCGAGAGCTCGTCGGCGGGTATAACCCAGCTCGAGCTCTTGAAGGACGCGCCTGAATTCCTCGACGAGGGGGTCTGACGGATCGGCAGCGCTCTTGACAATTTTCGTAAGCGACCCGGGGAAATCGAGGCCTGCGCTCATGCAGAGGGATGCAAGGTCAACAGCCGCTGGCAGTCCACGATTGACCTTCCGCGCGCGCTCCCGCGCGACGGAGGAAAGATGGGCCCAAGGTGCAAGGAGCCCAAAGAGCGGGCCAAGCATCGCAAGTGCTATCGGGAAGGCAAACAACTGAGAAAGAACCCACACGAGGCAAGCGAAGGTCAGCGCAGAAAGCATCGATAGAGCGAGAAGCTCATCTGCTGAGAGCCCAAGGTAGCTACCCGCATGGAGGAGGCGCCGGTCGATCCGCTCACGCAGCTTTTGAATGGGCCATCGCTCGACCCACCCGGCGCCGTACCTCACGAGCGGTTCGATCGATCGGAAGAGCTGCGCTTCGAGAGCACGAGCGCGTTCGAGACCACGGGTCCCGAGAACCGGACGCCGCTGGGATGGATGTCTGGCAAGTTGGTACGCCAGTGTCGAGAGACCTCCAACGGCCAACACGACTGACGCGACGAGAAGAAGGTCGAGCGCGGAGGTCATAGATCGACCCTCACGATGCGGTACGCCCACAACGAAGCGGTGACCCACAAGCCGGCGCAAGCGGCGACGATCGCTCGCCCGTATCGATGATCGAGTACTGGATCGAACCAGGAAGGATCGAGCCAACCGATTACTGTGCACAAGAGAAATGGCATCGACGCCAACACCAACACTTGGCCGCGACCTTCAGCTGTCTTGGTGCGAAGCACGCCATCGAGCCTCGCGCTTTCCCGAAGGCTCGCCGAAGACTGCTCGAGCGTTTGCGACAGATTGCCGCCTGTCTGACTCGCGACAACGATCGTGGCGAGAGCACCCGAAATCACCGTGCTGTTGATTCTGCGTGCCATCGCTGTCACGGCCCGATGAAGGGGCGCCCCAAGTCGCATTTCTTTGACCAGAAGGTCTATTTCCTCGAGAAACGGGTGAGGGACGAGCGGTACGGTGGAGGCGATTGCTTGGGCGACAGAAGGTGTCGCCTTGAGCGAATTCGCAAGCATCAGAAGCCAAGTGTCGAGCTGACGTTCGAGCTGGTTGATGCGAACCAGGTGGCGCTTCGAAAGAACGATCGGGGGAACAATCGCCACTAGAACAGCGAGCAGCGCCAACGCCCCACTCTTGCTGATCAGAAACAGCCCCACGAGCACGGAGCACAGGATCAACTGCAGTCGAGCGATTTGTGAGCCACTCTTGGGCACCAAGAGGAACGTCGTGTGCCGTTCGAGACGTTCCTCGTAGCGACCGAGTACCCGGCGAAAAGGACTTTCCTCGGCAACCAGCACGAAGTAGACAAGAGTGGAGGTGCCTGCGACGGCCAACAAGCCTGCAGACACCAACAAGAACAAGGACGGGGCGCTCACAGGTACACCCCCTCGCCGATCAGTCCTTGCGCGATGAACTCGTCCAAGAAGCTCGGTACGTATCCGGTTGCACGATACTGCCCCAGGACCTGGCCGGTGCCGCTCGTGCCGGTACGGTGGAACTCGAAGATATCGTGAAGAACGAGGTCGCCTTCGTCTCCGAGACGGCCAACTTCCGTAACCGCCGTAACCCTGCGCGAGCCATCAGAGAAACGCGCTTGCTGTACGACTAGGTGAATGCTGGCCGCAACCTGTTCGCGAATCGCAAGAGGTGACAGGTCGAGCCCTGCCATCATGCAGAGTGTCTCTATCCGATTCAGCGCGTCGACGGCGCTGTTGGCATGAGTGGTCGTCATGGAACCCTCATGCCCTGTGTTCATCGCTTGCAACATGTCGATGGCCTCGCCGGCCCGGCATTCGCCAACGACGATTCGGTCGGGACGCATTCTCAGGGCGTTCTTCACGAGATCACGAATGGTGTATCCCCCGCGATCTTCGAGATTCGCAGGCTTGGCCTCGAGAGAAACGACGTGAGGCTGCTGCAATCGAAGCTCTGCTGCGTCTTCGATCGTGACTATGCGTTCCTCGGAGGGAATGGCCCTCGAAAGGACATTGAGAAGCGTCGTCTTTCCGCTCCCAGTCCCTCCGGAGATGAGCAGATTTTTTTTCGCTCGAACGCATCGCTCGAGGAACCGGGCCATCGCAGTGCTCAAGCTGCCCATGGAAACGAGATCCGACATTTCGAGGGGCCGGCTGGGGAACTTGCGGATGGTGATGCAGGGCCCGCGGAGCGCCAAAGGTGGAATGATTGCGTTCACGCGTGACCCATCGCTGAGACGCGCGTCGACCAGGGGAGTGCTTTCGTCGATCCGGCGCCCAAGGGGGGTGACGATGCGTTCGATCGCAGCCCGGCAAGACTCGTCATCCGTGAACCGAAGTCGTGTGAGATCGATTTTCCCAGCTCGCTCCACGTAGATCGTCTGCGGATCCACGACCATGATCTCGGAGACGTCGTCATCGTCGAGGAGCGCTTGCAGTGGCCCGAGACCCAGCGCCTCGTCCACCATCTCGGCGATCAGTCGTCCTCGGTCCACGGCCGTAGGCAGCTCGTTCCCCAACTTGCCGAGGATGTGCTCGAGGGCGTCAACGACTTTCGGGCGTATCACGTGATCGCTCATCTCCGACCGATCGAAGGAGGCTAGGTCGAGATGGTCGAGGAGCAGGCGATGGATACGCCGACGAAGCTCAGCCGGGGCGTCCGACCCGCATTGTCCTTGGTCGTTCGGCGGCGACCGGAGAGCAGTGACACGCAAGACGTAGGGACCGACACGTAGCTCAGCGTCGTCCGGCAAGAGGGTCTCGGAGTCGCGGATAGACTCTGCGCCTACTCCCGTCCCGTTCGAGGAATGATCGACAACGCGCAGCCCCTCAGGCACGGCGTGAACGCGGAGATGTATTCGGCTCACGGCAGGTGAAGGAAGAACGATATCGCAGTTAGGGCCCCGACCGACAACCAAAGAAACCGCGTCCGGGATGCGGATCTCTTCTCGCCCCCCATCGGGCATGTCGATCGAGACCTCGAACCCTCCGGTCACTCGACGCTCCCTTCGGTGCCGCTTTGGAGCGATTGCCCGACGCGGGGCTCGTCCATGAGGTCGTAGGCCTCCGCGCCCCCACGAAAGCTATCGTACACGCGAATCGCTTCTTCGATGCGGTTGCGCTGGCTCAGGCTCACCGGCTCTACGACGGATGGGACCACCAGCATGTACGACTTGTTGTCCTCAGTCTCGCGACCGTGGGTGCCGAAGAGCGCTCCAATGAACGGGATCATCGCGAGCCCGGGTAGCCCGTCTTTGGTGCGCCGCTCGCTGCGCGCACGAATGCCCGCGAGGGATATCGATTGACCCAACTCGAGATTGACCAGCGTCTCCACGTGGGTGGTGATCCGGCCGGGAATCCCTTGCACTCCGCGCTCCTGGTCGAGGTCCGATACGTCCGCGGTGATCTCTAGCTCGATGCGCCCGGTTCGTGGATCGTACCTGGGCAGCACCGTGATCTTCGTGCCAAACTCGATGGCCTGTACGTTGACCGTGAGGTTGTTCTGGACCTGCACGTTGAACTCACCACCCGAGCTGAAGACCGCTTCGGCGCCATTGGCCGTAACGAGCGCAGCCTGGCGATACAACTTGGCCCAACCTTTGGACTGAGCAAGATCCAAGCTCGGTAGAAAAGTCTCCGGTAGGATCTGAAACGCCGTCTGCGTGGGGATCCCGCTGCCCCCCGTGATGGCCAGCGCCGCTTCCGACGGTGTGAGGGTGCTCCCAATGTTGCCAGGCCAGTTGAGACCGATTTGATGGCTGTATCGGTCCTGGATGAGGACGAAATAGAGGTCCAATCGGATGTTCTCCCTGCCGGCGAAACCTTTGCTGGCGTCTGCGGGGATCACGCGAATGGCGTATTGGACCTGAGCTCCATCATGCTGGATCAGTAGAAGGGACCCGGTCCCGACTGACCTTCCAACGATGACGAAGCGACTCTGATCCCGTGTCACACGTATGTCAGCGATGCCGGGTGCACCTTCCGAGTAGCTCTTCACGCCCTTCGCCGACAAGCTCTTCTGCTCACCGACCCGCAGAACGATGGTAAGGGATTGATCCACATCGCCCCGCGTGCTGACCGTCGCTGCAGTAGCGGAGATGAAAAGCACGGCGAACGAGATCCGTTGGGCAGAGGGGCGCACGTCAGTCGACCCTCTCGAGCCTCAAACGTCGTTGTCGACTGGCTCGCTTCTCTTGCTCGAGAACATCGGTGTCGTCCGTTTCCCCAAGGCCCACGGCGATCTCGAGGTCGTCCACGTTGCGAAGAACGAGGCGGAGCACACCATCTCGCTGCGCCTGTGCGAGAAGCGTTGCTTGCTCCATCGTGAGCAACAAACTCACGCCGTCCCCTCGGCCGGTCGGGTCAGTATCATGCCCGGCCCGGACGTTGTCTCCCACGGCCAGAACCAGGAGGTTCTGGAGCAGGGGCACCGTGACGATCCGTTGCTCGGCACCGGGTTTCGCGCGGGTGAGAAGAACGTCCACGCGATCGCCGGGGCGCAAGAGTCCTGCGAACGCGTCGCTCTCAGTGCGAGAGATTGTCATGGCTCGCATCCCTTTCGGGACCCGACTGGAAAGGGTGATCCGCTCGCGTGTCGCCGTTGTGAGGTCCCTCCAAAGAAGCGATTGGCTGGCTTGCAGGTTGGCGGAAAGCTTCACCCCGAGCACTCGCGGCAAATCGGTGGCCTGCACGTGTCGGTCCTCGACGTAAGCTTCAGGTAGCGCCCGTATGACCAACATCTGCTCTGTGAGGGGCTCACCGATCTCGGCGTCACGCCTCATCGCGAGAAGCTCGACCGGCTGCCCGCCGGCCGCCTCGATACGAAACTGGCGCACGTAGATCGCAAGCAGAAGAAAACCCAGAAGGGCGACGGCCGCAGCGGCAAGCATTGCCGTTCGATTCACGGCGTGCCCGCTATCAAGATGGTGACGACCGTCCGATCAATCGGACCGGCATGAGCAAGCACGGTGACCGTTTCACCACCTCTCCGCCCGGTCACCAACGTAGTTTGGTCGACCTGGAGCCGTTCCCCGACGTGGCGCTCCAGGATCTGCCAGCCCCGGGTCCGGAACTGCTCGCGGTAGAACCGTTCTACTGTCGACGGGGAGCTCGCCCTAGCGAAAAAGACCGCCACGGCGCTCGAATGTCCCACCTCGCTGGAGGATAGAATGCGCTGAGAATTGGGGGGCCGCGAGACCTGTGGGGGGTCGCCGCCCCCCGCGTCCCTGCCTTCCGATGGGAGAATGTCGTAGAGGTTGAAATCGGTGGTCGTCCACATCGTGAGGAGGAACGTGCGACTGTCCCCCGAGCCCTCGATGGGCTGAGCGTACGCATACCGAGCCTGCCCAAGTTCGTGAAGGTCACCGGTACGCGAGAAACGCACGAACCGCGACACTAGGCCCTCGAGACTCAAAGGCTGGTCGCCGATATCCAAACACGCCACGTAACCTCGTTGCGCATCTCGAACAGTCGTAGTCGCGATCGAACCAAGCAAGGGATCAGGGCCATCGCAAAGCCTTTCATAGTGGGAGAGCACGGCATGGGATGGTGCTTCGACGGTTTGCGTTCGAAAATAGACACGAGCCCCGTTTAGGTGGAGCCGCCGAACAGCCTCCCCGTTTGTGCCAGGGTACTCCATCAGGGCAGACCCGAAACCGAGCATCGCTTCGTCAACTGCCGCGCGGGCTTGCCGAAGAAGGCACAGTGAAGCAATCGCCGACAGGACGGCTATGAACAACGCGAATCGGAGGATGCCGTGTAGGGTCGATGACATACGTTGGCTAGAGGACATCGACTTTTACCTACAGACTTCGCTGGCGTATTCCGTGGAGCGAAGCCCTGTGGAACATGCGTGTTCTAGAACGTCGTTTCCTTCGGGAGACGTCCGCCGTCTCGTGTTGCAAAGAAGCGTGCTCACTGCACGCTGCTGAGTCCGGCCGCCACCGAGGCCGCTCGGCATCGGCGCGTCGGCAAGGCCTATCCCGTGGGTGGCTCTGCCACGCAGGTAACTGCCGACATCACCGAGAAAGGAGCCTACCGAGAAGCGGCCGCCCCCGACAGAGCCAGCATCATCCAGCCCCGCCGCTCGAATTGCGTTTTCGGCCGTACCGCACTCGCCGCTTCGGCAATTCTGCGCCGGACACTCACCGGAATCGGCCTGCAACCAGGCTAGCCGCCGAGCCCGCGCTCTCGCTTCGAGCTTGGCGCTGTACATACTGTTCAACGCGACAACTCCGACCAGCGCCGCCACAAACAACGGCAGAGCGACAAGTGCTTCGGCGAAAGCTGTCCCTCTTTGGTCGCAAATGAGTTGTGGTGTCTTCATGTTGTTCAGTGGGCGGAAATCGCGTTGAGCGTGAAGTCGCGAACGACATCACAAAGCGCGGTCAAGCTGCCAGGGGAGCCCCGGCCGCGTGCGCTCGAGCATGCACTAGTGATTCCGTGCGGAACCCAAGTACGAGAGATTCGAAAACGCCGGAGCCGCGCGCGCCATCGTTGCTTCCACATCCATTCTTCCTTCGGCTCAGACCCGTCGAAGTAGTACTCCGCCTGGGCAAAACCCACACGACCAACCAGGTGCGCCGCGTGGGTCGCGTTCCGTCCGCCCGCGTGTCCACCTTGGGCCACACGAACGCCCCTCTCACCACGTTGCCAATAGCTCTGGTGGAGATCTTCCCCGAAGTCGTAAGCGCGATACTGGAACTCCTCGTGCCCGAGCCAGACCTGGCTGCCATCGCTGCGTGTGGAGATGACCGCGCGCGGAGACTCGACAACACCATCGTCACACGTGCGACGTTTCCCGAGCCGCAGAGTTCTGCTGACCAGTCCGCCGAGAAACCGCGTGAGCCACCGGGGAACCTTGGATTGGACGTTGCTCAACCGATTGCTCAGCCCATCGGCCACTCGATCACAGAGGATTCCGATGTCGGCCTTCTCGACCGGCAGACCCGCGCCTCCATCTGGAAGCCTCGGCCCGAGAAGCGGAACGACGAAACCAGCGGCAACCGGTGGTTGGTACGCGTCCTGAAACGCCATGGCATCGACGGCGCGGACTTGAGCTAAGACGGGGAACCCGCGCTGAACCGCTTCGTGGGCGACGTCGAGCGCATCGTGCGCAACCTTCACGAACTCTTCGACCGCATCGCCGATACGCTCAACGGTACTTTCGACCGGAGTGAGCACGGCGATGAGCGCGCCGGCTTTTATGGAGAAGATCACGGTCGCCGCGAGGCCGTACAAAATGCCGAGGACAATCTCTAGCAACACCTCGACGCTGCGAATGACGAGCAGGATGCCGGCAGTGATCGCCATGACGACGTTGAGCAGAACATGGAGGTTCATGCCCTTGGCACCGACCACCGCGGCTGCGTGAGATCCGGCGTCGGCAGCGTCCTGCATGATGCGTCGGTAGATGATGGCGTCCCCGACCCCGAGGATGTAGTAGATGGCTCCAACGATGAAGAGGGCCATGAAAAGAGACATGGTCATCATCGAGCCGTCGGCATCTCGAAAAATAGAGCGCTTGCTTTGACGCATCACGAACCCCGCGGCCTGTACTGGTAAGGGGCATCGTGGATCAGAAGCGTGGTCTCGTGCTGAAGCCGCTTGAAGCGACCGCCAACGAAGCTTTGTGCGAAGGGAAAGAAGGCCTGGTCGAAGCCGGGCTTGGCCCTGAGACTTCCGAAGCCCACACAAAGCAGATTGCGGGCGATCGGTACCGTGCATTGGTACGCGTAGGTGACGCGCACCGTGATCTCAGGCTCGGTAGCCTCAGCCCCAGTCAGGCCGGGAAATGTCACGGCGACCGCCCAAGGTTGGTAGTACAGCGAGCTCGCGAGTCTTCGGGGGCCTCCAACCGATTTCCTGATACTAGGATTCGAATCATATCCAACGTTGACGGGAGCGAGCGCCATCAAAGGGACGTGCGCAGCCAGTCGAATCGTGTTGAGGCGAGACCTCCCGAGGTTGGCAAATGTCCGTTCGGAGAAGGCCCCGGCGATGGAAGGCGCCGAAGGGTCCCCGAGAGCCGAAGAGATGCCCCCGAGCACACTGGCGAGATCGCCTATGGTCACGCGCCCGCGCTCCACCGTCATCTTCGGTTCGCCCCCGTATTCGTTCGGATCGTCGGGAAGCACGACGACGGCCGAACGCGCTGCGGCGTCGGCTGCGTGCTTTACGATGAGGTTCGCGTGGGAGATCAGTGCCAGTTGCACCAATGACAAGAAGAACATCCACAAGGGAACAAAGACGACGAGGAACTCGAGAAACACGGTTCCGCGCCGGTCCATGAGAAGCCGCTGGCGCTGGAGCCGCCTCATACGACCACCCACCGCAGGTTTAGGTACGGCAGCGCGACTAGCGCGGTCCCGATGAAGATCGCTCCACCCATGCGGATCGGAGTGAGCATCTCGATGTCCGTTTGTCGTCGCAGAGACGAAGAGCAAAGACGTCGAAACGACAAGCGAACGACGTTCCAAAAGGTCTGGATCAGGACGCCCTTCCACGCCAGCACGCCGAAGGCGACTACCATGGCAACGATGAACGCCACCAACTGGATCTCGATGCCGGCTCTGATGTCGAATCCAGTCACCGCACCAAGCGCAGCGAAGAGCTTGACGTCACCGCCGCCCATGGCCCCTTGGCGGAACAGCCCGTAGGGGACGAACGCGCAAAGGAACAGCGACGCCACACTCAACAGTCCGTAGTCAGCCCCAAGGAAGAACGCGTACAGAAAGGGCGAGATCGCCGTCGGGGGCAGCGTGATCCAATTGGCGATCTCGGTGGTTCGCCAGTCGGCCACGGCCGCGAGGGCGGCGATAGCTAGGGCAGCGATTGAGGCGATCGTCGTCTCCATGGGATCCGACCCCTACTCGACGACGTCTGCCATGTAGCTGTCCGCTGCTTCGATCTCGCCCGTGAGCGTTTCGCCGAATTGCCGCCACGCGGCGATGCCAACGATGGCGATCAGGCCTAGAACGATAATGTACTCGACCGTCGTGAGACCTCGTTGGTCGTCCAATAGGTCGGCGCCTTCGATTCGATTCTTGATCATGATCAGTCTCCGATGTCAGGGAAGAGGGAGTAGAACGAAGAGCTTCGTGAGGTAGTAGGCCTGCACGAGTGGCACCCCGAGCCCGTACAACGCCAGGCCTGCGGCTAACCCACAAACACCGAGGACGACCGTGTACTCCGTGAACACCACGCACATCTATCGGTCCGGATAACGGATCGTTGCGCGGTAGTTTGCTTAGCCTCCGGGTTATCGCGGTGTGCCTCGTAAGTCCTTGCAACTACTGGGCGAGCGGGGGGGAGCGTGTCCCCAAAGATCCCAAAGATGAATGCGAGCCCGTCACAGCGGTCGGTTTTCGCAGGTACTGGGCGTCGCGAAAACATTGCAGCACCAGTTCGGCCATACGCAATCATTGCATTAGGGCCCAGTGAATGAACGGCTTTATTGTCGAGTGAGGTCAGGCACATGCCGGTCGCCCGTTGCCGCGCATGCCAACCCTCACCGTTGCCCCCTGGACGGTGGGGGTTTTTTTATGCGGATCTAGGCACGGGGAGCACGAGTCGCTTCACCATGAGACCCCTAGGCAACGCGACGGTGATACTCGACCACCTGTGCGCTGCTATCGTGGTTGCGACTCATGGATTCGGTTTCGTGAGCGTCTAACGTCCGACCATGCCCAGAGCCCTCGACGCAGGTCCCCAAAGAAAAGGTCTGTCTTGACAGGGACTGGGGCTGGCTAAAGGCTCGACTCGGAATGAGGGAAGGTTTGACGAAAAGCTTGGCACTCGTTGTGGCGGTTGCCTTTGCGTCCGCCACGACCGCCTGGGCACAAGAAGGCGGGGCGCCGGTCGTAGAAAGCCAACCCGGAATACCCGAGGAGGGTGCTGCTGCCAAGGAGAGCGCGCCGGCCGGGGAACGACCGGACTGTTACCCCGTGAACAAGGGCGGCCCGATCGCGGGTATCGTCATTGCCTCGATTTTCTGGTGGGTGCTTCCGATGAGTATTCCGGTCTGGATCACTCAGGCCAAGAAGCTCAAGAAGCGCAAACGCGAGATCTACGAGCAGCAGCAGCGTGGCTGCCCTCCGCAATAGTAAGCCGGATCGCGTTATCGCGGTGTGCCTCGTAAGTGCTTGGAACTATTGGGCGAGCGGGGGGCTAGCGTGTCCCCATAAAAAAAGGCCACCTGGATTTGGGGGCTCAGGTGGCCTTTCGAGGCGTTCGGGGGAAAGGTGGAACGCCTGCCTAGCTCAAGTACGGGCCCCCGATGTAGTTCGAAAGCTCCCGTACTTCTTGCCGTAAATTGTGTTGCGTGGCTTTGGTGAGGTCGCCGATCGAGATGACGCCCACCAAGGTGTCTCCGTCCATCACTGGGACGTGGCGGCACCTGCGGTCGGTCATCAGCTTCATCACGTCGAGCAAATTGTCATCGGGTGATGCGGTATAGAGGCGCGTCGTCATGACGTCGCATACCAATGTTTGGCGAGGGTCGCGCTGTGCTGCAACGACGCGCACGAGCACGTCACGCTCGGAAAAGATGCCAACCGGATAACCGTCTTCCATCACCAACACCGAACCAGCGTGATTGTCGTTCATGGTGTTCACCGCTTCGATCACGGTCGACTGTGGCCCGACCGAATACACGTCTTCTCCCTTTCTTCGAAGGATGTCGCCGATGCGTTGGTTCATCATGGATAGACCCTGCCCGTCGCTGATTATACAATCACCAGAGTTTCTGAAAAGCCCTAAACTTGGGTGTAAAATGACACACAACCGAACGGGTTATCCCCCCTTGTGGACCTAGATTTTACAAGGGTGGCTCGGCACTCTGGAGTCTCGATGGGGCAAGCCACGACAGAACGAGATCGACGCTTACACCACAGGGTGGAGCTCGATGGCCTCGCACTGCTCTTCCAACGAGGCGATGTCGTGGGGCGATACGCACTCGAGAATCTTTCTGCAGGTGGCGCGTTCATTTCGGGCGAACGTGACTTGCGTCCCGGTCATCTCGTGCACGTGTTGATCAACCTCACGGCAGGCGATCAGCCGATGAGCATGACCGGTTCGGTGCATCGCGCACGTGATGCGGACAACGGCATCTCGCTTGCGATTCGTTTCCCCACGCTTTCGGCCGACCAAGAAGATGCAATTCAAGACGCGGTGCTCCGGGCGCTTCTCCGACGCGACGACCAAGCCTCACGACTCCCGATTTTGGTGTTCGAGCCAAGGCGTCGCGTCCGCGAAGAGATCGAGGCAGAGATTCGAAGCTTTGGATTGCCGGTCAAGAGTGTCGACTCGCTCGAGGACGCAGTGCGAGAGCTCGAAAGCGAAGAGATCGACTACTCGGGAATCGTCATCCACTCGGTGACACACGACCGACCCTCGATGGAAGTGGTCGAGTTCTTCACTCGCAACGAAGGCCTGCGGACGATCATCTTGCCCGAGCCGGATGGCGAGTTGAGCGACATGGCCAAACGATTGGCGACGCTGCCCCACGTCGGCGTCCCGCGAATCTGGAGCCGTTCGGAACTCCGGCGCGCGATCAGTAACTAGCGTGCATCCGCCGTTCGTGATCGTCGCGTCGCGTGGTCGATCACGACCACGAATACGGCTCTTAGGGCTGCCGATACGGCACGACTTCCACGGATTGCACGCCAGGAAGCTTTTCGAACGCGCTTTGCACGTCTTTCGCCGTGGCGACCACCACTATGACGAGATCTCTTGGGGAGATCCGAGCACGGGTAGCGTCGCTGGCCTGCTTGTGGGTGACCTGCGCGACGAGCTCGTCGTGATGTTCGACGTAACGTCGGGGGACTCCTAAGAGCTCGATGTCGAGGCGGGACTCGAGTCGCTTCGAGGGGGTGTCACGGTCGAAGCAGTGGCTGTTGATCAGGTACTGCTGAGCAAACTTGAGCGAGGGCTTTGCGAGCCCCTCATCCACCCAGTGGTCGAGCAGGTCGAGTTGAAGCTCAGCGCAGTCGGCGGAGTACTCAACGCTCGGGGCGCTCCACATGTACCAAGCGTCGCGTTGGTCGGAGTGCATCAACCGGCTGTACGCACCGTAGCTCCAACCACGCACTGCGCGCACCTCCTGCATCAGCGGCCCCGTGAATGTTCCTCCGAACGCGGTGTTCGAGACGATGAGCGGGAAGAGGGTGCGGTCGTGCGTGCGCGCACCGAGGGTGCCGATGTAGAGTTGTGTTTGCGTTCGTTCGGGTTTGTCGACGATGACCACATGGCGACCGCGCGGTATGCGCGTTGCAGGCACGTCGTGTTTACCATTCATCTTTCGCGTGCGCCTTGGGAAGTGGGCGCGGACGAGCGACTGGGCTTCCGAGTTGCTGATGTCACCGGAGATCCCGACGATGAAGGGTTCTTTCTCGAGATAGCGGGCGTAGAATCGCTTGACGTCCTGTAGGCCGATGCGGCGAAGGCTGTCTGCAGAGCCGCTCGACGACCGCCCGTAGGGGTGCCCGGCGAAGAGCCTCTCCCGCAGTTGGATCGCGCCCAAGGTTTGATCGTCATCGAGGCGTGCCAGGAGAGCGGCCTGGGCGTGGCGTTTCAGCTTGGCGAAGTCTCTCGCGCGCATGGCGGGCCGCCAAACCAGATCGGCCACGAGCTCGATGAGGGATTCGAGGTTGCGGCGAAGCGTGGTGGCGCGGACCCGAGTCGATCGCATCGCGGTGTCGACCGACAGTCGGGCACCGAGGTTTGCGAGGCGCTCCTCGAAGGACTCGGCAGACACACCATGCGGGCCGCGTCGCATCAGGTGGCTGGTCAGCTGCGCGAGGCCCTCTTTGCCGATAGGGTCTTGCAGACTCCCCACGCGAAACGCGATTTCGATATCAACCAGTGGAAGTACGTCGCTCGATTCGATGAGGACCTTGGTCTTGGTTGCCCTCGTCATGCTGCGTTCTCGGAGATCTCGATGCGCGTGCGGCGTGAGGGGCGGAAGTACTCGGCGGCGGCACGTTTCACTTGACCCGCAGTGACCCGTCGATAGCCTTCCAGGCGTTCGAACCCGGTGCGGCCATCATTGACCACGGTCTCGTAAAAGCCCAACTGCTCGGCCTTCCCACCGACGGTTTCCATGCTGTACAAGAACGAAAGCTCGATCTGGTTGATCGCTTTGTCGAGCTCGATGTCGGTCGGCCCGTCCTCGGCTAGGCGAGCGACCTCTCGGTCGAGCAACGCAACCGCGTCGTCCATGCGTTTCCCCTCCCGAAGTGAAATCCAAATCTCGAAGAGGCCTGGGTCGACGAAAGGCGAAATGGCGCCGCGGACCGAGAGCGCGATCTCCTCGTCGAGGCAAAACAGTTGGTAGAGCCTCGAGCTTCGACCCCCAAACAGCAGCTCGTTGGCGACCCCCAGGGCGAGGGTGTGCGGGTCGGTGAATGGTGGGACGCGGTATCCGATGAGCAGTTTGTCGGTCGGTGTCGGCGCTGCGATGCGGAAGACCCGTTCACTTCGCTGCCCCGGCTCCTTCGGGCGCGGCGCCGTGTCGACCTGCCGGGCGGCGGATAGGCGGCCGTAGCGCTCTTGGACGAGAGAAAGCGCTTGCCGCTCGCTGAAGTCGCCGGCGACGATGACGGTCGCATTGTTCGGGGCGTAGTGAGTTCGATAGAACTGTCGGCAGTCATCGACCGTGAAACCGCGGATGTCTTCCATCCATCCGATCGTAGGCCAGCGATAGGGGTGTCGACGAAATGCGGTGGCGTAGAGGCGTTCGAGAGCTCTGCCTTCGATGTCGTCCTCGACGCGGAGTTTTCGCTCGTTGGCAACGACCTCCTTTTCAGATCGCACCTGCGGCTCTCGAAGGACGAGATTTGACATGCGATCGGCTTCGAGCTCGATGAGGAGCGGCAGCGCGTTCTTCGGCGCATTCTCGTAGAAGTAGGTCCAGTCGGTCCAAGTTGCCGCGTTCACCTCGGCGCCGGCGCGTTCCATCAATCGATCGAACTCGCCGTGCGAGCGGTTCTTGGTTTCGTTGAACATCAAGTGCTCGAACAGATGCGCGAGGCCAGTCTTGCCCGGGCGCTCGTGACGCGAGCCGACGCGAAACCAAGTATGGTAACTGACCGTCGGCGCGGATCGGTCGACGAGGGTGAGTACGGTCAGCCCGTTGCCGAGACGAAAGCGCCGAACCTCGAGCGCCGCTCCGAACGGCTGCGCACCCACGAAAGACCAGCGCGCATTGCGTCTGGTCACACCACGATTGAGGCGCTCGATGAGGACGTTAGGCGAAGACATGAAGGCGCCAGCCTGCGCATCACGCTTCCTAGGGTCAAGCGGATTCACCCTCGCAAAAAGGGGACTGGCCCTTTTTTCAGGGTGTGTGGGGAAGTGTTCATCTGGCGGTGGACACTGGTACCCTCGGCCCTATCGACGACGAAAGGAGCGCGAGATGAAGTTTGTAATCATAGGTGCGCGGGTGATTCTGGGTCTGCTCTTCGTGGTGTCCGGGTTGAACGGGTTCTTTCAGTTCATGGCCAACCCCGAGATGAATGAGACGATAACGGTTTTCATGATGGCGCTCGGTGGCACCGGCTATTTCATGATCGTCGTGAAGCTCGTCGAGGTGACCTCGGGCTTGATGATTCTGACGGGGCGGTTTCTCCCGCTTGGGCTTATTCTTTTAGCGCCGGTGTCGGTGCATATTTTCTTCGCCCATCTGTTCCTCGACCAGGCAGGGCTGCCGATGGCAATCGTCATCATCGTGCTCCAGCTGTTCTTGGCCTGGGCCTACCGCGACTCGTACAGCGGGATCCTTCAAGCCAAGGCGGAGCCCACCTAGCCGGCTTCGCTTGACCCCATCCCGGGGGCCGGGTAGAGCCCCCGGCCATGTCCGAAGTTCGTGTTCGGTTTGCACCGTCGCCGACGGGCTATTTACACATCGGCGGGGTGCGTACGGCGCTCTACAGCTGGCTGTGGGCGCGGCAGAACGAGGGCACCTTCATCCTGCGGATCGAAGACACGGACAAAGAGCGGAGCACCGAAGAGAGCATCCAGGTCGTGCTCGACTCGATGCGTTGGCTCGGCCTCGATTGGGATGAAGGCCCGGAGGCGGGCGGCGATCACGGGCCGTACGTGCAAAGTGAGCGCCTCGCCATCTACGCCGACTATGCCGAGAGGCTGATCACGTCGGGCCACGCGTATCGCTGCTACGCGACCAAGGAAGAAATCGCCGAGGCACGCAAGGCCTTCAAAGAGACCGGGGCGAAGGGCGGATTTCGGTTTCAAAGCCCCTGGCGCGACCGCACCGACCCACCAGAGGACCCAAACGCCCGGCACGTGATCCGCTTCCGCGCCCCTCACGAAGGGAGCACCGGGTGGGACGACGAGGTCAAAGGCAGAATCGACGTTCCGAACGGAACCCAGCAGGATTTCATCTTGCTGCGCCCCGACGGGATGCCCCTCTACAACTTTGGCTGCGTAGTCGACGACCTGACGATGGGGGTGACACTCGTCGCCCGCGGTGATGACCATGTCATCAATACCGCTCCTCAGATCCTTCTCTACCAAGCGCTTGGGGCCGAGCCCCCGAAGTTCGCGCACATGCCGATGGTGCTGGCGCCCAACGGCGACAAACTCTCGAAGCGCCACGCGGCCGTCGGGGTGCTCGAATACCGGGACATGGGGTACTTGCCCGATGCAGTCCTGAACTACCTCGCCCGACTCGGGTGGTCGCATGGCGATCAAGAGATCTTCACGCGGCAGGAGTTGATCGAGAAGTTCAGTTGGGACCACGTCGGCTCGACTGCAGGGCGCTACGACTCGAAGAAGTTCCTTCACGTGCAAGAGGAGCACCTACGGATGCTCCCGGACGCCGAGGTCGCTCGACTGGCGGTTCCGTTCTTGGCTGCGATCGGGATCGAAGTGACCGCGAACGATCCGGTGCTGCTCGAGGCGATCCCCTACGTGAAGCCGAGGGCCGCGACCTTGGCCGATGTGGCCAACGCGATGAGCTACTTCTTCGGGGAGGTCGAGTTCGAAGAGAAGGGAAAGCAGAAGTTCCTCGTCGCCGAGAACGCCAAATACCTTCTTCGGCTGGCCGAGCTCATCGAGAACGTCGAGCCCTTCGAGAAGGAAAAGCTGGACCAGGTGGTCAAAGATTGGCTCGAAGCGGCCGAGCTTCCCATGAAAAAGGTCGCGCAGCCCGCGCGCGTCGCAATGACCGGCCGAACCCGAAGCCCAGGCCTCTTCGAGGTGATGGAGGTCCTCGGTAAGGACAAGACCATCCATAGACTACGGGCGGCAGCCAAACTTGCGGCATCCGCAACGACGCATTAGGAACGGGACGGGGTTGTTGGGGCAGTTTTGCAGACGCTTGTCATCGTCCTTTACTTGATCACGCTCGGAGCACTTGCGCTGTACGGGATTCACCGAAGCGCACTACTGTTTCTGTACCTGCGTCATCGGCGAGAGCGAACGGAGCCCTCGGCGCGCTTCCATGAGGCTGACCTTCCGTCGGTCACCGTGCAGCTCCCCATGTTCAACGAGGTGTACGTGGCCGAACGGCTGATTCAAGCGGCCTCCAACATCGACTACCCACGCGACCGTCTCGAGATCCAAGTGCTCGACGACTCGATCGACGCAACCTCGGCGATCGCACGAGCGACCTGCGCTTCGCTCCGCGAAGAGGGGGATCGATATCGTGTATCTGCATCGGCGAGACCGCACCGGATACAAAGCCGGCGCCCTCGCCGAGGGGATGAAACACGCGAAGGGCGAGCTCTTGATCGTGTTCGATGCCGACTTCGTACCGGGCCCGAGCATCGTCCGAGACCTGGTGCACTTCTTTGTCGATCCTCAGGTGGGCATGGTACAGGCGCGGTGGGCGCATCTCAATCGCACGCATTCGCTGCTAACCCGATGCCAAGCGATGCTGCTCGACGGGCATTTCGTGATCGAGCACGCGGCCCGGCATCGCTCTGGCCGGTTCTTTAACTTCAACGGCACGGCCGGGATGTGGCGCGCGTCGACGATCGCAGATGCCGGGGGCTGGCAGCACGACACGATCACCGAGGATATGGACCTCAGCTACCGAGCGCAGCTCCGCGGGTGGAAGTTCGTCTACGTGCCCCACGCAAGCGCGCCCGCAGAGCTACCGTGCGACATGACCAGCTTCAAGAGTCAGCAATACCGATGGGCCAAGGGCTCGATCCAAACCGCGAGGAAGTTGCTTGGCCCGATCATGCGCGCCCCGGTCCCGAGGAAACTGAAGCAGGAAGCCTTCTTTCACCTCACCAACAATATCGCATACGTGTTTCTGCTCGCACTGGCGTTGCTGCAACTGCCCAACATGGTCATTCGACGGCAGATGGAACACCCCGAGCTCTTGATGCTCGATGCGCCGCTGTTTCTCGCAACCTGTGGGTCGGTGGCTTTCTTCTACATCACGGCGCATCACGATCTTTACGGGAGCCGTTGGCAGGCGATCAAGCAGTTGCCCGTCATGATGGCTCTCGGGATCGGGCTGTCGATCAACAACGCCCGCGCGGCCCTCGAAGGGTTGTTCGGCAGTGACGTCGAATTCGTGCGTACGCCCAAGCGCGGGGTGATCGACGGAGAAGCGGCGAAACCGAGCCGCTACCGTGGACAGTGGCCTTGGCACAACGTCCTCGAGATCCTGTTCGGGCTCTACTGCGCAACGACCTTGGTCATCGCGTTCGTCACGCAGAGTTGGTCAAGCGTTCCGTTCGTACTGCTGTTCTGCGCAGGGTTCTTGTACGTGGGGTGCGCGAGCCTCTACGAGGCCGTGCGGCTTCGAACCGATCATGGCGAAGCCGAAGCCTCTCGTTATAGCGAAGCCGACGCCTCGACACAGGTACCATCGACGCACTCGTCTCCAAGCCCGCAGTCGATGTTGAGCTGACATTCGGCAAGCACCTCGATGCTCCGGACGCAGAGGCTCTCGCCTTCGACCGGGGCACAGAAACGAATCGTCGCATCGATGCGCGCGCACTGGTCGTCGGTGTCGCAAGGGGTTCGGCATTGGCCTCGACGACACACACGCCCCGGTTGGCATTCGTTTTCAGGGCAGAAGGTTTCGGGGCGGGTGTCTGGGATGCATTGAAACTGCGAGCAGTACTCGTGATCGGCACATTGGGTGTCGTCGGTACAGTTCATGAGGCAGGTCTCGTCCATGCAGGGGCGGCAAGCACCGTCCGTGCACTGCTGCGTGTCCGGGCAAGGCTGGTCAACGCACGTGAACAAGCATTGCCCATCGATGCAGATGCGGGATTCACCGCACTCGAAGTTGAACTGGCACAGGGTGACAGGAGGATGTGGCTCGCGCTCGGAGACCAGCTCCGGCTGCGGCTCGGTCGGGTTTAGGCACAGCCTGTCGATACATGTCGTTCCGATCGCACAGTCTTGCGCCTCGGTACACTCGCGTAGGCAACCTGCATCGGAGCAGACCTCGCCGACTGCACAGTCGACGTCGTCCATGCAGATGGCGCGTGTAGGAGCCAGTTGCTCGTCGCACTCGTCCCCGCGGCAGAGGAAGCAGCCGCGGTCGCTGATGGGGCCATCTGCGATGCAGAAGTACCGGGTGTCGTTGTTGCACCCGAGGAGGCCCGAGAAGAGGAAGAGGGAGGCAATGGAGAGAAGTCCGAGGCGTTTCATGGGAGCTTGGACGCATCGGCTTCGGCCATATTCACCGGCGGGCACCTTGAAAAACGCCGAATTGCATTGGATAACAGGAGCATGGTGATAGGAGTTTCTCCATGAGCGGCCACAGCAAATGGTCCACGATCAAGCGCAAAAAGGGCGCCGCCGACGCCGCACGTGGGAAATTGTTCACCAAAGTCATCAAGGAAATCACCATCGCAGCTCGCGAGGGTGGGGGTGATCCGGACGGTAATCCGAGGCTCCGGCGAGCACTCGACGCGGCTCGGGCGGCCAATATGCCGGCCGACACCGTCACCCGTGGTATCAAAAAGGGCACCGGGGAGCTCGAAGGCGTCCAATACGAGGAGCTCCTGTATGAGGGCATCGGTCCGGACGGGGCGCTATTCCTTTGTGAGGTCGTGACCGACAACCGCAATCGAACGATTGCGGACGTTCGCAAGATCTTCGACAAAAACAATGGGCAGATCGGGAGCACCGGTTCGGCAGCTTGGGCTTTCGAGCAAAAAGGCATCGTCCGACTCGATGAGGAAGCCACGAGCGAAGAAGATCTGTTCGAGGTTGCCGTTGGGGCAGGCGCTGAAAACCTCGAGCTGGTCGGTGACCAATGGGTCGTCACCACGGCGCGCAACGATCTCGATGCGGTGTCAAAGGCCATCAACGATAGCGGCGTCACGGTGACTGAAGCGGCGCTTGCCTACCTTCCGAACAATCCAAAGGTCGTAGACGGGAGCGACGCCAAGAAGCTCGTGCGGCTCTTCGAGGCACTCGACGACTACGACGACATCCAAAACGTGTTTGCCGATTTCGAGTTGAGCGAGCAAGCGCTCGCCGAGTTGGCCTGAGCTCATGCGCGTGCTCGGCATAGACCCAGGCAGCCGAAAAACCGGCTGGGGGGTCGTGCAGCTCGAAGGAACGCGGCTCCGGCACATCGGCGCGGGGACGATCGGGATCTCGGGAAGGGCTCCGTTGCCCGAGCGCCTGCGGATTATCCATGAAGGGCTTCAGCGGGTGATCGCGGAGCATTCGCCCGAGGTGGTGGCCGTCGAGGAGATCTTCTTCGCCAAGCACGCCAACGCGGCGTTGAAACTCGGTCATGCGCGCGGTGTAGCGCTGCTGGTCGCGGCCGAGTCGAGCCTCGCGGTGCACGAGTACCCCCCGGCGATCGTGAAGCGGACCGTGGTCGGCCGCGGCAACGCAGACAAGAACCAGGTGGGTCGCCTCGTGGCGGCGCTCCTTGGCTTGAGCATGCCCCCCGACGTCGACGCGTCAGACGCGTTGGCGGTGGCGATCACGCACATCCAAGCGTTCCGATCCGGAGCTGTCAAAATCGGGACATCTGTTCAGTAAGCTGCTAGTCTCGCGGCGTGATCGGCAGGCTGAAGGGGACGATCGAGCACCGGGAGGCGGATGGCTCGGTCATCGTGGACGTCGGGGGGGTCGGCTACGAGGTGTTTCTGCCACGCGGCACTGGAGGCTTGGTTGGCCCCGAATCGGGCCAAGCGGTGACGCTGTACATCCACACGAACGTACGCGAAGACGCGATGACCCTTTTTGGGTTTGCCACGGCACACGACCGCGCGGCATTTAGAGCGCTGCTCAAGGTCAGCAGTATCGGGCCAAAGCTCGCGTTGGCGATCCTCGGGGTGATGAATGCGAGCGAGCTCCACGATGCGGTCGCCCGTCAAGATAAGGCTGCCTTCAAAGGCATCACCGGCGTCGGTCGCAAAACGATCGAACGGATCCTCGTCGATCTCCGAGACAAGCTCGACTTCGCCGCCGACGCCAAGACGGGCGTGCGGCTTCGCGCGATTCCGCATCGATCCGACTCCGCCTCTGACGCAGTCGTTGGTGCGCTAGTCCAGATGGGATACAAACGAGGCGAAGCCGAGACCGCGGTCGAGGGCACTACTACGCAGGATGAACACAACGTCGAAGGATTGCTTCGCGCTGCACTGTCGGCGCTATCGTGAGCGACATGGAAGCCCGAGCCAACGAGAGCCTGAACGCAGCCGAGCAGTCGGAGGACCAGGCCTTCGACCGAAGCCTGCGGCCAGGCCGGTTCGATGACTTCGTAGGCCAGGGCCAGATCAAAGACAACTTGCGCATCTTCGTCGAAGCAGCGAGGCGCCGTGGTGAGCCGGTCGACCACACGCTGTTCTGCGGGCCACCCGGGCTCGGGAAGACCACCCTCGCGTTGATCCTCGCCTCGGAGCGCGGGGTCACCCTTCACTCCGCGGCAGGGCCCGCAATCGAGCACAAGGGCCAACTCGCCGCCCTGCTGACCAAGTTAGAGCCTTGCGATGTGCTCTTCATCGACGAAATTCACCGACTGACCGCGACGGTCGAGGAAAACCTATACACAGCGGTCGAAGACTTTCGTATAGACATCGTCAACGGCGACGGGCCCTATGCCCAAACCTTGCAGCTCCCGTTGCAACCATTCACGCTGGTCGGGGCGACGACACGGACTGGGCTCCTCACGAATCCGATGCTGTCACGCTTCGGCTATGTGGCGCGCTTGGACTATTACCCCGTCGACGCGATCCGGGCGATCGTCGACCGGAGCGCACGCCTTCTCGGGCTTTCGATCACAGCCGAAGCGGCGCAGGAGCTCGCCCGACGTTCACGTGGGACGCCTCGCATCGCGAACCGACTCTTGAGACGGGCGCGTGACTTTGCCGAGGTGCTGTCCGACGGCACACTCGACGGGGAAACGACTCGCGAAGCGCTTTCGAGGCTAGAAGTCGACGAGGTCGGGCTCGACCAAATGGATCGACGCTACCTCACGGTCATCATCGACCACTACGACGGAGGTCCCGTGGGCATCGAAACCCTGGCCGCCGCATTGAGCGAGCCGCGCGACACGCTCGAAGACGTGTACGAGCCCTACCTTCTCCAAAAGGGCTTCTTGGCGAGAACGGCGCGCGGCCGGGTGGCGACTCGACACGCGTTCGAGCACCTCGGGAAAGAGCAGCCCACCGATCGGCAAGCGGGCCTGTTTTAGGTCATCCGACCCCATGAAAAGCGGTTTCCAGCCGGCCAGCGAGGGCCTTCTTTCGTGGGCGGAGCGGTGGGCGCCCGACGATGCCGAGCACTGGGGACGGTGGCGGGCGGCCTTGAGCACCGAGCAGCGGGGTGATGTGTTGTTGCCGCTGCAGGCCGCGCTGTCTGGGCTCGTCGCTTTTCGTCATCTGGAAAACCACCCGCTCTCGGTTCCGGTGTCGGGCTTCCGGCCACACCTTCACGCTGTGAACGTGGCCCTGGGCTGGGCGCTCGACCTCGCCAGCCATCTGCGCCCGGACGTTTCTAGCGCGCGACGTCGTCCGGCTAACGCAGACGCGACCGAGCCTGAGGCCTCCTTGGGCGCACTCGAACGCTCGCTCATGGACGGCCTTCGGGTGAGCCAGCGATTGCTCGAGCTTCCCCTCGTCGACGCGGGCTCGTTTCAAGCGAGCTGCGACTTGTTCTTGCGCGATCTGTCGCGAAACGTCTTCTTCCGGCCACCCGAGCCACTCGAGTTCGCGAACGTGAGGGAGTTGGTGCATGCCGAGAGCCTCAGCCCGACCCTCGACACTTGGAAGAGCGACGCAGCAAAGATGACGACGGCGATCGCATTCCTGACGCTGGTTCGGAGCCATAGGTTCTTGGGAATCGCCGATCGCCAGATTCACGAAGACGATGGGATCTATCGGGCACACATCGTGGTGGCTTCCGTTCGGCGCGAGCTCCGCTCGTTAACCCGGTTTTTTTTGGTGCAGGGAGCCGAGACGCTCGCGGGTGACTTCGAGGAGCTCCGCGAGTCGGTAAAGGTCCTCGCCATGGGGATTCACGGCAAGGCGCGAACGGCGCTCGATGGGCCATTGCCCGAGGTCCACGTCGAAGGCAGCGTCGCTGTCGAGGGCGAACGCCTTCGCAATGGCATTCGTGAAGTGCGGGCCACCGTCAAAGAGGCCGCCAAGGAGCTTCGTAGCATCACGCGTCCCGGGTCCCCGGGCCGCAAAGCGGAACGGATCGAGGAGAACCTGCACCAAGATATCTGGGCGTTTCGGTTGATCCTCAGGGCGTTCGTGGCCAAGGCTTCCGTCGCGTCGCTGGGTACGGAATACTGGGGCCACTTCGGTGATGTGGATTTCGTCCGGGAGTTCGTCAAACACTACCAGGTCTTCGGACCACGGCTCGTTCGCGGAACCGACTATGCACGTCGAGGGCCACTCTCCCGTGCCATGAGCGATCTCGGAGCGCATGAGGCGATCGGTGGGCCGGGTCTCAACTTGGCCGCACGAGAATGCGCGTTCCTCCTCGAGCATCTAGACGTGGCCCTCGAAGAGATCGAGAGAACTCGCCCGGGCTTCGACAAGAACAAAGCGGCTGCGGAGCTCCGCGAGTACTTAGATGATAGAGCGGGGGTAGGCGCTAGTGTGGGGGCGGTGGGGCGGGACCAATTGACGGGCCGCAGGCCCGACCGGGATCACCACGATCACCACACAGCAGCCAGCGCTTTCGGCGTGAACCCCGGCCACTCCCAGGCGAGTTAGGCGACGATGCCGAACGCGGCTAGCGTGCGTTCGATCACCCAATACGCGGCAAGGGACCCGATCATGTATGCAGGAATGGTGCGGTTGTCGCGCCACCCTGTCGGCACGGCCCCACGGAAGACCCGGTAGACCAACCAAGCACAGGCGATGACCCCGAGCTGCCCAACCTCGAGCCCGAGATTGAAGCCGAAGAGGGCGAGGGGAATCTCGTCCGCCGGGAGGCCGGCATCGAACAGCACCGAAGCGAACCCGAGGCCGTGAAGCAGGCCGAGCGCCGCGGGCAGTGCCCAGGGATGCTTCCAGATTGGACCGTGAGCGCCCGATTGAATCTCAAGGGCAAGCACGACGATCGTCATGGCGATCAGGGCTTCGACCAATGCCTGAGGCACCGTCACGATACCGAGGATCGAGAGCGCAAGCGTGAGGCTGTGCCCGAACGTGAACGCCGTGACCGCGGCGATCAAACGACGATGCCAACCAAAGAGGATGAGAAGGCCGATGACGAACGTGACGTGGTCCCAGCCCGTCACCAAGTGTGCGATGCCGAGTGCCAAATAGTCGAAGAACGAATGGGTCGCTTCTTCGGGCGCGACGACCGTGAGCGAGGGCGTCCTCGTATCGATGATCGCGTGGTCAACCGATCCATCGGGCCTGCCGATACGCACGACGACGTTCACCGTCGAGTCGGAGAAACCATCGACGCGGATCACGGAGCCGACGAGATCGGGCGGATCGCAGCGCAGGAGCGTCGTATCGATGACGGCGGTGTCGTTCGCCGTGAGCTGACGTTCGGTGGGCCCGAGCGGCTCGCAACCTTCGGGAACGCGGGGCTCCAAGGCTTGGCCCTTGGGTCGTTTGATTGGGGCGCGCCACGTCATGGTGGTGGTCCCGTCGTCCGGGCCCGGCATCAAGGAGAGCACCGCTGGCGCAAGAGGGTGGGCGGACACATGCGCGGGACCGATCATGCACAACGCGGCGACACCGATGTAAAGTGAAGTCCGTCCCATCAGGGCACCCTCTCGATGTGAACGACGTAGGCGCCGCGGAGCGCTTCCATGCGCTCCCTGCTTAGTTTCTGTCTGACCTCGGAGAGCAGGTCGGGCCCGGACCTCGGCCTCGATGAGCGTCAAGGCCGGGACCGACGATGGCTCCTTTTCGAGCACTCGGACGAAGTGAACTCCGTAGACCGAGGGGACCGGGCCGCGCCACGACCCGATGACACCCTCATCGACGACTGCGGCGAGCTTCTCTCCATAGTTCGCTTTGAGCTCGGAAGTCGTCGAGGATTGCACCACGCGGAGGCCGGGAAGCGGATCGCCGAGCCCCTTCGGAGCCGCATCGCCTAGGTTCTCTAGCTGTGCGCGCATGGCGACGGCGTCCGAAGGCAGGGCTTCGCCACGCTTGGTGCCACTCAGGAACACATGCTCAAAGCGCAGCTTGCCCTCGCGTTCGAACCGGTCCTCATGCGCGACGCGATGCGCTTCGAGATCCTCTCGCGTCGGCATTCGGTCTTTGGGTACGTGCGCAAGGGCCTCGCGGGCGCGGTACAGCAACCGAGCGCGAACGACCGGATCATGCTCCTGCATGTTCATCTCGAGCGCGCGCTTGAAGAGGGTGAGGTCGTCATCGGTGCTGTCGGGCTCGATGAATCGCATGTTGCGAACGAGATGCGTGAAGACAACCGGGTCCGTGCGGTACCAGCCGTACCGCCGCGCCTCGTTCAGCAGGATCTGATTGCGGATCTCCTTTTCGACCTGCCCCTCGGTAGCGTCGACAGGCATCTGAACCGTGATCTCGGGTGGATCGCCACCCCGGCTCTCCGAGACGACCTTGCCCGCGAACAGCAGCGCGCCGATCAGGAAGAAATGGAGAAGTGGCCGAAGCATCAACTAGGGGGTTGATACCAAATCGGCGACGTCCAAGCCCGCTCTTGTATCGTCGTCTCGAGTCGCGGTAAGCAGCATCGCCCCTCGGCAACTGGTAAGCCCTCGGCCACATCCTCGCAGAACTCCACATTGGTCAGGGAGGTCGGGTTGTCCGAGCGGCAGCACGCCGCCTCGTCTCCCTCGAGACCTGCCGCAACATCGTCACAGAGATCTACGTTGAGACCCGTCGAGGGGTTGCAGCAGTCCTCGTCCATCTCGGTGGTGGGGTTCTCGCAATCGTAGCCAGCCTCGGCGCACTGATACGCGCTCCAACGGCATGTCGGGTTTTCGATCACGCGAACGTAATAGTAAGCGCGCTGGGTGGGATCGAAGGTTTCGTCCTCCCACACGGCGCAAAGATCGGAAAACCCGGTGCCTTGTGGGGTGCACGTCGCCAGATCGACGCTTGCGCCATTGTTTGCATCGCCCGCGACATCGTACACCTCGACTTTGAATTCGCCTCCTTCAAGCCAACCCTTCACGATCTGAATGCGCTGTAGCGGCTCGCTCATCGCGTCCTGCTTGGCCGAGACGACGAACTTCGGGGTCGCGCCCGCGGGAGCGTCGCTGAGCTCGCCCCCCATCGGCACGCCTTGTTCGTAACCGATTCGTGCGAGGTCTGGCGAGTCACAAAGGTCCGACGGCAAATCCCAACCTCCAAAGACGCGCGGCACGATACGCGGCCCGCTGGTGCCGAAGGTCTCTCTACGGCGCATCGCATCGAAGATCGCGTTGCGGGAGTTCTCCTCCGCCCAAACCCCAGCCGGGCCGCCCGGGTTGAGTTGCGGGATGTCGGGAAAGCCTTCTGGTAGGATGTCGCGATTGGACTGACCGGCGCCGCCATGACCGAGGAAAGTCTTTTCGTTGTCATAGCCGGGCGCCGCGATGTGTGTGTCAGTGGAGGAGATGAAGCCGTGTTGGAACGGGTTCACCCCGAGCTCGATTTCGAGCTTCATGCCCTCGCCCAACGCCCCGCGGACGAAATCACGTGGGTCGGGGTCGCCGACTATCTGCAAGTTGGTCGTGGCGAGGTTCGCGAAGGGAAGGACTTCAAAGCCGCAGAGCTCGTCGGAAATCGCTTGGCCCGGAAGGCACTCGGAAGCGCCTTTGTGCTGGAAAATCTCGATGATTGGCTCGAATTCGTTGCGAAGTTGCGCGTAGTCGGTATTGAAGGGGCTGCCATCCTTCGTCGCGTTCTCGAAGAAAGTGCCTTGGGAGAGGTTCGAGTTGTGCGGGATGGCGAGCACGTCGCACCCGGTGTCGGCATCGATGCACCCGTCGCGCAAGCCCGCCCAAAGGTCCTCGACGTAGGGTTCGTCGAAATAGCTGATAGGGAGATCCGGCACGATATCGTTGCGGAACATGACGTTGCGGTGGAGGTTCCGAGTCTCGGGGCCCAGCGCTCCACTCGTAGCCGACAAACGAGGTGAACTCGCAGCTGTCCGTGCGATCGTAGGCGGCTTCAGCAGCTTCTTGGACTTGGACCCAGACGTCCATCCCCGCCTGGATGCAGTCGCCACCGAGGTCGTCGCCACAGAGATCGGGGTACGTGACTTTTTCAGGAAGGCGAGCCGTCAGGCCGTTGAGACTTATGAAAACCCGGGTGACCTGGCTTTCGTCACGATAGTCCACGCAGCTCACACAGTCCTGGCAGGGTGGCGGAACCTCGCGGTCATATGCAGGCGAGCCAGGGTCGTTGCACACCGCGATCGTGCCGAGGTACTCGGCGTGGTCGCTCAACATGACGAAGTCAATTGGGCGATCACGATCGGGCGTGGCCGTCCGCAAAGGGTTGCCGTCCTCATCGTAGGGCTGGACGCCAATCGTCTGGCCCTTCGCGAACGCGTAGGCTTCCTCGGGCCCCGGGCCGGGTGCCCTGCAGGTTGGCGTCGAGGGAGAGCGCAGTATGGACGTGGGTGTCCCCGAAAAACGGCTGCCGGAGCTCTTCGAAGGCGGCACAGCGACCGAGCTCGTCTGGCCCGCACTCGCCCGGTGAGGGCCTCGCTACATGCCCCAACGTCGGAGTCGTTTCCACAACCGGGCGCAGGCAAGGAAAGCACAAGAACGCAAGATACAAGGGATAAGCTACGCGACATCGGCCTAAGGTAACGCAGGTCGCCGATATTGCAATCGACCCTAGAACTCGACTTCACCCTGAAAGACGAAACGCGCAGGGCCTTCCATTTGCACGGGTTCGCCCATTTCTCGGGGTGTGATGGTCAGCGTGCCGCCGGGCAACCGAATGCTCAGCGGCTCACCTCGCTTGGCGCGCCCCGTCTCTACGGCCGCGATCGCCGCGGCAACAGCTCCAGTTCCACAGGCTTGGGTCCAACCCGCCCCACGCTCGAGGACGTCGAGGCGCATCGCGTTGCCCTCACGTTCGGACACGAAGCCTACATTGACGCCATCGGGAAAGTGCGGGTCGTGTTGCAGCGCATCACCGACCTCGAAGCGGGCTTCTCCTATGTCGTCAAACGTCACCGCGTGGGGATTGCCTGTCGAGACGGCGGTGAGGTGAACGTCCCGGCTCGCGACCCGTAGCGACTCGTCGAGCCAAGGCACTTCGCTCTGCAACCCGATGTCGCCAGGGGATAGCGATGCGCCCGTCATCTGCACCGTGACCGAGCCAGAGTGCCCGTGGTTCTCGACGCGACACGGCTGCGGGCCGGCTGCGGTCTCGATGTCGACCTCCAGGTCTTTTTGATCGCTTCGCCGGGCGAGGTGAAGCGCCGCGCAGCGGACGCCGTTACCGCACATTTCCGGCACCGAACCGTCCGAATTGATGACGTCCATCGACGGCGAGTCCACGTCGAGCACCAACACCCCATCCGCGCCAACCCCGAGATGCCGATCGCAAAGCGCGATCGCCTGCTTGGACGTGAGCTGCACGCCTGCCAAGTCTTCCTTCTCGACGATCAGGAAGTCGTTGCCAAGACCTTCGTATTTGTAGAAGCGGATGAGCACTGAAGGCCAGTTGTAGGGCGGGGGCAGGGAAGGCGCCAGCGCTGGCGCCCACGCTGGCACTGAACACTGGGGCTGAACGCTGGCACTCGCGTTGACGCTGGCACTGACACTGACACTGCCGCAGACCCTGCCTCCATTCTCGAGGAGGAGGTGACTCGGGCCGCGCCGCAGACTATGGGGGCGGAGCCAGCGGTAGCCCCGGCGTAAAAGACGATTCTAACCGGCGGCAGGTCTCGGCAAACACAGAACCGGTCATGGCCGGTGTAGCCCCCATAGTCTGCGGCGCGGCCCGAGTCACCGGCTGACGCAGTCTCTCAACACACACGCTGGCACTAGGTCGCTTAACGCACCTGCACCACGGTCGGTCGGTCTTCCGGCATCGGCAGGATCGCGTTCCACCCCGGTGGCAGCACTGGCTCGGTGAACTGGAACAGATATCGGGCGTCGACCGGGGAGAGATTGATGCAGCCGTGGCTTCGGCGTCGGCCGAAATCGTTGTGCCAAAAGGCCGCGTGGAAGCCGTAGGATCCCTTGAAGAATTGGACCCAGGGGACGTCTTGGATCGAGTAGTTCCGGGGAACGTCCGTTCGCTCGATGTCGTCCATGTCGGTGTAGTCGAGCTTGGCCCAGAGCTCGAAGACGCCGAGCGGCGTTTCGGATGCCTTATTGTCTCGGCCAGACGAGATCAAGGTCGCGTACTTCGGCGTTTTCCCTTGGTACGCCACGAGGACTTGCTGCTCGATGTCGACGTCGATCCATCGGTCATACGCGCCGATGCCCTCAGGGGGTGGCACGACTTTGGGGCGGGCCAGGTTTGCGGTCCTGATCCAGCCACCGGCATCAAGCTTGGCCCATGCGCCTTTGGTGGTTTCGATTCGAACGGTGGAGTGGCGCGGCAGACGCCGTTCTACCCGCCCGTGCGGCTTGTCGTAGACCTTGGATGGACGAGGAGAGACCCACGCCATGTCGATCGCCGCGCCGGGATCGAGCCGCACGCCCTTGAAGGGGCTGCCTTCCACGAAGTGCACCGAACCTCGCTCGACCCAGAGGTAACGGCGGGTGCGCACGAACTCGACGCCGCCGTAGACCTGCTCACCGGTGACGACGATCCCGAATCCGCGGCCGAGGGCCTCGGCGTAGTCGTTCGCGAAGTAGTCGCTCGGGTGCGAATAAGCGCGAGTTCCGTCGACCCGAATGAACGCGTAGCGCTGTGGCAGGCGCGACCCTTCGATGGTCGGCTCGACGTTCGGGCCCGGGGAAGCGGTCGAAGGCCTTACGTGCTCCTCGCAGATGAAAAGACCGTCGGCGGTCTCGTACCAAACACCGGTCGAGCAGCCTTCCCCAAAGACCCGACGCGAAAAGCCGAGACGGGTGCCCACGCCGATGGTGCCCCTACGGCGGGCATCCGGGTTCGGCGCGAGCATCGCAGGCGCGCCGTCATTGACGACCTCGATCGACTTGGCCCACGATGGCGCAGGGACCGCGGTCTGCGCCACGGTAGACGCAGGCCACGACATCAAGGCCCCGACGACGCATAGAATTGCGATCCCACCCATCGCTTTCAATATATAGGCCCCAGGACCTGGGAGGCATCAATCTTCGTCGGAATGGGTGCCAGCATCGCCCCGTAGGCCGTATCTCTTGGCGAGCTCACGGAGGTGGTACCGTGTAAGACCAGCTGCGCGAGCGCTCCGGCTGATGTTGTCGCCATGCTTGTCGAGAAGCGCCTTCAAGTACTGCGCCTCGAAGGCATCTACGACCTTTTGTTTGGCGTCCTTGAAGGGGGTCTCGTTCTCGACGAACTGTTCGGCGGTGCCGCCGGGCAGAAAGACCGGCGGCGTCTTCTGAGAGGCCGGGAGCAGGTCGCGCATGCCGAGCTCGGTGCCATCGGCCAGAGAGACCGCACGCTCGATCGTGTTCTTGAGCTCGCGGACATTGCCTGGCCACGGATAGGCTTGGAGCTTCATCATGGCGTCGTGTGTGATCGTGAAGCGTGCGCCCTCGGGATGCGTGACCCGCTTGGCCGACTCTTCGAGGAACTGCTGAACCAGCGCCGGAATGTCCTCAGGGCGCTCCCGGAGGGGCGGCAGGCCCACCTGGACGACGCTCAGACGATAATAGAGGTCTTCGCGGAAGGTGCCGTCGTTGACCATCTGACGTAGATCGCGGTTGGTCGCAGCCACCACTCGAACGTCAACCGGAATGGTACGTGAGCCGCCAACTCGCTGCACCTCGTGTGTTTCGATGACACGCAAGAGCTTCGGCTGAAGGCTGACGTCGAGCTCGCCGATCTCGTCGAGGAACAGCGTGCCGCCGTCGGCATGCTCGAAGCATCCTCGTCGACGGTCGGCGGCGCCGGTGAAAGACCCTCGTTCGTGGCCGAACAAGGTGCTCTCGATGAGGTTTGCGGGGATCGCGCTACAATCCTGAACGACCAGAGGCCGCTGGACGCGCTTGGAAGCGCGGTGGATGGCGCGCGCAACGAGCTCCTTGCCGGTGCCCGTCTCTCCATGAATCAGGACGGTGAGATCCGACGCGGCGACCTTCTCAAGGACGGCGAAGATCTCGCGCATCCGCACGCTGTGCCCGATCAGCTCAAAAAATTGCTCCCGGTGGCTGAGATCGATCTCGATTGTCCCCGAACCCACCTCGAACCTGACCACCGTGTGGCCGAGCTTCAAAGTTACGCCCGGCTCGAGCCAAGCCTCTCGAACGCGCACACCTCCAACCGAGGTACCGTTGGTCGCGCCGAGGTCTCTCAGCAAGAAGCCCGCCTCGCTAGCGACGATCTCGCAGTGCGTCCCACTCACCGAAGTGTCGGTGAGAACGAGGTCACAGATCACGCTTCGACCGATCGTCACACGTTCGCTGGCGATCTCGAGTCGACGCCCCTTTTCGGGCCCCTCCACGACGACCAATCTGCTCTTGCGTAGCTTACGCTTGGTCGCTTTGCGATCGACGAAGATGGTAGTGAGGGCTGGATCCTCGCTCACTCGGCATCCTTCCGGAGCGCATTGATCGCATGCGCGTAGTTGTCCGTGTTGAAGATCGCGCTTCCGGCGACCAACACGTCCGCGCCTGCTTCGACTGCGGAGCGCGCGACACCGGGCTTCACGCCCCCGTCGACCTCGAGGTCGATATCGAACCCCGCATCATCGATCATGTCGCGAATCAGGGCGAGCTTCGTGTTGGAGGAGGGGATGAAGCTCTGTCCGCCAAAACCTGGATTTACGCTCATCACGAGGATGAGGTCGACGTCGGCCAGAACGTAGCGTAGGTCATCGACGGGGGTATGGGGGTTCAGGGAAACGCCGGCTCTTTTTCCGAGGGAGCGGATCTGCTGTATCGTCCGATGAAGATGCGTACAGGCTTCGGCATGGACGGTGATCACATCTGCGCCCGCGTCGGCGAACGACTGAACATATTTCTCGGGCTCGACGATCATCAAATGAACATCGACCACACGTTTGGTAGCGGCTCGGATAGCCTTCACCACGAGGGGCCCGATGGTGATGTTGGGCACGAATCGGCCGTCCATGACATCGACGTGGATCCAGTCCGCCCCGGCTTCGTCGACAGCTTTGACTTCAGCAGAAAGGCGGCCAAAATCCGCCGAAAGGACGGAGGGGGCGATTCGAAGGGGCTTTTGCGATCGCGGCACGGCAGCAGTCAAGCGCCGCAGAGCGAGCCTGTCAATGATATCCGTTCCGTGACCCTGATGGCCCCTACAATCGACAATATGAGGAAGCCTCTAGGGAAGGCATACGGGCGAGGATGACCGATCAGAGATACCGCCTGATCGAGAAGCTCGAGGCTGGGGGCATGGCCGAGGTCTTTCTCGGGGAAGCCACCAGCGTTCAGGGGTTCAAGAAGCGGGTCGCGATCAAGCGCGTTTTGCCCCACCTCGCCTCGCACACGAACTTCATCGGGATGTTCCTCGACGAGGCGCGCCTGGGCGCCCGTCTCTCGCACGCCAACATCGTCAGTGTCTTCGACATCGGCTCATCCGACAACAGCTACTTCCTCGTGATGGAGTTCGTCGACGGGACAAACCTCAAGAAGATCATGGAGACGCTGCGGCTCAAGCGCGAAGCATTCCCTTTGAAAGACGTGATCTACATCGCGATGGAGACCTGCCGCGGACTGAGCTACGCACACGAGCTCCTAGACGACGACGGGAACCCACTCGAGCTCGTTCATCGCGACGTGTCGCCCCCGAACATTTTGATCAGCCGACGTGGGGAGGTGAAGGTGACCGACTTCGGCCTCGCCAAGGCGCGGACGCAGTTGGAACGAACCGACCCTGGAGTCGTAAAAGGGAAGTTCAGCTACCTGTCGCCCGAAGCGGCGACGGGCCAAGACGTCACCGAGCGCGCCGATATTTTCGCGTTGGGGGTTTGCATCTGGGAGATGCTTGGGGGCCGGCGTCTCTTCCTCGGCGACACCGACTACGAAACCGTGCAAGCCGTGTCGAACGCTCAGGTGCCGTCGCTCGTCGGGGATCACCCGGAGGTCAAGCCCGAGTTCGAGGAGATTCTGCTGCGGGCGTTGGCACGGGACCCTGCGCAACGCTTCGCATCCGCACGTGACTTCGGAGACACGCTCGCAGGGTACCTGTTCCACCACCAAATGAAGGTGACGTCCTACGACATCGCGAACCTCGTCAAAGCCGCGCTCGAACGCCAGAAGTCCGTGCCCCCGCAGCCGGTGATGATCGACACGATGATTCAAGAAGAGCTGACGCGCTTCACATCGCTCGAAGACACGGCAGAAACGCCGATCGACGAATCGTCCTTCGCATTGCGCCCAGGTGACCTCGGTGCCCGCCCACTCGACGCATCGGAGTTCGTCGACCCGAGCCGGTGGTTCGAGGGTGACCCCGACGTCGAGAACGCGATCGAGAATGTACGCGACAGCGCGCCGGCAGGAGCAACGATGGGCTGGTTGGAGTCCACCGGCAAAGACGATAAGATCGGCGTCGCGAGGCCCCGTGTAGGCCCCATGGGGCCGTCGCTCAACCCGCCGTCACGTCCGAAAGAGGCAGCGGTCGAACCGGTCATGACGTTCCGACCGCCAACCGCCGGCAACGAGGGAACACCAACGGCCGCCGGCGGCGCGCAAGCCGGCAACGCCCCGACCAAGAAGGCGAGCAAGTCGAAGGCCGTCACGCTGGTGGTCGCCCTCGTGTTTTTGGGAGCGGTCGGAGTCGCGGCCGGCTGGTTCCTCACACAGTAGGCAGGCTCTTCGCCTTGACGCGGACGCTCCGACTCACCTGACGCAGCCGATGATAGTCATGCGTAGACATTTGCGTTTCGCCGAACCGCGTCGCGAGGTACGCATCGGTGATGGCGCTCACCTCGTCGGCAGCGGGGTAGCCCGAGCGCCCAAGTTGGTCTGCGTGCTCGGAGGGCGTGACGTCGGGAGGTCGCGCCTGACCTGTGCGCCGGAGGCTGTCTTCGAGCGAGAGATAGAGTCGAACCGCGCGATCTCTGTCGGGGTCCAACTGGCGCCCAACACGGGTTTGGCGCCATCGTTTTTGATTCCAGCGAACCAAGAGCACCCCGATGCAGAAGAGGCCCATGATCGCGACGAACCACCGCCAATCTGGACGGAGGGGAACGTCGAGGCCGCTGTCCTCTTCATCTGGGATTTCGGTCTGCAATGCGAAGGCCCGACGATCGCTTCGAAGCGACTGATACCAGGCGGCGAGTCCCCGGAGCGCGCGCACCTGGTCCCGGATGTTGAATTCGACGACGTACTCGGCCCAACGCATGCGAAGGGCGTCCATCATTTGACGAAGCTTCACGACGAGCCCGGAAGGCACGGTTGAGGCCTGCCGCGAGGCCGGCGTAGGGTCGAACGTGACCCACTTGCCGTCGAGCAAGACTTCGACCCAGCTATGCGCGTTACCGTTTCGCACCGCGTAGTAGTTTCCGTACGGGTTGTAGTCCGCGCCCAGAAAACCGGTCACGTTTCGAGCGGGCAACCCGAGAGACCGCATCATGATGGCCATGGCGGTTGAGAAATATTCGCAGTGACCCGCCTTCGCCTCAAAGAGGAACACGTAGAGAGGGTCCTTCCCTTCGGTAGCGGGTTGCTCGAGCGAGTAGCGATAGCCACCGCCACCCCGCAAGAATCCTTCGATCCGCTGGGCTTTGTCGATCGGCCTCCCGAGGCCCCCGGCGATAGACCGGGCAAGCTCGGAGATCCGCTCGTAGCCATCGGGAACCTCGAGGTAACGCTCCTGGAGCTTCGGGGGGACGCTCTCCGGGAAGGCTCGCTCCGAAGGACTCGCGAAAGCCTGGTACGTGAGCGGCGCATCGAAGTGATCGCGGTGACGGATGTCCAGGCCGGGCGCGTAGACGATCTTGCGGTACCGATTGCGACCCGACCGGACAACGGGTGGCACCTGCAAAGCCACGGTGCCCTCGGGAATGAAGAGGACGGCTTCCTCCATCGGGTCGAGAATGATCTCGTACCGCTCGTCGCCGGGTTTCGGGGGACGGTGCAAGACATATGTGTCCTGCAGGCGACGCACGTCTTCCCCCGCGATGTGCGTGCGCGACCAGCGGCCTTCTCGGTACCGGTCGAAGGAGGTACCCCGAAGCCTCAAGCCGATCGACTGTGGGGGCGGACTCGGCATCTTGGCCATCTTCACGCGCATGACCACGGTCGGGTCGTCACGAATGGTGCCAAATCCTCCGAGCTCTACATCGTCGCCAAAGCCGGCGACCGATTGGACGCGCGCCCCCAGATTGGAGAGCAATCCAAAGCCGACGCGTGGAAATGCAAAGAACATCGCCGCGGTGAGCACGAAGAGCGGCACCGCAAGAAGCGTCGTCCCTCCGAAGAACGCGGGCGTCGCGAGCTCTCGGCTTTGAAGCTCGGCCTGAAGCATTGGGGTACCCACGCCGTACTGAATCTCTAGCTCCCGGCGTAGATGCGTGAGAGCAAGCATCCAGGGCATCACGATCACGAACCCGAAGAAGATGACTGCGTAGTCGAGACCGGACGACAAGACGGTGCCGGCGATCAAGTGGAGAAACCCGAGGATCGCGATTTGTTGATAGTCGGCCACACTCTTTCGGTGTGCGAGGCGCGAGAGCTGGAGAAAAGCGGCGTACTGCACCCCGACGGTGAGGACGGCCTCCCCGGCAAGGATCCGCGCGATCTGCAGAAGGAGAACGAGCACCGCTGCGACGCTCCAAAAACGGGTGTAACCGAGCCGGTCCAACAACGGACGCTCTGCAAACCAGCTCGCCACGAAAGCCACGACCACCAACGTGGTTTCGACTGGACCGAAGGTGCTGCCGAGCATCAACGCGACGAGGCCGAGCCCCGCGAACAGGTAGGTGACGATCTTGTGGGCGAACGCGAACTTCATGCGGCCCGCCTCCTCCCAGCCTTGGGAGGCGAATCTGTGAGCGAAGGACGTAGCATCGCGAGAAAGTGCCAGATCGGATCCGGGGGTGCCCCACCGAGAACGAGCGAGGACGCATCGTCGCTCGCCCGGACCTGCACCGACACCCCTTGGTTGAGATAGGTGACAGCTGCCGTCGCGACCTCGGAGATCGATTGCTCGAATTGTTCGCTCCAAGCTGTATCGTCTTCGACATCGCCTGACCGGATGTTGTCTACGAAGAGCGTCACGAACAAGCTCAAGTCCTGGTCGCGCTCACGGACGACTAGCTCGCCACGCGTAGCGGTTCGCTTCCAATGGATGTCACGAGCTTCGTCGCCCTCACGGTAGTATCGAACGCTTCCAGCGAACTCGTTACCTCGACCGGTGCGGTGCATGGGAGCCGCCTCTCCGGGCATCTGCTCGAACGCCGCCGAGGGGGCATGCTCCAGGAGCTTCGGGTATACGACGATCTCGTCCGGCAGGTATACTGTGTACCCTTTTTCGATGAGACCGAAAGGATAGCGGGTGACAACCCGCACAGCGCCGAGCTCGATGAGCCCTCGTTTCGGAGCCTGAAAACCGTAGGTGGCGCTAGCCGACTCGCCGGGTGGAACACGTAGGAAGCGCGCCGGCTCGGTCTCAACGCCATCGAGCTCGTCGACCGCTTCCACCGAAATACTCGCCAGCCACCTCTTGTCGTTGAGGGCGGTCATCTCGATGAGCGCACGCGTCCCGGCAAACATCTTGCCCGGAAGCTTTCGCTTCATGCGAAGCCTCCAAAGAGCCAGGTCGCTCAGAACTCCGCTAACGAGGAGCAAGCTCAAAAGAAGACCGAGCACCAAGTAGAGCAGGTTGTTCGCGGTGTTCACCGCTGCGAGGCCGACGCCGATGGTGACGAAAAGGAAAGCGCGACCTTCACGGGTCAGCCGAAACCTTCGTCTGCTCCTTCTTCGTCGAAAGATCCGCATCGCGCTCGGCCGATCAGAGCGGCACGGACACGACCGTGAGCAGCTCGCGAATCACCCGCTGCGCATCGTCGCGAACCGCCGTGCCCGCCACACCCCCGCTCACCTTGACCCTGTGCGCCAACACTGGGCCCGCCAAAGCTTTGACGTCGTCGGGCAGCACGTACGAACGACCCTCGACGAGTGCTCGTGTACGCGCCGCTCGCTCGAAGCCGAGCGCGCCGCGAGTCGAGACGCCGACCGCCAGAAGCGGGGTGGTTCGCGTCGCAAGCACGATTCGGTGGAGATAGTCGAGAATCGAATCGTCGAAGCGAACGGAATCGACTGCCTGCTGAACGTGTCGGAGCTCCGCCGCCGTCATGACGGGTTCGAGCTGCTTCACGGGGTCACCGCCGCGTCGGTTGAGAACTTCCCGTTCGACCACGGGAGGCGGATAACCAATGCTGAGACGCACGAGAAAGCGATCGAGCTGCGACTCGGGTAGCGGATAGGTACCGTAGAACTCTTGCGGATTTTGGGTCGCGACCACGAAGAAAGGTTCTTCGAGGTAGTGGGTTTCCCCGTCGATCGAGACCTGACGCTCATCCATGGCCTCGAGAAGGGCGCTTTGCGTCTTCGGCGTCGTGCGGTTGATCTCATCGGCGAGGAGCACCTGCGTGAAGATCGGTCCGGGACGAAACTCGAAGGTGCCCTGCGATTGGTTGTAGACATTGCCGCCAAGTACGTCGGTTGGCATCAGGTCCGACGTGCATTGCAGGCGACGAAACGATACACCAACCGATGCTGCGAGCGCGCGTGCGAGGGTCGTCTTCCCGACACCAGGCACGTCCTCGAGCAGCAAGTGGCCTCGCGCCAAAAGCGAGACTACGGCCAACTTGATGACTTCCTCTTTGCCCCGCACCACCCGTGCGATGTTCTGAACGAGACGCTGAGATACCTGGGTCGCGTTCTCAGAAATGTGGGCTACGCCGGGTTGTGCCACTTTTGGAGCCTATCACGCCGAACGATATAGGTAAAATATTACAGTCTAGATGACCTATGGGTCAGGATTCCCCAGTTTTCCCACAGTATGAACCACGGCTGAAGACGTTACTATTCCGGGGGGTTGGGGTCCGAACGTTCCAGAGTGTCCACAGTCGTTCCTGTGGATAGGAGCGCTTCTGGATCCTCGAAGAAGAACGCCTCGATTTCGGCGCGGCGCGCGTGGGCATCGCGTCGCCCCATTTCGATGAGGGTTTGGGCAAACCCACCGTCGAACAAGAGATAGCTCGCCAAGTCAGCGTCGGCGCCCGCGCCCACATCGAGCAGACTGATAAACGCGCGGCCGAGGCTCTTCCCGAAGCGAACGCGGTTCGAGGCGAGGTAGTCCGAGGCGACCTGCCCGATGTCGACGCTGGGACGCAACACGAGGGAGCTCAAGAGACGGCGTGGTGCGAGGGCGCCCCGCGCTTTGGCGGCGTCGTTGATGCGATCGAGAAACTCGGGCCCGTATGCACGAATCCCATCCTTCAAGAAGTCGTTGATGCGCTGTACCTCGAGGAGATCGGTGTTGACGTGGTCGAGAAGGAACGCGTTTAGGACCTTGCCGAGCATGAACGGAGCACCCGGATACTGCCCGTCGCGCTTGGCGCTCCGGCCGGCGACGTGAGGCGTGGAAAGGCCGATGACCAAAAGCCGATTCATCCCGAGGTGAACCGACGGCCCCATGGGCGTGTTGAGGCGGAGGCCACCATCGCAATGAATCTCATCACCGATCTCGACGGCCGGAAAAACGATGGGAATCGCAGCGGACGCCAACACGTGATGCTGGCCGATCTTCGCTCTGCGAACGAGCGCATGGATCCCCAAGCTCTTTGGGATTCCGAGACCGGGTGCAGCATCGACGAAGATGACCGGTTGTCCGGTTCCGACGTGTGTCGTGCTCACGGTTAGCGCCTGAAGCGCGCCGGTGCGGATGTTTCGCCGGAGGTTACGCCAGTGGATATTCCTACCCACGATCGCCGAAAGGTTGGTCGGGTCGAACACGCCGCGGGCCTGGGTGCCGCCGAGCAGGACTCGGTAGAGCCCAGCGGCCTGACGCAGCCCAAAGCTCAGCACGTCGGGCAGCTCTAGCCCGGTCCATAGCGCAGTCATGCGCTTCACTGCGTTGGGTACATCTTGGATGCTGGACGCTACGAACGCGCCGTTGACTGCCCCTACGCTCGTACCGGAGATCAGATCGATCTTGGGCGGCTTTCCTTGGGCGTCCAGAAACTCGCTGAAGACATAGTCGAGAACGCCGACCTCGTATGCGCCACGCGCGCCGCCTCCCGAAAGCACCAATCCGAGACCACTCAACGATCACCCTCCTTGGCGTCCGGATTGTGGGACACCCGGACGGAGACTACCAGTTGTCGGATCTCGGGCGGAAGCCAGATGCTACGATGCGGGAGTCGACGGAGCGTATCGAGGAGCACCTCCGCGCGGCGCCAGGGGGGTGCAGCGGGCGAGAGGTAAACCACCTGCTCGCCGTCGACGGTGCAAAGACCGCCGTCGATGTGGGCCTCTTCCGGCAGCTCCTCTTCGAGAAAGCGAATGCCGAGCCGCCCTAGGGCGCGCTCCAGCGCTTCGATCTGTCGCGGAAGCTCCACCCTCTGAGCGTGAACTGTAGGCCCGAGCGCCGCAATCTGGTTGAGATCACGTCCGAGCTGATACTATGTAGTCGCCTTGATTCGCCTAGCAAAACCGTGGATCGGCGAGGATGAGCAGCGCGCTGTCGCCGCGGTTCTCGAATCCGGACAGTTGGTTCAGGGGCCGCTGGTAGAGCGCTTCGAGCAAGCCGTAGCCGCATTGGTCGGGAGACGTCACGGAGTCGCGGTGTCGAGCGGAACAGCAGCGCTTCAACTCGCGCTCAAGGCTCTTGGAGTCGGTCAAGGAGACGAGGTAATTTGCCCGGCGCTCAGCTGGCCGAGCCCCGCGCATGCGTCGAGGTTGGCTGGCGCACGCGTCCGATTCATCGATGTCGACACGCACGAATGGAACAGCACGGGTGAGGCATTTGCTGCCGCGCGGACCGCGGACGTGAAAGCGGCGCTCGTGATCGATCAGTTCGGCAACCCAGCGAGATCGACCGAGATCCGTGAAGCGCTTGGCGCTCTCCCGATCATCGAAGACGCCGCATGCGCAATCGGCAGCCGGTTTTCCGACGGCCCCTGCGGGAGCATGGGTGTGGTCTCGTGCCTGAGCTTTCATCCGCGAAAGATCCTGACGACCGGTGAAGGCGGGATGTGCCTCACCGATGACGACGACATCGCCGAGCAACTCCGAGTCCTGCGGAACCATGGACAGCTGGCGACCGAGTTCGTCGTGCCCGCTGGGAACTTTCGAATGACCGAGATCGCCGCGGCACTCGGGCTGGCGCAGCTTCACAGGCTCGACGAGATCGTGGGACGGCGTCGTGAGATCGCGGTACTCTATCGTGAGGCCCTCGGTGATATCGTCGATCTGCAGGCCACCCCCGCCGGCGCCGAATCGAACTATCAAACCTTGGGCGTCGTGCTCCCGCAGGGGCGATCCCGAGACGCCTTCCGCGAGGAATCGCTGGCGCGGGGGGTCGAGGTGGGACTTCTTTCGTACGCGATTCACCAGCTCGGGAGTTTTGCCGGACACGATGAGTCTCTACCGATTGCCGAGCACATTGCCTCTCGTGGTGTCGCGCTTCCACTGTACCCCCAAATGCGCAACGCGGAGGTCCAAGAAGTGATTCGAAGCGTTCGAGCGGTGCTCGATGAATGAGGTCGAGACCGTTCTGGAGGTGAGGGACCTCCGGAAGGTGTTCCATATTGGCTTCTTTCGAAAGCGTGTAGAGGCGGTGAACGGCGCGAGCTTCACCGTGAAGCGGGGGGAGATCTTCGGACTCCTCGGTCCAAATGGCGCCGGGAAGACCACTACGATCAAGGCGATCCTGCGGCTGATCTTTCCGACCGCAGGGGAGATACGCATCTTCGGGCGCGATGCAGCTGATCGTGAAGCAGCGAAACGCATCGGATACATGCCCGAGAACCCGTATATCTATCAGTATCTCAAGCCGATGGAGTTCCTCGACCTCTGTGGACGCCTCGTCGGAATTCCAAAGAACGCTAGGCGTGCTCGGGCCGAAGAGATGATCGACAAGGTGGGGATCCGAGAAGCCGTCGACCGCCCGATCGGAAAGTTCTCGAAGGGCATGATGCAAAGGATCGGCTTGGCACAGGCGCTGCTGCACGATCCGGAGCTCCTCGTGTTGGACGAGCCGATGAGCGGACTCGACCCCATCGGGCGGAAGGAAGTGAGGGACCTGCTGCTCGAGCAACGGAGGCGAGGAAAGACCTTGCTGTTCACGAGCCACATCCTAAGTGACGTCGAGAGGCTATGCGACCGCGTGGTGATCATGCAGAAGGGGCGCATCACCTCGGAAGGTCAGGTGCAGGACTTGCAAACCCTAGAGAAGCTGTTCCTGGAGAACGCACCGAGTTGACGCAAACCATGTCCGTCAAGAGAGTTTCGCCCGAAGAGGCCAAGGCCCTCATGGAGAACGAGGGCTACGTGTACCTCGACGTTCGCTCGATCCCAGAGTTCGAGGCGGGCCATCCCGCCAGTGCATACAACATTCCGATCGCGCACATGACACGGGGTAGAATGCGCCCGAATGCCGATTTCCTCGCTGAGGTTGCATCCGCTTTTCCAAAGGACACGAAGCTGGTAGTGGGCTGCCAGATGGGTATCCGGTCGCTCACGGCGGTGCAGACGCTCATGCAGGCGGGCTACGAAAAAGTGGTGGACCAGCGGGCTGGATTCGACGGCGTGCGCGATTCGTTCGGGCAGCTTCAAGAGGCCGGGTGGCAACGCAGGGGATTCGACGTCGCGCTGGAGGCGGAACCGGGTCGCAGTTACGCGGAGCTGACCGGCTCTGGCGAAGATGATTGATCGCGCCGGCGCACAGATCCCTTTTCGTCTTCGTGGTCGTGATCGACTACGACTACGACTGACTTTAGCCCTTGAGGGCCGACAGCAAAATACTCGGGACGCGAGTGGCCGAAGGGTCGGCGTAGAAATAGGTGAGCTTGCGCCCGAGCTCCGCGGAGGTCTTGTGGTTCACGAACCACGCGGGCTTGGGAAACACGCGGAAAGGCCCACGAATTACGGCTTTTTGAGGCTTGTCGAACATGTACGTGTTGTGAACGACGCCTCGTCCCGAACCGATGTCCTCGAGGGTGTGACCTGGAAACGCGCCCCAGGTCGGGGTGACGAGACCATAGGCCAAGGCAGCCCAGTGGTTTACCGCCACGCTTCCGAACCGCAGGTTGGCGACGGCGCGTTCGACGGCATCGGCGACGGCCGGGTCTTTGAGTGACTTCGGGTGAACGATGAGCGAAGCGCTCAGCGTGCCCCACACCGAGTCGTTCGCGAATTCGACAGCCTTGTCGATGTATTCGACGATCGAGTCGGCAGACAGCGCCACCTCGCCCGTGAGCCCACACCATGCCTCGGTCGTGAAGCAAACATCGTCCCGTCTTGGTGGGGTCCAAATGATGGATCAGCGTCCACGGCACTTTGCCGGAGCCCTTGCCGCCAAACTGATCGGCATTCGGATGCTGCTCTATGAATGCCTGGTGCCGATCCTCGGCGCCCTGGGTAGTAAGGCTTTCGGTCGGGCTGCTGCCGAAGTGCGCCCCTGATGGAATCGAGGAGGGCTTCTCTTTGGTTCCACTGCTCGTGCTGGATGATCACGCGCGTGGCGTTGCAATTGAAACCAGCGTTGTTGACGAGGGAAGACGCCACATTCAACCCCTGGAAGTTCAGGTCACCCTTGGACCAGGGGCCGGGGACGATGATGATTGGGGTGACGTTGCCGAGCTCGCTCGTGATGTGCTTGGTGTTGCGGGGCTCGCGGCTCGCCTTTCGGCGCGCGCCTTCCTCGCCTACCCCGAATACGATCGCGTCGTGGGTCTTGTCGGAGCCGGTGATATGAATCTCCTCGACGAGAGGGTGCTGACAGAGATACTCCCCCTTCGGCGGCGCCCCCGTAAACCACGCGAAAGTACCCACGTTCGCGAAGCGGTGCGAAGGCCTCATCGAGGATAGGACCGAGGTACTCGTTGACGGGGTTCATCTTGAGGATCACGACCTCGCCCTCCACGAACATCTTGTAGAGCACATCCATGGCGCCGATCGACGACACATTTCCAGCCCCGAGCACCAGAGCGACGCGGCCGGTGTGTGACGGTGCGCGATAGAACTCGGCCTGCTGATTCGGAAGGTCGTCGAGCTCGACCTCGGGGTCCATCCAGACCTCGGCAGTGAAGCCCTGAAAAAGTAGCGCGTCCCACATGTCGGTTGGAAATACTGGGGCGACGACTTGCCCATCGGGTCGCTTGAATGCTGGTTTCGGGAGCTGGGGCGCGCCGTGCTTGGCAACGTCGCGAAGGGAGTCGATCAGGAGCGAGAGATTGCGCACGACCAACGAGACGCCCCCCAACCACTCGTCCGCTTCTTGCGCGCTGCCCGCCGTGAGGCCCTTCGCTTCGACCGACGCGTCGACCCACCGCTCGGCGACTTGCATGACACCGTCGCGCAGCTCTTCGAGAAGGTCGATCCGCTCATCGACATCGAGGGCCGCCCATTCCTTTTTGTGGTCCTGTAGGATGGCCAGGGCTTCGTCCAGTCTCGACTGTGAAGTCGGTTCGATCCGGTGCTCGGCCTCGGGAATCGCAGCGGAACCATATTTGGCGACAGCAGCTTGGGTCACGGTTGCCCTCCTAGGCGATAGTGTGCGGGGAAGGGTTGACCATGGTGGTCCGTGCACGATTGGAGATCAAGAGCTCCCGGATTTCGGCGAGGGATTCGCAAACACGGGCCGGAGGAAGGCTCCTGAGGAAGACTTTTCCCATAGCCCCGCCGTCGAATTCGCGAGTCGAGTATCGCGACGACGCCATAATCGCGGGCCGTTCGGATCAGCCGGCCGAAGCCCTGTTTGAGGGATAGCGCGGCCGCGGGACAAGATATCGCATGAACGACGACTCCCCCGCTTCGTCGAGGCGCTCGCAGCGAGCGGCCACGACTGGGTCACTCGGGACCTCGAAGGGGAAGCTTGTCGATGATCACCAAACGAAGCGCGGAGCCTGGGCACGTCCACCCCCTCCCAAAAGCTCGCCGTCGCGAACAGCACGGCATCGCCTTGGTCGCGGAACCGATCGAGGAGGGTTTGTTTGGGCGCGTCGCCCTTGCACGAACCAGTCATGGTCGAGCGCCGCGCCGACTCGCTTAGCGAAGATGCGCATCATCCGGAGCGAGGTGCACAACACGAAAGCACCCCCGTCGGAGAGTTGGATGAGCTCGAGGATCTCTTTGACCGCCGCCTCGACGTACTCGGAGGAACGTGGGTCGGGAAGATGAGAAGGCGCGTAGAGCGCAGCTTGCTCTTCGTAACGAAAAGGGGATTCGACGACCTCTTCGCTGACTTCGGTTTCGATGCCGAGTCGCTGTTTCAAGAACTTGAAGTCGCCGCCGGTGGTCAGGGTGGCGCTCGTGAACACCATGCAGGGCACACGCACATGGAGGCGCTCGCGCAACAGTGGAGCGACGTCGATCGGGCTCGATCCCACCGAGCGCGATCGTCCGCTACCCTGCATCCAGCTTACGTGGCCCGGGGCTTCGAGCGAGCCGAGCGCGTCTCGCACCTTGTCGGCCCGACGCGCGACTTGAAGCACGCTTTCTCGAGCCGGCCGGACGTTTCGGCAGGCTGCCGAGAGCTCGTCGAGTGCGTTGTCGAGAGCGAAGAACTCTTTTTCGGGGATAGCGGTAGCTGGTAGCGGCTCTCGCCCACCGTTGGCATCGGCCGGTAACGCCGTAAAGAAAGCCGATGTGCGCTCGAGGACGGCGTCGAGGAGCCTCTCTTCGTGACCGGGCTCACGCCGGCCGACGAGGGCCCCGCGGGCGTCGTGTACGAGTCGCTCAACCATCGCAGTCGATAGGCGAGACCCGAAGAACAAGGTAGCCGTGTCCTCGATCTGATGAGCCTCGTCGAAGATCACGGCGTCGTAGTCGGGAAGCACGGACGCGTAGCCCGTGTCGCGCAAGGCAAGGTCAGCAAAGAACAAATGGTGGTTGACCACGACCAGCTGAGCGTCTTCAGCGCGACGTCGCACCGCGGTGACGAAGCAGTCGTCGTAGTAGTCGCATCGTGCACCTATGCGTGTGTCAGAGCCGCTCACGACTTTGGCCCAGATAGCGTCCTCTTCGGCGATGGACGACAGCGCGGCCCGATCTCCGCTGTCCGTGGCCTCGACCCAAGTGCGTAGTGTCGGAAGCGACCGAGCGAACCGAGGCTTGACGGCGTCCGCGCTCCGCAGGAATTCGTTGTATCGACGAAGGCAGACGTAATTCGCGAGACCTTTCACGCAGGCGGCATCGATGTCGATATCGAGATGACGCTCGAGCGCGGGAATGTCTTTTTCCATGATCTGATCTTGAAGTGCCCGCGTCCCCGTCGACACCAACACCCGACGCCCGCTCAGTGCAGCCGGAATCAGGTACGCCCAGGTCTTCCCGGTACCCGGTCCCCGCTTCGATGAGAAGCACCCCATCGTGATGAAGCACGTCCTGCACCGCCCTCGCCATTCGGATCTGCCCGGGCCGGTGCTCGTATCCGGAAACGCCGCGGGCCAACGGGCCGGTCGGCCCCAGCAGATGACCCGCATCCATGGGTGTCCTCTAGCACGTGACCCTGCTTCCGCCTCGGCGACGCGCTATAGAAACCCGATCGTGATCCCCATTCGCGACCATAACCACACGCGGCGCACCCCGGTCATCACGTGGGGCCTCATCGTCATCAACGTGCTGATCTTCGTCGGGAGCATGAGGTTCGGCCCGTTGGAAGCCGAGGCCCTCGTGATGCGCTACGGGGTGATTCCCGATGTCTTGGTGAACGGCAACTGGGGGCTCCCACGGAGCGAGGGTGGCGCGTTCGGAAGCTTGGTGACGCCCTTTACGAGCATGTTCTTGCACGGCGGACTGCTTCACCTCGGCTTCAACATGCTCTTCCTCCACGTCTTCGGCGACAACGTAGAAGACGTCCTCGGGCGTGGACGGTTTCTCCTTTTCTATGGGGTGTGCGGCCTCGGCGCGGTGGCGGGGCAAGTACTAGTCGATAGGAACAGCATGGTGCCGATGATCGGCGCCTCGGGGGCGATATCGGGGATCCTAGCCGGGTACATGGTGCTTTTCCCGCACGCGCGTATCGTCACCCTCGTGCCGATCTTCATCTTCATTCGCTTCATGGAGATTCCCGCAGGGATCTTCATCGCCCTGTGGTTCATTCTTCAGCTCGTCCTTGGATACCTGTCTCTCGGGATCATCGCCGAGGGCGGCAGTGGAGTCGCCTGGTTCGCACACATTGGCGGCTTCCTGGCCGGCCTGGTATGCATCCGTTGGTTCTACCGAAAGCCTAAAGCGAGTCGGCGTCGGTTGTTTCCGTAGCGTCGTCGGGGACCGCCGCCGCCGGCGTTTCGACCGGCTCGGGAGCAGGCTCGGCTTCAACGGGTGCAGCTTCCAATGGCTCGGGATCCTCGGCCACAGGCTCTTCGGCCACAGGCTCTTCGACCTCGGGAGCTGAAGCGCTCGCTGGCTGAAGCTCGACGCTTATCGAGGCCACCATGCGATTGGACTCCTGACGGAAGTCCTTCCGACTGAGGCTCTTCGAGACGGCTTGGTAACCGTCCTTCGACACCATGATCGAGCGTCCGCTCAACATCGACTTGAATCGCATCTCGCCAGGCGTGACGATCTCGCCGCCGCCGACGGCGATCGCGCGCGCACCAGGCGGATCGCTGACTACTTTGACGTAGTAAGGCAGGACCGGAAGGGCGAGACTCACCGTGGAGCTGCCCGATTGCACCGTGACCCGCTTGGTCTTTGGTAGGTACCCGCGGGCTCTCGCCGACAGCGAAACCTGGGTGCCGGGTTCGAGCTCGAGCATGATCGGCGTGCGCCCCATCGACTTGCCGTCGACGCTAACGAAAGCGCCCGCCGGTCGTGACCGGACGACGAGCTTGGCGAGACCTTCATCCGCGGCTGCAGCCGGCTCCAGATCCTCGGCGGCTTCAACTTCCGGCTCTAGCTCAACTACTTCCGGATCGGCCTGTTCGACTGGCTCCTGCGCAACCGGTTGTGGAACGGTCAACGCTTCCGAGAACACTTCGATCTCGTCGCCGATATACGGAGCTGCAAGCTCTTTCAGCTGCTGCACGATACCGAACTGCCAGCCAGCCACGCCTGCGCCGGCGATCACGAGGAGCGCGATCACGAGGAAAACCCCCCGAGAACCGCTAGTGCCTCGCTTGGCTGGACTCGCTTCAGGCACGGCCCCGTCGATGGGAAAGTCCATTGCAGGTGCACGCTCGGTCGGAAGCTTGAAGGCCTCGACGGGGATCCCGGGACCCTTGGGCACGCCAGCAGGTGGCGGGACGGTTGGCACTGCAGGGTCGAGTAGTCCCGGATCTAGGAACTCGCCCGGCGCAGGCTCGAGGCCCCCAGATGGAACGAACGATTCGGCCATGTCCGGGCCGAACAAGTCGGGAACTTTGGTTTCGAGCTGAGATCGCGACCCCTGGGCGGGCACCACGGGGGTCGGGCGCCGCTCCGGGACGAAAGGTACCGCCCCTGCTCCAGCGACGACGGTCGCGTCCCTCTCGGGATAGTCGTGAATCCGCGTCGTCTCCTCGTCGAGAAAGTCTTCGTCGGCGTCGAGCTCTTCGACCGGCTCCGCCAACGCCTGACTGACACTGCCGTTGCTGTTGCCGAAGGCAGACATCGCGCTTCGTGAGGCTGCCTCCGGGGCCCTCTGCCGTTCCGTGGCCGGAACCTCGTGGGTTACCCCGAGCGCACCCCGCGCCGCTTTACCACGCTTGGCGCCGATGTCGTGACTGAGTTGGCGTGCTCGCTGCGCACCTGCCTGCGCCTCACGGGTCGCCGTCTCACCAGCACCGCCCTCCTCGAACGCAGAAGCGAGAAACTCGCTCACGTGCCGAACCTTAGTGCGATCGTCCGGAACCGGTGTTTCGGCCGCGGAGGGATCAGGCGCATCCGCCAGCTGGCCTTGTTCGCCTTGCTCGAAGACACCAGGGCTCTGACGGCCCTCAGCGATGCGCTGAACGAGTGCGCGCGATTCTGGATCCATTTTGATGAACTTGATGCCCATGCCGGAGGCGCTCTGGGCATCCGCTTCCGATGGATCGCAACGCCAGACCACACGGCCGACCCCATGGATTAAGGTCGACTGGTCCTGAAGCAAAAACTCGAACTTCAGCAGGGTCCCCACCGCCAGCGGCTTCTTCGCTTTGATGAATACTCCCCCTCGAGAAATATCACTGCTGTAGCGTTCGATGAAGTCCTCGAGCGTGGCGCTCTTGTAACGGATCTTCAACGAAAGCAGCGTGCGCTTATCCTTGCGTGCATCTGCCATTCGTGTCGTCTAATGCCCCCACCTCAAGACTACCCAGCGTTTCGTGAAGCAACAAACGTTTGTACCGAAAAACGTCGCTACGAAGGGGCTACGTCGACCGACACCGACGCACGAAACTCGCGAGCGGCGCCTGACGTAGTCTGGAGTCGTACATCACCGTCGAGCGGAATCCCTAGGCTTATGCCGTGAAAACACGCAACCCACTGTGTGTTCGAACAGTGACTGACCGTTGCGCACCGTACCGAGAACCCGGAGCGTGAAATGTCGCGGAGCGTATCGGCAAATGCGCTCGTGCTGGAATCGATGGTGCGCCAAAGCGTCGAGAGCGGGCGTCCGAGGCGCGACGGAGTCGCAGCTGCAAGCATACATGCATCGACGAGCGTATCGGCTTCAACGTCGATCTCGACGAGACCGGCGTGCTGCCGCGACCACACGCGAGCGACACGATCCCATGGGGTGAGCTCGCCGTTGGATTGGGCAAGCAGAGGAGAGTAAGTTGGCCGCAGCTCGGGTGCAACGGCGAGGAGAGGCGTCAGGGCGAAATTTCGCTTCTCAAGCTCGGGGTGGGGGACGCGAAGCTCGCGGCATTCATGGGCACCTCGTTCATCCCACAAGAGATCGAGATCTAGGCTCCGAGGGCCCCAACGTTTGGTGCTTTTTCGATCGCGACCGAGACGCTGTTCCGTTCGGAGGAGGACCCGCAATAGCTCGAGGGGAGTGAGGGCCGTATCGAGGCGAAACGCGGCGTTTAGGTAACATGGCTGCGGAGGGCCAAGGGGCTCGGTCTCGTAGAGCGGCGAGACGGCCGTCACCTCGATTCCCTTACGCGCGTCGAGCAAGACGTGCGCCGCTCGAATCGACGCTTCACGTGATCCGAGGTTCGAGCCGACACCCACGATGGCAATACTCAAATCCCATTCCTCGAAAAAGGGGACTGTCCCCTTTTTCTGCGCTTATGCAATTGTCCGAGTGCGGGAACGCGGCTAGGTTGCCCTCATGTCGGAGATGCCGCTTTTCGAGCGGCTCGAAGAGCAGGAGCCGGGTGACGGCGAGCGCGTTTTTCGGGTGAGCGAGATCAACCGTGCAGTGCGGCTCACCCTCGAGGACAGCTGGCCGAGCGTCCTGATCGAAGGCGAACTTTCTGACGTGCGGCGAGCCAAGGGGCACGTCTACTTCACGCTCAACGACGAGGAGGAAGCGGCCCAGCTCCGTGGCGTGATGTTCCAATCGGATGTCCGGCGAACCAAGACGCCTCTCGAAGACGGGGCTCGCGTCCAGTTTCGGGGCAAGCTCTCACTGTATTTGGCCCGGGGTCAGTTTCAGCTGATCGCGCGATCGGCAAAGCCCGCAGGGGAAGGCGACCTCGCGGCTCAATTTCGGCGGCTTCGGGACAAGCTCGGAGCCGAAGGATTGCTCGACCCGGACCGCAAGCGCTCCCTGCCACAGTTGCCGAGGGTGATCGGCGTCGTGACGAGTCGTACGGGAGCAGCGCTCCGAGACATCATCCGGGTTGCGTCCGAACGGTGCCCGGTCCGGCTCGTAGTCGCGGATTGCCGCGTCCAGGGCCAGGACGCGCCGGCAACAATTGTATCCGCGCTCGAGCTGGTGCAACGGCTCGAAGGGCTCGACGTCGTCATCGTGTCGCGGGGCGGCGGTTCTGCAGAGGACCTCTGGGCTTTCAACGACGAAGGGGTCGCGCGTGCGATCGCTACATGCCGCGTGCCGGTCGTGAGCGGAGTTGGCCATGAGGTCGACGTGACGATCGCTGACCTCGTCGCGGATGTTCGGGCGGCAACCCCGTCGAACGCGGCCGAGATCGTCGTTCCGGAACGAGACGCTCTGGTTCGAGACCTGCGCTCGCTCGAACGCCGGCTAAATCAGGCGCTCGACAACCGGATCGGAGGCCTCCGTCTTCGCCTCGAGCGACTGCTGCGGCCGCTCTACGGCGCGCGTGGTGTGATATCGCCGATCCGACGGGGGCTTCTCGCTCTTCAGGAACAACTCGGGCACGCGACGCGCGGCGGCCTGCGACGGCGACGGCACGAACTCGCGGAGCTTCGTCAGCAACTCGGACGCCATGATCCACGATCAACCCTCCGGCGGGATCGGCAGGAGCTCGGGGCAGTAGTTGGCAGGCTCCGGGACGCGGGCCGCTTGCCGATCCAGCGAAGGCGCGAACAGCTCGTCGCATTGACCGTGGCGCTGCAGGGACGCGGGAGGCCACTGGTTCGGGAGGCGCGGGCTTCGTACGCCGAGGCGTGCGCAAGGCTCGACACGCTCTCTCCGCTGCGTGTACTCGAACGAGGCTATGCGATCGCGCTGCACGAAGACACGGGGCGTGCGATCCGGAGCGCCGACGAAGTGAAGAGCGGGGATCGCGTGCGCGTGCGGGTGTCCGACGGCGAGTTTGGTGCCAAGGTCGAGAGCAAGACATGACTGGCCCGATTCGAGTGGGAATTTTCGGCTTCCCGGTGGCACATTCGAAATCGCCGGAGATGCACCGGGCGGCTGCGCGCGCGTTAGGGATTCCCCTCGACTACGACCGCTTCGAGGTGGCGCCTGCCGACCTTGCCGTCGAGGTGGTGCGGAAACACGACGAAGGCATCCACGGATACAACCTCACGGTGCCTCACAAAGAGACTGTGATGGCGTTGCTCGACGACGTCACGCCCGAGGCGCGTGCGATCGGCGCGGTGAATACGGTCGTTCGAACGGACGACGGGTACCTTGGTTACAACACGGACGCACCAGGGCTCGTAAAGTCGCTCGAAGAGGCAGGGGTTGGCGTCGCCGAAGCGAGGGTCGTCGTGCTCGGCGCGGGAGGAGCGGCCCGAGCTGCGATCGTTGGACTCGCCGAAGCAGGCGCTGGCGAAATTGCTGTGTTGGCGCGAAGGCCGGAGCAAAGCGAGGCGCTGGTCGAGTCGTTGGCCGGTCATGTCGAATGCACCATCGAAGCTGCCCCATTGAGCGAGGCGGATTGGCACTTCGATTCGGCTACGCTCGTGATCCAGGCGACGAGCGCGACCCTGGAATCTAACCCGCGTGCCAACGAGTTTGCAGCGATGTTGCCGATTGGCGTCCTGCCGCCGGACGCGGTGGTGGTGGACCTGGTGTACAAGCCACTCAAGACCTCGGTGTTGGCACGCGCGGAAGCACGCGGTCTGAAGATCGTCGATGGCTTGGGCATGCTCCTGCATCAAGGGGCAATCGCGTTCGAGATGTGGACTGGGTCCCCGCCGCCCATCGACGTGATGCGGGAAGCGCTCCGGAGCTAGCCCCGTAAGGCTTTACGGGGGCCTACATCAAGACGCCGTCCTTCGGTTCGATCGGAGGTGGAAGCGTGGTCTCGCCGAGCTGCTGTCTGAGATCGATCTCGATGGTACGGCAGAGGGCCGTCATCGGAGTGTCGTTCGGAGCGTTCTCGAACGGGTTTTTGAGCGCCGCCCCGAGCTGCTCGACGATCATGAAGCTCAACACGATCACGATCACCACAACGAGCTCGAGGGGAGTGACTTCGTTCCTAGTCGGGTTGAGGAATGCTAGGGGCACGGCGAGAGCAGTGAGCCAAACCAAGGCCCGCGAGATGAACCGAACTTCGTCTGGGAAGGCTGTGTTCTTGATCCGCTCGCAACCGCCCTGGATGTCGTAGAGCCGGTTGAGTGTGGAATCGAACTGCGTCAATAGGACATGTTGGGCGGTGTCGATGCCGATGAGAGACGTGAGCCTGTCAGCTTGTCGTCGGTCGAGTTGTGTCGGCTTGTTGACGTAGCCTTTGAGCTCCTCGAGCTCGTCCCCCGCTATAAACGGCGCGAGCTCGTCCCAACTTTCCTGACCCCTCAAACTGAGGCGAAGAGCGTTGCAATACGCGATCTGCCGATACACGAGCTCCTTTTGGAAGGCTCGGGCTTCTTCGTCGGTCGCGAGCTTGGGGATGCGCTCGGGAGTCAGGAGGGTGATCACCTCGCGGGCGAAATTACGACTGTCGTTGACGAGGGAGCCCCACAAGATGCGCGCTTCCCACCAGCGTTGATAGGCCTCGTTAAAACGGAAAACGAGGAAGATGCCTACCACCGTACCCAAGAGACCGACCGCGCCGGCGGAGAACACGTCTGTTGCGAAGACGTTGGAATACTTCGAAACCAGAATTAGTCCTTGCTCGACTAAAATGACCGTCAGGATGATCGGCCAGTTCCGGAATAGGAACTCGGTCGCGCCTCGGCCGAGGCCCGAGCCACCACGAACGATCATTCGCCCTCGAGTTCCGCGACGCCGAACATCTCGGCGGCGTGGACGAACACCAACTCTTCAGCTTCCATGGTCGCTTCAGGTGACGCATCGATCCCAAGGGTGCAATCCTCAATCGCGAAAAATTCTTCCGACTCCATGATCTCATCGGAAACACGGACGCCTTTTGGAAGCGGGAGGGTGCCCATCACCAAGCCCCCGTCGAAGAGACAAGCGACCTCATGCCGCACCTGCTCGTCATTCTCGTGAATCCCGAGCAGCGCATCCTCCCCAGGGACCACGACCAACACGGCTTTGCGCTGGAGCGCCAAGAACGGAATCGTCCTCGGCTGCTCAGGCAAGCTCACGTTCGTCATTCGAAAGAATGCCTCGCCGCCGTTCAGAAATGGCAAGAGCCCCATCCCCTCCGGAACATGCAACGTCCCAATCACCCACCCCGTGGGCGTGAACAATCTCACCGTGCTCTTCGAAGGGGACACTCTACGCGCTCTAAATACCCGATTAGCGGACAACTCCTGAGAGAAACTATCCCCTGGCGCTTGCCAAAGTGTCCGCTGACTAGCCGAGCAGGTGCCACAATGACACATTCGGGCGGCCGCCAGACAACCGACGAGCTGAAAATATTGATGAATCCGCGCTCCGCAGGCTGGCACGGCCTTCGCATTGCCTAGAGATGTCATGCGACGAACGGGTATTCACCTCCTTGTAATCCTCTCCCTCGTGATCGGGGCCGCGGTGGTCACTGACGCCATCGTGGTCACCGATCGCGAGCGACTGGAGGAGTTCGTCGAGTCGGTCACGGGTCGCGTTTCGGACACCCGGATCGACGGCGCCCTCAGCTACGCCGACCCCTCGAGGCTCACGATGGAGCTCGTGCACAACGGCCGCCGCCATCGCTACGACCGCGAGAACGCGGCAGACCTCAAACCCGACGCTCGCAAAGCACTCGCGACCCTAGCCGGCTCGAAGCTTCATTTGATTCAAGAGAACATCTCGCTCGACGGCGAGCGCGCCCGCATCGCACTCCGGCTTCGGACGAACGAGGGCCTCGCCAACACAGTGTTCGACCTCCGCCGCGAAGACGATCGGTGGCTACTACGCCGAGTGACGATTAACTGACTACGCGCCGTGGGGTAGTGCATGGCTTCGTCTTCGTAGTCGTGATCGTGCGTCGTGGTCGTGCGTCGACTACGAGGACGGCCCCCCCTCTAAAACCGCAGTGCCCCGCGGCCCACGCCTCTAATCCGTAAGACTTTGTTGCGACCGCGTTCGCCTCGGATGATTTCGATGTTGGACTTCGGCACGCCCAGCGCTTTGGCGAGCAGCTTTCTCAGTGCTTCGTTGGCGGCGCCTTCGACCGGCGGTGCGGTGAGCGAGACCTTGAGCGCACCTTCGTGGACGCCGGCAATCGCGTTTCGGCTCGCTCGCGGGGCTACGCGAACTTCGAACGTCACCGAGTCATCACCCTCTTGAACGCGTAGCTCGCTCATTGCCGCAAGAACCAATCCACTTGACGCCCCCCGAGAACCCGGCGAGATTCCGCCCGATGCATCCGGTACTCTTCAGTATCCCCACGCCGTGGGAGGCAATCCCGATCTACTCCTACGGAGTCATGTTGGGAAGCAGCCTCCTCTTTGGTTGGTACTTCATCATGTACATGGGGAAGCGAGTTGAAAACTTCAACCGCGATCTCCTCGCGAGCTGCTTCACCTGGACCGCAGTCGGCGCCATCGTCGGCGCCCGACTGCTCTACGTCTTCACCAATCTCGATTCGTTCACCAGCGTCGCGTCATGGTTTGACCTCCGATCGGGCGGCTTGGTCGCCTATGGTGGTTTCCTCGGTGGCTTTCTGACAGCCTGGGCGTTTTGGCGAATGAAGAAGATCCCCCTTCTCCCGTTTGCCGACCTCGCCGTCCCCACCCTCGGGTCGGGTCTCATGATGACGCGCGTCGGCTGCTATCTATACGGATGTGACTACGGCCGCCCCCTCAGCCCCGACGCACCAGGCTGGCTCGCGCGAGCCGGCACGTTTCCGAAGTGGGACGCCGACTCGTTTCCGGTGTTTGCGTGCGACGCGTCGATCGCGGGCTCTCCCGCATACCAGCACCATCTGGAACTCTACCCGGCCGAGATGGTCGATCGCGTTGCCTCGCTACCCGTTCATCCCACGCAGATCTACGAATCAATTGCGGGGCTCTCGCTGTTCGCCTTTTCGGTGTGGCTGCTCCTCCACCGTAAGTTCCGCGGGCAGGTCTTTCTGTCCTTCGCCGGTCTCTACGCGATTTGGCGATTTTTCGTCGAGTACCTTCGCGACGACCCGGAGCGGGGCTTCGCGTTCGGCTTTTCGACTTCACAGCTGATCTCGCTCGCAATGATTCCGCTGTGCATCATCGGATACTTACACCTCAAGAAGCGCGCGGCCGAGTTTGGAGACGTCCCGCTTCCCGAGTGGGCCCTCGACCCGGGTCCCAAAGCCGCGGTCGCAACCAAGAGCAAGCCGGACGACAGACCGGCCAAATACCGGCCCAAGAAGATCAAAAAGAGAAAGTAGGCGATAGTGTGCCGGGATCAACCACGCCGCCCAGGGCGGTGGGGCGGGACGCCTACGGAACTACCGGCTGCTTTGCTCGGTTGAATACTTCGAGCACTCGCGGCGACGTACGCACGCTGTCTAGCTCCAGGTTCGGTTGAAGCGCAAGCGCTGTTCGGAAGGAGGTCTCAGCGAGGTCGGCACGCTCGAGCGCAACGTAGGCAACCGCGAGCTCTTTTTGGATGGTAACGGTCTGCGCAGAGGTCAGGCGCCGCATGCCGAGCATCCGATTCGCCAGCGAGACGGCCTCTTCGAACTGGCCCGTCCGCACATGTTTGATCAAACCGGGAAGCATGCTCTCAACCTCCTGTTGAACCTCGCGAGACACGCCGCCTCCAGCTGCTTGCGCAAACGCCTCACTCGCCTCGCTACGACCTTCCCCGGCGAGCCGCAGATCGAACAACGGAACCAATACGACTCGGCCGCGTTCGATTCGCGCGCCGGCGTTGAATCGGCGCAGACGTCTCAGCGCCTGGCTGTCATCTCCCATGTAGAGCTTCGCGATCTTTGCGAGGGTCTCGCCAGGGGCCACGACGTGGCGCAATGGGTAGGGCACTAACAGCTCCGCGCCTTGATCAGGCTCGGTGCGACGGGTCGTGTCGTTGGCCTCGACCAACGTGTTCGCTCGGCCCTCGTTCCCGTAGAGCTTGGCGGCAATCGACTTCCAAGTGTCGTCTTCGCGCACCCGATAGAACGCCACGGTCGGGATGAAGAGCCAGCTCCCCGGAAGAAGCCCACCGGCATCACCGCCCCGCATGCGATTGGCCTCCCGGAGCACGCTTTCGCGTGTGGGATCGCCGTAGTAACGCTCGGCAATCGATGCGAGCGTGTCACCCTCCTGAACCGGATGCGTGTAAACGGCCTGCGCACCCGCAAGCGACGCCTTCGACCCCAAGGCCAACGAGGCCAACAAGACGAGGAGGCCCATCAGAAAAGGCAAAGCTCTCACGGTGACCCATTCCCTTCGGGCATCGTGGCCTGCTCCGTCAACTTCGCCCGGTCGTGCACGGTGTTTCCGGCCTCGATGAGGATCTGATGCTCAACCGGCAAGAAGTACGGATTGATGTACTTCACGTAGTGTCGGCCAGGCTTGAGTGGAATGGCCCGTGCCGCCGGCGTGGTGAGCACACGCTCTCCATCGACATCGACGTGTGCCCATGGATCTGCGCTCACTTTGAGGTAGCCCGCATTGGCTGGATTGACGAAGCCCGGGCCGTCGCCGACGGTGGGGCCGGACCAGCGGCCGCTCGCCGCTTGGACCGTGAGCCCGGACACCAGAAGCGCGAGCAACACCCACGCCTGTTTCTTCGCAATCTCAGACAGGAAACCACCGGCTCGGCGGCCGCCTCGAAGAACATGCGGGGCTACCGCCGAAAGAACTTCGTCGGTCTGGTCGCCGGTCAAAATCCCGATTTCGTGAAGGAACATGACGAGCCGCGCGTTGTGATTCATCGGAACCCGGGGCGCGACAAACTCCGTGAGATCGTCGATTAGAGCTTGCGTGGTCGGATAGCGATTGGCCGGCATTTTCTGAAGACAGCGCGCCATGATCCGCTCGAGCTTGCGGGGCACATCAACACCGAGCTTCTTGAAGGGCTCGTAGCGATCCAGCCGAATCTTCTGCATGACGGTGCGCGAGTCATCTTCGACGAAGGGCTTTCGGCCGGTGAGCATCTGATAGAGGACGATACCCACCGAGAAGATGTCACTCCGGAAATCGAGCTTGTCTCCGAGAATCTGCTCCGGGCTCATGTAGCTCGGTGTGCCAAGCCCGGTGCCCGTTTCGGTGAGATCCCCGAAGCGCTCGTGTCGAGCGATCCCAAAGTCCATCAGCTTCACGTCACCCTGCATCGACACCATTATGTTCGCCGGCTTGATGTCGCGATGGATGATGCCGCGAAAGTGCGCGTAGTCGAGACCGCGCGCGAGTTGCAGCGTGATGATCGCTGCGATGTCGGACGGAAGCCGCGGCGAACGCTCGAGGAGGTCGTAGAGATCGATCCCGTCGACATACTCCATGATGATGAACATCGAGCGGCCGTCCTTGAGGAAGTCGATGACGTGCAGGATGTTCTCGTGCTGAAGCGACGCCATGAAGTGGGCCTCGCGTTCGAACCGCTCGGCGAACTGACTGTCGATGGCGATCGAAGGCTTGAGCGCTTTGATCGCAACCCGGCGGTTGAGTGGCTCTTGAATCGCCTCATAGACGACTGCCATGCCCCCACTGCCGATTTCGCCAAGAATGCGACAGGTTCCGATGCGTTCAACCATCGCGATCCATCAGACTAGGCAGGGGGTCGGGCGGTGTCAACGAGCGCCAAAAACTCGGCGAAAACCGACACTTAGGGCGGAAGTCCTGGAAGCACGCAAAGCCCTCGCTCGACCCAGTCGATCCCGCCGCGACCATCGCGCATCAGAAAGTTGAAACGCACCAGGCTGCCTCCTGTGTTGGCAAAGCCCGGAGGTGCCCACAGGATGGTCGCCGTGCGCGCGGGGTCGGTAATGAAGGAGAAACTGAACTCGAAGCCCCCCCCATCAGCGAGCCAACTCACCTGCATCTCCTCGGTCACGAACATGTCATTGACTAGGTATTGTTGGAAGCTGTCGCTGGTAGCGGTGAGCTCGATGATCGACACGGGGCCGCCCTCACGCAGGGCCACATTCTCGCCGACGAAGTCCGCGCAGCCCGAATCCGAGAAATCGCGAGGTACCCCTTGGTCGAAGGGTGGCGGCCAAGGTTCGCCATCGAGGGTGACGTCCGCGATGGTCGGGTTGAGGTTGGGGTTGTCGGGCTCATCTTCGATCGAGATATCGACACTGATGAACCGGCCCTCGTTGTTGGGATCCTCACAAGGATCGAGGACGTCCGTCTCGCCTGTCACGAAACGAATGATCGCGTCGGTCGCGGCAGGTGGCCCGTTTGCGCAAATCGCACCTTGCAACACGACGCTGGTCGCTCCGGCCGCTTCGAGCTCGGTGGCGCTCGGCACCTGAAACCGCACGATCGGAAACGCCAACGGATCCTCGGGCGGCGTCGCCACGCAGCCCTCGCAGGGAAGCACATTGCGACAGATCGGAAGCGCGAGAACGCTCGGCTCCGGGACGCACGCAACGAGGGACCACTGCAATGGCGGAGGGCTCAGAGGCGGGGGGGCCGGCGGCTTGGAAGGCGGGAACCCACGGTCGATCAGGAGATTCGACACCTGGATCGTGTCGCCCGGGTCCGGGTTGGCCCTGCCTGGTTTGCTCTCGACCTCGACGAGCGCTCCGACAACGCGGAGATCGACGACCGCGGAAGCCGGAAGGAAGCTCTCGCTACACGCGGCGATGAGCAGCAGACAGACCGCTGGCAGGCGCCTCATAGCGTCCCCCTCAGGCCCAACGACGGAATGATCGGCAAACCGAGCAGAGGGGTGTTCTGGCTGAAGTCGAAGTTGTAGATGAGGCCCTCTTGGTTCTGCCGATTGTAGGCGTTCCGGATGTCGAGAAAGAGCGCCAGCTTCCACTTATCGAAGAGCCATTCTTTTTGAATGCGTAGATCGAGCTGGTGAAAGAGCGGGTTACGCAAGCTGTTCACCCGACCGTCGATCGGGATGTAGACATCGGTGAGCGCGTCGTAGACCGACCCGATGACGGGGGTGTTGGGGTTGCCGCTGACCAGTCGAAACGTGCCGCCGATTTCCCAGTTGCGCGGGAATTTGTAGACGAATGCCGCCGTGAGAATGTGCGTCTGGTCGAAATCGAACAAGCGCCAGGGCTCGAGCGGACCATCTTTTCGCTCGCTTCGTGACAGGGTGTACGACAGGTAACCGAAATACTGGCGACCGATGGGGGGCTTGATGTTGACGCTGAACTCCGCACCATAGATGCGCCCGACGCCCTCGGTGATGAAAAACGGCGCCTCACCGTTCGGCGTGGGAATCGCCCTGTCCCAGAGGTACTTGTAGAACCCCTCGACCCCGAACCGTGCGCCGGGAAAGGCGTCGTACTCCCAGCCCGCGCCCACGTGTACCGAGTGAATCGGGTCGAGATTGGGATTTCCGATGGTCGAATCGGACTCCTGAAATTCAGGAGGCTGGCTGTAGATACCCACGCCGAGCTTCACCCGCATGTCGGGCCGTACGGTGAAAATCGTAGTGACGCGAGGGTCGAACACGTATTCGTTGATCTGGCCAAAGTAGTCCATGCGAAGGCCCAAGACCAGCAACGTGAACTTGCCGACGTTGATCCCAGACTCGAGATAGAGGCCCGGCCGAAACACCACCGACTCTACATCCGCCAGGATCAAATTTTCGGTCGCGAGTGAACCCTGCTGGCTCCCCGCACCCTCGGAAGCCAGGATGGGTGGACCGATGTAAATCAGGTCGACTGGCGTGAGTGAAAGATCTGCCCCCGCGATCAGCCTAACCCTCTCGGTCATCTGGTAGCGCCACTCCATTCGGGAGTAGGTTTGCAGCAGGTTCGCATCGAGTCGGAAATCATTCCCGATGCCGAAGCTCACCTTGGTTGGCCCTATGTTGAACGAGATGTCTTGCTCGATCTTGTCGCTGATACGGCGCTTCCAGTCGATTTGATTGTTGTAGAAGCTCGTGTTGAAGTCGCCCTGCCCGCGGATGCTCGGATCGTCTCCCACGGTCTCCTCGAACAAGAGCGAGAGCCGATCGTTGGAGCCGTAAGCCGAAATGCGTATGCGGTCTCTCTTGGTCGGTCGGTAGACGAGCTTGAACTGGTAGTCGAGGTAGATTGGCGCCTGGCGCACTCCGATGTCGGCATCATCGGGGATGACCAACGGAAAAACGAGATCGATCAAGCTCCGGCGGAGGCCACCCGAGATGCTGACCTTGTCGCCGATTGGGCCTTCGGCGGTGATGAAGGTGTCGATGAACGAGAACTCAGCGACGCCATGGATCTTGTCGGTGGCGGGATCACGCGTGGTGACCTCGAGGATGCCGCCGGTGCGTCGGCCGTAGCGTACCGAGAAGTTGCCCGGGTAGAAGTCGATCTGCTCGAGCAGATACGAGTTGTAGACGCTGGTGATGCCTCCAAAGTGGAAGATCAACGGTACGGGAATTCCATCGATGAACGATTCGCTGTCGTTGGGAGCCGATCCGCGAACGATCAGCAAGCCGAGCCCAAACGGCGCGCGCGCGACGCCTGGAAGCAGCTCGACCGCTCGGATGGCATCACCACGGGTGCCGGGGATGCGGGTGAGCTCATCTTTGTCGATGGTGCGCCTCACGACCTCACGTGGGGGCGCATCGACGATGGCCGTCTCGCCAAAGCCTCCGTAAGCTTTCTTCTTGGCTCGGCCGAGTCGGTAGATGACCTCGCTTACCTGTCCGGCCACTATGTTCTCTTCGACGCTGAGGTCTCCGAACTCGCCACCGAGGATGTTGACCTCGTACTTGCCGGGCGGAAGGTCGGTCACCACGAACGCGCCGTCAGGGCCGGCCACCAGCTCACGGACCAACTCGTGATCTTCGTTGAGAACCTCGATGCCAACACGTCCGGCAGGGCTATCGTCCTCGGCGAGGAGCACCGCACCCGAAAGCCAGCCTTGGTTGAGCTCGACCGGCGGCCTTTTCAGCTCGAAGATGTAGCGATAGCGAATTCGCGATGCAGTCGGCTCCCAGTCTTTGCGGGCAGGCTCGAACAAGAACTGCCGCGCCGCCGCGAGCGCCGCTGCGTCGAAGGCCTCCCCTCCTGACTTCGCGACCATGGCCTCGGTGACGGACCCGCCCTTGTCGATGGTCAGCAGGAGCTCGACCGTCACCTCCTCGGGCTCCTCTCCCTGGCCATCCGGGTATGTGGCCTCGACGAAGCGAAGGAGCTTTGGGGGGGTCACCAGCGGCTGCTTGTCAGGCTCGAGCTCCTCCGCCAACGCTCCGCTTCCGAGCATACTCACCACAAACAGCACACCCGCAAAGCGAAGCACGCCTGCAGCATACGGAAGCCGAAGAGCCCGGACAAATCGATCCAAGTCATGGTAGTTTCACCCTGATATGTCTTTTCTTGCACTTCGAAGTGGTACCGGAGCAGCAATTCTTGATTCTTTCGAACCAGAACGACGACACGCAAGTAAGCACGACGTTCTTCGAGGATACGCCCGCGTGGGTCAACGCCATGCGCCAGTCGTACTGCGCCACGCGGGACTTGAACGGAGTCAACTACTACCTGACGACGGTGTCGGAGAGTGTGCACGTGGTATCGCCCAGGGATGAGCTCTACTCCGGGTCGGTCGCCGGCACGGTGATGAGCGACTGGCTAGCCGGAGCGATCTCCGACCCGGATCAAGTGCAAAGCAAGGTCGAAGAAGGCACCCTCGTCGACGACATCGAAGGGGTCGACGTATTCCCGTGCGAGCTCTGATCGCCCGCAATCCGAAGAGCGAAAGCGGAGGAAACCGACAAATAGGCGGCCTCGACCCCGCGCTCCTTGGGCTGACGGCGGGCCAACGATGCTGCTCTACTGCCGCGTCCCGCGCACGGCGCGAAACCATCCGCCGGTGAGTACGAACATCGGGAACCTGTAGAACTGCTCTGTGAGAATCCGTGCGATGAAGTCCCTGGGCCCGTCGAACGGCAGCGACGGGGTTGGCTCGCGCTTGTGACCGATGCCTTGGACAGCCAGGGAAACCCCGATCGCCGCCAGCCCGAACACGGCCCCAAGCCAGCGCCCGGCAAGCACGCCGCTCAAGACGAGCCAGGTGCCATAGATAAACGCAGGAACCGCGACGATGTGGATCAGCATGTTGCCTGGGTCCCGGTGAAAACGGGCGTAGTCCTGGTCCATGGCGGGAGGATACACCGAGAGTCCACCATGGTCAGGGATACCCGGTCGGGGGGAACTCCGAGCCGGGGGGCGGACATTCGAAGAGGGTGCCCCTGACCACGGTCGTGAGGTCGTCGTCTAAGTCGAGCTCCGGGTTCTCCAGAACCATGTGCGTTGCGCTTGTTTCAGAAGCCCTCCTTTTGGCTTCCGCGATCGCAGACTCCGCTCCTCCACCCTCACCGTCGACCACACCGATCTCTTTGCAGCGCGGCGCCCGGTTGAGCAGTACGACATCACTCACCGGCTCGACGGCGTGCGCACAGGCGGAAAGGCCGAAATACAAGGTTCCCAGAACCACCCAGTGTGCGAGATATTTTCGTTTGTGGTCGAGCGCCCCCGCAGAGAGCGACTGAGAGGTACGTCTGTACCTCGCAGGGAGCGAGCGAGGAGGAAAGCCGACCACAAGCGAAAAGATCGGCACACTACAAAGAGGCTTGGAGCTGGATGCGTAGGACCGTCGACCCCTCACTGAACTTCTCCTCTTCCCAGAGCTGAGAGACATCGGCCTGGATTTTCATCGGATGTCGGAAGAAGTACCAGCTAATCGAGAAGGTGGCCCCGTAGGCGTCCCGCAGACTCGTATCCGAGGTGATCTTTTGGATGATCGATCCTCGACCCGCGAATTCGAAGCGCGTATTGGGCACGAGATACCCCGCCTGAAGCATCCATCCTAATCCGTTTCGCGGGGCGACGATGGGGACGGGATTGCCATCCGGATCGGTGGTTATGGGCCCGATCGTGCGCGTGCCCGATCGAAGCGAAAACTCGGTGAGTGCTGAGAAACCGCGCGCCTTGAACATCGCGTCAGCGTAGAAGAAGTGGTAGTCGGCCGTGCCGCCGTCGGGAAACGGCAACCCGATCATGCCGCGGTCCCTGTCGGCGTTCTGGAAGAACGCATAGCCCGCTCCGATGCTGAGTCGCGGGCCCGTCCGCGCAAAGTCTACCTCAGTATAGTCACGGAAAATGCCCATCGGCAGATACTCGATACGAGCCAGGTAGACCATGGAGAAGTCGGTGAACCGGAAGTTGTTGAGGCCGTTACCCGAGGCGACGCCGAGCACGTAGCGCATCTTGTTCTTTTGGAGGAAGTCCCTCGAACGAATGTCGATGCCCATGTCGCGGTCGAGAGTGAACTCCGCGTTGACGAGCGAGCGGTCGACCATCTGTAGGTTGCCCGAAGAGATCACCCGCTCACGGTTCGATGAAAGCTTGTACTGCCCAACCCGAACCGACACGTTCTTGTTCCGGGTGAAGTCCAAGTAGTAGTCGAGAACGACGTTGTCTCTACGGAGAGGATCGATCTCGAGCTTGTACTGGTTGTTCTTGCCAAAGGCGTGGCCCTGGAAGATGAAGCGTGCGCGGCGGATTCTGAAGTCGTTCCTCAGGTCCTCTGTTTCGTCTACCTCGAGCGGTCCCACATCTCCGTCGACGAGGGTGTAGAGGAATTGGACGCGCACGCGTATGCGAAGCTGGAAGTCGTCGTCCGCGCTGTTGATCTCGACGCCCTTGCCGGGCCTGAAGGAGATATCCCCACGGTCGACGGGATGATCGCCCATCATCTCGTCCTCTCCCTCGGGCTGGAGCTTTACGCCTGGGACTCGTTCCTCGGCCTCTGCTTCTTGGTCGGTCTCCTGCGCCGGGTCGTACTGGCGCACCTTGGGCGCGGGCGGCGGCACGACGATCACTCTGGTCCCAACAGGCTCGCCCTCGAGGGCTTCTTCCAGCGCCTGACGTTGCTCATCGGGTAGATCCGCGACGTCGGCCGCACCCTCCGCAGGAGGCTCGGTGACTGCCCCGATAGGCGCGTCTTCTTCTTCGACCTCGGCTTCGCCGACGGGGGGGTTCTCGCGGCCTTGGGCAGAGACCGGGGTCGCCAACGCCAGCGAGACCAGCCCAACCAAGGCGTATTTTGTGAGGTGAACTATCGTCATTTGACCTGAGTGATAAGCGTCAAATGTGTCATCTCGGTGACACCCCAGTGTCGCTCTGGGAGCTATCCGCCTGGCGCAAACGAAGCTGGAATCGGGTCCATCCTTCCCGGCTATCCACGGTGATCTCCCCCTCCATTTTGGTGACCCAATGCTTCACGATGGACAACCCGAGCCCGGTCCCGCCAAGCGCTCGTGAACGGCCCGCATCCACCCGATAGAAGCGCTCGAAGACCCGGGGAAGATGCTTCGTCGGGATACCGGGACCGGTATTGGCAACTTCGATGACAACTCCGCCCGCATCCTCGGCGATCGAGATACGGATCTCCCCCCCTTCCGGCGTGTACTTGATCGCATTGTCGACGAGGTTGACGAGCACCCGCTCGAGAGCCTGCTCCTCGGCGAGAACAAAGGGAACCTTCTCGAAGTCGGGCGATGCTATGCGCAGGCCCTTGGCGCGAGCTTGGGCTCGAAGCCCACGCACTACTTCGCCGAGAAGCGCTCCAGGTGCAACGGCGCCGAGCTCGAGCACCAGCTCATCTCCCTCGAGCCGACTCAAGTCCGCCAGGTCGTCCACGAGAGCTTGCAGACGTTGGGTATGCCGCAAGATGACATCGAGGAAGTCGCGAGCAGCCTTGGGGTCTTCGATAGCGCCTGCTCGAAGAGTTTCGGCGGATCCACGGATCGCGGTCAGGGGCGTGCGAAGCTCATGGCCGGCGTTGGCGACGAAGTCGCGGCGTACTTGGTCGGACGCGCGTTCAGCCGTCACGTCGCTGAGCACACTGACAACCCCACGCCCGTCCTTCAATGGCGCCACGGAGGCGCGAAGAGAGCGCCTCGTCGCACCGTCAGCGCCGTCGAGCTCTATTTCCAGCACGCTCGAACCTCCCTGCTGAGCCGCCTCGATCGCGACTTGAAAGTCCGGGTGTCGGATCGCTTCTACGGCAGTCTTCCCCTCGACGTCTAGGCCCACCCACTTCTCCAGTACTTCGTTGCTGAGCGTGATTCGCCCCGCCGAGTCGGTGACGAGCACCGCCTCCGTCATAGCGTCCAGAATAGTTCCGAGTCGCTCTTTTCTGGAGTGCTTCTTCTTTTTCCCGAGCGAAAGCCGCTCCGCCAGAGAGTCCAGCGACCGGCCTAGGTCGCCAAGTTGCCCAGAGCGTCGCGCGCGAACGCGAAGATCGAAGTCGCCCTCGACCATCGCATCGACTGCGCCCTGAAGCCGCCGGATGTCGAGCGCGTTTCGACGCGCCACGAGCCAGCCGGCTACCGAACCGAACACGACCCCGATCGCGACGACGACCCACACCTCTAGGACTCCAACGCCCGATAGCCTACACCACGTACCGTCTCGATGTGCTTCGCGCCGGCACCGAGCTTTTCCCGCAACCTTTTCACGTGCGTGTCGACCGTTCGCGTCTCCACGCCGGGCGAGTATCCCCAGACGCGCTCGAGCAGCACATCTCTCGACTGGACTCGCCCGGCACGGCTAACGAGGTCCAATAGCAGGCCGAACTCGAGAGCGGTGAGCAGAATCTCCTTGCCGAGCACTTCCACGCGATGAGCCGGCACGTCGATCGCGAGGGTCCCCAAGGTGATCACCTGCGGACCTTCGACCTGGGTGCCCGCGATCGTTCGTCGCAAGATCGCCTCCACCCTCAGGACGAGCTCCCTCGGGCTGAAGGGCTTGGTCACGTAGTCATCTGCGCCCACCTCAAAGCCGACTACACGATCTACTTCGTCGGTCTTCGCGGTGAGCATGATCACTGGCAGGCGAATCGTCTCGGGCTTGCGGCGCAATCGCCGACAGACCTCGATTCCCGAAATGTCGGGTAGCATGACGTCGAGCAGCACGAGGTCCGGCTGGCTCCTGCGGATCTCGGCAAGCGCGGTCCTGCCGTCGTGTGCGACGGTGACTTCGTGGCCCTCGCCGCGAAGGTTGAACGCCACGAGATCTGCCAGATCAGCCTCGTCTTCGACTACTAGAATTCGCGAGCCCATGTTGTTCTGCCCGAAGTTGCTGGCCTGCTGTGACACCCTCGTGACGGACGTGTTTCAAGTGAGCAACCATGAGTCTACACGGCTGCCCTGGAAGCTCAACGTGCATGGTACGTGATATACAACGGATTGTGCCCTGCCGACTTAGCATTTGAGCCTGGTCGAGAGGGATGAAAGGCTGGACCCCGAGGTTCCATGAGAATACCACTTGCCAACCTACTCGCGCGCAATCCCTTGCCCAAAGTGAGCGACCTCATGAAGGAGGTCATCACGGCAAGCGAACGAATTCCAGAGCTGATCGCGCTCCTCGAAAAAGGCGACCAAACCGGAGTCGAACGACTCGCAAAAGAGATCAGCGTGCTGGAAGGGAGGGCGGATGATGCCAAGAACGCGGCGCGGTCCAGGATGCCCGTCCGCCTGCTCATGCCGGTCGACCGGCGCGACGTACTAAAGCTCATCAGCGAGATGGACGCGATCGCAGACTGCGCAGAAGATGTCGGTGTCCTTCTGACGATTCGCCCCCTTACGGTGCCCGACGGCATGGAGACCGTTCTCAACCTCTTCGTGGAGCGTGTCTTGGAAACGGTCCGAGAGGCCGCCAAGTTGATCGACCTGATCGACGACCTGGTCGAATCAGGGTTTTCAGGACCTCCTGCAGAACGGGTCCTCGAGCAATCCGCGATCCTGGGCCGAGCGGAGCACGAGGCGGACAAGATTCAAGATCAGTGCGCCAAAGTCCTTTTCAAAGAGGAAGCAGACCTGCCACCCGTTGCCGTGTTCATGTGGACAAAAGTACTGAACAAGATCGGCGACATGGCGAATCATGCTGAGAATGTCGGGGATCAGTTCCGGCTTTTCGTCGCCGGTTAGGGCCACTTTCGCATGGAACCGATGACGATCGTTCTGGCCCTCGCGGCCGTCGCCGGCCTCTACATGGCATGGAACATCGGGGCCAATGACGTGGCCAACGCCATGGGGACCTCGGTCGGCTCCGGGGCGCTCACTCTCAGGGGGGCCATCATCGTCGCCGCGATTTTCGAGTTTGGCGGCGCCATGTTGGCTGGAGGTACGGTCACGAATACGATCCGGAAGGGCATCGTCGACGTCAATGCGTTCGGCGCCGATCCGATGGTAATTGCAATCGGCATGACGTCCTGTCTCTTCGCGGCGGCACTTTGGCTCAACATCGCCACCTATGCCGGATGGCCCGTCTCGACGACGCACAGCATCGTCGGCTCTGTCGTCGGCTTCGGCCTGATCGCAGGAGGGTTCGACGCGGTGAACTGGGGGGTGATGGCGAAGATCGTGGTGAGCTGGGTGGTCTCGCCGCTGATGGGTGGGGTGCTTGGGTACATGGGCTTCGTCTTCATCAAGAACCGCATTCTCAACGTCGACCGACCTCTGCTCGCACTGCGCGGTTGGGGCCCGATCATGGTATTTCCGATCTTCGCGATCTTGACACTGAGTATGCTTTTCAAGGGTCTGAAGCCGCTGAAGCTGGACTTGGACTTCGGCCCCGCGATCGGTGTCGCAATGCTGACAGGCTTGCTCGCCAGCATCATCGCCGTCCCGTTGCTACGTCGAGTCGCTCGCGCAGCCTCGGAGGATAAGGACGAGCACACTTACGTCGCGGAGCGGGTCTTCCTCGTTCTGCAGGTGTTTACCGCTTGCTTCGTCGCATTCGCACACGGTAGCAACGACGTGGCCAACGCCGTCGGCCCGATGGCGGCGGTGTTTGGGGCAGCTACGGGGGAAGTCGGCGCGGAAGTCGCTGTTCCTCACCGGGTTCTCTTGATCGGCGCGGTGGGTATCGTCGTCGGCCTAGCCACCTACGGCTACAAGATCATGGACACGGTTGGAAAGAAGATCACCGAGCTCACCCCTTCGCGGGGGTTTGCGGCCGAGTTCGCTGCGGCCTCGACGATCGTCCTTGCAAGCAAGCTAGGCCTTCCGGTCAGCACTACGCATACCCTCGTCGGCGCCGTGATCGGCGTTGGTTTCGCCCGCGGTATTGGCGCGATCAACATGAGGGTCGTCAGCGGTATCGTCGCAAGTTGGTTCATTACCGTTCCGTTTACCGCGATTCTCGCCGCGGTTCTCTTCATGGCCTCTCGCTTCGTCATTCACTGAGTGGCCGCTGAAGCGAGCACGCGCTAAGCACGGGCCATGGCTTTATCGGTTGGCATCGTCGGCCTCCCCAACGTCGGGAAATCGACCCTTTTCAACGCCCTTTCAGAGAAGGAGGCAGAAGCGGCGAACTACGTGTTTTGCACGATCGACCCGAACGTCGGGGTGGTTCCGGTTCCAGATCCTCGCTTCGACAAACTGGTCGAGCTGTACGCGCCCAAGAAGGTGGTCCCGGCTACGGTGGAGTTCGTGGACATTGCCGGGCTCGTACGGGGCGCGTCGAAGGGTGAAGGCAAAGGCAACGCATTTCTGAGCAACATCCGGGACGCGGACGCGGTACTACACGTGGTCCGGTGCTTCGAGGACGAGAACATCATCCACGTCGACAACCGGATCGATCCGCGCGCGGACATCGAAACCATCGAGACCGAGCTCATCCTCAAAGATCTCGAGACGGTACAACGAAGGCTCGACAAGGCCGAGCGCGCGGCCAAAGGGCAGGACCCGTTCGAAAAGAAAGCAGTCGTATTCTGCAAGCGGCTCGAAGCTCTGCTCAACGACGGAAAGCCCGCCACAGCGGTCGAAACGTCAGACGAAGACGAGGAAAGCATCCTCCGCGACATGTTCCTGCTCACCAACAAGCCCTCCTTTTTCGTAGCGAACGTCAAGGATGACCAGCTCGCGAACCTCGATCAGGACCCGCTCGTCGCGCAAGTTCGCAAGCTCGGCGAGGAGCGACGAGTGCCCGTCGTGGTCATCAGTGCGGCGATCGAGTCCGAGATCATGCGGCTCCCCGAGGAAGAGCGCGCGGAGTTCATCGAGTCACTCGGCCTCGACGAGCCTGGTCTTCACAAGGTGATCCGCACCGGGTATGCGGCACTTGATCTCATTACGTATTTCACAACCGGAGAGCCCGAGGTGCACGCTTGGACGATCGACAGGGGAACGACGGCGCCCCAAGCCGCGGGAAAGATTCACAGCGACTTCGAACACGGCTTCATCCGCGCCGAGGTCATGAAGTGCGAGGATCTATTCGAGCTCGGCTCCGAGCAAGCCGTCAAAGCCACCGGGAAGCTCGGAGTCGAAGGCAAGGACTACGTCGTGCAGGATGGCGACATCATGCACTTCCGTTTCAACGTGTGACGCCCACACGGCAAGCGTCAGGGCACGCAGAGAACCTTCTCGTCACCCCCTCCGAGGGGCCTGTCCTGGCAGACGTTGACCTCGATCAGCCAGTACTCGTTGTTGCGGCCGTGATTATCAACGTGGAAGAGCATCGGGGTACCGGCTTCGAAATCTCTGGGCGCGACCCAACTACCACTGATAAAATCACTCGGCTGAGGGATCGCTACGATCTCGTCAAATATCATCTCATCGCCGAGGGTTACGCTGATCCGCGCTTCCCCGCCGACTGGCGCGGTTAGAACAGCATGAAAGGTACGAATCTCGATCTCATCTCCCGCGTGGATCGCCCTTAGAGAAGGTTGCTCAAGGGTGATCCAGTTGCAGACTTCGGTGTTCACCACCAACACCGTGAACGGAGCGGAACACTCGGCCGCGTACGACACCACGCAACCCTGAAGGTCGTCCTCGTTCAGACACTCGTCCCCATGGAGATCCGGACAGTCACCCTCGGGCGGGGGACAGGTCGTGAGTGGCGACGGGCCGAAGAACTCCTCGCCTTGGTCGGTGGGTCGCCACTTCGTATTGTCGACGATCGGTCCTGGAGAACTTCCGCCGCTGCTGCCACAGCCCAATAGGAAAAGAAGACTCGTGGTGACGATTAGAAGGCTACGCACATGCACTCCAAGGATGAGAAGAGACGCGAGCGCCTGACGGCGCCGCGGGACCGCAAGTATGCGCTGACTCTCGCTCGAAGGCACCCGCCCCGATCTCGAGCCCGACAGAGACCGACCTCAGGCTTCGCGCGGAACTCTCAACCGCACCCGCACATCGGGCTTGACCTTGAGCGCGCCAAGGGCGGCCGTGTACGGCTTGATACCGAAGTCTGGTTGATGGATCGTGATCTCGGTCACCCAATGGTCGCCTTCGGCTCGAACCTCGGCGTGGAGCGCCCGTGAGCGCCCGTAGAGCTGAAGCTGGCCTTCGACCGTGTAGCCGTCGCCCCGCGGGGTCACCTCGGTCGACTCGAATCGAATCTCCGGATGTTTGCGCACCCGCAGGACGTCCTTCGTGACGCTGTCGTAGATCTTCTTCTTGTCGCCCTTGCTCAGAGTCGACGGATCGTCCCGCCCGTCGACCTGTGCGCAAACCACTTGAAGACTGCTCGGATCGAACGTCGCTTCGATCCTGAGAGACTCCTCGTCGAGCTCGATCGAGAACCTCTCGACCTCCATCTTGAGATCGTGGGCAAGCCTCGAGAGCAATCCGTCCTTGTAAGAGAAGACCAGACATTCCGAGTTGTAGGCGTCGTAACGAGCCATCGCGGGCGATGTAACCCACTCCGCCGCGGCAGGCCAGTTTGTTTACAGGATTCCCGCCCTCACGGTCCCTGGACGTAATAGGAACCGAGAAGGATGAACATTTCTTCCTCTGTGGTAGCGCCGCCGCCGGTCGGACAGGCGTCACAGATTCCGCCTTCGCCGCAGAGCGAATCATCGCCATTGCAGGCCATCCCCTGGTTGGGTCCGCCGAAGCAGGAACGATCTTCGGGTTCACAACCGCAACCGAAGATCTCGAAGCCCGCGCCCCCCGCGAACTGACGAATGCCCTCGACGAACGCACAGGTTTCCGCGTCAGGCTTCATGGATTCGCGACGCACCTCGTCCGGATTGGTCTCGCCGTTGTCCCAGAGCGAGCAGTATTTGAAGGTACGGTCGCGCTCATCGGGGCTGTCGAACGACGGAAGGTCCGGCTCGAAGAAGCGCTGGTAGAGCGGGTCGGCGTAGTCGCGGCTGAGATAGTCGGACTCACGATCCTCCGGTACACAGTCGGGGCCCGGATCGCATTGGTCGTTGGGCGGATACCAGACGCGGAACTTCTTCCCAAACCGGTGGGTGTGCGAGCTCAAGGTGAGCAGGCGCCCGTACTGTGGAATAGTATAGGTCGTGCAGACTTCTTTCGAGGTGAAGGCGTCGATCCGGCCCATCCCGAAGATTTCAAACGCATCGAAGATCTGCTTGCGCGGGTAAATCTGCTCCTCCGGAGCCGCGAACTTCACGTTCATCCACTGTTCGACGGAGGTATCGATCGTGGTGGGGTTGAACGCGTGGCTGTCCCACACGATGAAGCCTGCGACCGGCATCAGGGAATACACATCGGTCGGGTAGCGCTCGCGGAACGTGGCCTCTTGCGCCGTCGCGAGGTTCTGTCGAACTTCGGCACGGCCGAAGAGGCCCGCTGGGGTGCGCAACTCGCCTGGTGCATTCGGGTAGCCGATGCACGCGACGGTCGTCAGCGGCGCGGTCACACACTGACTGCGATCCCCGCACTCGTCGGAGCCGGGCGTGCACGATGCGCCGTTGTTGTCGCCACCGAGGCAAGTCCAGTTCTTCCAAGAAGGATCCATCGGATCCCATTGATTCTCGCTGCCGACAGGCGGCACGTAGAATTCGGTGATGCTGTGATGAGACTGCGGGTCCTGGGCGAGCAGGATTTCGTTGTATGCAAAGCAGTCACGGTCTGGGCCGCCCTGGAGATCCGTACAAGGCACCTTGAGATCCTCGGGAATGCTGTCGGAGTAGTCGTAGTAGCTCACAAAACACACTTCTCCTTCACCCTCGGCCGGGACTTCCCATCCGCCGGAGTAGAACTGCACGCCTTCGCCGGGCGCGGGAGGGGGGATCGGTTGAATCTTGTTGGGCACGATGGTCCCCTCGAGCGAGCAGTCGGCGAACTCCTCCGATCCAGCGACGATTCCCGTCTCGGGCGCGCCACCTCGAATCCAGGCACGGAGCAGGTCGAGGTCTTTGTCGCTCAACGCGTCGCCACTCACCGGCATGGCCCCACCGGAGATGCCCTGCTCGGACAGGTTCACCTCGCCGGATTTGGCCGCGACCTTGAGGTAGAGGAGGCTTAGGTCCTGGTCCGCGGGAAAGATGCGCGGGAGGTCGCCGGACACGGAGCCGACGTTGACGAGGTTCTCGTACGCAACATCCGGCCGGAGATCCAGGCCCGCTTGCGGCGAGTCACCGTGACAGTTCGAAGCGGTGCAACCCCGTCCCTCGAAAATCTGCTCTTGGACCTGAGCGAATGTGCTGTCCGCATCGCATTTCGCTGCGTTGCCACTGTCATTGTTGCTGCCACACCCCACGACGGCCAAGGCACTGATCGTGAGGAACAAGACTCGAACGGGCTTCATTTAGGCTCCTAAGTGGTGAACGGGTGAAGGAAAGAGGCCGCAGTGTGTGTGATTGATCTATCGGCGCAAGGTAAAAAGTGAGGGATGCTCAGGAAAACTCTATGATTCCCTTTTATGCACCTATTAGGGTGATGGTGGCCGCACGAAATAGGACCCGAGCGGAATGAACATCTCGTCCGCGGTGGTGATTCCCCCCCAGACTGGGCAGGCGTCACAGATGCCGCCCTCCCCACAGACCGAATCGTCTCCCCCGCACGACATCCCTTCATTGGCGCCCCCGAAGCATGCGCGGTCCTCAGCATCACATCCGCAATGCGCGGGCGGGAAGTTGCAGGTCGGCGCATCCGGCTTGGTGGACTCACGCTTGACCTCGAATGGGTCATCAGCGCCGTTGTCGTACACAGCGCAAGCCCTAAACGTGCGAGCCACCTCCCCTTCGTCGTCGTAGGCAAGTGGCGGGTCGTAGTAGGTGTAGAGTGGGTCGTTGTAGAGACTGCTCACATAGTCCGCATCGCCTTCGGGCACCGCGCATCCCTCCGACCCCGCGCAGGGCTCGTTCGGTGGGAGCCAGATCTGAAAGAGCTCGCCCTTCTCGTGCATGTGCGAGCTGAGCGACATCAGTTGGCTGTATTGCGGGAGGGTAAAGGTCATGCAGACCTCCCGCTTCTCAAACGGCGGAACCGTCGACATGGCGAAGATCTCGCTAGCGTCGAAGATCTGCTCGCGGATCCATGTTCGGTTCTCTTCGGGAACGAAGGTGAGATTCACCCACTGCTCGATGGAGGTGTCCTTCGTGGTGAGGTTGAAGCCGTGACTGTTCCAGGCGATGAAACCCCTGAGTGGAAGCAGCGAGTAGACACCGATCTGCGGGTCGTCGATGAACGTCGACTCCTGCGCGCCTGAAAGCGCGACGCGCGTCTCGGACGCCCCGGCGATCGCGCCGGCGCCGAAACCTGAGAAGTCGCGTGGAGCATGGGGATAACCAATGCAGGCAACCGAGGTCCGGACCGGCGTGGTACACATGGCTCGCTCGCCGCATGGATCGGCGACGGTCGGGTCGCACGCGTCACCGTCGTTCGGACCGCCGAGGCAAGCCCACGGACCCCAGTCGCCACCGTTGGGATCGGAGTCTGGGGTGTAGACCGTAATGATGCTGTGGTGCGATTGCCCGTCTTGGGCGAGCTCGTTGCGGCCGAAGGCAAAGCACCTGCGCCCTGCACCGAACTGATCGCAGTCCACCTGATAGTCTGCCGGAACTGTGTCGCTGAAGTCATAGTAGGTCGCGTAGCAAACCTCGTCCTCAGCCTCCGCGTCGAGCGCCCAACCGCCGGCATAGAACTGTACGCCTTCGTCGAGTGCGGGAGGCGGCAGGGGATCGATCTTGTTCGGGTCGGCGACGAAGTTCCCCTCACAACCGAGGAGGTTGAGCGTACCTTCGACGATCGTGTCTTCGGGAGCCCCTGCTCGCATCCACACTCGGACCGCTTCGATCTGATCGTCGGAGAGTTGAGGGAGACCGGACGGCATGGCCTGACCGAGACCTGCGCTCCCAAGCTCTTGAGTGGTCTCATGAAGCTTGCGGAAAAGAAGGCTGCGGTCTTGGTCGCCTGGGAAGACGCGCTCGATGTCGGGGCTAATGCTGCTGGGCACGCGGACGAGCGATGCGAAAGAGGCGTCCATTCGGAGATCGAGACCGCCGCTCGATTCGAAGCTCTCGCCGTGACACGCATTGGAGGCGCAGCCTTCGCCTTCGAAGATCGTCTCTTGAATCGCAGCATAGGTGCTGTCGAATTCGCAGTCGCTCAGTTGGCCGTCGCCGTTCGAGCTATCACTGCAACCGGTCGCAATCAGTGCCACCACGAAGGTCAGCACGAACACATCTAGTCTATGTTTACGCATAGCTCTCGGTGATGAAGGTATAGGGACGCAATAACGGGATGTCGCCCCAATTGACTCACGTTCAATTAACCATCTACCACGCCTACGCAAGCCGCCGGGGAAAAACGGGCGGCTTAAATCCCAAAGCCTGGTGCGCTAGAAGGATGACCCATGCCTCTCGAGATCCTGTTCAAAGGCGCCAATTACGCGGTCCTTCCGTTCTGGCTATTATTGATAGTCGCACCGCGGTGGCGCTGGACACAGCTGTTGGTGCACGGCCCCGTAGTGGTCTTGCTGCTTACACCGATCTACGCCTACATGCTCTTCGGTTACGGCCCTTCTCCAGAAAACCGCGACGTCACGACACTTTACGGGGTGATGAGCGCGTTTACCGCGCCGAACGTCGTCGTCGCCGGCTGGATTCACTATCTGATCTTCGGCCTGTTCATCGGCGCTTGGGAGTCACGCGACGCGCGACGGCTGGGCATCCCGCATGTGTTCGTGCTCCCCTGCCTGCTGGTCACCTTTTTGATAGGCCCGGTGGGTCTGCTGCTCTACGTGATCGTGCGGTTCATCGGGCGCAGGGTCGTCCAGTACGATGAAACCGTACCGAACGAGTCACGATCTTAATAGAGAAGGGCCAGCGCCTCGATCGAAGCGCCGGCCCTCTTTCGGTTGGACTCCCACCGATGTGGGGGAGTTACGTCCGTGGGCTAACTCGCCCGTACCTCCGGTGAGAGTCCGATTCTACAACTGATGTCCATATGCACATGCCTCCCCCGGCGATGCCGGCGCTCTCGGGTCTCTGGGCACCACGCCCAGACCGCGCAGAGCCTTCTTTGGTGGTTAGACCCACGGATATCGAGGGCCAGATACGATAGCGAGTCTCCTGATCGAGTTCGCACCATTGCGGGGCGCTCCGCCCAACCGCCATCGCCTTTGAGCGTTCCGAAGCAAGTCGCATTGCGAAAAGGGAGTCCCTTTCTCGAGCAACGCCACTCACACCCTCAAGGTACCCGTAACGCGCGATCGAGCCAAGCCTAGAAAGCGCCTAGACGGCCTGCGGCCTCAGTTTGTCCCGCCCACCGGCCCTTACACTATCGCCTAGAACAGGAATTCGTCGCCAATTTCGAGAATCTGAAGGTTCCGGCCTCGAACCTGGCCAAGCTCGCGCAACACCTCGGCCTCGAACACCGGCTTGATGTGGTAGAGCATGACTGGAAGTTCGTCGCGGTGCGTCAACTTCTCGAGCTCGTCCTCGAGTGTTTTTGGAGTGTGATGCCGCGACCGATACGCGAGCTCGGCTTCGGTGTTCGGGAACGAGACTTCCATCATGAGCGCCTGTAGATCCTCGATCGCATTGACGTGGTCCCAGAGCTCGTCGGTGGGGCCCGAGTCTCCTCCGTACACGATGCTGGTTGCGTTCTGACGAATGATGAAAGCAGACGTATCGACGGTATGATTGACCATCACGGGGGTGACTTCGAAGCCGTTGATCTCGGTCTCTTGCCCGGGTTCGATCTCGACGAAACGAACCGCCGGCCCGTCCTTCGATTGAATGCGCGTGAAGTCCGGCCAAATGATGTCGTTGAAGAAGTGCTTCTCGAGGGCCCGCACGGTCGCCGGAACGCCGACGATCTCGAGCGTCGCGCTACCCTTTTGGCAACGGTTGTCGGCGAGCGTGGCGAGATCACGAATGTGGTCCATGTGAGGATGACTGATCAGAATCGATTCGATGCGCTCTTGCTCGTCGAGCGACAGCGATCCGGTCACTGCGCCTGCATCGATCGCCAACGTGTCGTCGATGAGGAAACTCGACGTGCGGTGTTTCGGAGTTTCTCCCCCGTGACAGCCAAGGACGCGGAGTTGCATCATTCGCCCCCGGAGTTTCGAATGAAACTTAGAAACTCGGCAAGCCGGTCTTGGTCCTTCACGAGCACGAAACCGCTCGAAACTTCGACGACGCCGACGCGGATCAATCGGCTCAAAGCTCCGCGGATCTCGTCTTTGTGGACGCCCAGCTTGAGCGCGAGAGCTTCGTCGGTGATGTCGGGCGCGGATGAGCCGCCGGCGCTGTCGAGCAAGTCTTGAATCTCTAGAATCACGCGCGCGCTGACGTCATCCTCGAGCAGAACATCGATGAACCGGTTTGCGTTCTCGAGTCGTTCGATGAGATGTCTGATCAGTCGAATCGCCACTTCACCGGCGTCGAAGACGATCTCTTGGAGCTTCTCGGCTGGCACCTTGAGCAGGTCTGCCTCTTCGATCACCTCTACCGTAGCCGACCGTGGCCTCCCGGAGACGACCGCCATCTCACCGAAAAAATCCCCCGGGCCGAGCGTGGTCACGACGCGTTTCCGGCCATGGGACTCCTTGACGACCCGAACTTTGCCCGCGCGGATCACATACAGCGATCCACCGGCGTCCCCCTGGCGAAAAACCGTCGTGCCCTCCGAAAGGCGAACACCAAATCTGTCTGCCAAAGACGGATCCGCCATACCCCACTGATCAATGTACCGCGCTCGGAAGTCGACCGCCAGATCGTTAGGTCGTAATCTCGCGAACGAGCTTCGATGTTGGTCGACTGGGAGCAAGTCCTGGCTTTTGCGCCTGAAGTGAGCGTCGTGCTCGGCTTCCTCGTGGCGTTCCTCGCCTCTGGCCACGTGATCCTCAACAAAACTGACACACGCGCCGCGACTGCATGGGTAGGCTTGATCTGGCTCGTACCAGTCGTGGGATCGATGCTCTATCTGTTCCTCGGAATCAATCGCATCGAACGGCGGGCCAAGGAACTGAAGTCGGGCGCGACACGCTACGGGGTGGTGCTGGACGATGCGCCGAGCTCGCCGGCAGATCTCGATCGAGAGCTCGGGAACGAGCGAGCCAGTTTGATCGAGCTCGCGCGCGTCGTGACCACTGTGACGGCACGGCCGCTGGTTGTGGGCAACTCGGTAAAACGGCTCGTCGATGGAGACGAAGCCTATCCCGAGATGCTCTCGGCGATCCGGAGTGCGCAGCGCTCGATCACGTTCGCGAGCTACATTTTCGAGCCAACCGGGGTGGGTGCCGAGTTCATCGACGCCCTGGCGGACGCCTGTAAGCGGGGCGTCGAGGTTCGCGTCTCGATCGACGACGTAGGCGCACGGTATGCACGGCCACGCATCGATCGCGTGCTGCGAAGGCGCGGCGTTCCGGTCGCGAGGTTCTTGCCGGCGCTCCTCCCGCGCAGCGTTACGCACTTCAATCTGCGAAACCACCGAAAGATCTTGGTGGTCGACGGGGAGATCGGCTTCACGGGAGGGATGAACATCAGGCAGGGTTGCGTTCTCGCGTCGGGTGCCCTGAACGCCACGAAGGACCTTCATTTTCGAGTCGAGGGCCCCGTCGTCAGTCAGCTCCAAGAGACATTCGCGGAGGACTGGGCGTTCGAAACCGACGAGAAGCTCGAGGGCTCCCTCTGGTTTCCGGAGCTCGAACCGCGTGGGGAAACCTTGGCCCGTGGGATTCCAGACGGCCCCGACGCCAACATCGACGCCCTCAACTGGGTCTTCTTGGCGGCTGTCGGAGCAGCGCGCAGGTCGATTCGGGTGATGACTCCGTACTTTCTTCCAGACCAAGTCTTGTTGAAAGCCCTCCACCTCGCGGCGAAGCGCGGGGTCGAGGTCGACGTGATCGTTCCGGAGATGGCGAATCTGCCTGTGGTTCGGTGGGCGATGTGGGGGCACTACCGGCAGGTGCTGAGGGAGGGGCTCCGGCTTTGGCTCACACCGCCTCCGTTCGACCACTCGAAGCTTTTTGTCGTCGATGGGTACTGGTCTTCGATCGGCTCGACCAACTGGGACCCGCGGAGTCTCCGACTCAACTTCGAGTTCAACATCGAATGCTATGACGAATCGTTCGGAGCGAGCCTCGAAGACCATGTTCGGCAACGACTCGAAGACGCGCGTCTGCTCACCGTCGACGAGCTCGAAGCGAGGAGCCCTCTCCTCAAGCTTCGGGACGGTACCGCACGACTGTTCACACCCTATTTGTGAACGAACACGAGCTCGGAGAGTCGCATGGCGGTGGCAGGGGCAGCCGATGGGTCGACGGACAGATGTGCGCGCAAGAGACGGAGGTCGCTCGGCTCGTCGATATCGTACCAGGGGGACGCGACGGCGACCCTAAGCCCGGTGTTCGCCTTTTTCGTATCGTCGAATGCGGCCGAGGTCGACCAGCGAACGCCCTCGAAGCTCGGTCGCACCCCGTGGGAAGCACCAACGGCGTAATATCCGCCGTCGCTGGAGGGGCCGAGCATCATCGGCGCGCGCGCAAGCGAGTCGAAAGCGGCGACGATGAGATCTAGGGGAAGCGTGGGCGCATCGCTCCCTATGACGACCACCCTTTCGTGGCGAGCCATTCCCTCTTCGAACGCGGCACCGAGTCGAACGCCGAGATCTCCCTCGGGCTGCGTGCGAACTGTCGTTTCTATGTTGGTCGCCCACTCCGTAACACGGTCGTCCGGCACGCCTGCACACCAAAGGACCACGTCGACGCGGCCCTTCGATCGGATCCGCGCACACAGGCGCAGGGTGTCGTCGACGAAGGCTTCGTAGAGGTCGGCGGCGCCCTGATCGCCGAGCGATTCGGCCAGACGCGTCTTCGTGCCGCCTGCGATTGGAGGCCGCACGAACACGGCCAACTGCGCTAGCTCCATGCGTAGCGCCCTAGCAGCCAGAGAATCTTGGCGCCCGCGCTCAGCGAGCCCTTCACCGTGCCGCTTACCTTCGACACACCTATGCGCGAGCGATACGAGACGGGAACCTCGAGGTGAGAGACGCCGCGCTTGGCTGCCTTGATCTGCATCTCGACCGTCCAACCGAAGTTACGGTCCTGCATCTCCAAGGACTCGAGAACGCGCCAGCGGATCGCGCGGAAAGGCCCCAGGTCGGTGTACTGCACGCCATACAAGAGCCGAAGCGCTCGACACGCAATGGCGTTGCCGACTTGTTGCTGAACGCTGAGAGCCCCGGCCTCCCGTGGCCCGGTCGCGCGCGAGCCGATCACGAGCTCGGCTTCGCCCCTGAGGATGGGATCGACCAGGGATGGAAGCTCGGCAGGATGGTCGCTGTAGTCGCCATCCAAGAACACGACGACCTCCGGGGGGTCCTCGGCGAGACGTTCGAGCGCGCAAAGGCACGCGGCGCCGTAGCCACGGTTCGGCTCGTGCACCACCTCGGCTCCAGCATCGCGGGCCACCTCGGCGGTGCGATCGGTCGATCCGTTGTCCGCCACGACGATGCGCCGGACAAACGGCCGCGGAATCTCCTCGAGCACTTTCGGAAGCGCCCGCTCCTCATTCAGAGCAGGAATAACAACATCAACGGCAGCCACGACAAGACCCATAGTGCGAGAGATTTTCGTTTGTGGTCGAGCGCCCCCGCAGGGAGCGACCGAGAGGTACTTCTGTACCTCGCAGGGAGCGGACGAGGAGGAAAGCCGGCCACAAGCGAAAAGATCCGCACTATAGGCGTTTCGAGTAGTACTCGATGACTAGGTCGATCTCGAGAGGGAAGGGCACCGAGTCGGGCTTCGGAAGCGCCTTTGCGGATGCCACCTTCTTACCCTCGTCGAATTCGATCCATTCGGGCCGAGCGATGCGCACGTCACTGAGCGACGCATCGACGGCGGCCAGGTTCTGACTGCGTTCTCGAAGACTGACGACGTCTCTCTCACGAACGCGGTACGAAGGAATGTCGAGACGCTTGCCGTTCACGAGGAAGTGGCCGTGACAAACGAGCTGGCGCGCGGCTGGAATGGTCGGCGCGAACCCCGAGCGGAAAACGAAGTTATCGAGGCGACGTTCGAGGAACTCGAGGAGCTTGTCACCGGACGGCTCCTTGCTGTGGACCGCCTCGTGGTAAAGACGCCTAAACTGGCCTTCGTTGAGGCCGTAGTTGAAGCGCAGCTTCTGCTTCTCGAGAAGCTGCTTCTTGAAGTCGCTCATCTTGCGGCGGCGCACCGACTTCGGCCCGTGGACACCGGGCGGATACGGGCGATTCCACATGCTCTTACGCGACAGACCCGGCAGATCGATGCCGAGCGCGCGCATGCGTTTTACCCGAGGTCCTGTGTATCGAGACATCTGCTAGGCTCCTGGCGCGAAATCCGAAGTCTTTTCCTGGCTCGCGCGAAGGCGGCCCTTGTAGCGGCATTCCAGCAGGGAGGCAAATCGAGGGAAAAACCGTTGGGCCCCCACACGGGCCGCGGGTAGCGGAAAGCGGAAATTCCCAGTAATCAAGCGGCATGGCGGAGCCCCGCACCATCCACTTCGTCTCACTTGGGTGCGCCAAGAATCAGGTCGATACCGAGGTCATGCTCGGGGTGAGCGGCGAGACCGGCTTCCGCCACGTCGATGACCCGGCTGAGGCCGAGGTGATCGTCGTCAATACCTGTGGCTTCATCGGTCCGGCCAAAGAGGAGTCGCTGGAGACGATCCTCGAGATGGGCGCCCACAAGAAGAGGGGCACATGTCAGAAGCTCGTCGTCGCCGGGTGCCTCTCGCAGCGATACCCGGAGGAATTGGGGCTCGAGCTGCCCGAGGTCGATCACTTCCTCGGTTCGAGCGACATGCTGAAACTGCCCGCCGTTCTCAAAGGTGGAGAGGAACGGATGCTCGTTGGCAACCCGGCCGAGTACACGATGCGTGCCGACGACCCGCGGGTCCTCACGGAAGCCACCCACCGCGCCTACATGAAGATCGCCGAAGGTTGCAATCGGTCGTGTAGCTTCTGTGCCATTCCTTCTTTCCGGGGAAAGCAACGCTCTCGGGCCATCGACGATCTGGTCCGTGAGGCCGAAGGACTTGCCGCCGCCGGAGTCGTCGAGCTGAACTTGATCAGCCAGGACACCATCGCCTACGGACGCGACCTATCGGAGCGCGCAACACTGGCGCAGCTGCTCGGGGCGCTCGGCGAGGTCGATGGAATCCGCTGGATCCGCACGCACTATCTATATCCAGAAAGGCTGACGGACTCGCTGATCGAGGTGATCTCGCAGCACGACAAGGTGCTTCCGTACATCGATATGCCGCTTCAGCACGCCTCCGATAAAATGCTCCAGAGAATGCGCCGTGGCCACGGCGGGGATCGCATGATTCAGGTCGTCGAACGTCTCCGCGCGGCGATTCCAGATCTCGTCTTCCGGACGACCTTCATCGTCGGGCACCCAGGCGAAACCGACGCGGACTTCGAGGAGCTTCGCAAGTTTGCCGAGTGGGCCGAGTTCGATCACGTGGGCGTTTTCCTCTACTCCCACGAAGACGGCACGCCGAGCGCAGAGATGTCGGACGCGCCGGATACGGCAGTCGCCGAGGCGCGCCGAGCCGAGCTGATGCAGATCCAACGGCCGATAAGTCGTAGTAGGCTCGAGCTTCGGGTCGGGACGCAACTAGACGTGTTGGTCGAAGGGGTCAGCGACGAAAGCGACCTGCTACTGCAAGGGCGCTGGTGGGGTCAGGCTCCGCAGGTCGATGGTAGTGTGTATCTCGCGAATGGCACCGCCCGACCTGGGGAGATCCGCCGCGTTCTCGTCACGGATGCTGCCGATTACGACCTGATGGCCGACTTCATCGACTCTTTGGGACGACGCGACGTGCCCCCCGACGCAAAAGATCCCCGACCCTCGAAAGTTAAGCTACGAACCCTGGTGTGAGGTGGAAGGAGCTCGCCATCGTGCTCGTATCGTTGGCAGCTATGAGCGGCTGCGCAACCGCGGTGCCAGCAATGGTCGGTGGCTCGACGACGCCGAAGCACCGAACGGACATCGGCGTCGGGGGCGCAGCCCGCATACCACTCGGAGACCTGAAGGATCCTGTCGTGGCAGACCCGGGCGAGTCGGGATACCGCGAAGCCACCGATGCGGGGGGGGTCGTGCCGATGGCATATGGACGTTACGGCTTGAGCAAGACTTGGGACCTCGGCCTGATGGTCGCAGGCACGATGCTGCGCGCCGACGCGCGCCATGAAACCTTGTTGCGAAACGGATCCGCCCGAACGAGCCTGGTCGTCGGAATCGCACCCTACGGCGGCTGGATCACCGATCGCGATGGCTCGGGAAGCGGCGGGCGCGTCGGCCTCGAGGTGCCGTTCACCTTTGGCGTGGACATCGGCAGCATCTACGAGTTTTGGATCGGCGCACGCGGAAGTGCTGAGTACGTCTTCGGGGACTTTAGAATCTCGGGAAGCAGCGCACGAGCTAGCGGAACCGGATTGCGCATCGGACCGGTCGTCGGGATGGCCCTCGGCATTCGTCGGTTTCATGCCCTGATCGAGCTGACGGCGGCCTACGAATACTGGTTCATCGACCAGGCAGGGGTCTCGCTCAACCGCGGCGGGTTTGCCTTGATTCCGGGCTTCGGGTTCAGGCTGCGATTGTAGCGACCGCAGCCGCTAGCGACCTACGCAGCTCTAGGGCGTCGCGAGCTCTTCTTCTTGAGTTTCGGCTTCGGGGCGGCACCGGTCTTCGCGAGGTTGCCGACGAACGCACCCATCAAGGCCATCATCGTCGCCATCAGCACACCGAGGATGTAGGCGCCAGTCGAGAGCTGATAGACGTCGGCTATGCTGGACAGATACGCCATCGTCGGGATCGCCGCGAGGAAGCCGCCGACGGGAGGCTCGAGGAAATTTTTGCCCGGCGAAACATAGTTGATCGCACCCGCGCCGGTGAACCAAAGGATGATCGTGATGACAATGCCCGGGAACCCTTGGGGATCGTAGGGCGGGATCACCAACGGGAGGAGGCCGAGGGCTAGCGCGGCCAGCACGAGAAAGAGGCCGAATGAGATCGCCGCCCATCGGGGCTCGAACCCGTCGGGCTGGTTTCGGCGTGCGTGAGCCTCTTCTTCGGTGAGCTCGGCCAGGAGCTCGGAAAGCCGGGCTCCACACGCGCGGCATCGCTCGGTCCCCTTTGGGTTGAATGCACCGCATACGTGGCACTCGATCTCTTCGGCAGCCATATCTGTTCGCTCCCTGGTTTCGGTCCCCGAGACGCATTGTCTACGGCGACGTACCCGAGTGCAACTGCTTGTACATTTAAAGGAAACCGCCCTGGCTTGACGTCGCGACCGGGACCGCTACCTTCCGGCACCGCCCGAAAACGCGGGTTTGTTAGGAGGCCGGAAGTGGCCCGTTTTATCGACGAGTTGAAGCGAACACATTCTTGCGGCGAGCTGCGCGAAGACCACATCGACCAGGAGACCATTCTCTTCGGATGGGTTCAAAATCGGCGTGACCATGGCGGTTGTATCTTCATCGACCTGCGCGACCGCGAGGGGCTGACCCAAGTCGTGTTCGACCCCGAGACAAGCGCCAAGGAAGCATTCGAGACGGCCGATCGTGCGCGCTCGGAGTGGGTTCTCGGCATCCGCGGTAAGGTCCGTGACCGAGGCACCAAGGACGACGGGACGAGCCTTCGAAACCCGCGTTTGACGACCGGCGCCGTCGAAGTGATCGCGATGGAGGCGACGGTCTTCAACAAGGCGGATACGCCGCCGTTCGAGATCGCAGAGGACATCCCGACGCACGAGGACAAACGATTGGAGTTTCGTTACCTCGATCTCCGCCGCCCGCCCCTCCAAAAGAACCTGATGATGCGGAGTCGTCTCAACCACGAGACGCGCAACTATTTCGAGAGCGAAGGGTTTCTCGAAATCGAAACCCCATTCATGGTCCGGTACACCCCGGGCGGAGCGCGAAATTTCTTGGTGCCGTCACGACTCTATGGCGGCCACTTCTATGCGCTCGCCGAAAGCCCACAGCTCTACAAGCAGCTCTTGATGGTGGCGGGTTATGACAAGTACTACCAGCTCGTGCGCTGCTTTCGGGACGAGGACCTTCGCATCGATCGGCAGCCCGAGTTCACCCAGATCGACGTCGAGATGTCGTTCATCAACCAGGACGACCTGTTCAAAGTCATCGAGGGCCTGATCTTCCGGCTGTGGAAGGAAGTACTGGGCGTCGACCTCGAGCAGCTATATCCAGATCGAAGCTTTCCGCGGCTGCCGTTTGCCCAATCGATGGAGCGCTTCGGCAACGATAAGCCCGATATGCGGTTTGCGATGGAGCACGTAGACCTCACCGACCTCACGGTGGAGCACGGGGGCGGCGGTATCGGGATGCTCGAACCGATCGCTAAGAAGTTCGCGGACGGGGTATATCGACGAGACCTGCCGACCGAGATCGTGAAGGCAATGGTCGTCCCCTCAGGGCATGGCTTTTCACGCAAGGACCTCGACGCGCTCGAGAAGTTCGTCGGGCAAATGGGCGCCAAGGGCCTGGCACGGGCCAAGGTCGATGCCGAAGGCAACTGGCTACAAAGTCCGCTTGCGAAGATGGTCACGCCAGAGTTCCGCAAGGCTGTCAATGAGGCGGTCGATGCCAAGGACGGAGACCTGATCCTCTTCCAGTTCGGACCGACGCAGAAGGTGCACACGGTGATGGCCAATCTCCGTCTTCACGTCGCGCGCAAGCTCGGCCTGATCCCTGAGACGGGAAGCGGTGGCGAATGGAACTTCCTCTGGGTGGTCGACCCCCCTCTTTTCGAGCGCAATGAAGAAAAGAAGCGCTGGGACGCGGCGCACCACGTGTTCACTCGGCCGCACGACGAGTGCATCGAACTCCTCGATAGCGACCCAGGCAACGTGCTCTGCTATCGTTACGACCTCGTGCTCAACGGCGTCGAAATCGCCGGGGGCTCGATTCGATTGCACGACCCTGACGTTCAAAAGAAGGTCTTCGCGGTGATCGGCCTTCGCGACGAGGAGGCGCGCGAGCAGTTCGGGTTCCTCCTCGATGCTCTCAACTACGGAGCCCCGCCCCACGGCGGAATCGCCTTCGGAATGGATCGGATCGCCATGCTCGCCGCCGAGACAGAGTCGATTCGTGACGTCATCGCATTCCCGAAGACCCAGCGCGCCAACGACTTGATGACCCGAGCACCATCCCGGGTAGAGCCCGATCAGCTCCTAGAGCTAAAAATAAAGACCCTCGAATAAGGGGACAGTCCCCCTAGTGTGCGAGAAAAGATCCGCACACTAATGGCCCAATTCGTCGCAGGCTTCTAGGTGGCCCTCAAAGCAGTGACTCTCGAGGGAGCCCTCCTCTTCACCGTCTTTTTCCTGCGCTTCGACCGGTTCGGGCACTCTCACGGCCTCAGGTGGATGTGATCTCTTCCCGCCACATCCCAAAGCAAGGACGATCACGATGAATAGCGAGAACTTGCCGAGCGTCTTCATCTGCTGACAATGTTAGTCATCATGAAAGCCATCGTCAGATCTTTCGTCATCGCTCTGTTCGTACTTGCCATGTCGGTGCCCGAGGCTCCGCTGAGTGCAGACGACCACGCCGAATCCATGAAGAACTGCTACCACGTTCGCGGAGAGGCCCGGTACGGCGCGCTCGGTTACAACCACGTGGTGATCGTAACCAACAGGTGCGACGTAACGCTCCAGTGCGAGGTATGGACCGACGTCGACCCCTCGCCGCGACTGCCCCTGACGCTCGGCCCCAAAGCCACTGAAGAGGCCACCTGTCGACTCAACTCGCCGGCTCGAGGATTCAAGGCTTTCGGCGAGTGCAAGAAGAAGTAAGGAAGCGCTCGAAGATCGCGTAGCCCTCCGTGAGCTTGTCGAGCTCGGTGTACTCGTTCGGCTGATGCGCTTGGGCCGCGACGCCGGGACCGAGGTTGACGCCCGGAACGCCGATGCCATCGAAACGAGCCACGTCGGTCCAGGCTTGCTTGCTCTTCACTTCGCGCACGCCACAGGTCATGAGGTGCCGAACCAACGGGTTTTCGGCGTGTGGACGTCCGGCGGGCGATAGGTCGGTGGGATTGACGTCGCAGTCATCTCCCGCGAGCGCGCGAAGATCGGCGACCACCTCTTCGGGCGTGCGCCCCGGGGCAAAACGGTAGTTCACGTTGAGATCCGCTCGGCCAGGAACCACGTTTCGCGCGCCGCCGCCTGAAATCACGGTGGGCGTCATGACTTCGCGAAAGGTGTAGCCGTCGACATCGACATCGCGAGGCTCACGCTTTTCGAGCTCCCTCAAGAAACTCGCGGCTTTGTAGAGGGCGTTGTCTCCTTGCCAGGGACGCGCGCTGTGGGCAGTGCGCCCGTGAAACGTGAGGGTGGCGTGAATCGAGCCCATCGCTCCTAGCTGCAACTGGTTGTCGCTCGGCTCTAGGCAGATCGCGAAGTTCAGCTGGTGTAGCTCAGGGTATGACTCGAGAATCGGCCCCAGACGGTTCTCCTCGAAAGGCCCTTCTTCGCGCTCGTAGAAGATCAACGTGAGGTCATAAGGCAGGGCGTTGCGATCGATGCGTTCGACCACCTCGATCATGATCGCAAGCCCCGACTTCATGTCGGCCGCGCCCGCCCCGTAGAGCTTGTTCCCTTCGATCCGTGCAGGCCCATCGTGCTCGGTGCGGACCGTGTCGAGATGCCCGACGAGCGCGATGCGGGGCACGCCCGCTCGCCGCACCGCGCGCACGATGATGCTGTCGTGGAAGCGCGTAATCGCGTCCGCCCCCAAACTACGCGCCAGGCGCTTCTCGACATGGTCGCAAAGCGCAGCTTCCTCACCGATGGGGCTCGGAATTCGCGCCAAAGCGAGCAAGGTATCGGAAAGCGCCTGAGAGACGTCGGTCATCGCGCCGAGCTTAGCAGGGTGATCCGAGAGCACCTACCAGACTACGTCGTTGGGTGTGTCCCAGTCGTCGAGCGAGCGCTCGACAGCCAGCGTGAGCTCGAGCGGCCAGACTTCGACCTCGGAAAAGAGTTGCTGAAACGATCGGCGTCCCTGCGCGATGGCGCCATCTAGAATGGGGATCAGTCGCTCCGCGTCGTATCTGGCGAGCATGGGTTCCCACGGGGCGTCGGCGGTGCGACGGGGAGCCAATACCGGTGCCTCGCTTGGGTGATCGCGCAGGAGAAGGAGCGCTTCGGTGGCCACATGCGGCATGTCGCAGGCGACTGTGATGACGTGTTGCTGTCCGGCTTCACGGACGCGTCTGAGGGCCGCCCGCAACCCGCCGAGCGGGCCGGACCCGGGGGGATCGTCATCGACGCGGGCAAGCTCCTCGCACAGACCGGAGTACGGATGCGCGTCGCCGACCAGGAACGGCAGGAGATCAGCCTCGCGACCGCGTTCGATGAGTCGCTCGAGGATCGTTTGCGAGCCGCCCGGCACCATGAGGAGCCCCTTCGGCTCTCCCATACGGCGGGACTCCCCTCCAACCAGAATAGCGAGCTGTGTTTGGAGCACCATTGTCGTCAGGCGAGAAGGCGAGCGTCGTTCGGCGCACGGGAGGCGAGCTTCTCGACGACGCGATTCAACTGGTCTTGCTGAATCGCACTGGTGACGAAGTTGGTGAAAAAGACAGTAAAATAGGCGGCCACATCGAGAATGACCGAGATCATCGAGGTGTCCTGAACCGGACCCAGCCCATTGCGCTCCTCGAACTCGGAAATCTGAAGCGAGATCTGGTAGTCGACCCAAATACCGTAGATCGCGAAAGTAACGATGACGAAAAAGAAGTCCAGCCAGTAGCCGCGCCCTGTGGGTGTCTTCCCGTCGAGAGTCTTGAGGTCTTCGTAAATACCGTGGTACCAGAAGGGCAGATAGAAGCCGAGCGTCACGATACTAAGAACCAACACGAAGGCCGGCTCACGGCGTCGGATGGTCGGCGTGGTCATTGAACGGCTCCTTCTCCCTCGCGCGATACTCAGTGTCGGCTAAGTTCCGTCCCATGAACGAAGGGGCCGCGCAAGCGGCGACGATCGGCGTAATCGGTGATGTGCATCTTTTCTGGGACACCGAGGACGTCACTTTCTTCAACCGTAGCGACTACGACATGCTCCTGTTCGTAGGCGACTTGGCCGCATACACGCAGGTCCGCGGGCTCAGAGTCGCGCGGTCTCTGCGGAAGCTACGCATCCCAGCGATGTGCATCCCGGGCAACCACGACGGAGTGCACGCCCTGCAACTCGGCTCCGAGATCGCCCGGCGCGCCCATCGACTTCGACACGCATTTTGCCAAGGCCAAGACGGACGATGCCGGAACCTAGACCGCGCGCTCGGCGATGTGAACCTCGTGGCGTACAGCGGACACAAGGTCGAGCTTTGTGGCGTCGCCTTCAACCTCGTCGTCTGTCGCCCTCATTCGATCGGAGGCCGGCGTGTAGCGTGCATCCGCTACCTCGCCGACAAGTACAACGTCGATTCGATGGACGCCTCGAGCGCGCGTCTAAAGGCGCTCGTCGATCGATGCGATGACGCGCCGATCGTCTTCTTGGCTCACAACGGCCCGACCGGGCTCGGCGACCGCGCAGACTCGATCTGGGGTTGCGATTTTCGCAGACGGGAAGAGGATTGGGGCGATCGAGATCTCGAAGAGGCGGTGCAGCACGCCAAAGAAAACGGCCGCGTGGTCCTCGCCACAATCGCCGGCCACATGCACCGAAGGACGAAATCGGGAAGACTCCGACCGGGGCAAATCAAAAAGGACGGCACCCTCTACGTCAACGCCGCAGAGGTCCCCCGCCACCGAATCAAGAGCGGCACGATGAGGCGACACCACGTGAAGCTGACGCTGACGGAGACGAGGGCGGAAGCGGAAGACGTGTGGGTTTGAACCGGAACCCCTCACCGCACCCTGGTGTTCGCCCTCGCCATCTTCAGCACCCGGTTAAAATGCGCCTTGTCGACGGGCTGGACCGAGAGCCTCGACCCCTTTTGCGTGACCCGCATTCCCTCGAGCCCTGGGTCGTCTTTGAGCGCCTGAAGCGAGACGGGCTCCTTGAATTGCTCGAGGAATGAGACGTCGACCATCGACCATCGCGGGTCTTCCTTCTTCGACTTCGGGTCGTAGTACCTGCTCTTCTTGTCAAACTGGGTGTCGTCGGGGTAGGCCTCCCGAGAGATCCGACAGACACCCGCCGCGCCGGGGGGTTTGGCGTTCGAATGGTAGAAGATCACCAGATCGCCGACAGCCATCTCGCGCATGAAGTTCCGTGCCTGGTAGTTGCGCACTCCTTCCCAACTTTCGGTGCCGTCACGTCCGAGGTGATCGATCGAATAGACGTCCGGCTCGCTTTTCATGAGCCAGTACTTCGTCTGGCGTTTGGGCATGCGCGAACTATGGCACAGTTGGCTCTCGGCTCGACGTAGATTTGACCCGGCAACCGATGTCGTTCGATCATCGCCAAGTCTTGAACCACAACGTAATCAAGAGACTGCTTGCAGGGGGGCTGCCGCTCATCGTGTACCTGTGCAGTGCGTCGGGGTATGCACATTGGCTCGACGCCGGAGAGTTCGTGGCTGCAGCTGCGGACTTCGGGATCTCGCATCCCCCGGGGCATCCTTTGGCATCGCTCGTCCTAGGGTCGGCGAACCTGCTGCCTTTCGGCGCGCTCTCGTTCCGTGTGGCGTTGGTGTGTGCCGTCCTGAGCGCGGTCGCGGCCCTGGCTCTTTTCTCTGCATTCGAACGGACACTCCTCGTGAGCGGCGTCGTTCGCGAGCCGCTGGTCGCTCCACTCTCTTTGGCAGGCACTTGGTGGGTTGCCGGAAGCCAAGCGTGGTGGTTCCAGGCCGTGCGCCCCGAGGTGTACGCGCTCGAAGCGGCGCTCCTATGTATCGCAATCGAGCGTCTCCTGTGTGTCGCGACGTCGGGCCGAGACGGTGATGTTCGACCGCTTTATCAGGCGGCGCTCGCCGCGGGATTGGCCCTCGCGAACCACCACTACATCGCATTTCTGGCCTTCGTCCCTTCCGTGTGGCTGCTGATCGGCGTTTGGGCGGCATGGGGATGGCGCCCCTTCGCATGGTCGACCGGATTCCTCGGAGCCGGCTTGCTGACGTATCTCTTCCTACCGCTCCGCGCGATCTCGGAGCCGTTTCTCAACTTGGGTGACCCGACCACCCCCTCTCGCTTCGTATGGGTCGTTAGCGCGCAAGCGTTCCAGAAAAGTCTCGGACCCGAGCGCGTAGCACCTTTTCGTGAGCACCTCGCAGACGTGATCGTCGCGATGGGTCAGGACCTGCACCTCGGAGCGTTACTGCTCGGGCTGCTCGGCGCCTACTTCATGCTCCGGATCCGCGCGGGACGGAAGTTCGGCCTCTTTTGGCTCACGCTCTGGCTCGTTTACACGATCGGGCGAGCCCTCCTCGGCTTCGTACACGGCAATCCCGACGCGCTGGCTTATTTCATGCTCGCCTACGCATCGATAGGCGTGTTTGGCGCGTTCGCGCTGGGCGTCTTGCTCTCCGCCATCGCGGAAGCGCTTCCCAATCGCCGAAAGTTGACTCCGGTGCTCGCCGCGATCGTCGCCGCGGCAGCGTTGTTTCAGTTCGTTCGTTCATACGACGGTGCATCGCTTGCGGGGTTCGTCGACACCGATGTCTTCGACGACGGCCTCCGACGCTCACTCCCGGCCCGCGCGGTGGTGTTGGCCCACAATCCAAATACGATCTTTCGCTTCTGGGGCGGCGAGGCCGAAGAGTTGAGCCGGCCCGACGTCACGATGGTGCCGCTTCCCCTCTTGAACTACCCGAAGTTGGTCGATCGACTCGTGTCCAAAGAGCCCGAACTTAAGTTGTTATTACGCAGCTACGTTCTCGACGGCGAGCTCAACGCGGCCGACCTCCAGAGCCTCGCGGCGTTGCGTCCAGTTTTCGTGGAGCTGGACATCCGAGTCGCACCGGAGATGTTCGACATGTTGGTCCCGGAGCAACTTTACCACCGCGTGCTCACCGCCGACATCACCGACACGGACGAAGGGCGAGCGATGCAAGAGCACGGGAAGCTCTGGGACGACATTTACGCGCGCATCGGTCTACCGCTCGATGCGCAAACCGAGGTTCAACTCCTGTGGCGCCACTACACCGATGCACTGTATTTTGCGGGCGTTGGAGACGTCAATGCGGCGCGTCGAAGCGTTGGGGCGGGGCTCTCGTTGAACCCCCACGCGCAGGAGCTCTTGCTGATGAAAGACGCCCTCAAGCGTGCGCCGCCGGGGGAACGCATCGACGTCACGCCTTTCCGAGTGCGCTGAAACAAGTGCTCCCATCGAATCGGCGAGGGACTGTCCCCTTTCTACCGTGCTTGCCGCTCCGCGCGGCGAGTGCGTCGGTAGACTTCGTAGAGGCGCTGGCGGATGTCTGGGGGGACGCTTTGGCGGAGGTCGATCTTCCACCCAGCGTCCTGCTTGATCAGTACGACGGGTGAGATCTCGGATGCCGAGGACGATGCACGTACGCGGGCGGTCTCTCCTTTGACATCGATCAAGAGCTCGTCCTTGGCGGCGACCAGCTGCCCGAACACGAACCCACCGAGCCCCTGATCGTGCTCGCCCTGCCAGTCGGAAAAGCAGCTTCGGAACAAATTCTCGTCTAGCAGCTTGAAGCGTTCGCGAGCCTGCAGCCGACGGCGGATTTCGACCTGCGGAACGTCCCGGACATCGTACGCGCGAAACAACGTCTCGATGGTTGCATTCGGGGATTCGAAGGCCGGGGACACGGAGTCGGCCTTGCACGAAGCCAACCCGAGCAGGACCGTCGCGATAATGATGAAGGCTCGCACACCGCTGTTATTGCGTTGATTTTGTGGGCTGTCTACCCATTGACGCGGTGCATGACATGATTAACTTTCCGAGGGTATAGGAAAACAATGCGATTGGACCGACTCACCACCAAGACACGCGAGGCCCTGGTCGCGGCCCAAGAGAACGCGGCTAACCGCGGGAACCCCGAGGTGTACCCCGAGCACCTGATGCTCGACTTGCTCGCGCAGGCCGACGGTCTCGCGCCAGCGATTCTCGAGAAGGCGGATGCGGATTTACAAGGTTTGATTCGCGCCGAGGGTGCCGTGCTCGACAGAATGCCCAAAGTGGCCGGAGGCGCGGAGCCCGGGATCTCCCGTCGGTTGCGCGACCTGCTGACGGCAGCGTGGAAAGAAACCGAAGCCCTCAAAGACGAATACACGTCCGCGGAGCACGTGCTCCTCGCCGCGTATGGCGATTCGCAACTCAAGCAGGCGCTCGAAGCGCAGGGCGTGGATCGCAAAAAGCTCTTGCAGGCACTTCAAGAGGTTCGCGGAAACCAGCGAGTAACCGACCCGGACCCCGAAGGGAAGTTCCAAGCGCTCGAGAAGTACACGCGCGACCTCACCGAAGCGGCGCGACAAGGCAAGACCGACCCCGTGATCGGGCGCGACGAAGAGATCCGCCGCGTGATGCAGGTACTGTCGCGCCGCACTAAGAACAACCCTGTGCTGATCGGCGAGCCCGGTGTTGGCAAGACCGCGATCGCCGAGGGAATCGCGCACCGCATCGCACAAGGCGATGTGCCGGAAGGCCTGAAAAATAAGCGTCTTTTGGCGCTCGACCTCGCTGCGATGGTCGCGGGCTCGAAGTATCGCGGCGAGTTCGAGGAGCGTCTCAAAGCGGTGCTCAATGAGATCGAAGCCGCTAAGGGCGAGGTCATTCTCTTCATCGACGAGCTTCACACGCTGGTCGGCACTGGTGCGGCCGAGGGCTCGATGGATGCGAGCAATATGCTCAAGCCGGCCCTTGCGCGGGGTGAGCTTCGTTGCGTCGGAGCGACCACACTCGACGAATATCGAAAGCACATCGAAAAGGATGCGGCGCTCGCACGGCGCTTCCAGCCCGTGCTTGCCGGAGAGCCGTCGGTGCCCGACACGATCGGGATCTTGCGCGGCCTCAAAGAGCGCTACGAGATTCACCACGGGATTCGAATTCAAGACTCGGCGATCGTCGCCGCCGCGACTCTCAGTCATCGGTACATCACCGACCGGTTTTTGCCGGACAAGGCGATCGACCTGGTCGATGAAGCCGCCTCGCGACTGAAGATGGAGATCGACTCACTCCCCGCGCCGATCGACACCGTCGAGCGCAAAGTGATGCAGCTCGAGATCGAGCGACAGGCGCTCAAGAAAGAGAAAGACGACGCGAGCAAGAAGCGCCTCCACGAGCTCGAAAAAGAGCTCTCGGAGCTCCAAGAGCAGCGCGATACGATGCGCGCGCAGTGGCTCCGCGAGAAGGAGATGATCACCGAGATTCGCGAGAAAAAGGAGCTCGTCGAAAGCCTCCGGCTCGACCTCGAAAGGGCCGAGCGCACGGCGGATTTCGAAACCGCAGCGCGGCTCCAATACGGCGAGATTCCAGCTGCAGAAGCGGCGGTGACCCAAGCTCAGCAGAAGCTCGCGGAGGTACAGACCCACGCGTCGTTCCTCAAGGAAGAGGTCACCGACGAAGACATCGCTGAAGTGGTGTCGAAGTGGACCGGGATTCCGGTCAGCAAGATGCTGGAAGGCGAAAAGGACAAGCTCCTTCAAATGGAGGACCGCCTTCGCGATCGCGTCATCGGCCAAGACGAGGCGGTCGTGGCCGTATCGAACGCGGTTCGTCGCTCACGCGCAGGATTGAGTGAGCCCGATCGGCCGATCGGGTCGTTCCTGTTCCTGGGCCCAACCGGCGTGGGCAAGACCGAGCTCGCGCGTGCCCTCGCGGAGTTCTTGTTCGATAACGACAAGGCGATGATTCGACTCGATATGAGCGAGTACATGGAAAAGCATTCGGTGGCTCGCTTGATCGGCGCTCCGCCAGGCTATGTCGGCTACGAGGAAGGTGGACAACTCACCGAGCCCGTGCGACGCCGTCCGTACTCGGTCGTTCTCTTCGACGAGGTCGAAAAGGCCCACCCAGACGTGTGGAACGTACTGCTACAGGTCCTCGATGACGGGCGTCTCACCGACGGTCAGGGCCGCACGGTGGACTTCAAGAATGTGGTCATCATCCTAACCTCGAACGTCGGCTCCCATCACATCATGGCGCTGGACGACGAAGAAGCGATGCGCAGCGCCGTCATGGAAGACCTTCGCGATGCGTTCCGCCCGGAGTTCCTCAACCGGCTCGACGAGACGATCATCTTCCACCGACTCGACCGGGCGCAGCTACGAAGCATCGTCGACGTGCAGCTACGAAGCTTCGAGAAGCGACTCGCAGAGCGGGACCTCAGCCTGCAGATCACCGACGAGGCCAAGGACTTCCTCGCCAACGTGGGTTACGACCCGGCCTATGGCGCGCGGCCCCTCAAGCGCGCGATCCAACGCTACCTCGAGAACGGCTTGGCGGAGGACATCCTCGCTGGCCGCTTCACAGGGGGCGACGTGGTTCGCGTCCGTGCGGATGCCGGGAAGCTCGTCTTCGACAAGGCGGGGGAAGCGAGCCCACAAGAGCCGCGCGCAACGGCAGAATAGGGCAGCGATCACAGGATGTTAGGGTGGTTACCCCCAGGGAATCTGGGGCTCCTTGCACCGGCGTGTACACTGTGTAAGCCTCCCGCGATCTTAGAGGGAGCAAAAGCGTTCATGGTCGAGACCGTACAAGTCAAACCAATCGAAGTTCACGTCGGTGAACGTGGACTCGAGCGTGCGGTCAAGCATCTCAAGCGCAAGATGGCAACCGAGGGCATCCTCCGCGAGCTCAAGCGGCGCCGTCACTATATGAAGCCTTCGATCAAGAAGCGGAAGAAAGCCGCCGAAGCTGCGCGGCGCCGTCGCAAGCGCGTTCGTCAGTTGAACGAGCGGCCGGCGTTCTGAGCTTCAGACCGCGGACCTCACACCGACGGAGGCTTTTCGGTTTCGGGTTCGAGCCGCCTCCCGGGACTCCACTCTGTGCGTGATTCCGTCCGCGTTTCGAGGAAGCGGGCAAGGCGATGAAAATCGCTGCCCGGTTCGATGAAGCGCACTTCGGTTTGGAGCGTCCGTGGATCGATCAGCTTGAAGAACTCGACGTATTGGAGGTCGAGCTGACCGCTCACGCTGACCATGTAGCCATCGAGCTCCTCTTCGACCAATGCGCGAAAAGCCCCGATCCCGAGTTGGCTTGCGAGCATGACGTCGAATGCGTGAGGGGGTGAGCACCGCGACTCATACCCGAGCTGGATGTGTCGCACCTTCTTGCGTCGCCCAGTGCGCTCTTCGTATCGAGTCTGCACGCGGTCCGACACCATCCTGGCGAGGTCGAAGGCGGCCAGCCTGATGTGCCCATGCTCGTCACGCGGAAAACCCATCAGCGAGTTTTCGGGCAGGAGCTCCGCGAGCCCCTCGGCGAGTACGACCGTCCCATAGTGCTGGTCCCGCTTTTCCCGCTCCAGTATCAAGTCTACGATACGATCGACGAGAGCGGTGATCGAGAGCCGCCGGCGAATGACTGCTGCACCGGTGTGGGGATCGGTGCTCTTCTCTTCGATGACCAGATCGCCTTCCAGATCCTCCGTCGACAGCACCATGCTCGCTTCGCCCGCGATCGCGACGCCATAGGAAAGCCAACCTGCTTTGCGGCCCATCGTCTCCACGATGAAGTAGCTACTCGTGGCGATGCAGTCGGCGCGAAGGTTCAGGAGCTCCTTGGCCATCACGTCGACTGCCGTGAAGAAGCCGAATGTAAAGTCGATACCTCGGTAGTCATTGTCGATGGTCTTCGGCAGATGCACGATGCGAATACGGCGATCCTCTGCAACGTGGTGACGCTGATATTCGTAGAGGAAGTTCGCCGTTTTGAGCGTGTCATCCCCGCCGATCGAAACGAGGGCATCGACCCCTAGATCGTCCAAGGCATGATGGATGCGAGCCAATCGCTCGGTCTTCTCGGGGTCGAGAAGGTCGGCGGGCGCTTCGATATTGGCCCCGGGATTCACACGAGCGGTGCCGATGATGACTCCACGCGTGTTGCGAAGGCCGCGGATGTCGCTCGCCGCGAGGAGGCGGTAGTGCTCGCGCTCGATCATGGGTTGTTTTGCCGCGTCGTACTCTTGGAGGTTGGTGTAACCGTGAAAGATGCCGAGCACCTCGACGCCAGCCTCGAGAAACGACGTCGCAGCCGCTGCGATGACCGCGTTGGCTGCGGGTGCGGGCCCGCCAGAAAAGACGATGGCAATTCGCTTCACATCGCTCATTACGCCGTACTCTACCGATGTGCACAACGCTCAACAAGCAGACATACTCGGGCCCATCCAGATGGCCATCGACCCTCAGACCGTGGGCTACCAAACCGACCCCATCGAGTTTCGCTACACGTGGCGCGACACCGTGATGTATGCTCTCGGAGTCGGAGCTACGGCGGACGCGAACCTGGATTTCTTGTATGAGGGCCGCGGGCCGAAGGTGTTGCCGACGTTCGCCACGGTCCCGACATTTGCGGCGTTCGACACATTGGTAGACGAGATCGGCTGCGATCGCCTCGGCATGGTGCATCACAGCCAGCGTCTCGAGGTCTTGAAACCGATGCGCCCCAACGCATCTTTGAAAGTGACCGGTCGGGTGTCGGGCCTCTACGACTTGAAGCGCTTTGCAATGTCGGTCTTCGACATCGAGGCACGCGATGAGGAAGGCGATCTCGTCACGCGCGGGATCGTCACACTGCTCTTCCGCAACGACGGGAAGTTTGGTGGGGAGCGCCCGCCGCGCACCGAACGGGTAATGCCACCCGAGCGCGAGCCGGACTTCGAGGTTCGTGAAATCGTTCCGCAAACTCAAGCACTGCTCTACCGTCTAAGCGGCGACTACAATCCGCTGCACGCCGATCCCACCTTTGCGGCCGAAGCAGGGTTTGATCGGCCGATCTTGCACGGCCTCTGCACATTCGGCTACGCGGGCCGCGCGGTATTGGACGAAGCATGCGGTGGCGACCGAGAGCGTTTCGCCGCACTTCAAGGACAGTTCAGCGCACCGGCGTTTCCTGGCGACACCCTGATCACCCGGGGTTGGAAAGCCGACGACCGCGTGTTTTTGCGTGTGACCGCGGAAGCACGACCCGATGATCTCTGTCTGAGCAACGCATATGCGGAGCTTCGCTAAGGCAGCCTGCTATTTTTCGTCTTGCCGACACACGGATCCCCACACAGGGTTCTTAGGTGTCGCGAATGAGGCATATAGACTGGCTTTTGGCCCTCGCGCTCGGGACGGGCGCAGCCTGCGCGACCGAGGCGCCCGCAGCCTCCGAGCCGCTGCCGCCGCCGGTTCACGCCAAGACTCTCGAACCTGAGACGATGACCCCTACCTCGACCTCGACCGCAGAGATCCTGGCCAACCGTCAGTCGGACATGCGATCCGAAACGTCGGGCCGTGTCGTGGCGGTCTACGTCGAAGCCGGTGATCGCGTCGAAGCGGGACACGTGTTGCTCCGCCTCGACGTCGGCCGTACCACCTCCGCAGTCAAGGCCGCCCAAGCTGCAGTCGCACAAAGCGATGCACGACTCCATCAAGCCGAGCGCGAACGCGACCGAACCACACGCCTCGTCGAAACGGGAGGGCTTCCCGAGCAGCGGCTCGATGACGCGCGGGACGCGGTGCGCATGGCGTCAGCCGCCCGGGACGCGGCTCGGGCCGAAGCTAAACTCGCGAGACGAGGCTTGACCGAAGCCGTGGTGCGCGCTCCGTTCGACGGAACCGTTGTCGAACGCACGATCGAGATCGGCGAATGGGTGGCCCCCGGAAGTCCGCTTTTGACCCTCGCGGATACGAGTCTTCTCAAGGCACAGGTGCTTCTTGATCCGCGCGAGGCATTGGACGTGGCCGTCGGCTCCAAAGTCGAAGCGTCGGTGTTCGCGCGACCGGGGGAGTCATTCACTGGCCGGGTGGTGCGCGTGGGCGACGTGATCAACCCAAGGACGAGACGGCTCCCCGTCGAGGTCGAAATCGACGATCCTGAGAACCGGCTGCGTCCGGGGCTCGTCGCGCGGTTTACGGTCGAAACCGGCGACCCGAAGCGGATCCTTCGAATGCCGCTCGAGGGCGTTTTCGAGCGCTTTGGTCGCCAACACGTGTACGTCATCGAGGATGGGATCGCGCAACGCCGGGTGGTCGCCATCGGTTCGGTGAGGGACGGCTTTGCGGAGATCACGGAGGGTCTGAACGCCGGGGACACGGTCGTGATCAAGGGCGTGACGCGCGTTATCGACGCCTCGAAAGTGCTGGTCGTGCCCGTTGAATCGGCGACGGCATCGACCGCCAAACAAGCCGAAGAGCCATGAGCATCCCGAGCTTCGCAGTGCGGCAGCCCGTGCTCGTCAACCTGGTGGCGATCTCGATGGTGGTCGTGGGCGCCCTGGTAATGAGCGACATGCACCGGGAGTCCCTACCGACGATGCCGACAGGCTGGGGAAATGTGACCACACTTTACGTCGGGGCGTCGCCTGAAGAGATCGAGCAACTGGTCACGATTCCGGTCGAGAACGCGGTCGCCGACGTCGACGATGTCGACGAGATCTGGAGCAGCTCGAAAGAAGGCGTCTCCTATGTGAGCTTCAAGTTCAAGGCTGACGTCGAGGACATCTCGAACGCGATCATGGAGATCTCGAACGAGGTCAACCGGATCGACGACCTTCCGGTCGACGCGGAGCGGCCCGTCGTCCGCGAGGTCAAGGTCGACTTCCCGACGATCGCCGTCGCGGTTCGAGGCGAGGTTCCCGAGGTAGTGCTACGTCAGCTCGGAAAAGACTTGGCGGAGCAGATCGAGCGCTTGGACGGGGTTTCGGGAATTTGGCGCAACGGTATTCGCGATCGCGAATTCCGAGTCGATGTCGACCCAGACAGGCTCGCCGCCCACCGGCTCTCGCTCACTTCCGTGACGCAAGCACTGCGGCTGAGAGCCGCCAACGTTCCTGCAGGAACGACCAAGGGCGACGGGGATACACGGCTCGTCCGTGGCATGACACGCGTCGCCAATATTGGCGAGCTCGCAGAGGTTGTCATCCGCCCGGATGCAAAGGGTGGCTCGGTTCGCGTGCGCGATATCGCGGAGGTTCGCGATACGTTTGCGTCTGCCAAGTACAGCGGACGCGTCAACGGCGAACCAGCCATCGTGCTTACGGTCCGAAAGGAAGAGCAAGCCGACAGCATTCGAATCAGCGAACGTGTACACACCCTCGTCGACGAGTTCCGCGAGACGGTTCCGCCAGGCGTGACGATCGAAACCTTCGGCGATGCCGCACACGAGGTCGAAAGCTCGCTCGACACGCTCTATTTGAATGCGGCCGTTGGTTTGTTCTTGGTGCTCTTATTGCTTTGGGTAGCCGTAGGCGCCCGCAACGCGACCATGGCCGCGGTGGGTCTTCCGGTGGCATTTGCTGGCGCAATCGTCGCCATGTATGCGATGGGCATCACCATCAACATGATGTCGCTCCTGGCGTTGATCCTGTGCCTGGGCGTGGTGGTGGATGACGCGATCATCATCATCGAGAACATATACCGGCACATGGAGGAGGGGATGCCGAGACGACGGGCTGCGATCGTCGGCACACAAGAGGTGTTCTGGCCGGTCGTCTCCTCGACCCTCACCAGCTGGGCGGCCTTTCTGCCGTTGCTCTTGATGCAGGGAATCCTCGGACAGTTCTTTGCAATCATCCCCAAGGTGGTCGTGGCCGCGCTCGCTGCTTCTCTGATCGAGGCGATGTTCATTCTCCCGAGCCACATGGCGGATTTCGGCAGGCTCAGGGCCCGCAAGGGAGTGTCAGCTCCCCCAGAGACTCGTTTCCAACGAGCCAAGCGGCGGATCACGACGTCGTACGAGCGGATTCTCCGCCGGTCGCTTCACCGCCGAGCCACCGTGATCGTTGGCTGTTACGCACTGTGCGCCCTCCTCATTGGGACGGCTCTCGCGACCAAGGACATCATTCTGTTCAACGAAGGGGACGTCGACATGTTCGATGTCCGTGTCCGAATGCCGACCGATGCGTCCAAAGGGGAAACCGAAGCGCTGCTGGCCGAGCTCGAGGACCGAATCCTAGCTCTCGAAGATCCCAACCTCGAAGCGACCCTCGCGGTCCGGGGTATGGCGCGTACGAACATGGGAATCGACACGGGCGACCACATGGGCATGGTTACCATCTTCGTCGTTCCCCCAAACGAGCGGACCAGTCCCCGCGCAGGCCGCGACATGGTGAGTAAAGTGAGCTCTCTCTATGACGACGTGGTCGGACCGGCGCGACTCGAAGTCGTCGAAGTCTATCGAGGGCCACCCCGCGGGGCGCCGGTCGCCGTGCGGGTGCAGGGAAACGATCAAGAGCGCCTCGTCGAGCTCGCGGAACAGGTCTTGGTCGAAGTCAGAACGACGCCAGGCACCCGGAACGCGAACCACGATTACGAGCTCGGCAAGCAGGAGCTGCAAATCAAAGTCGACGAAGAACGTGCCGCGCTCCACGGGCTCACTCCCGAAGCCGTCTCCGCTTGGCTTCGAAGCGCGTTTGGGGCGACCCCAGCGGCGACCTTGCGCGATGGCGACGACGAGATCGACATCGTGGTGCAGCTCAAGGAAGACATGCAGCGGGACCCCGAACGAATCGCATCCCTCCGACTGATCACGCCGACAGGGGACGAAGTCGCGATTCGAGAGATCGCCGATGTGACACACGGGCGGGGACCGGGCAAGATTCAGCGCTTCCAACAAAAACGCATGGTATCGGTGCTTTCGAGCATCGACGAAAAGATCACCAACAGCAGTGAGGTCAACACGACGCTCAGGAAGAATCTGGCATCCCTCGAAGCCGCCAATCCCGACATCGATTTCGACTATGGCGGACAGTGGGAAGAGACCCAAGAGTCGGTGGAGTCCCTGCTCCAGGCCTTCGTGATCGCGATGCTTCTCATCTACACGATCCTCGCCACCCAGTTTCAGAGCTTTTCGCAGCCTCTCGTCGTGATGGCTGCGATCCCGTTGTCGTTCATCGGGGTCACCGCAGGTTTCTTGTTGACGCCGAAGCCGGTAGGCCTGATCGCGCTCGTGGGGATCGTCGGGCTGACCGGAATCGTCGTCAACGACTCATTGGTGCTGGTCGACTTCATCAACAAGCGGCGTCAGCAAGGGATGGCGCTCGACGACGCAATCGTCGAAGCGGGGCGGTTGCGCCTGAGGCCGATCTTCTTGACCAGCGTGACCACGATCGCCGGCCTTTTCCCGCTGGCGCTGGCGGGCGACAGCTTGGCCCATCTCGCGCCGATGGCGCAGGTGATCGTCTGGGGCTTGACCTTTTCGACGGTGCTCACCCTGGTGGTGGTGCCGTGTTTGTATCGGCTCGATGTCGACCTCGCAGGTCGGGCCTCGGGTTGGTTTGCGCCCATCAAACGCTGGGCAACCGATCCTGGAGCCGCCAACGTCGAGGACCCCGTGGACACGACCGTCGACTGACCGCGCCCCGTGGCGATTCGCAGCGGAGCTGCTAGGCGCAGGGCATGGCCAAGCGATTCGAAAACCAGGTCGTGTGGATCACCGGGGGAGGAAGCGGCATCGGCCGTTCCCTCGCCTTGGCATTCGCGGAAGAAGGTGCCGCCGTCGCGGTCTCGGGGCGTCGCCAAGAACGACTCGAGCTGGTGGCCGCCGAGATTGAAGGCACCGGGGGAAAAGCCCTTGCCGTCCCCTGCGACGTAACTGACGAAGCCTCCGTGCAGTCCGCGGTTCAACGGATCGTCGAAACCCTTGGCGGGCTCGATGTCGCAGTAGCCAACGCGGGATTTTCGGTCGCCGGAAAGATCGAAAAACTATCGGCCGAGGATTGGCGGCGACAATTCGATGTCAATGTGGTCGGCCTAGCGATGACCGCCCGATATTCGATTCCGCACCTCAAGAAGAGCGGGGGCCGTTTGGTGTTGGTTGGAAGCGTGTCGAGCATGATCGCGACACCAGGGCTCGGCGCCTACTCCGCTTCGAAATACGCCGTCCGCGCGATCGGACAGACCCTGGCCGTCGAGTTGCACGGGACCGGAGCAAGCTGCACGACCATCCACCCGGGGTACACCGAAAGCGAAATTGCGCAGGTCGACAATCAAGGCGTGTTTGATGCGAGTCGTGACGACACGCGACCACAAAAGCTCATGTGGGCAACCGATGACGCCGCCAAGGCGATGGTCGACGCCGTCGCTGCTCGAAAGCGAGAGTACACATTTACCGGCCACGGCAAGGTGGGTGCTTTCGTCGGACGGCACCTCCCGGGGCTGGTGCACTTCGGCCTCACACGTGGAAAGTAGCGCTACTTCACGGCGAAGCGGGTCATGATGAGGATGTAGCTCTCTTTTCGCGAGCCAAGCGTCTGACGGAGAGCGGCTTCGACGCCGAATTTGCCCTTGTTGAAACCGGCGCCCGCCGTGATCTGGTTCAAGTTGCGTCCGTTATCCCGGCGATAACCGATCCTGAGAGGAACCATCTTCCCGGCGATGAACTGCAGCCCTCCTCCCCATAAAAGCTCTTTCTTTTCGAACGTTGTGAGGTCCACCAAGACGTCGCCACCGAAGCTGAGGCTTTCAATAGGTGCGAGGTTCGCGCTTCCGCCAGCCATTTGCGGCGCGAGCGTCGATTCGGTCTTGATGAGATTGTATCCGAGCCCGGCGACTTTGAGCCATGGGATCGGGGTGATGGTAACCGATGCGTCGAGCGTGATGCCATCGAAGGACGGTCCGACGCGCTGGCCGTCGACCCGGTTACCATTGATCCGACCCCAGCGAATCCCGAGCCCAACGCCGAGTTGCTCAATGGCTTGAATCGCGAAGCCGCTGAGCCAATCCCAGCCACTATACCGACGGTCGGCGCCGCTGAAGACTCCTCGAAAGCTGGTACCGAGAGCGAACTTCTGGCTAGTCGTGGAGTCCGCGACCGCGCTTCCCAACGTCCAGTATGTGTTGCCGCCGCCCGGGATGATCTGCGAGAACGCTTCGACGTGGTAGACTGGGACTGCGGCCATGTTCGACACGTTGTACGCGAGCGCCGACGTGCCGGTGGCTCCCGCACGAGCGCCTGAACCCATCCCCAGGGTGTACGCGGTCTCGAAGGTATCTTCCGGCGCCAGTGGAGGGTTCGCCTCATCCGCGATGCCCGTCGGGGCTTCGCTCTGGGCACGCACAGCACCAGGCACGCACACCGTGGCCAGAAGACCGACGATCACGGCCGCCCCAAAAGCTCGTATTTCCCGCATGGTCCGTGCCCTGGGCGAAGCTAGCAGCGTTGGATCACCCATCCAAATTGTCTGCCCCGCCGGGGGCGACTAACGCATGAACGCCACGCCGCAAGGCATCCTTCCCCTGAGTGTGCTCATCGGAAATGATCATGTGACTCGGTGGGATCTCGGTGGACAAACCGTGCAGGCCTCGTGAAGATCCGTGGTTGAGTTACATGTCGATGTTGCGCAAACGATAACAAGTTATAAATTCGAAGTGATTGCAACAGCTTGTCAACAACGAAAAAACAGGACGTGACGTGTGGTGCGTTGCTGTCAAAAAAACTGCATTTGAATCTTACGCGATCCCAAGTGTTTAGAAGTTTGTTGTGCGATCCCCATAGACGCGTTCGAAACAGGCTGCTAGTTTCGCGACCCTTCACCGGAAGAACGCCAGCCGAGGTCGCCGGGTCGGCGGATGGAAAACGATTGACTCGCCCCAAGCGAAGTGTGGATGAATTGGGGACGAAGGCGCTGATCTGTGCCGTTTTTGGGGGTAAAGAGTCGATGGAACAATTGTGGGAACGAGCATTGGGCAGCCTCAAGTCGCGCCTTTCGTCGGAGAACTTTGAAACTTGGCTGCAGCCTGTCCAATTTGGAGGCATCGAAGCGGACTCGATCGTTTTGCGCATCCCGAATCAGTTCTTCGCCGACTGGATTTCCGCGCACTACCTCGATCTGATTTTCGAAACACTCGACCGCGAGGCCGGCGACTCGAACGTGCCGAAGAAGGTTCGCTGGGAGCTCGACGAAACCCTGCGCGAAAAAACGCAAGTTTCGCACGAGTCGTCCAGACCTCCTGCGCCGAGGGCAACTCCTCGTGATCCATCTATCTCTGCAGACCTCAATCCCAAGTATCGCTTCAAAAACTTCGTGGTTGGGCCCGCCAATCAGCTGGCGCACGCCGCAAGTGTAGCGGTCGGTTCCGATCCCGGTTCTCGCTACAACCCGCTTTTCATCTATGGCGGGGTCGGGCTCGGAAAAACCCACATGCTCAATGCGATCGGGCACACGATCCTCCAACGCGATCCCCGTGCCCGCGTCCGCTATGTGTCGGCGGAGCGATTCACCAACGAGTTCATCTGGTCACTGCAGAATCACGAGATCAACGCGTTTCGGGAGCGTTATCGAGTTCAGTGCGACGTCTTGTTGATGGACGACATCCAGTTCCTCGCCGGGCGTGAGCAGACCCAAGAAGAGTTCTTCCATACCTTCAACGCCCTCTACCACTCCGACAAGCAGATCGTCGTCACCTCCGATGTCTACCCGCAGCAGATCTCGGAGATGCAGGAACGCCTGATCAGTCGCTTCCAGTCCGGCATGGTTGCCGACGTCCAGGTGCCCGAGCTCGATACGCGTATTGCAATCTTACAACAGAAGGCGGAGAACGAAGGTATCCCGCTCGAGAGCGAGGTAGCGCTTTTCCTCGCACAGATGGTCCGCAGCAACGTGCGGGAGCTCGAAGGGACACTTCTCCGGGTCGCCGTCAAGGCGGAGCTCTTGGGTCAGCCCTTGGATCTCGAGCTCGCCAAGGAGACGATGCGGGCGGTGATCCCAAACCAGGACACGGCAACCACCGTCGAGGACATCCAGCGCATCGCATGCGGCTACTTCGGCATCCGTCTGGCTGACTTGAAGTCCCGGCGGCGCCATCGAGCGGTGAGCTTCCCCCGTATGGTAGCGATGTACGTTTGCCGTCAGCGTCTCGGCACCAGCTATCCTGAGCTCGGTGAGCGCTTCGGGGGCAAGGACCACACCACGGTAATCAGCGCCGTACGCAAGATCGGTGGCTTGGTGGAAGCTCAGGACGAGCGTGTTCTCGGCGCCGTAGATGCCATCGAACGCAAGATCAGCATCTGAGCGCGTCGAGCCTTTCACACACTTTTGGTGTATACCGGCCCTTGTGCGCGAAGTGTCAGGAACCTGAGGAATATGCCTGGGGATTGCGCGGTGTTTGAGTAATCCCCACTTGGCACACGATCGATCCACGGATCAAATCTGACTCAAAGCTTAGTCCTTCCGATTGGTTACATAGCTTCTTTCACAATTCACAGCAGTTAAGACGACGACTAGATCTTAAAATTGAAGATCCTAAGCAGTGGATAAACAGGTCACCCCCTTTTCATGAAAGCAATGGTGTAACCCAACATGGAGTTTACGATCGAGAAGCAACAATTCCTCCGTGGTCTCGCTCGCACCCACGGAGTTGCAGATCGCAAAAGCTCCATGCACATCTTGTCGAACGTGTTGCTGTCCGCCGAAGGGACCGACAGCCTTCGACTCTCCGCGACCGACCTCTATCTCGGGGTTACGGCGCTCGTTCCTGCGAAGATCAAGAAGGGAGGCTCCATTGCCGTGTCGGCCCGTACTCTCTTCGACATTGCCAAGAATCTCCCTGATGGCGAGGTGAGCTGGAAGTTGAGCGATACCCACGCGGTCGAACTGAGCTGTGGGAAGGTTCGCTACCGGATCCCCGCAATGCCAGGGGAAGACTTTCCGCCCTTGCCCAATGCTGGGGACGTCGAGTTTGCCGTGCTCGATGCCTCTGACTTGGCCGATTTGATTGCCCTCACGCAACACTCCATGTCGCATGACGACACCCGCCCCCATCTAGCGGGGACCTTGTTCGAAGGAGATGGGAAGGTCATTCGGATGGTCACGACCGATGGTCACCGGCTGTCGAAGGCTGAACGGAAAGTCAGCGGCAAAGGCCCGATGATGAACTTCAGCATGCTCGTTCCACACAAGGGAATATCCGAGCTCAAGCGCCTTCTCGACGACGTGAAGGCCGCAAAGAGTAGGGGCGAGACGCAATCGACCATCGGCATCGCTGCCGTTGGGGGAAACGCTTTCTTTCAGCGAGACGACCTCTCCTTGAGTGTGAAGCTCGCTGACGAGCACTTTCCGCCGTACAACAAAGTGATTCCGAGCAAGCAGAGTCGAACGGTGATCGCTGCCCGCGGACCTTTGGTCGACGCGCTTCGGCGTATCAGTTTGGTCGCTAACGACAAAAGCGGCGGGGTGCAGTTGATGATCGAGCCCGGGATGCTGCGTTTGCAGAGCCAGAACCCGGATGTCGGGGAGGGCAGCGAAGAGGTCGATGTCGACTACGCGGGCGATGAGCTACGGATCGGCTTCAATGCGAGATATCTCCTCGATGTGCTGAGCGCGCTTCCCTACGACGAGGTGGCCCTGGAGCTCAGCGGAGAGCGTGACCCAGGGGTCTTGAAGCCGGTTGGGGACAATCCAGAGTTCATCGGCGTCATCATGCCTATGCGCATTTAGGGCAGGGCGTTGACTAGCGATTCGCGCACCTCCGAGGCGCCTACCCGAGTCACCGCCCTGCGCCAGCAGGGATTTCGAAACCTTGCATCGCTCGCGTTCGAGCCGGGGCCTCATTTCAACGTCATTCACGGTGACAACGGCGCCGGGAAATCGAACTTGCTCGAGGCGATTTACTACCTCGGCGCGCTCAAGAGTTTTCGCGGCGCCAAGAGCGAAGACTTGATCGGGCTCGAATCCGATACCGCTCTGCTCGATGCCACCATCGCGGGGGAAGCTGCACCCCACAAGCTTCGCATCGAGCTAGGGAGGTCACAGCGTCGTCGCCTTCAGCTCGATGGAAAGCGGCCGCGTTCGAGCAGCGTTTGGCATCACACGGTCCAGATGGTGCTCTTTCATCCTGGCGATCTCGTGCTCGCTGCCGGGGCGCCTGATCGGCGCCGTGCTTTTCTCGATCGCATGCTCGAGCAAATGGACCCGATCTATGGGTCGACCTTGGCAAGCTACGAGAAAGCCCTTCGGAGTCGCAACCGACTCTTGAAGGACGAATCTATCGACCGACGTTCAGTACGGGCTTACGACGCCATTCTCAGCAAGGCAGGGGCCGTCGTGGGGCAAGCCAGAGCCCGATTGGTCGACGACCTGGCGCCGAGGGTCATCCGCGCGTTCGAGGAGGTTTTCGCAGGTGATACTCCGCTTGGGGTCAGGTATCTGCCGCGGGTGGAGCCCACCGAGGAGGCGATTGCCGTCGCACTCGAGCGCGCGTTCGAAAAGGATCGGGCTCGTGGTTTCACGACGGACGGCCCCCACGGAGACGACCTCGAGCTTCGACTTCACGAAGTCGGCGCGCGCCACCACGGCTCCCAGGGTCAACACCGCACGATCGTGCTGGCCTTAAAGACCGCCGAGCTCGATCTATTGAGCGAACGCACCGGCAGGGTACCGATCTTGCTACTGGACGATGTGTCGAGCGAGCTCGACCGCAGTCGCAATCGGCGGTTCTTCGAGGTGCTGAGCCATGCGGGCGGCCAGGTCTTCCTGACCACCACGCATCCCGAGTTCATCTTGCTCGAGAACGACCGCGTCGACTTCCAGGTGGAAGCCGGACGCGTTACTCGGTGATTTTTGCGCTCTTGATGTAGTCGAGCTTCGGAAAGTTGTCCTTCAGGTAGGCGTTGCCCTGAGACTGAAGAAGCGCCTGCGATGGACCGCGACCCCGTGGCGCACCCTCGCCATAGCCAGCGTACAGCGCTTCGACCGTGGTCATGTCCTTGACCTTCCCGAACGGGGAGAACCCCATCCCATCGAGACGCGAGTTGTCCACCAAATTGATGAAAAACTGGGTAGTTCGCGAGTTGGGACCCGACGTGGCGAACGATACAGTCCCAGGGGTGTTACTCCCCTTGACCGGATCGTCGGGGATCCGATCCTCGCGCCACTTGGCGTTCAGGGCTGGGTCACCGTTGATACCTACCTGCGCCATGAACCCATCGACGACCCGAAAGAACGCGACGTCGTTGTAGTAACCGTTCCGCACGAGCTCGTAGAAACGGTCGGCGCCGTGTGGGGACCAGTCGCGGTGCACTTCGATCAGGATGGGGCCCTTCGTGGTGTCGAGCTCGACGGTGTATTGATCGGGTGCTTGGTTCGGCCTGCCGTCGGTCACCTCGGTCGTCTCCTCTTCGTCAGGCGATGGGCTTTCATCGTCTGGGGTCGGGGTGTTGGTCTTTTCGTTTTTGGAGCAGCCCCCTCCCAGAAAGACGAGTGGGAGGACGAGCGCCCCAGCCATGATCAAAGCTGCGGTTCGCATGGGCGTACCTTGGCAAGCTTGCTTCGGGGCGCAAGGCGCTCGAGCCTCAACTTTCGAAAAGGCTGCGGAGCTTGCCGAGAAAGCTCGCCTGTTGCGGATGGCCCTCGTCGCCAATTTCCTGGGCGAGCTCGGTGATGAGCTTGCGCTGACGGCGACTGACCTCTCGCGGAACCTCGACCACGACCGTCACCAGCTCGTCGCCCTTGCCGTACCCACCATACACCGGGATCCCCTTGCCACGCAGGCGGAAGACCTTCCCCGACTGGGTCCCCGGCGGCACTTTCATCACTACCTTTCCTTCGAGTGTCGGGACATCGATGCTGGCACCGAGCACCGCTTGAGGAAATGAAATCGGTACGGACAGCAAGATGTCCGCTTCTTCGCGCTTGAAGAGCGCGTGGTCGTTGACTTGAATGCGGATATGGAGATCGCCGTTGCCCCCGTCGGCGGCCTCGCCTGCGCCTCGGACGGTTCGCACGGCACCCTCTTGAACACCGGCCGGGATCTTCACGCTCATCGTTTCGGCACGGAGTTTGGACCCGGTCCCTTTACATTCTTCGCACGGCGTTGGAATCTTCGTACCGGTACCGCGGCAAGCGTGGCATGGACGCGCTGCCGCGAAGAGCCCGCGCTGATACTTCACTTGGCCGCGCCCTTGGCAAACGTTGCACTTGTGTACGGGCGTCCCAGGCTTCGCGCCGTTCCCGCCGCATGGGCCGCATGGAGCCGGTCGGCTGACGTCGATCTTCTGTTCTACTCCGAGCGCGGCCTCGACAAACGAAATCTCGAGGTCGTACTTCAGATCACGACCACCCCTGCGCTTGCGGCGACCGCCGCTGAAGACCTCGCCGAAGAGCCCCTCTAGGATCTCGCTGACGGCGCCGAAATCACTCGCTTCGAAGCCTGGACCATTGGTGTCGAAAGCGGCGTGACCGTGGCGGTCGTATCGCCTGCGCTTGTCGGGGTCGCTCAGAACTGCATAGGCTTCACTCGCCTCTTTGAATGCGTCCTCTGCGGCGGGGTCATCCGGATTGCGGTCCGGATGATATCGCATCGCGAGGTCGCGGTAGGCTTGTTTGATCTCGTTGCCAGCGGCGGTCCGACTGACTTCGAGAATCACATAGTAATCGCGCTTGCTCACGGTTTTCGCAGTGTAGACGCGACGCCGAAGGGCGCAAACGGCGTGGAAAAGCCCAGCGGAATGTGGGAGGGGAAGAAGGTGCCCGCATTCGAGCTCGAGATCGAGGAGGACGATGCAGGCGAGCGGCTCGATATCGTGCTGGCTCGCCGCGCGCCGGGCCTCAGCCGCGGTCGGGTGAAGATCCTCTTCGAGGCGGGCGAAGTTCGGATGAATGGGAAACGAGCAAAGAAGAGTGTTTTGGTGTCCATCGGGGATCGAGTGACCCTCGAATCTTTGCCGGGCCCGACCGACTTTCACGCGACTCCGGACCCGGCGATCGACATCGATGTCGTCCTCGAACGGGAGGGGTACGTCGTGGTCGACAAGCCTGCAGGCGTTCCAAGTCATCCGCTGCGAGAGGGCGAGCTCGGAACGTTGGCCGGAGCGCTGGTCGCTCGCTATCCCGAGATGCGCGGTGTCGGCTACCGCAATCGCGAACCTGGAATCCTTCACCGTTTAGACAACGACACGTCCGGATTGATACTCGCTGCTCGCGACCAAGGAACGTTTGAGGCACTTCGTCAGCAACTACAAGCGGGCGAAATCGAAAAACGGTACATTGCCCGATGTACGGGAATCGTCGCCGTACCCCAGGTCATCGACGCTCCGATCGCGAACGACCCACGCGACCACAGGAAGGTCCGCGTTTGCTACGACCCACGCGAAATACAACGACTGCATGCGCAACCGGCATATACAGAGGTCCTGCGAAGTGAGCCGGCTAACGACGGCTCACTTGTCGAAGTGCGCGCCAACAACGCCCGCCGCCATCAAGTACGTGTTCACCTCGCCTCGATCGGCCACCCCCTCTTAGGCGATACGCTCTACGGGGGGCCAAGCCTCCCGGGCCATCACCGCCGCCTCCTACGAGCTAGCTTCTTGGCCTTCACCGATCCCAAAACGGGTGCACGCTCGACCGCTCGAATTGGCTGAAGTTACTGGTGCTCGGCCGCGTTGTTGAGCGCCGCATGCGTGATCCCGGTCGGGCCTTCGGCCCGTCAATTGGTCCCGCCCCACCACCCCCGCACTATCACCTACCTAAAAGGGGATTCGCACGCCTGTCTGGGCGACGACTTGGTTGCCAAAGGCGTTGGTGTTCCACCGGTAGTTGAAGCTGATGTCGAACTGGGCGCCCGCGATGGAACGGTGGGCGCGGCCCTCGAGGAAAGAGCCGAGGACCAAGAATTGGATGCCGACCTCGTTGATGTGGAATGCGCTCATCTTGGGATCGTTCGTGACGTAGCGATCCTGGAACGTGTACGCGGTGGGGTCGTTCTTGTAGAAGAACGAAGACGTCTGTTGGTAGTAGCGGTAACGGAGGCGCGTCTGGAAGAACGGAGACATCTCTTGATAGATGCGCACTTCTGGATTGATCGCAGAGATCGCCCAGTCGTCGAAGTACGATCTATAGATCGCCTGAAGCGATGTCCGCGAACGCGGGATGTACCAAGCGAAGCGCGCGTAAAGGAGGTTGCGTAGGCGGAGGTCCGGGTGTTCTTCGGGGCGCTGTCCACCGAGCACCGAACGATACGGATTTGCAAGGAAGCCCGACTGCACCGTGAAGTCGTAGGCGACCTCCAAGATCAGCGTTCGGCTCAACGCTTGTTCCCACCCGACCGCCATCGATACGGCATCGAGCGTTTCGCGAAAATTGCTGCCACTGATGCTGCCGCCCTCGCCAGGCCTCATCTGGGAGCCCCCCCGGAAGGTCTGCCCGATTTCGTCATGCAGATACGTCACCCGCCCGCGAAACATCGTGGCCCGGTCGGCAAGCCAAATCGTCGGTTGAAAGAAGGTGCCGAACGAGAAGTAGTCCGGCTCTCTGCTGAACCGCAACCCTCCCCACAGGTCGACCGGGTTCTCTCGGTCGTAGAATTCGTGCCCGCCCTTGATCGAAACGTCGTGCCTAATCTCGGTAAAAAGGGTGTCCTCGAGAGCGCCTGACGCGATGCTTGCGCTGGTGATCGCGTCGACGAGGTAGTCGACCCGTACACGGCTCCCCTGGGGAGCTTCGAGCTGTGCGATGACCTCAGGCGCGAACAAGCGGGTGCTTCGATCCCAGTAGTAGTTGCCACGCAACTGCACATCACCGGTCCAAGTACCGGTGACCTCGTCGGCTCGGGAGCCGCGAAGAGGCAGGCCTAGGAGGACGATACCGGCTGCAAGTAGCAACCGAAAGAACGCCCTTCTCGACCGCCGTCGTAGAGCGGTCAGTTGCACCCGCAACCACCCCCGGCGTTGCCGAGGCCCCCGGTGGCGCCCTCGCGGGCATCGAGCACGTGCGAATAGAATTTCGCTTCGGTGGCTTCACGTTGGAAGTCCATGCTCGGTCGGGACAGGTACTCACGCTCGTACGGCTTGACGGTTGCGCAGCCCCCGGCCGCAAGAGCCGCAAGGACCGTGAGCAGGACGCCAAGCTTCAACGCGAGGAGCCGGGGTTTTCGTCGGCGGGGTCGTCTGTCAGATGACGCGCGAATGCGACGAGTGGAGTGAGGAATATGCGGGTGGTTGTTCGCAGCCATGAATGCTCAGCAATGAAATCAGCGGCGTAGGGGCCGACGGCGTAGTACACGTCGACGAACGCCCGACCCGCTTGGTTGGTCATCAGATAACGATCACGAAAGCGCCGAAGCGCCCAAATTTCATCGGTAAGTGGTGACCCATAGGCTGCGGTCGCGACGAAGCAAGGGGAGACGGTGGCGAAGTCGATGCGGGTCGTGGTCAACGCGGCAGTCGCGGTGGCGCTTCGGCCTTGGCACATGTCGACGGCAGACATGTCGACTTCGTACTCGGTTTCGTGTTGGTCGAAGGCGATGTCGACTTCGATGAGATCACCGGCGTCGAGACAATCTCCGTCGCCGTCGCGGTCGAGGCCGTTCTCGCACTCTCCGGCCGGGTTCGAGACGTAGGGAGCGCAAAGGGCCTCCGTCCACGCCCCGTCATTGCAGTCGCCGTCCACGGGGATGTGCAACCGGTCACCGACCACCGGTTTGCCTTCCTCGCTGAAGGCGACGCCTCTCGCCTCGTCGGTGGCGACCCCATCGGTCGTCAGGATCTCGTACTGGCGCAGCGGCAGCGTGCTGATCGGCACCGTGAATACGAGGCGGCCGACACGGTGGGACCACTTCGGGTTGGGGTGGTTCTCGATCGCGAGGTCGGCGATCGCAGCCGGGACGCCATCGAGGTCACAAGCGCCCATGCATCGGTTATCCGGGCCACAGATGAAGCCGGAATCGCATTCGTCGGAGTCGATGCAGCCCTGGCTGCACTGTGGCGGTGGATCGGGGACGCCGCAGATGTTGGTAGTCAGCATGCTGAGGGTCGCGCGCGCGCCCTCCACGTTCTTACGGAGTCGATCGGCGCCGCTTCCGGGCGCTCCCTGCGCATCGTCGGTGATCGATCCGTCCATGGTGAACACAGCCCCGTCTTCGCCGTGAAGGCTGCCGTAACCGACCGGGTCGTCGGTGGTGTGAATCGCGATCATCGGACCGAGCATGAACGGAATACTGTACACGACCGAAGGTTGCCCGCGATACGGGTACCCATAGGTTTGTGCCCAGAAATCCCATTGATCTGAGATTGGCGTCGGATAGGTGACGTCGTTGAACACGTCGTTGTAATCCCCCTCGACGTTCACCTCGATCCAAGCCGTATACTCACCGTCTTCCCATTCGCTCGGCACGAGGTACTGGATCGTGACCGGCTGATCCCCTGCGGGGGTGGCCATCGTCACCACGTCGATCTCGGGCATGACCCGCTGCGCCTCGTCGATGAATCGCGCCACGTCGGGGTGGTCGAATTGCCCGAGCCCGACGACGTCGCGGCGGGGTGGATAGAGCGAGCCCATGCCTAGGGCGCGCATTATTTCGCCGCCCGCGGATGGGACAAACGGTTCCGCGTAGCCGTTGGTGATGTCTTGTTCACGCATGAAACGGCCCTTGTCGCTGTTGAATACGCTGGCGCAGGTCACCGCATCGAGCGCCTCGCGGGTCGTCGTCGTCTGATCGAACGATAAACAAAAGTAGCTGTCGGGAGATGCGTCGACCGTAGTGCGGGACGCATGGCCTTCCGATATTCGATCTTGGAAGATCACCAGGGGAAAGAATTCTGCGCCGGGGGCCGTCGCCCGTCGCCAACCCCACACTGGGAGGATTCCTTCCCGGCGCCCCATGGGCCATCGAAAGCCACTGTTCATCTGCATTGCGCCGGGGCGATTGCCGACACCGCGCAGCGCGATCGACGACGTGAGTCGCACGGTTCCCATGAACGTGCCGTCGTCGTGCTCGATCCAGATGGCGATCTGCGCGCGCTCGGTTGGCGTGAAAGCGATCTCGAGCAGACGGTCTTGAGCCGCACCAATCCCGGCGGTTGCCAACCAAATTGCGACAACCCAGGGGCTAAGCCATCCGCAACGCATGACCTGAACACCCTAGCGGGGGGTCCTTTAGCGCTCAAGGAAACCATCGTCGCGAAAAAAACCTGTTTCTTTTCAGACAGTTAGACGGGGCTCACTTTCGAGGACGTTGAGCCCCACGGTCGCGGCTGTCTCGATCGGGTTTGCCTGGGCCGAGCGTCGCTCGCAGTTGCTCGATCTGGTCCCGAAACCTTGCGGCCTTCTCGAACTCGAGCTCCTCCGCAGCGAGAAGCATTTCGCTTTTCAACTCTTCGATGCGCGCCCGAACGTCGGTGGGGTCCGAAGGTTCTTCGCCCGGCCTCAGGATCGGGATGACGACGTAGTCGCCCGCGCCCGTCGAGGGATCCATTTCAAGGACCGCCTTCTTCACAGTTTGGGGAGTGATGCTGTGTTCTTCGTTGTACTCCGTTTGGCGTGCGCGACGGCGTTCGGTTTCTTCGATCGCGCGTTGCATCGAATCGGTGATCCGGTCTGCGTACATGATCACCTCACCGCCTGCATTTCGTGCGGCGCGTCCGGTCGTTTGGATGAGCGACCGGAACGAGCGAAGGAAGCCTTCCTTGTCTGCATCCAGAATCCCCACGAGCGATACCTCTGGGAGATCGAGCCCCTCTCGCAGCAGGTTGATCCCGACGAGGACGTCAAACTCGCCCTCTCCGCAAATCTCTAAGAATATCAACACGTTCGAGCGTGTTTATGTCACTGTGGAGGTAGCGAACCGAGACGCCGAGCTCGCTGTAATACTCGGTGAGGTCCTCGGCCATGCGTTTGGTCAAAGTCGTGATCAACACGCGTTCGTTGCGTGCAACGCGCGCGCGAATCTCGCTCAACAGATCGTCGACTTGATGCTTGGTAGGCCGCACGTGCACGCGAGGGTCGAGGAGGCCTGTCGGACGAATTACCTGCTCGACGATCACGCCCCCAGCTTGTTCGATCTCCCAGGTGCCCGGAGTCGCACTGACGTGGATCACTTCGCCGACCCGCTCTTCCCATTCGCTGAACTGAAGTGGTCGATTGTCGAGCGCGCTCGGCAACCGAAAGCCGTGCTCGACCAACGTCTCCTTTCGCGAGCGGTCGCCACGGAACATCGCTCCCAGTTGCGGCACGGTAATGTGGGATTCGTCGAGGATGACCAGGAAGTCGTCGGGAAAATAGTCGAGCAAGGTGGGCGGGGGTTCGCCCTCCTTTCGGCCCGAGAGGTGCCGGCTGTAGTTCTCGATGCCGTGGCAGAATCCCATCTGCTCCAGCATCTCGAGGTCGTAGATCGTCCGTTGCTCGAGACGCTGTTTTTCGAGTAATTTCCCTTGCGATTCAAGCTTAGGAAGCCATTCGAGGAGCTCTTCACGAATCGACTCAATCGCGCGTTTTCGGTGCTCGTCGGGGGTGACGTAGTGGCTTCCAGGATAGACGCCATATTGGTCGAGCTCCTCGAGGACCTTGCCTCTAGTCGGGTCGATCTCCACGATGCGCTCGATCTCGTCGCCCCAGTATTCGATGCGGACCGCCAGGTTTTCGGAGTGCGCCGGGAAGATCTCGACCACATCCCCTCGAACGCGAAACGTGCCTCGATGAAAGTCGATGTCGTTGCGCTGGTACTGGATGTCGACGAGACGGCGGAGTAGCCGATCACGGCGATACTCCTTGCCGACCTCCAAGTTGATGAGCATTTCTTGGTACCACTCGGAAGAGCCGATGCCGTAGATGCACGACACGCTAGCCACGATGATCACATCGCGACGTGACAGTAGCGAACGCGTCGCGCTGTGGCGCATGCGGTCGACCTTGTCGTTCACGATCGCATCCTTCTCGATGTACGTATCGGACGACGGGATGTACGCCTCGGGCTGGTAGTAGTCGTAGTAGCTGACGAAGTACTCGACCGCGTTTTGCGGAAAGAGCTCCCGCATCTCACTGTAAAGCTGAGCGGCCAGAGTCTTGTTTGGGGCGATGATCAGGGTTGGCCGCTTCGTGGCAGCGATGACGTTTGCCACGGTGAAGGTCTTGCCGCTTCCGGTGATCCCGAGCAGGACCTGGTGCGGATCGTTCCGCTTGAGCCCTTCCAAGAGATCAGAAATGGCCGCACTTTGGTCGCCTTTCGGCGTCAATTCCGTGATGAGCTCGAGCTCCCGCGTCATGCGGGAAGGCTATCACCGCTTGAAAAAGGGAAAAGTCGCCGTACATGAGCCCCCATGGATTTCACCCGCTTTTGGGATTTGACAACCGCGACCGCGGCGAGTGCGGCTCGTCCCAACTTTGGCAACGTCCACTACGAGCGCACGAAGACCCCCGAGCGGCCGCTCGAGCTCTACGAGTTCGAGGTCTGCCCGTATTGCCGCATCGCCCGGGAAGCGCTCTCGGCCCTGAGCCTCGATCCGATCATCTATCCCTGCCCGAAGGGCGGTAGACGGTTTCGCGAGAAGATGAAGAAGCAGGGAGGTCGCTATCTGTTCCCGTACCTCGTCGACCCAAACACGGGGGTTTCGATGTACGAGTCGGCCGACATCGCGGACTATCTCTTTCGCGAGTATGGCGACGGCCAGACGCCTTGGTTCCTCCGGCAACGTGCTTTCGCCGTGTCGACCTCGATGCTCGCGTCCAGCTTCCGAGTTCGCAAAGGTCACCGCGCCGTATCTTCGCGCAAACCGGAGAAGCTTCTCGAGCTCTACTCATATGAAGGTTCGCCCTATTGCCGCATCGCTCGCGAGGCACTGTGCGAGCTCGAGCTCGCGCATCAGCTCCGGAACGTGCCCCGACAGAGCCCGGGGCGCGACGGGTTCGTCTCCGTCTCCGGCAAAATGCAGGTCCCCTATCTGCTCGACCCCAATACGGGCGCACAGATGTTCGAATCCGACGCAATTCGCAGGTATTTGTACGAGACCTACGCGACAAACGGCCACTAGAAAAAGGGAACAGTCCGCTTTTCCTAAGGGTTAAACCCCCGCTTCCTATTGGCTCTTGGCGAATGCCTTGGCGAAGTCGACGAACGTCTGGACGCTTTCGGGTTCCATCGCGTTGTAGATCGACGCGCGAATGCCGCCCACGGAGCGGTGGCCCTTGAGGCCGACCATCCCCGCCTCGGCTGCGTCCGCGACGAACTTCTTCTCGAGCTCCTCTGACGGTAGTCGGAAGACGAGGTTCATCACCGATCGCGAGTCGACCTCGACCGGGCAACGGAAGAAGTCGGGATTCTCATCGATCATGCCGTAGATCATCTCGGCCTTTGCGCGGTTGCGTTTTTCCATCGCCAGCGCCCCGCCCTGGGCCTTTACCCAACGGAGCACGTTCCGAACCATGTAGACCGGGAAGGTTGGGATGGTGTTCTGCAGTGAATCCCCCGCGAGAATGGTCTTGTACCGGAAGATGTTGGGGATCGTATCCGGGCTCCGCTCCGCGAGATCCTTTCGTAGGATCAGGACCGTGATCCCGGCAGGACCCAGGTTTTTCTGGGCTCCAGCGTAGATCAGCCCGAACTTCGAAACGTCGATTGGGCGCCACAGAATGTCGCTCGACATGTCCGCCACCAGTGGCGTGTCACCCGTTTCGGGAATCTCGTGGAACTGGGTGCCCATGATCGTGTTGTTGGTCGTCATGTGCACGTAAGCCGCGTTGGGATCGAGCTCGAGGCCGGCCTGCTTCGGCACGCGGATGTACTTCCCGTCGACCTCACCGGTGCCGGCCACGCGTGCATCGCCCGTGATCTTCGCTTCGGCCAGCGCCTTCTTGCTCCACGTTCCCGTCATGATGTAGTCGGCCGAGTCGCCCGGACCACGAAGGTTCATCGGTGCCAATGCGAACTGAGCGGTGGCACCGCCCTGCATGAAGAGCACGTCGTGGGTTTCCGGGATGTCGAGGAGCTCACGGAAAAGCGCCTTCGTCTCTTCGTGAACCTTGGCGTACGCAGGGCCCCGATGGCTGTGCTCGATGAGGGATATTCCTGTCCCTTCATGGTCGAGGAATTCCTGCTGGGCATACTCGAGGACCGACAACGGGAGCGTTGCGGGACCGGCGCTGAAGTTGATTACGCGAGCCATAGGCGGCGGAGCCTAGCCCTGGTTTCGCATGGTGCAAGGCACCCGGTTGGGCGCTTGATGGCCGCCCAGAAGCGGATATGACGCCGATCGGAGGTCGTATGAACGAAGAAGAAAAGCTCGTGAAGAGTGCGTCGCGAACCGGAATGGCGTTTGGAGCCCTCGTGCTCATCATGGGGATGCTGGCCATCGCTGCCCCACAGGTGAGCGGGCTGGCGGTGACTGCAATCGTCGCCACCGTTCTCGTGATATCCGGTATCGCTCAAACCGTCTTCGCCTTCGGTGCCCCGACATTCGGTCGCGGGCTTCTCGCGCTCTTGTTTGGCGCCATCACCGCGATTGCTGGGGTTTGTATTTTTGCGAATCCGATGTTCGGGCTGACGACCCTCACGATCCTCGTGATCGCGTACTTCGTCGTCGACGGGATCTATCACCTGATCGCTTTCTTCCAGCTGAGGGGCACCCAAGGCCGCGGCTGGCTTTTGTTCGGCGGGATCATCTCGCTCGTGCTCGCCGCTATGCTCTACGGCGATTTCCCGTCCTCGAGCGAGTGGGCGATCGGCCTACTCGTTGGGATCCGTCTATTGATGACGGGCTGGACGATGATCATGTTGGGGGGGTTGTCCCACGCGGCCGCGGTGGGCTCATCGGCCCCATGACGTAGCACCCACGGAACCTTCGAGTTGCGCCGAAAATCGGCGCGGTTATACGAACGCCCGACCCAGGGGTTGTAGCTCAGTTGGGAGAGCGCCGCGTTCGCAATGCGGAGGTCAGGGGTTCGATCCCCCTCAGCTCCACCGCCCTTCAGAGCGGTCTAGAGCCAAGTCGGCAGGCAGAGTTGCCGGTGGGGGTCTCCGCCCTCTACCTTGATGCGTATGGGGAAGACCTTGAGGGCTTGTTGCGCCGCCGTCCTCGCGTTGGTCCTGCCGATGTCGGCAGCCTCCACGAGCGCGCAAGAAATTCAAACAGACACTCAAACAGAAACTCAGAACGACGACGAGGCGCGTGAGTATTTCGAAAAAGCACGCGTGGCGTTCGACGTTGCGGACTACGAGCGCGCGCTCGTTTACTTTCGACACGCTTATCGCCTGAGCCAACGCTCGGAGCTGCAATACAACATCGGTGTCGCGGCCGACCGACTACAACGTGAAGACGAAGCACTCGAGGCGTTCGAGGAGTATCTCGAAGCGACGGCGCGACCAGAGCGTGAAGCCGAGGTGCGAGAGCGAATCGAGGCGCTTCGTGCATCGATCGACGAACGAGACGCCACGGAACGCGCGCTCATCGAGGCCACGATTCAATACGAAGCATCCAGCCCGATCAAGCAACGGGACTACGGCGCGAAGCTTCCGACATCGACGATTGCAGGGGGTTCGGCGCTCGCGGCGATCGGCGCGGCGGGAGTTGCCGCGATGGCCGTGGGACTTGCACGCGACGGTTCGTGCAAAGAAGAGCGCGGCGGAACTTGTGTGACGCAACACTCCGCCACGGCGTGGACCTGGGTGTACGGCAGTCTCGGTGTTGCTGCGCTCGCAGGGAGCGCGACTTGGTTTGCGGTGAGTCACAAGCGCACGAAAGCCAAGCGGGAGATCACTTGGAAGATCGCGCCCACCGGGGTCGTGGTATCAGGAAAGTTCTAGTGAGAGTATCAACGATGCTACGCTTAAAACGCTCATATTTTAAGGGTGTTTAGCAGCTCGAGAGCCGTGTTGACGAGGTCGTTTGCGCTCTGAACGCGGGGGACACGGAGCACGGGAACCCGGGGAAAGTAGTCTGCGAGGACCTCGCGATTCGAAAGGCGACTCAAATCGTTCCTGCTGGTTCGTTCGACGTGATTGAGGACGATCGCACGCACGGAGATCTTTCGCCGACGCAATGCCTCCATCGCTGTGAGCGTATACGAAAGCACACCGAGGTCGTTGCGCGCGACGACGATTGTTTGCAGGTCGAGGAGCGCAGCGAGGTCCGCGATCGTATGTTCTCGATCTAGCGGAACCAACACCCCGCCGATCCCTTCGACGATCGTGTAGTCGGCTTCTTTGCCGAGCTCGCGAATTCGTTTTGCGAGCGCGCGCAATGAACCAACCTTTGGACCGCCGCGCTTCTCGATGGCGTATGGCGCAAGAGGATCCTTGGCGCGGTACAAGCCCGAGGCGTTCGCAAGCGAGCCGTTACCGCAGGCCTGCGCCAAGGCGATTGCGTCTACTGGATCGGGATCACATCCGGTTTCAATCGGTTTGATCGCCGCCACTCGTTTCCCTCGTTGGACACACGCCATTGCAAGCGCGGATGCGAGCCACGTCTTGCCAACCCCCGTCCCGGTTGCCGTGATGAACGTACCCTTCATTTCATTCTAGCCAGGCGGGCGAAGGCCTCGATCGCTCGGTCGATGTGCTCCGGCCGGTGGGTCGCCATCGGTGTCAGCCGAAGACGCGCCGTCCCTCGAAGAACCGTTGGTGGCCTTATCCCTTGCACAAAAACGCCCGCGTCGAGAAGTCCCGCACAGAGGCGCATTGTACGATCGTTGTCGCCGATCATCACTGGAAGTATTTGGCTCTCTCCCTGTGGCACTTCGTACCCGAGGTCGCGGAGCTCAGTGCGCAGGCGGGAAGCATATCGAAGGAGGGTTGCGCGCGCTTCGGAGGCGCTCCGAACCAGGGAAAGCGCAGCAAGTGCAGCGCGGGCGACCGATGGAGGAGGAGCCGTCGAGTACACGTAGCTTCTTGCGCGGTTGCGGACGAGCGCGACAATCTCCTCGGCAGCAGCGACAAATGCGCCGGCGCCGCCGAACGATTTTCCAAGCGTTCCGATGAGCACATCGGGTTCGATCTCGGCCGCGGCGCTGAGACCGCTGCCTCCCGGGCCGAAGACCCCAAGTGCGTGCGCCTCGTCGACGAGGAAGCCGGCCTCGTAAGATCGCGCGAGCCCCGCGAGCTCCGGAAGAGGCGCCGTGACGCCATCCATCGAAAAGAGGGAATCGGTGACGATCAACGCTCGGTCCGCGGTGGCCCGATGCGCACGCAGCAGAGACTCGAGGTGCTCTACGTCCCGGTGCCGGTACACGTAGACCGTCGCACGTGAGAGGCGACACCCGTCGACCAGGCTAGCGTGATTGAGGGCGTCGCTGAAGACCGCGTCACCGGGCCGGACGAGGGCTTGGATCGTTCCAACGTTGGCCGCATAGCCATTGCCGAAGAGCGCTGCGGCTGGGGCGGATACGAAATCGGCGAGCCCGCGCTCGGTCTCTTCGTGGGCGCCCATAGTTCCTGTGACCAGGCGGGAGGCCCCCGCGCCGAATCCCTCGTCGTGGTTGGCGGCAGCGAGAAGGTCGGGATGGTTGGCGAGGCCCAGGTAGTTATTCGAGCAGAAGCAGAGAACCGCTCGGCCGTCGAGTTGGATCTCGGGGCCCTGGGGGCCGTCGATTCGCAGCGAGCGACGAAGGAGCCCGGCCGCCTCCAGCTCGCGGAGGGCCTCCCCGATCTGTTCCCTGAACCGCGCCACGCCGGATCTAAGCCCAGGCGTTGCCAACGGTCAAACCGGGTCATTTTGCGGGGGCGGGGAAGTGTTCCACGTGCAACGTTGCACGTGCAACACTTGGTGTCGTCCAGTCGTCGTCTGGGGCCTCAGAGCTCCAAGTCGGCCCGCAGATCGGTCTCGAAGGCTTCTTGGACAGTCTCGAGCGCCTTCTCGACGTCCTGCGATCGTCCCTTAGGAAGCATCACTTCGAGGTGGGCGATCAAGTCCCCGCGGTTCTTTCCCTTGGCCTCGATCCCCTTCCCTCGGATCCTTAGCTTGGCCCCGTTCTGTGAGCCCGGCGGGATCGCGAGGGTTACGCTCCCCTCGGGGGTCGGGACGCTCACCTTGGCCCCGGCGTAGGCCTCGAGCGGCGTCACTGGGACTCGAACATGGAGTTGCCTACCCCGCATTGAGAAGAAAGCGTGCTTTCGGACCTTCACCTTCAGCACGAGGTCGCCCGGGGGGCCCCCGTTGATGCCGTGGCCGCCCTGCCCCCGGAGACGGATCTTGCCGGCGTTCTTGACCCCCGCCGGGATCCGGACCTTGAGCGTTCGCTCCGCGCCATCCGACGAACGGAGGCTCAGCTCCTTGGTGCATCCGAGCACGGCATCCCGAAAGTCGATCGTGACCTCGGACTCGAGGTCGGCGCCCGGCCGAGGGGCACGCACGTAGGTTCCGCCCATCGCCCCGCCAAAGAGGTCTTCGAGGTTGACCCGGAACGGGCCGACTCCTGGACCTCCACCGACTCCCCGGCCGGCGCCTCGAACGGCGCCACCGAAGATATCGCTGAAGTCGAAGCCTCCGGCTCCGCCAAATCCGCCAACGCCCTGAGTTGCCGCGTGGTACGCCTCGGGGTCGAAGCCCTCGCGAAGGCCGACCTCTCCGAACTCGTCGTAGAGCTTCTTCTTCTCCTCATCTGCGAGGACGGTATAGGCGCCCGATACATCCTTGAAGCGTTCCTCGGCCTCTTCGTCGTCAGGGTTGCGGTCCGGATGCAGCTCCTTGGCAAGCTGGCGGTACGCCTTCTTGAGCTCCTCTGGGCTCGCATCCCGCGATACCCCCAGGATCTTGTAGAAGTCGCGGTCAGCCATGGTCGACCAACATAGCCATTCCGTTCATGTTTTCAACGAGCCCGTGTCCGAGCCTGCGCATGATTGGCTGTTTAAGCACTTGTTGCATGTCAGTTTTGTCATATTCACCCACCATATATGTCAATCTTGCAATGACCCTTCTGGCGACGACCGACCTTCTTGCTGGGTTGTGGGGCCCATGATACTCGCTCGCCATGGTCTTGGTCGACGTGAGCCGACTCCCGCAGCATGTCGCAATCATCATGGACGGCAATGGGCGTTGGGCGCAGATGCGGGGGCAGCCGCGCACGGCGGGGCATGCACGCGGCGCGGATGGCGTGCGCGACGTCATGCGTGCGGCGCGGCGACTCGGCATTCCTTCGTTGACGCTTTACGCGTTCAGCGAGCAGAACTGGGACCGACCTCGAGGCGAAGTCGATGCCCTCGTCGATCTCCTGTGCGAGCACCTGGTCTCCGAGCGCGACGAGCTCATCGACAACGAGATCCGTTTGTCGGCGATCGGACGTCTTCACAAGTTGCCGTCTCGCGCACGGGAACGCCTCCACGCGTTGATGACGGAGACCGCGCAGTGCGATGGCATGACCTTGACGCTTGCGCTTTCTTACGGAGGTCGCGAAGAGTTGGTCGACGCTGTGCGTACGCTTGCTGATCGAGTTGCGGATGGAACGATTGACACGAACGCGATCGACGAGGCTGCGCTCGAACGAGAGTTACCATCGATGAAAGTTGGCCCCGTCGACTTGTTGATCCGCACCGGTGGCGAGCAGCGTATCAGTAACTTTTTGCTTTGGGGATCGGCCTACGCAGAGCTTCATTTCACCGATGAGCTCTGGCCTGATTTCGGAGCAAATTCGCTATATTACGCGCTTAGCTGCTACCAGAAACGCGAGCGCCGATTCGGGCCTCGTCCGGACGACTGCGAGGCGCTCGAACACTGCCGCCGCGAGGGCAACCTGGAGCGCGCCTATGAGTGAGTCCGTCGACGAAGAGTTGCCGACGCGCAAGGCTCTCGGGGACAGCGCTTCGCCTCGCGACGGTCGCTCCCGCTCATTCCCCTTCATCATATGGATGATGTTCGCCGGTCCGCGTTGGCCGTGGCACGCGTTCATCTTAACCGCGATTGCAGTGGGCGGTTATGAGATGATGGCGATGATGGTTCCCTCGTCACGCGGCTTGCGTCTTTGGGGATCGGTATCTTCGGTCGGGTTTGCGTCTGCGGTGATCTTCTTGAGCTCCGCCACGCACGTGTATGGCGTCGTCTTGCTGCTGATCTTCGCGACGATGGTGCTCGGCATGTTGCAAGACGACCCGCTTCACAACGCGAGCGTTCACATCGGCTGGCTGCTCGCGACTCCGGTATACGTCGGCGGGGCGCTGGCCACCTTGGACTTGGTGCGCGACTTTCCGCCGACCGGGTGCGTGGGTCCTCCTCGCCATGGCGCTCGCTTGGGGGCAGCGACACCACCGCCTATTTTGTCGGTCGCAAGTTTGGGAAGACCAAGCTCGCCCCGCGAATCTCGCCCAAAAAGACTCTCGAGGGCGCGGCAGGCGGCCTTGCGGGCTCGGTTGTGTGTGCGATCATCATCAGCTTCTTCGTGCCGGAATTGCCGGTCGTCGACGCGATCGCGTTGGCCGTGATAGCGGGCGTGGCGGGCCAGGGCGGCGACCTCTTCGAATCGGTGCTCAAGCGCAGCAGCGGCGTCAAGGACAGCGGCACCATCCTTCCGGGCCACGGCGGTCTCCTCGACCGCGCCGACGCCTTGGTGTTCACCGCCCCGGTGACCTGGGCTTACGGGACGTTCATCGCGGGCTTCGGCGGCTGAGCCGGATCGCAGGCGATCACCCGCCTGCCCTCAGCGACCGGCCGCCTTCTTGATCAGGCCTAGATCGAGGATCGCGCCCCCTTCCCCGACGATCAACGGCTGGACTCCGTCCCATTTCTCGACGGCCCTCAGAAAGACGATCTCGGACGTGATCGTCCGCCTCAGGAGCTCTTGAGCTTTCGCCTCGGCCTCGGCTTTCGCAAGCATGGCCTTGGCTTCGCCTAGTGCCTGCGCTTCCACTTGCTCGGCTTCCACCTTGATGCGCGCCAGGTCGTTCCTTGCCGTCAAGGCCCGCTGCTCCGCGACCTGCTTCGACTCGACCGCTGCTTGGTACTCGGGGGCGAATTGAAAGTCCGTGATCGAAAGCTCGGTCAAGACGATGTCGCTTCTTCCGAGGGTCACCGTGACGTTCTCGGCGATCGCCTCTTTGACGTCTTGGCGCCTGGTGATCAGCTCCTCGGCCGTGTACTGCGCCGTAGCCTTCTTGACCGCCTCCTGGAGCGCAGGATCGATGATCGTGCTTTCGACGACCAAGCGCGTTCCGATGTTCCGGAAGACCTCGACGATCTTTGCTGCGCTCAGTCGGTAGTTCAACACGATCTTCGTCGACACCACCTGGAGGTCCTTCGATGAGGCGGTCGACCCAGCGCCGATCTTGTGAACGCGAGTCGAGATGTTGATGATCTGGGTTTGTACCGGCATCCGGAAGTGAAGGCCCTCGGGAAGAGGGTCAGTTTGGATCTCGCCCCACTTGGTCACTACGCCCAGGTGTCCGGCATTGACCTGGGTGCATCCGCTGAGGCTCACCACGATAAGAGCGGCGAGGAAGCCTCGGCGCCCGGTTTGTTTGAATTTTGACATCGTGGAGAGCTTATAGGCCGGAAAAAGGGGTTTGACCCGCTTTCTTTTCGGGCCGGGCCTGGGGGCCTACCTACCAGCCGAGGATTGCGACCATGATGCCTGTGGCGACGATGAGACCGCCCGCGGTGCTGTCGCCGTAGCGTTCGATCCACTTAGCCCTGAAGAGACGTGCCCCCGAGTGGGCCACTGTCACCAGGGCCACCATGGCTCCGATCGTCGCGGCTTCGTATGCGACCACGATCGTCGTCGTCTCGATGCCAGAGAGAGGTGCGGCGGCGAACAAGATCGGAATGACCGCGACGCACGGATCCGCGCAGTAGATCAAGAACAACGACCAGGTCGACGCGCGCGACTCGTCGTGCACATGATCGTAGTGATGGTGGTGATGACCGTGCAGTCGGTGAGCGAGCGAGTGCCGGAGCCCCCAGATCGCATACGCCACTCCAAAGCCGATCAGGAGAAGCCCCGCCACCGACTCCATCTTTTCCCCGAGTGACTCGAACAACCGCGCCCCAAACATCAACGCCAGCAGACCGAGGAGGACTGAAACGGTCACGTGGCCGAGGCCACAAAGAAGGGCCACCCGGGCCGTATGTCCGCGCGACCAGTTGCGCGCGCGGGCTACAGCCGCGATCGGGACCCAATGGTCCGGTGCCAAAGAATGCAATGATCCTACGGTGATAGCGGCCATCGTAAGCGTAGCAAAAAGACTAGTCGTGCCCATGGCTGTGCTCGTGGGGGTGATGGCGGTGTTCGTGATGCGCGGGCCTTCGGGCTTCGAGCCACTCGAGCCATGCGTCGATACCCTCGCCTGTCTTTGCGGAAGCCTTCAGCAGCTGTGCGTCCGGCATGACTCTCGAAAGAGCGTCTTCGACTGCGTCGACGTCGAAGTCCAAGTGAGGAATCAAGTCGACCTTGGTCAGCAACACGAGGTCGGCCTTCTTGAACATGACGGGATACTTCAGCGGTTTGTCCTCGCCTTCGGTTACCGAAAGCGCGACGACGTTTGCGGCTTGGCCAAGATCGTAGATCGCGGGGCAGACGAGGTTGCCGACATTCTCGATGAAGAACACATCGCAGTCCGTGCATGGCGCGTCGTGCAGTGCGCGATGCACCAAGCGTGCGTCGAGGTGACAGGCGGAGCCCGTGGTGATCGTGCTCGACGGAATCCCTGCTGCATTCAGCCGGTCGGCGTCACGGTCGGTGGCGAGGTCACCGCTCACCGCCCCGAGACGGAGCCTCGCCCCGGTCGCCCGGGCTGTGGCCTCGAGGATCGCTGTCTTCCCCGAGCCAGGGGAACCCATGAGATTGATCGCAAGGACACCTAAGGACTTGAAATGATTGCGATTATGGGCTGCCTGAGCATCATTGTCCGACAGGATCCTCTCCTGCACCTCGATCGGGACGATCTCCGGGTCGCCGCATCCACAGGTCTCACACATCGGGGGCCTCCATTTCGATTCGTTCGAGGACGATCTCGTCTCCTTGAACCATCCGCGCCGGGCGTCCGCAGGTATCGCATCGCAACACGGCGCCTCTCGCGATCACACGCTCACAGCGCGGACATGCCCACACCGCGACGACCGAGTCGATCGTCAGCTCAGCGCCTTCGCAGATCGTCCGCTCGCGAAAGGTGTCGAACGCTGTTTTCAAGAGGTCGCGCTCGACGCCCGCGAGCTCACCGATCTTCACGTGAAGACGATGCACTCGTGTGCCCCCATGAAGCACCGCCTCTTGTTGCACGCGGTCGATGAGAGAAGCGACGATGGAGTATTCGTGCATGTCATCACTCGCTTTCGAACTTGGGCGCTCGCTTCTCAAAAAACGCTGCGATGCCCTCCGAGAAATTCGCCCCATCTGCGATCCGCGCGAGCTCGGTCAGCTCAGCGTCGAGGTGCACGTCGAGCCGGTCCATCCCAGCGGCCTGATTGAGTAGGTTTTTGGCCGCGGCGACCGCGGCGGTCGGGGACTCGGCGAGCCGACGGGCGACCTCGAAGGACTCATCCTCGAATGAATCCTGCGGAAAAACCCGATTGATCAGCCCCCACTCGAGGGCTTCTTCGGCTGTCAAACGCGGGTTCAGGAGAACGAGCTCGAGCGCCTTTCGCAGCCCCAACAATCGCGGCAAAAAGAACGTCGAGCTCTCCGCGCCGGTGAGGCCAGTCTTGAAGTAGGCCCATTCGAACCACGCGCGTTCGGATGCGAGGACCAGATCGCAACTCATGGCGATCCCAAACCCTCCGGCGGCCGCGGGGCCATCGACCGCCGCGATGAACGGCTTCGGTGCGCGCCGAATTTCCGAGATCGTACTGTGGATGTACTCGAGGATCTGTTTGAAGATCTCACCGTAGCCTCCGGTGGGTTGGTGAGCGTGTGGCTGCAGGTAGCCTAGGTCGGTGTCGTCCCCACCGTCGCGGATATACTTGAGGTCGGCGCCGCTGCAGAACACTCCGCCCTCGCCTCGGAGCAAGACCGCACGGACTTCTTTGTCACGCGCGAGCTGTAGCCCGGCCTTTCTGAAGTCCTGAGCCGTCTCCACATCGAGGGAGTTCATTCGCTCCCGGCGGGCGATCGTCAGGATTCCCACGGGGCCACGTCGTTCGACTCGGATGTGCTTCATCTCGGTCATATCAGCAGATCCTCGGCAAGAGCTCGCCTTCGGCCTCCGAGAGCAAACGGCTCCCAAATCCCGTGTCGAGAACGACGAATCCGGGTCGCTCCGTCACGCATTCGCCCACAATTGCAGCATTTCGTCCCAGCGGGTGCGACCGGAGGGCGTCGAGGACACCGGCAGCGCTCTCCGGTCGAATCCCGAATACTGCCTTTCCTTCGTTCGCCGATATCAGCGGATCGATGCCCAGCAATTCCCCGACCGCCCGCACATCGTCGCGTAACGGTATCGACGGCTCATCGATCACGATCCCAACCCCGCTCTTCTCGGCCATCTCGTGTAGGGCGCTCGACAACCCACCACGCGTGGGATCCTTCAGCGCGACGATACCATCGCCTCCGACCTCGAGCGCGCGTCGGACCATCGCATTGATCGGCGCCACATCGGAAACGAGCTCGGTCTCCAAGGCAAGCTCGTTTCGAGTCGCCATGATCGCGAGGCCGTGGTCACCCATCGTACCTGTCACCAAGATCTGATCCCCGGGCTCGAGCCCAGCATCGGTCACGACTCGGTCGGTGATCCCAACGCCGGTCGTGTTCAACACCAACCCGTCGAGCTCCCCGTGTCCCATCACCTTTGTATCGCCGGTGACGATCGTGGTTCCCGCGTCATCGCAGCTCGCTCGGATCGACTCCCAAATGCCCTTCAACGCTTCCCGTGAAAACCCATCTTCGATGATCGCGGCACAGGTGAGAGCGAGCGGCTCGGTCGCTCCCATCATTGCGAGATCATTGACAGTTCCAGCAACTGCGAGCCTCCCGATATCGCCTCCGGGGAAGACGATCGGCTGGACTACATGAGAGTCGGTCGTGATCACCAGGTAGCGGTCTCCGATTCGGATCGCTGCACCATCATCCATGGCTGACAGACCCACGTTTCCGTCTCCGACGTCGCCGAGGTCCTTCGCGAAGATCTGCTCGATCAACGCGCGCATTGCGCCCCCGCCGGTGCCGTACTTGAGCGTGATGCGTTCGTCGATGAAGCGCGCGTTTCGAGTCATGCCGCTCCTCGCTTCATCGAACGGAGATCGGGGTGGCCGCCGTACTGATGCCAGATCCTGCAGGTGCCTTCAGCACTCACCATGCACGCGCCTACCGGTGTGTCGGGTATGCACTCCTTGCCAAACAAGGAGCAGTCGGAGGGCGAGGCGATTCCGGCCATGATGTCCCCGCACTGGCACTGCTGAACGAGTTTTGGCGGTGCGTCGCTCCACAGTGCAGATGCGTCGATCGTGAACCGTTTCCTCGCGTCGTAGCGGGCGAACTCGTCCCTGAGTCGGAGGTTCCCGTTGGGTACGTGTGCGATGCCCCGCCAACGGCCTCCCGTAGGTCGAAAAACACGCCATAAAAGCTCTTGGGCGTGAGCGTTTCCTTCCCTCGTGACGCAACGCGGATACGCATTCTCGACCCGGGCCTGTCCATGGTTGATCAGCTCGAGAAGTCGTACCAGGCCCGCGAGCACGTCGAGCGGTTCGAAACCTGCGACCACGACCGGCAGCCCGTGCCGCTCGACGAACTTTTCGAACACCGCCGTGCCCGTGATCGTTGCTGCGTGGCCTGCAGCGAGGAAGCCTTCGACCTTCGTCCCCGGCATCTCGGCCACGATCTCCATGACCGGAGGGATGTACTTGTGCGCAGAGAGCACAGAGAAGTTGTCCGGCGGATCGTCGACCAACACTGCCGCGGTTGCGACCGCGGTCGTTTCGAAACCCGACGCAAAGAACACGAGCTCTTCGTCCAAGCCACGTGCAAGGTCGACCGCTTGAGTAACGCTGTAAACCACGTCGACTTTCGCGCCTTCGGCCTTTGCGTCGGCCAAGGACTGCGACGTGCCGGGGACGCGGAGCATGTCCCCGTACGAGGCGACCCGAACCCCCTGCTTGGCGAGAGCTACCGCCTCGTCGACTTCTGGCACATCAGTGACGCAAACCGGACAACCTGGTCCCATTATCACCTTCAAATCCGTCGGAAACGCCGATCTCAGGCCGAACTTCGCGATCGCTTGCTCGTGGCTGCCGCACACGTGCATGACCGAAACTGGAGCGTGGTCAGCGCGACGTACAAGTCGTTCGAGCGCGTCGCGAAGGGCCGTCGCGCGCACCGGGTCGCGAAACTTCAACTGCGCCAATGCGTCATTCGGAAGCATCGCGCGCTCCTTCCGATTCTGTGTCGATGTTGCTCGCCGCCTCGATCTCGGATCGGACATCGGATGCCATCAGGTCTTGTTCATCTGCGAGGCGCAAGAGTTCGTCGTAGAGCGCGAGTGTCTCTGCGGCTTCCTCGGAAGGAATGCGACGAATCGCAAACCCGACGTGGTTGAGAATGTAGTCACCGGGTACTACCGGCGCGTCGCAAACCTCGAGGCGCACCTCCTTCTTCACGCCCCAGAAGTCGACCGTCGCGATGTTGCGGTCACGATCGACGTCGACGACCTGCCCTGGAACGCCTAAGCACATCGGTTCGCACCTCCCGTCGCAATCGCATCCGCGATCAATGCCTGTCCAAGGGCGAGCCCGCCGTCTCCGGGGGGCACTTGAGAATGCGTGAAGCAACTGAATTCATTTCGCAATTCAGCCAACACCCCTCCCACCAGGAGCGGGTTCTGAAACACTCCGCCGGTCAACACCACAGGTGGGCGGCCGATGAGGTCCACCAAGTCGCGCACCACGGTGGCCGTAGCTCTAGTCAATGTGTTGTGGAACTTCGCTGAGATCGCGCTCGCGGCAATGCCGCTCATCATGTCGTCGACGACGGCGCGCACCATCGGTCGGAGGTCCACGACCCTGAGTGCTGCCGTGCGGTCGATCGCGAACGGATAGGAAGCGCGCTCGGTTGGATCGGCGACGACGTTCCACGCCACCGCAACCTGCCCTTCGAAAGTCGACCTTCCGCGGCTCAGCACGAGTGCACCAACCGCATCGAAGTATCGGCCGATCCCGCGGGCCTGCGGAGCGTTGAGATCGCGCTCGATCATCTGCGTCACGACTCGAATCGACTCGTCGGGGATCGTCTGGAAGAGCGGAAATTCATCGAGCGGCGGGTCTCCGGCGAACGCGTCGTGCAGCAAGCCGAGCGTCGCTCGCCACACCTCCCGCATGGCGAGGTTTCCGCCCGGGAGCTTGATCGGCCGAAACGTCGCCAAACGCTGAAAACCACCGTCGAGGCAGAGCAAAAACTCTCCACCCCAGGCGGTGCCATCGTCTCCGTACCCAGTACCGTCGTAGGCGATTCCGAGCACCGGCTCTCGCAGACCATGCTCGGCCATCGCGCTTACGATGTGGGCGTGGTGGTGCTGCACGCCAATCGTCTCCGAAGCCCCTCGCGCCTTCGCATAGCGCGTCGAAAGGTAGCCAGGGTGTAGGTCGTGCGCGACCACCTGGGGCTCGACCGAAAGAATCGTTTGCATTTGATCGACGGCCTCTTCGAAGAACTCCATCGCTGCTAGGGTTTCGAGGTCTCCGATGTGCGGGCCAAAGTACGCCGTGTCCCCTACTGCGATGCAAAAGGTGTTCTTGAGATGTGCACCACAAGCCAACACCGGGCGGGCGACCGCCTCTTTCAAACGGAACGGCCTCGGAACGAATCCACGTGAGCGACGCAGAACTGTGGCTTGCCCAGCGATCACGCGAACGACCGAGTCGTCGCAGCGCATCGCGATGTTGCGGTCGTGTACCAAGAGTGCATCCGCAATGCCCTCGAGTCGCCCCACGGCTTCTTCGTTGTCCTTGCAGATAGGGTCCCGAGCGATGTTGGCCGAGGTCATGACGAGGGGGAGACCGACCTCGCGGAGGAGCAGGTGGTGGAGCGGCGTATAGGGCAAGAAAAGCCCCAAAATTGGTGATTCCGGGGCTACCTCCAAGGCGAGCGGAGCATCTGGCCGGCGTTCGACCAGGACGATGGGTCGTTCTCGGGACGAGAGCAACGACTCTTCCTCAACAGTCAGGTTCGAAAGCAACCTCGCCGCCGAAAGGTCACGCGCCATCACTGCGAAAGGCTTTTCGTCTCGATGCTTTCGCTCGCGAAGCTCTCGAACGGCCCGTGGGCTCGAGGCATCACACGCGAGATGAAACCCCCCCAATCCTTTGATCGCGACGATCGCTCCACCGCGGAGCAAATCCACAGCCGCACCGAGCGGATCTTCGAGGCCCATATTCGCGCCGTCCGAGGCCCACAAGGAGAGCTTTGGCCCACACTCGGGGCACGCATTGGGCTGCGCGTGGAACCGCCGGTCAGCGACGTCGTGGAACTCGCGCCTGCACGATGGGCACAGGACGAACTCGTGCATCGTCGTTGCGGCTCGATCGTAGGGAACGTCGGTCGTGATGGTGAAACGCGGACCACACTCCGTGCAATTCGTGAAGGGGTATCGGTGCCGACGATTGTTCGGGTCGAGCACCTCTTCTTCGCATTTCGCGCACGTTGCGAGATCTGGCGGAATCGAAAGGGCACGGGCCCCGGTTCCCGCGCTTGCCTCGATCACGAACTTCTCAGCCGTTTCCGATGGTATCTTCGAGAAACGCAGCTCCATGATCCGGGCCGAAGCAGGCGTATCCCCTTGTAACAATTGGAGAAAAGACTCTAGCGAGCCCACGCCGCCAAATGCTTCGATCGTCACTCCTTCGGGATCGTTCCACACCCGGCCGGCCACACCCGCGCGGTGCGCCAGCCGGTACACCCAAGGTCGAAACCCGACGCCCTGCACGGTTCCGCGCACTTCGATTCGCCGTCCCTCGTTCATGGCCCATCCCCGGAGACACTCAGGACGTACGCGACCACCTCCCACTTCTGCTGGTCCGTGAGGGTCGGCCACGCCGGCATGGACGTTCCACGCTTGCCCTCGCTCACGACCGCATAGACGCTCCGCGGAGTAGCGCCTGCACGCCACTCCCTGCTTCGAAAATTGGCGGGCCGGCCCGAAAGCCCCAGTTGCCGCGCGCCGTTTCCATCGGCGCGCACTCCGTGGCACAACGCACAATTGTCGCGGAATATCGCGCGTCCACGATCGCGTGTCTCGTCCGCAGCGAGAAGACCCGCGGGCACCGGGAGGCTCCGATACTCGGCCGGAATGCGCTCGTCGCCCGCGTTACACGCCGAGAGTGCGAGCGACATGATCAACGCTCCCTGTGCTGTCCTCATGGCGATCCAATCGTCGAACGGGCGGATAGCCGAGCGCGCCCAGCTCCTGCACGACTCGCTCGACGAGCTCCGGAATGCTGGCTTCGACCGCCGGGGTGCGGCCAAGGCCGAGGTCGATGCTTTCCGGAACCACCCCGATCAACACCACTCGGTCCGGGTAACGGTCGAGCAGGCTTGCTCCCGCAAGGAGGTCTGCGACCCCGATTTGGTGTGGTGACAGGCGCTCATACACCGCTGGACCTACCTCGTCGCCCTCGATTCTGACGAGCGTTCCAGGCGGCCCTTCGGCGCGGATCGCATCGACCATGATCACCTGTTCGGCGCTGTCTACCAGCGGCAACAGGGAGAGCCCGAGGGTGCCTCCGTCGAGTGCTAACACACCCTCTGGAAGCTCGTACTCTCGGGTAAGTTTGTGGATTGCCGCGATGCCCGCGCCGTCGTCCTGGCACACCACGTTGCCAAGCCCCAACACGAGCACGGGCGTCCGCTCACTCATCGCGGTTCCGCCACTTCGAGGGAAGAAATTTGTAGCCGCTAAACATCGAATCGATCAGGCCTTGTCCCTCGACTCGCGAGACGAGAATCGCGCTCCAAATGTGGTGGGCGAAGAAGCCGAGCAGCAGCCACATCGTGATGTGATGAATCCACCGTGCCGTCTGTGGGCCGCCGAAGACCGGAAGGAGGAAACTCCACATCTTCATGTACGACACACCTGCGCCGACGGAATAGAGTCCAAACCCGGTCAAAATCATCACGAAATAGAGCGCGAACACCGCGAGATACGTAAGACCCGCAAGTGGATTGTGCCCGACGTTCATCGGCGGCTCACGACTGAAGAAGGTGTAGAACTTGAGCATGCCGAGGACGTCCCGGCGCCGTCGGGGGCCCACCGGCACGAACTGATGCCACCGCGCGTAGTACGAGCCGACGAACATCCACCCGACGCGGACCAGCACAGCCAGGGTGAACACGATCGCGGTATAGAAGTGGACGATCTTCATCGTCCCCATCACGAATTGTTGGTCTCCTGCCCCCGTCGGGATGAAGAAGGGTCTTCCGATGTAGATGCCCGTGACCGCCAGGATCAGGATCGCGAACATGATGATCCAGTGCGTCAGTCGCACGACGGAGTCCCAAACGTAGACACGCTCGAGTTCCCGCAAAACCGACGCTTCGCGTCGCCCACGGGGCTTCGCTACTGCTGTTGTCCCCGGGGGTGTCATCTCGCCCTCACGCGAGTGACCTCGCGCCCTCGTGGGTCGACCACGTGCACGCCGCAGGCCATGCAGGGATCGAACGAATGGATGGTGCGAAGGATCTCGAGCGGCTGTTCGGGGTCCGCAACCGGGGTTCCCACCAGGGCGGCTTCGTAGGGTCCAGGGGTACCGCCCGTGTCGCGCGGGCCGGCGTTCCAGGTGCTCGGGACGACGCACTGATATCGGGCGATTTTGGCGTCCTTGATGTGAACCCAGTGACCGAGCGCCCCGCGTGGCGCTTCGTGGAAGCCGGCACCTGTGCAGTCATTCGGCCACGAGCTCGGGTCCCACTTGCTGTTGTCGTGGATTCGGAGCTCGCCGCTTCCCATGTTGACCGCGAGCTCATCCACCCAGTCCCCGATCTTGTCGACGAGGATCTGCGTTTCGATACCGCGTGCGGCAACTCTGCCGAGCGTGGAGAATAGTGCCGCGGGACCGACTTGGAGCTTTTCGAGCACCGCGTTGATCTGGGTAGTCACCTGCTCGTGCCCCTGCACGTATGAGACCAGCATGCGCGCGAGAGGTCCTACCTCCATCGGCACGCCGTCGTAGCGCGGGGACTTGAGCCAAGAGTACTTCTCCGACGTGTTGAGGCGCTCGTAGGGGGGCTCTGGGGCCTGTGTAGTTAGGATTGGTTTCGCCTTCCGACGGATGAAGCGCCTGGTCATCTCCACCTTCGTAGTCGTACCAAGAGTGTGTGATCTGCTCGGTGATCTTCGATGCATCGAACTTCTCCACCTTCGAGATGTCTTGGTTGCGAATGATGCCCGGAGGAATGAAGACCGGTGGGTCTGATTCGTCGTTGAGCGGGTACTCGCCGTACACCATGTAGTTCCCGACCCCAGCGCCGTACCCAGCCCAGTCTTTGTAGAACGAGGCGACGGCGAGCAGGTCCGGGATGTAGACCTGGCTGACGAACCGCTGCGCGCCCGCTACCATCTCTTTGAAGGCGGCGATCGAATGTATGTTGAGGGCGGCCTGTGAATCTGGGTCGACCGGGGTCGCCATACCTCCGACCAAGAAGCTCTGTAGATGGGGGTTCTTCCCGCCCAAGATCGCATGCATCTTGATGAACTCGCGCTGCCAATCGAGGGCCTCGAGGTAGTGCGCGACCGCCATGAGATTAGCCTCCGGCGGGAGCTTGTATGCAGGATGACCCCAGTACGCGTTGCCAAACGGGCCGAGCTGCCCGCGATTCACGAGCCCCTGGATCCGGTCCTGGATCCCCTTGAAGTATACCGTGCTCGACTTCGGCCAGTCCGATAGCGACTGCGCTAGCGTGGAAGTCGCCGCCGGGTCGGCCTCTAGCGCGGACACGATGTCGACCCAATCGAGCGCGTGCAGGTGATAGAAATGGATCACGTGGTCCTGAATGCACTGCGACGCGATGATCAGGTTCCTCAGGATGCGCGCGTTGGGTGGTGGCTTCGCGCCGATCGCGTTTTCGACGGCGCGAATGGACGCGATCGCATGCACCGTCGTGCACACTCCGCAGATTCGTTGCGTGAACGCCCAAGCATCGCGTGGGTCACGACCCTGCAAGATGATCTCGATCCCTCGAAACATCGTGGATGAGGACCAGGCGTCGGTCACCTGACCCCCGTCGACCTCTGCTTCGATGCGTAGGTGGCCTTCAATGCGAGTTACCGGATCGACGACGATGTGGGTCATGCGTCACTTCCTTCCACGTCCTTGGTAGGTTCTGCGGTAAGTTCTGCGGTAGGGTCTGCCGGCTTATCTTGACCGCCAGGTCCGACGAACTTCCTGCCCAGTTGAACCAGAGTGTGCGTGGCAAACGCCGTCGTGACGCCGACGGTCGCCCAGAAGCCGACCTTGTCGATGTTGGAGGCGTCTCCGAAGCCTGGGAAGCCAGGAAGATGGGCGTAGAACGGCGTCATTTTATCCCAGAAATCAGGTTCCGCGCAGCCGATGCACCCGTGGCCGCACCCGATGGGCCAGTTGGTGTTCTCGTTCCAGCCGATGTTCGGGCAGTTCTGGAAAGTCACCGGTCCCTTGCAGCCCATCTTATAGAGGCATTGCCCTTGCCGGTGGGCCTCGTCGCCCCACTGTTCGACGTACTGACCGGAGTCGTAGTGCGCGCGCCGCTCGCAGTTGTCATGAATCGACTTCCCGTATGCGAAGAGCGGGCGCTTGAGCGCGTCGGTCGCCGGCCAGCGCCCGTACGTCAGGAAGTACACGATCGTGGCCGTGAGGTTTTCGGCGTTCACCGGGCAGGCCGACAGGTTGATCTGCGTCTTGATTCCGGGAACCGCATCGGCGACTCCCAACGCGCCTGTGGGGTTCGGTGAGGCCGCCGGGAGCCCACCGAAGGTTGCGCAGGTGCCAACCGCGATGACGGCGGCCGCGTTGCTGCACACTTCGTTTGCGATCTGCAGAGCGGACTTGCCGCCGATCGTACAGTAAGCACCGTTGACGCCGGTCGGAATCGATCCCTCGACGACGCAAATGTACTGGCCCTTCTTGTTTTGCACGACCGACTCGAGTGCTTCCTCGGACTGATGCCCGGCCGCGGCCATGATCGTCTCGTGGTAGTCGATCGAAAGTAGATCGAGCACGATCTCGGCAGCGGTCGGCTTACTCGAGCGAAGAAACGATTCGGTGTTGCCCGCACAGTCTTGAAACTCCAGCCACACCAGCGTGGGCTTAGGTTTGTTCTCGAGGGCGTCTGCGATCGCTGCGGCCGCGCTCGTCGGCAAACCGATCATCACGGCCATCGTGGAGCAGAAACCAAGGAACTCGCGGCGCGATACTCCACGTGCCTCGAGCTCGCGGCGTAGATCACTAATCTGTGCGTCCATCGCTGCCTCCTCGCTGTGGGTAAGCAAGTGTCGCGCCGGATGGTAAGCAAGTGTCGCACCGGATGTTCAGCGGCCGGTCGCAGCGACCCTAACCATGCGAAATTGGACAGAACGAGGGTGCTCCGTTGGTTGAGAGCCCTTTTCATGTTGTCGCGTATTCTTTTCGCGTGACGTTTCTCTCGCGCACCTTTTGCGCGCGACTGGTGACCGAGAAACACACGGTGTAGCATCGACGAGATGTCCGCGGCTCTCGAAGATTTTGGTTTCTTCCACGTCGTCCAGGATTATTTAAAGCAGGCTGCCGAAGTTGCGCACCTGCCCGATCATGTGCGCGAGATCCTCGAGCAACCGAAGAACGAGCTCATCGTGCATTTTCCGGTTCGCATGGACGACGGCCGCAACCGTCTGTTCAAGGGCTACCGTATTCAGCACAACAACGTGATGGGTCCGTACAAGGGGGGCATGCGATATCACGAATCGGTCAGTCTCGACGAGCTCAAGGCTCTGTCGATGCAAATGACTTGGAAGTGCGCCCTCCTTGGGGTTCCGTTTGGCGGTGGCAAGGGAGGCATCAAATTCAATCCTCGCCATCACTCCGAAGATGAGCTTCGGAGGATCACGCGCCGCTTCACCCACGCCTTGGGCAACAACATCGGGCCATCGTACGATATACCCGCGCCCGACGTTGGCACGAACGCCAAGACGATGGTGTGGATGATGGACACGTACATCAATACCGGGGCTACCTACGAAAAGAACGATCAGCGTGCGGTCGTTACTGGGAAAACGATCAATTCCGGCGGTTCGGAAGGGCGTGAGAAGGCTACAGGCCAAGGGGTCGTCCACTGCATCAAGGAGTGGGCACGGGAACATCGGTTCGATCTCGAAGGCACGACCGTAATCGTCCAGGGTTTGGGCAACGTTGGCTCCAATGCCGCGCTGTTGCTCTCGAAGCTCGGCGTTTCGACCATCGCGACCGGAGACCACACCGGCTACCTCCGAAACGAAGAGGGCTTCAACGCGCACAAGCTTCAGGAATACGTGCGCGCCAATGGATCGATCGAAGGCTATCCGCGCGGTGAGAAGATTACACGAGACGAATTCTTCGAAACCCCCGCCGATTTCTTCATTCCGGCTGCGCTCGAGAACCAGGTTGGTGAGAAGGAGGCCAATGCGCTCCAAGTCCGGCTCATCGCCGAAGGCGCGAATGGACCGCTCAACCCGGTTGGCGAAGCGATCCTTCAGGACCGGGGGATTCCGATCATTCCCGATGTTCTCGCGAACTCGGGTGGCGTGACGGTCAGCTACTACGAATGGGTCCAGAACCGAAACAGTGAACATTGGGATCTTGAAGAAGTGCAGCGTCGCTTGCTCCTCATGATGCGGCGCGCCTACCAGCGCACGATGTTTTATGCGGCCGAAAAGAAGGTCGATCCTCGGATTGCCGCCTATGCTTTGGCGCTCGAGAGTCTGGCGACCTCGTACGCGGAACGCGGGATCTTTCCCTGAATTTCTGGAAAATCTGGAACCGCGATCGTGGCGTCGAAACCTGCCTGCGCCTTGACAAATTCGGCTCCGAGAATCACTTGCTTGAGCCATGGTTGCAGAAGCGGTGTTCCAAGGAACGATCCCCGCCGAGGGCGTAGGAGACTTGCTCGGCGGTCTCGAACAAGTCGGCACCACAGGGGTACTTGCATTCCACAGCGCGTCGGGGTCCGGCGCGATCCGCCTCGTTCATGGACAGATCGCCGGGCCCGAATCCAAGAGCGACGAAGAGCGAGCCCTCGAGACTTTACTTGCTCTCCGGGACGGCGAGTTCGCGGTCTATCAGAAGCTTCCGCACCTTCCGGTTTCGCGCGGAACTGACACGACCCGGCGGGGCTCGCTTGGGGTGCATCCGCCGTCCGACCTGATGCGTTATTGCGAGAACGCAGGTTTGACAGGTCGCCTCCTGCTCGAGCATCGCGGTCGGTTAGCGATCGGGTACTACGAGAAGGGGGAGCTCGAGGATGTGAGTATCGATGGAGGGACTGCGGCGGACTTCGTCGAGTCGCTCGAATGGACCGAGGGCACATTTCGCGTAGACGCCGTTCCGCCCCCACGTGAAACGCTGCCACCGTCTCTTCAGGACAAAACACCGGCACACCCGAGCAGTCCTACGCAGCTACCATCGGTGCGGACCCGAACGGACGACACACCCGTCTCGGGCCTCCGGCCGCGCATGGAACGCGATGAAGACGCAACGATCCGCATCGTTCGGCGTCCTGAAACCGAGGATCTAGACGAACCGACGGAGCTCTGGAGTGCCCTCGAGTATTCTCCCTCTTTTCCGAGAGAATCTGCTACAACTACCCCCGTGAAGTCGAAAGACGACGGACGATCGATTGGGTCTTGGCGGACGCTCGGATGGGTGGGCGCTGTCTTCGTGGTGGTGCTCGGCTGCCTCTGGGTGCTCGCAGCTCTCCCGCCACTGGAGTAGTCACGGCGCCGTGGGCCCGCGCTTGCGACCAAGCCGCTGGCTTCGAAGCCTGAATCCGGCTGTGATCTTCGGTGTGATCTCGGCTGTGATTTTGGCTTGGCCGGGAACGGCGAGCGCACAGGATGACGCGCCGGACTGGCCCGAGCCGTATACGCCGGGCGAGGTCGTTCCCGCGCCGCATCTCGAACATGAACGAGAGGACGCTGACGCCGACGAGTTCCGAGACCCGTACGGAGCTGCAAGCGAAGGGCCCACGACGAACCGATTCTCGTCTCAGGTCCGGTACATCCTCGAGCGGATCGAAGTCACCGGAAACACGCGTACCAAGTCGCGTTTGATTCGGAAGTTCGTCCCCCTCGAGCCCGGGCAGTTTCTCGATCCCGAGTCACCGGACTTGGTTGCCACCGAATGGCGGCTCATGGGCACCGGGTGGTTCGATCGGGTCGACATTCGCCTCGAGCGCGGCGAGAAGCCTGGATACGTCGTCCTGATCGTTCGCGTCCAAGAGCGCAACACGGTCATCATCGAGCAGCTCGTCGCCGGCCTTTCCGAGGGGGTGACGACCACCACCGACCGCTCCCGCAATCTATCCCCTTGGCTTGGCTTCAAGCTGACCGAGACCAACCTAGCGGGGCTCGGTATTCGACTGTCAGGAACCGCGTTGGTGAGTCAGTTCAACCAGGGCGGAAGGCTCGATCTTCGGTATCCGAAGCTCGTCAAGGACCAATGGGGCCTTCGCTTCGGCACGTTCTTCCTCAATGGCCGGGAGTTCTACGGGAATCAGCCGTTGGTGAGCGTTCCGTGCGGCGCACCCACCTGCCCGGACACCTCCCTGGTCGACAGCGCAGTGGTTCGGTACCGCCGCGGTGGGTTCATGCTCGGTACCGACAGAGACATCACCTCGACGCTTCGGTACACGCTCGACTGGATCGGCGACATCGTCAGCGTTCTCGAACGCCCCGAGGCCGCGAGCGAAACACGTGGCAACGAGATCAGTCCGATCGATTTCGCGATCGAGGATGGTCACAGTTTCGTGTCGTCGCTCCGGTTCGCCCTGATCTTCGACAAGCGCGACGACCCGGGCATCACGAAAGAGGGCGTGCTTCTCCGCGCGGCCGTGACCGCCGGCACTCGATTTCTTGGCGGCGACTACGACTACCTCGAGCTCGAAGTGTGGGTTCGGAAGTGGTGGCGGCTTCCTTGGAACCACACGATTCGGTTCGGCGTGTTCGGGGGTGTTGCGTTCGGAAACACGCCCTTCTTCTATCTCTTCCACGTGTCGGATCTCACCGACCTCGTCCCATCACGCTTTCTCGAGATGCAGCTCGACCGACGGCAAGCTCCGAACCTCCTGAACACGTCGATCGAGAACAACTACCTCGGAGAGCTCGCTTGGCGTATCGACCTCGGATACGACGTGCCGGTCTACGAGCGCGTGCGGGACCGTGGCCTTCGCGAGATCAATCTCTACGTGCTGATCGGCCTCTATTCGCTGGCGGATCTTCGTGATTCACGACTCGGCGTCGACGGCTACTCAGGCTTTTCGCGATATCCGATGGACCTGACGTTCGACTTCGGGTTCCGATTTGACACCCGGGTGGGTGTTTTTCAAGTCGGCTTCTCGACGCTGCTGGGGTTCATACAGCTGTGAGGTACTGGCTCGCCGCATTGGTATGGCTATGGGCCGGAAGTGCGAGCGCCCAGAGCAATCTGCCGCTGCGCGACATGCAGGTGGTGTGGTCACGCGGCGCTCCGAAGGTGAGCTTTTCGGCCAAAGACCTCGCGGACGAACGGGTCCGAAATGAGCTCCAAAGCGCGCTTCGAAAGAGGTTGGTGGTCATCGTGGCCGCACACTTTGGCGGATCCGCGCGAACGATCGTCCGTCGCGAGTTCGTTTGCGACGTGACGTATGACCTTTGGGAGCAAGGGTACCTCGTTCGCATCGGAACCAAGACGGAGCGGTTGCCCTCGTTAGAAAGGGCGCTCGACCGATGCCTCGTGGTGCAAGGGCTCTTCGTAGGGGAGCCGAAGCGATACGAGCCCTACAAAGGAAAGGAGATCTTTTTCTCGGTCAAAGCCGAGTTCAATCCAATTTCGGACAGGCAATGCCGAGAGCTCATCCGCCCCTCAGGCCATGATGGTCCGATCGGGCCGATTACGGTGAGCATCGTCCGGCGCCGGATTTGCCGGGCGGAGCGAACGGTCCTTTTCCGTGGCAGAAACGTGCGGGTACCTCGGTGAGCCGGTTCGAACGCAAGATCCTTTTCGCGATCGGGCTCACGGTCGTCTTGGCGCTCGGGGGGAGTATTTTCTTCGCGCAGGGCGCCCTTCGGGAGGTGTACCAAGTCGGCGTGAACGAGAGGTTCGGGCAAGAGTTGGTGCACGGGGTGGAGGCTCGACGTGGCCAGCTCATGGCGCTTCGCGATGGCTCCGAACAGGTGGCCGACGCGATCGGATGGGCCGTAGAGGCAGAGATCATCGAGAAGGCGAGTCCACGCGCGATGGAGGCGCTTCTCGTCGAGTTGCTCACTCGCTATTCCGGCGTCCGCAGTATCCGCGTCTCAGAGGGTGATCGGTTGTACGCCAGCGCTACCCGCGAGCCCGACCCGAACGCAGAACCGACGCGCGCGGCCGTGCGAGGTCGGGAGATCACTGCGCGCGGCAGGAACCTCCGCATCGAGGTCGAGGTCGTCGTTTCCGAGATGTACTTCCAGCGACTGCAAGAGGCCGGGGAGGTTGCAGACGTCTACTCGCGGCTACAGCGAGAGAGCGCTTCCGTTTCCGACGTGTATGTCTGGGTTTTCGGAGTGCTGGTGTTCCTCGTGATCGTCGTAGCGTTCTTGATCGGGGCCATCGTTTCCCGTCGCGTGACCCGTCGTGTCACAGTGCTTGCCGAGGCGACTCGGCGCGTGGGCGCTGGAGATCTCACCGTGACCCTGCCGACGGGCGCCACTGACGAAGTGACCGAGCTCACCCAGGCGTTCAACGATATGGTTCGTGATCTGCGCGACTCGAGGACACGGATCGAGTACCTCCAGCGGATCGGCGCCTGGCAGGACTTCGCTCGGCGCCTCGCGCACGAGATCAAGAACCCACTCACGCCCATCCAGCTCGCCGCGCAGGAACTGGACGAAACCTATGCCGGCGAGGACGAGGGCTATCGGGAAAAGCTCGAGCACGCGCGGGCGATCATCGAGGAAGAGGTCGCCACGTTACGTCGGCTCGTCGGCGAGTTCAGCGCGTTTGCCAAGCTTCCGCGAGCCGAATTGTCAGCTGCCGATCTCTGCGAATTGATCCAGTCGGTTCAAGATTCCATCCCGGCGATTCTCGAAGATATCGGGGAAGATCAACCCGCGCCGGTCGAGGTTCGGGTCAGCTGCGCAACGAAAACCATGCAAGTGCGTATGGACTCCATGATGCTCCGGCGTGGGGTCGACAACATTTTGCGCAATGCAATTCAGGCGGTATACGGCGCCAAGCCGACTGGCGGGGGGCACGTGCTGCTCAGTGCGTATTCGGCTGGAAAGAGTGCGTTCATCGAGGTGCGGGACGATGGCCCCGGGGTCGCTCGGGAGGACTGGGAGCGGGTTTTCGACCCGTACTACACCACGAAGGGCGAGGGCACCGGTCTCGGCCTGGCGATCGTCAAGAAAGTCGTGCTGGAGCACGGGGGCGAGGTCACACTCGATCGCGCGCCCGAGGGAGGCGCGCGCTTTCGGATCGAGCTGCCCCTCATGGACCCGCCATGACTCGCGTCCAGCGATCCGATCCACGGAGATGGCTCCAGTGGCTTGCGACTGCAGCGGTGTTCTTCGTCGTCTACAGCTTGGCGACGCGTGTGAACCAGCTGCCCCTGGTCGGGAAAGCCGCCCCCGACGTAACGCTTCCGGTCGCCGCTGGGGGCCCGAGCGAGGGCGCGGTCGAGGTCAGGTTGTCAGCACTCGAAGGTGGGGTGGTCGTGCTCGATTTTTGGGCCAGTTGGTGTGCCGCGTGTCGCCGCACCTCGCCGATCTTGAACGACCTCCGTGGCGAGTTCGAAGCCGCGGACGTGTCGTTTTACGCGATCAACGTCGAGCCGATCGACAGACAGCGGGTACAGGCGGCTCATCTCTCGTTTGGGACGGACTTTCCGACACTTCACGACCGTGCCGGAACAGTCCAAAGGAGATATGCGGTCCGGATGCTCCCGACCGTCGTCGTGGTTGGACGGGACGGGGTGGTGAAGTGGGCTGCCAGCGGAGTGCCCAGCAAATCCGACCTCCGGAAGGCCATTTCGGGGGCCCTGAACTGGACCGGTTCGGAGTAGACTCCGAACCGGTCTAGCTGATATTGCGCATGGTTGACGTTCCCAGGCCACGCTGTTAGTTTCGCCGGCCGCGTGAGGCCGAAGAAGGCGGCCCGCCCGGGGTGGAGGAAATTCCTTGGTTCAATCGCTTCAGGGTCTGAGCTTGGAAGAGCGGGTCGCTCAGCTTCAAGGGCTGATAGATTCAGCAAGTGAAGAGGTGCGTCGAGAGTACCAGGAGCGCTTCGACGCCGCATGGATTTACCACGATAGCGCGCTCGAGGGTGTGGTCTATTCGATGGACGAGCTCAAGTCCGCCATCTCCGACGAGGTCGTCACCGAAACCTCCCTCATCCCGGTGTACGACGAGATTCGAAACCACATGGGGGCGATCGAGATCATCCGCGAAATGGCGAATCGTCGACGGTTCACCGTCAACCTCGAGGTGATCAAGAAGTTGTTCGCGCAGCTTGCCCCGGAGGAGCTCGAAGGGAAGGGGCCGCCCAAGTACCGAAAGGACATGCCGCTCCACCGGCTGTACTTCCACGAGATAGCGAAGCCCGACAAGATCAGCTATCGGATGCGCCAGCTCGTGCAGTGGCTCTCGGAGCCGGAGACCAAGAGGACGATGCATCCGGTGCGCGTGGCCAGTAGGGCGCATCATCAGTTGCTACAGATCTATCCGTTTCCGCGACACAGCGGGAAGGTGGCGCGCCTTGTGATGAACCTGATTCTCATGCGTGCCGGCTTCCCACCGGTGGTGATTCACGCAACCGAGCGGCAGCGTTACTACGAGGCACTGCGAAGCGGCGAAGACGCGACCTCGGAGCTCATCAATCAGGCGCTCGGCGCAGCGATCGAAACCACGGTTCAGTACTACGAAGAGAACCAGTAACCCCGTAAGACCAACGCTTGCGTCGCCCACGGGGCTTCGGATTAGCTCTGCACGAGAAACCTTGGAAGTGCGGAGATGACGGCGAGCTGAGTAGCACCGTGGTCGAGCACTTGAGCGCTGTTTTCTGGGGTGATGCCGCCGATTGCGATTACGGGGCACGACATCGATCGGCACACTTCCTGGAGCTTTTCGAGTCCAACTACCGAGTCTGGGTGCTCCTTCGTTGCCGTCTCGAAAAGCGGGCCAAAGGCGATCCGATCGGCGCCCTCTTGTTGGGCCTCGAGCGCCTGCTGGAGGTTGTGGGTCGACACGCCGATGTCGATAGCGCCCACGATCTCGCGTGCCTCCGCGATCCGCATATCGTCTTGACCGAGGTGGAGACCGTCGGCCTCGATCAGCGCTGCGACGTCCGGACGGTCGTTCACTACAAAGAGTACGTTTGCACGCTTGCAAGCGGCATTGAGCTGCTCTGCAATTCTGAACAGAGCTCGGTCGTCGAGTCTCTTCGCCCTGAGCTGCAACGCAGCGCACCCGAAGCGCAGGGTACGTTCGGCCAACCCCACAGGATCGTTCGAGACCTCTGCGTCGACGATCGCGTAGAGGTGATCACTCCACCGGGTCATTGTGGCTCAGCACTTGGTATAGGTCGGGACGGCGGTCACGGAAGAAATCCCAGTTCCTGCGATATTCACGGAGCACGTCACGGTGGAAAGTAGCTGCCGCGATCCCTTCCTCGTCGCGGCTGAGCTCAGCAGCCACCTCGCCCCGGTGATCGCAGATGAACGAGCTGCCGTAGAAGGTGAGCGCACCCTCGACGCCGATACGGTTGGCGGCCGCCACGGGCATTGCGTTGGCCACCGCGTGGCCGACCATCACGCGCCTCCACGGGTCTTTGCTATCTTCTTCGGGCGTCGTCGGTTCGGTACCGATCGCGGTCGGATAGAGGAGAAGCTCGGCACCCAACAATGCCATCGCGCGCGCCGTCTCCGGAAACCATTGGTCCCAGCAAACGCCGATCCCGAGTCGGCCATACTTTGTGTTCCAGACCCGAAAACCCGTGTTTCCAGGGCGAAAATAGAACTTTTCCTCGTATCCCGGGCCGTTCGGGATGTGGCTCTTTCGGTAGACCCCGAGTTGGCGTCCATCGGCGTCGATGACGACCACGCTATTGTAATGGGCCCCGCCCGCTTCCTCGAAGAACGAGACTGGAAGGACGACACCGAGCTCTTCGGCGAGTCGCTGCATCCGTTGGATCGTCGGGTGTCCTTCGACCGGGGCGGCGCGATCGAAGGCGGCTTCATCCTTGACCTGCGGGAAGTACCGCCCCTCGAAGAGCTCCGGCGTGAGCACGATGCGCGCGCCTCCGTCGGCTGCCTCCCGAATTAGCGTTTCGATCCGAGAGACATTCTCCTCTCGCGATCCTCGAAGCGCGCATTGTACGACTGCGATCTCAAGTCGTGAGTCGATCATGGTGCCGTTGGCTGGGGTTGGGTGATGCAGTGAAACGCCCCGCCTCCCCATAGCAGGTCCCGCGCGGGAAGGCCGACGACCGGACGGCTCGGAAACACGGCAGCGAGCTCGTCCCGCGCTTCCCTGTCTTCCGGCACGCCGTAGAGCGGCAGGATCATCGCGTCGTTGGCGATGTAGAAGTTACAATAGGTTGCTGGGAGAGGAACGCCATCGGGCGCCAAAACTGCGCTGGGCGAAGGCAATGTGTGCACGGACAAACCCGTTTTCCGAAGCTCGGCTTCGATCGATTGGGTACATATTACCGTGTGTGGCGCGACGAAGCGCGCGATCATGTCGACATGTCCATCGGTGTGATCGTGGTTCAGACCGCGTTCGAGCCAGATGACTCGTTCGACGGAGACGAGTGAAGAAAGCGCGTCCTCGACGTCGGCGCGGCCAAGGCCCGGGTTTCGATTGTTGTTTAGGGCGCAGGATTTCGTTGTGATGAACGTGCCCTGCCCATCAAACTCGAGCGCACCTCCTTCGAGGACGAGGTCGCTTTCGAAACGTTTGGCGCCAAGGTGTTCGGCCAGCCATCGTCCGACTTCGACGTCAAACGGGATATCGAACTTTCGGCCCCAACCATTGAACCGAAAACCCAGAGCGCCGAGCGCCCCGCTCGGGGTGTGTCCGAGAAGTGGGAGCGTGTCCCGAACCCAGCAGTCACCGTAGTCGGCAGTGACGTACTCGACGTGGCTCGAGCCTCCAATGAGATTTCGAGCGACCGCCGCGATGTCTCGGTCTTTCACGAGCAGGCGGACCTGTTCGTTCCCCGCCTCTGTGATCGTTCGGCAAAGCGCGGCGACCGCGTGTTGCACCGCTTCGAGATTGAACGGCCACTCCTCCGCCAAGTAAGGAAACGCGAGCCAGCAGCAGTCGTGGCGCTCCCACTCGGCCGGAATTCGAAGTCGCTCTTTCACTTGCGGAACCTACCACGCGAGAGCCTCCCGCTCACCGAACCGACCGATCATTTTGGCTACGTGAGCGAGGAATGCTTGCTGACGCGTCTTCAGCCCCTCGAGTTGTTTTTCGTTCAAGACTGGCGCGAGCGGATCGGATGCGAGGCGCTCCGCAAGACGCTCGACGTCGAGCTTTCGAACGGCCTCGACTGTCGAGCGCCGAAAACGCTGAAGGGCTCTCAGACGCGCTTCCATCAAGCCGAGACGTTGCTCGCCGAGCCAGAACCCCGCCCCATTGTCCAGATAGATCAAGGGACCTCCTTTGCCGCGCGTTCGAACGTTCGTGAAGTTCCCGCCCCAACGATCGACGTTCTGGGTGAGATAGTCGAAGACGATCATGTCGGAGAGCTCAGCGGCACGCCCTGCGGTGTCAGGCGCTTTTGCGAACGGTCGGCTGGGATCGGTGGCCTCGCGCACGCCGGGTCTTCCCTTGAGGTCGGACCGGTAGTCCACCGGTCGTTGATAAGGGGTGATCGGGAGCGACTTTTGAACTCGAACCCATCGCTCCCATCGCCGGCCCAGCTTCAACCGCGCTAGCGGATCGGGAATCCACCACACGAAGGCGCCCTCGATGGTTCCGTCATTCTCGATCTCTAGCTCTCGGATCCGCTTGTCGTGGCCGGCGGCTTTCTCGAGTTCTGCCCAAGCGAACCCCCTTCCGGTCGTCGGAGGCACGCGTCCGAGTCCGAGCTCGCGATCCAGATAGTAAGCGGCAAGCTCGGAGTACCAATGCGCGGCCGAGAAGCTTTGCTTCGGTTTGAAGTAGCCCTCGGTGCCGTCCTCGAGCGTGATCTTGAACGCGAGGCTTCGCCCTCCCTTGCCCTTCTTCACCGACGCGATCTTCTCGGAACGGAGTGCTTCGATCCGCGGGCCGTCGGGCTCTCCCAAGAACCCGGGCGCGAGGCTCTGGCCGCCACCCAGAAGGGGCCACAGCAACACCACCATGACCATGGGCAAAACGATGCGTGGCACTCGGCGAAGACTAGTCGCTAAGGACCTGGGCGCTAGCGCCCCTCGAGAACCTCGATGTATCGGTCGCGGAACTTGCGGATCTCCTCATCGAGGGTGTCGAGGGTCCAGCTTGACGTATCGACCGGGGGAAGGACCACCGACTCGATGACGGCAGGGCGCACGATGAACGCGCCCTTCGGCAGGGCGTCGAGCACATTGCGAAACACGACCGGGACGATCGGCACCTGAGCCTGCATGGCCAGTCGAAAGGCCCCCTTCTTGAACCGTCCGAGCGTCGGCGTCGTCGAACGCGTGCCTTCGGGGGCGATGATCAACGAGCGGCCGTGACGAAGGGCTTCCACTGCGGGACCCAGGGCCTCGACGGCCTTGGCGGTGTTTGATCGATCGACGAACACGACCCCTGCGGCGCCGAAGAGGGGACCGAAAATCGGGTTGCGACGGAGCTCCTGTTTGCTTATTCCCGTGAAATCTTTCCGGAGAAGCTTGAGCATCAGCACGAGCTCGAGCCCGCTTTGATGGTTGAAGGTGAATACGGCCGGACGATGCGACCACAGATGCTCCTCCCCGTCGACGCGAAGATCGATCCCTGCGGCCGAGGCCGCGAGATCGCCCCAGACGGAGCCCATGACGTTGATCGCCTCGCGCTTCGAATGGTTCAGTAGACCTGCGGCTACGCCAAACGCCACCGAAGGAGCAAGGGCGCCGTAGATCAGACCGGTGCGAACGACGTCACCTAGGGTCGGCATTCCGCGGCTCGTGAAGCGACGAACCGGCCACCGTCTTTCCTTGGCGATCTGCGCGAGCTGTCGCGTGGGATTGAGGGGACGCGGACGGCCTACGAGCTCGAAAAGAGGAAGGTCATCGTGGCTATCGGAGTAGAAATAGCTCTCTTCGAGATCGAGGTCGTACTCCGAAGTGAGGCTCCGCGCGGCAGTCGCCTTACCTTCACCGTGGCAGGTCGGCCGCACGACCTCGCCCGTCAGGATCCCGTTTTTAACTCCGAGCTTCGTGTATAGGACACGCTCGATACCGAGCTCTCGAGCGACGGGGTCGGCCTGGTAGCGGGTAGCGGAGGTGATGATTGCGACCGTGTGTTGCCGCTCCTGATGTGCCTTCACCAGGGCGCGGGACTCCGGATAGATCTGGGTCGCGAGGTGCTTGTCGAAGGCATGCTGACCAGCTTCCTCGAGAACGGATTCGTCCATGCCGCGGTAGACCGCTGATGTCGCAGAGATGAACGCCGAGAATCCCGTTCGTCCTAGGGCAAAGGAGAGCGTCGCGCGGAGGGAGTCGGCAAGGTCCTTTGGCGACATGCGACCGGAAGCGATTTGGTCGCGTGTGAAGGCCGTCGCCGAGAAACCCGCAAAGAGAGTCTGATCCAGATCGAAGAAGGCCCCCACGCTCGGACCCGACGGCCCGTTTCGAATCTCTTGGGTGAGTTGCTCGTGGAGGGTCATGCGGTGCGGGGACACTACAATGTTTCACCCACGAGATCGATCTCGAGCCCCGCGCCTCGATTCCTAGCCGTGTCGTAGATCGCTCGGGCGAGGGCGACGTCTTGAATGGCGAGGCCCGTCGAGTCGAACACGGTCGTCGTGCCGGCCGATGGCCTCGGAAGCGCACCTGCGACCACTTCACCGAGCGTGCCGGCAATCTCGTCTACCGTAAAATCCCCTTGGCTCAACGGTACGTTGATCTCACCGCTCCCGGTCGCCTGGTGAATGTCGTCGATATACACGGCCGCATGTTTCAAGACTTCTGTGAAGAGTTCTTGCTTGCCTGGGGCGTCGGCCCCCATCGCGTTGATGTGTGCTCCAGGCCGTACCCACTGAGGCTCGACAAATGGCGATCGGGAGGGAGTGGCGGTGCATACGATGTCTGCGCCAGCAGCCTCTTCCAAGCTCACGACTCGACCACCGATTTCGTCGGCGAGCTTCGTTGCAGCGCTTTGGTTTCGATCGTGCACGAGCGGCTCAAACGATTCGTAGATCACACGATGTGCATCGTGCAGTGTTCGTGCCTGCACTCCTGAGCCTATGAAGCCAATCGTACCCGGCCCGCTCGATGCGAGATACTTCGATGCGACCGCGCCGGCGGCGCCCGTACGGAGCGCGGTGAGCCGTGTGCCATCCATGATGGCGAGCGGAAACGCGTTGGCCGAGTCGTTCAACACGAACACCCCCATGACCGTGGGGAGGCCGAAAGTCCTGCGATTCTCGAGATATACACTGACCCATTTGATCCCCGCCGAGTCGCCGAGCCGCGCCGGCATTGCCCGGAAGTCACCGTGGTGGTCGGCGACGGACAAGTAGACCTTCGGCGGCATCGAGGCTTCACCATGTCCGAATGCGGCAAAGGCTCGCTCGACCGCGTCCACCGCGAGCTCCATGGTCACGACACCCTCGACGTCTTTTCGCGTCAGAACGAGCGTGTTCATGATTTCACTGTCGCTCCGTGTAATTTCAGTGGAAACCCTTGTTTGCGGCTCTGCGCTTCCGGTATAGTCCGCCGAACTCATGTCGACCAGACAGTTGACTGCAATCGGTGGCCACCCGACGGGTCCGGCCGCCACCCGTTACCGTTACCGCAACGGGCACCATGCCGGAACATGATGTCGTGATCATAGGGGGCGGTGGCGCAGGATTGCGCGCTGCCATTGCGGTTGCGGAAGTCGACCCGTCGCTCGATGTCGCCCTGGTAAGCAAGGTCTATCCCATGCGCAGCCACACCGTCGCGGCCGAAGGGGGAGCCGCCGCCGTGCTGCTGGAGAACGATAGCTTGGACGATCATGCTCTCGATACCATCTCCGGAGGGGATTGGCTCGTCGACCAGGACGCCGTGGAGCTCTTCGTGAGGGAGGCTCCTCTGGAGATGACGCAATTGGAGCACTGGGGGTGCCCCTGGAGCCGAGAGCCGAACGGCAAAGTAGCCGTGCGGCCCTTTGGCGGCATGAAAATCGAACGGACCTGGTTTGCCGCCGACAAAACCGGATTCCATATGCTCCACACCCTCTTTCAAACGTCGCTGAAGTACGACAATGTCACTCCCTACGACGAGTGGTTTGCAACACGTTTGCTGATTGAGGACGGACGTTGCCAGGGCGTGGCTGCCCTCGAGTTGCAGACCGGGCGGGTCGTGGTGGTCTCCGCTCGGGCAGTCGTCCTTTGCACCGGGGGAGCGGGCCGCATCTTTCCCTTCACGACAAACGGCGCCATCAAAACGGGCGACGGCATGGCAATGGCCTACAGGGCCGGCGTGGCGTTGAAGGACATGGAGTTTGTCCAGTACCACCCTACCGGATTGCCTGGCACCGGAATACTGATCACCGAGGCCGCCCGCGGCGAAGGTGGAATTCTAGTCAACAAGGACGGCTATCGTTACCTGCAGGACTACGACCTCGGCACCCCGGTCGAGATCACAGATCCGCGACATCCCGTCAAAAAGAGCATGGAGCTCGGGCCTCGCGACCGACTGAGCCAAGCCTTCATGAAGGAGAGGGAGCGCGGACGTACCATCCCCGGCCCCGAGGGCGACGTGGTTCATCTCGACGTGCGTCATCTGGGTGAGAAAAAAATAGACGCGAAGATCCCCTTCGTGCGCGAGCTGGTGCGCAAATACGTTGGGATCGACCCTGTTCATGAACCGATTCCGGTCCGGCCGGTGTTGCATTACATGATGGGCGGCATCGACACCGACACACAGGGGGCCACCTCGTTACCGGGCCTTTTTGCTGCCGGCGAATGCGCCTGCGTTTCGATCAATGGGGCAAACCGACTGGGTTCCAACTCGTTGACTGAATTGCTGGTGTTCGGTGCACTCGCCGGAAGAGCGGCCGCTCGGTTTGCTAATGAGAATCGCAGCCTCGACGTGGTCGCACTCGAAAAACAGGGCGTCGATGAGCAGGCACGTATCGCCCGGGACTTCATCAGGAAGACCGACGGTTCCGAGCGTCTCGCCGCGCTACGGCAGGAAATGCGTGACACGATGGAAGTCGGCGCAGGCATTTACCGAGACGCCGCGAGCTTGCGGGCAACCTGCGACAAGCTTGCGACGCTACGCGGTCGATTCTCTGACATTCAGCTGGATGACTGCAGCCTCACGTTCAACACCGAGCTCACAGCGGCCCTCGAGCTCGACTTCATGATCGACGTGGCTGAGGCTGTTACTCATAGCGCGCTTGCCCGAACGGAAAGCCGAGGGTCGCATCAGCGGACCGACCACCCCGAACGCGATGACGCGAAGTTTCTCAAACACTCCCTGGCCTACCATTCGGACGGACCTCCCCGAATCGATTATAAGGACGTGGTTATTACCCGGTGGCCGCCCGGTGAGCGCGTCTACGGACGGTAGGCATGAACAATGACGAGTGACCAATGACGCAACAGACCATCGTCCTCGAAGTGTTTCGTTACCGCCCCGAACAAGAGCATGAACCGACATTTCAGACGTATGAGGTCCCACTTCGGAAAGATTGGGTCGTTCTCGATGCGCTGAATTACATCAAGGACGAGATCGACGGGACGCTGACGTTTCGCTGGTCGTGCCGGATGGGCGTGTGTGGAAGTTGCGGGATGATGATCAATGACGCACCGGTGCTCACGTGCGCGGCTTTCCTCGAAACTTATCTGCCCGGCCCGGTCCGCATCGAACCACTAGCCAACTTCCCAGTCGTTCGCGACCTCGTCATTCTGATGAGCGATTTCATGGAGAAGCTAGGCCGGGTCAAGCCTTGGATCATTACCGACGAAGAGAAACCAGTCGCGGAAGGCGAGTACCTGCAGACGCCAACGCAACTTGCCGACTTCAAACAATACAGCATGTGCATCAACTGCATGCTTTGTTATTCGGCATGCCCCGTATACGGTTTAGAGCCGGAATTCATTGGCCCGGCTGCGATCGCCTTGGCGCAGCGCTATAACCTCGACAGCCGCGATGAGGGTAGCGCCGAGCGGATGAAGTTCCTCTCGCAAGATGACGGCATCTGGCAATGCACTCTCGTGGGCGAGTGCTCGGCGGTATGCCCCAAAGCGGTCGATCCGGCAGGAGCAATTCAACGCTACAAAGTCGCCAGTACGAACGACTGGTGGAGATCGAAGCTGATGCCCTGGACGAAATGATGTCACACACAACACGTTACAGGAAGTACCACCCCAAGCTTTATCGCACTCGCATGCCTATCTTCTGGTGGGCGCGCAAATGGACGCACGTACACTTCATCACGCGTGAATTGACGAGTGTGTTCGTGGCCTTCTACGCAATCGAGCTCCTGTTTCTACTTCGGACGCTGACGCTCGGACAGGAAGCGTATGAAGCCTTTCTTGCCTGGCTTCAGACGGCTCTCGCGCTTGGTTTGAATACGATCGCGTTCTTGATGATCCTCTTCCACAGTATCACGTGGTTCAACCTGGCACCGAAGGCACTGGTGATCCGTGTAGGCGAGGTGCGCATACCGCCCATCGCCATTGCGGGGTCGAACTATGCAGGCTGGGTCGTTGTTTCGGCGGCGTTGTCCTGGTTTATTCTTTCGGCCTAAGGAGGCGCTTCTGGAAGCTATGAAAAAATCCAATGAACCGTTTTGGTGGGCCTTTTTTGGTGCCGGCGGCGCCTTATCGGCGCTTTGCCTCCCAGCCCTCCTATTCTTGCTCGCCTTGGCGATGCCGTTAGGGTGGATCGAGACCCCTAGCTATGAAGCCGCACGCGGTCTCGTGCATCATCCGCTGGCACGTCTGTTTCTGTTCGCCCTGATTTCCCTTTCACTGCTTCACTGGGGCCATCGCTTCCGTTTCACGCTTTACGATGGCCTCCAGCTCAAGCATCTGGAATCTCTCATTGTTGTATTTTGTTATGGCGGTGCCATCATTGGCAGCGTCTTCGCAGCGTTTGTTCTCTGGCAGCTCTAGCAAGGAGTCCCGCTCGGAGGAGCACTCGGGCACATAGCGGAGGAGAAGATGGCAGAACGCTTCGCCCTGAAAAAGATTTCCAAAGATGGCGTTGAACGCGCGGTAGAGCGGGCTGAACACTACCGTTTGCTAAACGACCCCGATCAGGCCGAGAGCATCTGTCTCGATGTCCTTACTGTCGACGACGCCAACATCCGAGCGCGGATCACGTTGATCTTGTCGCTCACCGATCAATTCAGCGGAGGAGGAGGCTCTCACGCGGCGCGGCGCGCGGTAGAGCAAGTGCAGAAGCTTCCGAGCGAATACGAGCGCGAGTACTACAGTGGGCTCGTGGCGGAGCGCCAGGGCCGCGCACATCTGGCGCAGGGCGGGATGGCAAGGACGTTCGCGTACGAGGGTCTTCACGAAGCGATGCTGCACTACGAGCGTGCCGAAGGGTTGAAACCTCCGGGCGTCGATGATGCGATCTTGAGATGGAATGCTTGTGTCCGCACCATTGAGCGAGAGGATTTACATCCACGGCGCGACGAGCCGGAGATGCAGCTCGAGTAACGCTTCGAGGAGGCTAGGATGTCGACTTCAGCTCTTGCTCTGATCGGGTACGCGGCGTGGACGCTGCTCTTGGTGATCACGATCGTCACGGCTCGATCATGGATGTCACTGGTGGGGAAGCGCGAAAGCTACCCACCTCATCTCGACCAGTAATCTCGCGATCACCGTCCGGGTGACGTTCTTCTCGGTGCAGCTAGCGATCGAAGTGTGGTGGATCGTGCAGCTGGCGCAGCTTGCCCTCTAGCGAAAGTCGCGGGAGCGGTGGGTTTGCTCGGCAATGGCGATGTCCGGGGCCCATAGCGACTTGGCGATCAGGTGAATGACACCGTCGGATTTTTGAATCTCGCCCGTCACGCCGAGTAAGGCCGCGGTTTTGGCGAGCGCGGCGTAGCGGTCGAACACCTGCTTCCATACAACAACATTGACGAAGCCGGTTTCATCCTCGAGCGTGAAGAAGGTGACGCCGGATGCGGTGCTTGGCCGTTGACGGCAGATCACCATGCCGACGTACTCGAGCTCGTCCCCATGCGTGCAGCCGTGAATAGTGGTCGCTTCGGGGATGCCTCGTGAACGCAGCGTGTGGCGAAGCCCTCGCATGGGGTGGCCCCGAGTGCTGTGATGACTCGAACGGTAGTCCCAGATCACCTGATCGTCGCTTGCCAACGACGCGAAGGAGATCTGACTCGACGCAGGTTCGAGCGGCAACGAATCCTGCGCGAACCGTGACAGGCTGCGCACCTGCCAGATCGCATCACGTCGGTTGAGGCCAAAACATTCGAATGCACCCGACTCCGCAAGTGCATGCAACGCTTTCTTGTTGAGCCTCGTCTCGCGCGCAAACGTCGCGAGGTTAGGGTAAGGTGCGTTCCCGTCTTCGATGCGCTCTCGCTCCGCCACCCCAAGCCCCTTCACATACCGAAGCCCCATCCTTACCCCGGTAACAGTGCCAGCGTCAGCGCCAGTGTCAGTGCCAGCGACAGTGCCAGCAATGACTTCGAGGTTGCAGTTCCAGTTGCTCTTGTTGATGTCGATCGGCCGGACTTGGACGCCGTGGCGTTTGGCGTCTTCGACGAGGGTGGCGGGGGTGTAAAAGCCCATCGGTTGAGCGTTTAGGATGGCGCATGTGAAGACCTCGTGGTGGTGGCACTTGAGCCAAGCCGTCACGTACGCCAACAGTGCAAACGACGCGGCGTGGCTTTCGGGAAAACCGTATTCGCCGAAGCCGCGAATCTGCGAGAATATGCGTTCGGCAAACTCTTCGGGGATACCTTTGGCAAGCATACGAGGGATCATTCGGGTTCGGTGGTTTTCGATTCGACCCGACTTGCGCCAGGCACCCATGTCGCGACGAAGCTGGTCGGCTTCACCCGGCGAATAGCCAGCCGCTTCGACGGCGAGTTTCATCACCTGTTCTTGAAAGATCGGCACCCCGAGAGTCTTTTTCAGGATTCGTTCGAGCTTGGGATGCGGGTAGAGAACCGCTTCTTCGCCTTTTCGGCGTCGGAGATACGGGTGCACCATGTCGCCCTGAATTGGCCCCGGACGGACGATCGCGATTTCGATGACCAAGTCATAGAATGTACTTGGTCGAAGTCGCGGAAGCATCGCCATCTGTGCGCGACTTTCGATTTGGAACACACCGACGGTGTCTCCGGTTGAAACCATGTCGTAGGTCGCTCGGTCTTCCGCGGGCACGGTGGCCATCTCGACCGACTCGCCCTTGTGCGCATGCAGTAGATCAAACGCATGATGAATGCAGGTCAGCGCACCAAGGCCTAGAAGGTCGACCTTGAACAGGGCGAGATTCTCGACGTCGTATTTGTCCCATTGAATGACCGTGCGGCCTTTCATCGTGGCGGGTTCGATCGGAACGATCTCGTCGACCGGCCGATGCCCAAGCAGAAACCCCCCCGGATGAATCGATAAATGCCTAGGAAAATCGAGGATTTGGGATGCCAGAGACCAGAGATGATCAGTGGCTGGGGTGTCCTTTTCGAGCCCCGCTTCGCGCAGAAGCTCGGGGTTGAGGATGTCGCCGCGATGACGGAGTAGCCGTGAGGCAGTTTCGAGATCGGTCCGCGGAAGACCGAGCACCTTGCCTACGTCACGTACCGCCGAACGAATTCGATAACGAATGATGTTGGCCACCATGGCCGCACGGCGACGCCCGTACTTTTCGTAGACGTGTTGGATGACTTCTTCTCGGCGGTCGTGTTCGATGTCGAGGTCGATGTCGGGAGGCTCGGCACGCTCGACGCTCAGAAACCGCTCGAATAGAAGGTCCATTCGAACCGGATCGATGGCAGTGATCCCGAGGCAGAAGCACACCGCACTGTTAGCCGCGCTTCCACGCCCCTGGCAGAGGATGTTGCTTTCCCGACAGTACTGCACGATTTCATGCATCGTGAGAAAGTAACCACCGTAATCGAGACGTCGAATGATCGTGAGCTCGCGTTCGATTTGCGAGCGAACATCGGAAGGAATGCCGCCTTGGTAGCGGTTTCGCGCGCCTTGAAAGGTGAGCTCACGAAGCCAGCCCTGCTCGGTTTGACCGGTCGGGAGGTGCTCTTCAGGATATCGGTAACGAATGTCGTCGAGGCTGAAGCTGCATTGTTCGGCAATGTCGAGCGTGAGTCGCAAACAGTCGGGATCATCACCAAAGACATGGGCCATTTGCTCGGCTGCTTTGAGGTCGTGCTCGGCATTTCCGCGAATCGTGTGCCCTGCCTCCGAAAGCACTTTACCCCTACGAATACAGGCCAGAACGTCTTGGAGGGGGCGTCGGGCCTTCTCGTGATAGAGCACCTCGTTAGCGCCGATCACACGCGCGTCGAGCTCTCGGGCGACGTCGCGAAGGGCCCTTTCCAGTGGCCTTTCATGGTCTCGGAGATGACGGGCACAAAGGGCAAACAACGAAGAAGGCCGATGACTCCGGTGCAATGCGCGAAGCGATTCGGGTGTCGTACAAAGAAAGAATACCTCGCGCGCTTCTTCGATGTCGGAGATGTGAACGAGAGACTGCCCCTTCTCACATCGAGCATGCCCAAGTGACAACGCTCTACACAAATCAGCATAGCCACGTCGTGTCTTGGCAAGAGCAATGACGTGGTGCGCGTATCCGTCGATGTCGAGAGTTAGTTGTGCGCCAGTAATGATACGCACGCCAAGATCTTTGGCGCGCATGTGCGCACGCACCAGCCCGTAGACCCCATCGCGATCGGTGATGGCGATCGCTCGGAGCCCGAGTGCATGTGCGCGTTCGACCAGCTCTTCGGGGAAGGAGGCGCCTTCCAAGAAGCTGTGGTTTGTCTTGACCCACAACGGAACATAAGTACCCATGGTGCGCTCAATCGAGCACCCCGTGCAGGAACCAACGCTTGCGTGGCCGGTCGTAGAAAAGCCAAAGTAAGTCTCCGTGGTCGGTTTCGGCGTAGTAGTAGTCGCGCTCAACCAAACGTTTCCACCAACCGCCGCTCACGCGGTAGGGGCCATACAAATGCTCGATGACTTGGTTTTGCGACAGTGATGGCCCTGCTTCGGGCACCTTCGGTTTGCGAGGAGGTAGTGGCTTTGGGTGGGCGAAGACGCGGCGAATCATGGCGGGCTTCTCCGAGAACGTGTTTGTGGGTGCACAAACACGTTGAATCGGCTCCCAACGAAACGATGCTTCTGGTAAGTGGGCTTCGCGCAGGGATCCTCTGGTGACCGATTGCTCGCCATAGGCTGCGCGAATCCTTGCAAGTGCCCGGTGTGCGGACCCCATGTCGAGCGCGGATTGGTGACCTGGGAGACAAGCTTGCTCGGCGTGTGCACGAACGGTATTTGCGAGGACTTCTACCTCTTCGACCGCGCCCCCGAGCTTCACTTCACCGAGACGAAGTCGAATGAGCTCGAGCAACATCATCAAATCCAACGTTGGCGAAGCGGGCTCGATGTGCTCTTCATGAAGAGAGGCTCGTTCCAAGTGAAGCAAAAGCGCGAGTGACTCGACGGCCTCACCGCGTGCTCGAACCTGGTGAAGAAGCGAATGAAGAGCGCCTTTGATCGCGAACAACAACCGATGTTGATCGTCATCGGGCGGATCGATTTGGAATGAGATTTGCGACGGCTCATCGAAGGCATGCGGTTGAATCGGAAGCTGCAATCCTTCGGCAAACCGGTCGTGAAGCGCACTTGCCTCTGCACCAAATCGGCTGTGAAGCTCGCCTGTAGGCAACCCCAAAAAGTCGCCGAGGGTTTCGATGCCCAACGCGACCAAGTTTTCGCAGACATCTCCAGGTAAATCGAATTCGCCAAGTGGGGTTTTGTCGGATTGCTCTCGTTCTTGGTCGGGGCTTTCGAGGATCGTGACTCCGCCATTCAGCATGGCGACCGCGAGCGTTCGATAGCGATGAAAGCCCACCGTCACCGCGCCGTGCCAATGCCGGGCTCGTAAATAGCGATCGATGCAGGTAGCCCAATTGTGATAGCCACCATAGAGGCGATGCAGACCTTCTGGATCGAGGTGAAATGCGCCGGTTTGGTCGATCGCTTCGACTTTAGGCGAAAAGGTTTGAAGGGAGGCGATCAGCTCTCGTGTGATCGCCGAAGCTTCGTCGGGTGACACGACGGCGGTGTGCAGATTGGGAACCAAGTCGCGTGCCACGGTTTGGCGCATGCCGATACGAAGGTGATATTTGCGCGCATGCCGATTGAGATGAGTGATGCGGCCATGGGGCCCCTCATCGTCGACGACGGCGACGGGTGCATTACACCCGCGAAGCCCATCAAACCAATGAGGTTTTTGTCGAAGCAGGATCTGCATTGGAAGCATCGGCAGCAGAACGCAGGTCACTCGTCTCATGAGGCACCTCGCAGACCTGTTGGCGCAATAGGTTTCGTCGATGCCAGCTCGGTGGTGAGGCCGACTTTGTCTTTGAGGATGCGAGAACGAACTTCGAAGTGACCCGCATGCAAAGGACCGCGTCGTGGCTCGACACGCAAACCCACCAAAGGACCGGATGAAGATTCTTCGTAAGCGTTGGAGGTGAGTAAGAGGATCCGCCCGTTATGTTGGCGTAACACGCCCTGAAGACGACCTTGCCAGTTGACCGAAGACCCTGGCGGCAGCGCATCGGTGAGATCGACCACCGTCAACCCAAAGGCGCCCGATCGGGCAAGCCATTCGGCAGCGCGCACCAACGCAAACGGACCCGCATCACGGGGTACGTGAATCGCGATGAAGGCATCGAGGTCCACACCGGCCGAAGCAAGGTCGGGAGGAAAGAGCACGCCGTCTTTCGGTTGCACCCAAGCCACCAGCTCATTGCGCGCCTGTGCATGGATCACGCACGACACCGCAGTGGTCGTCCGTGCACAGGCATGCTGCCCCGAAATCTCGACCAACCGCGCCCGAGGCAAGAGCTCAGAAAAGGGCAGACTCGTTCGGGAGCGAAGAGTCGCCTCGAGCTCGATCACCTCCGATTCGGCAGTCCCAGAAGTCATGGGACCACTTAGTATACTGAACAAAAGATCAGTTACAAGGAACTGAATTAAGTTAGTAATTCCAGGGTATTCAGTGATTCGAGCTCCTCGAGAGACCGTGGCCAGTCCCCTTTGAGAAGCCGCGAAAGCGAACGGTCGGCAAACAGCTTGCCACCCGTTTGACACGTCGCGCAGTAGTTGGTCTCCCGATCGGCGAACACGATCCGCTGAATGGGATCGCGGCAGACCGGACACGGCTCACCGAATCTTCCATGCGCTGCCATCTCAGGTCGGAACGCGGTTACCTTCTCCGGGAACCCGTCCGCGTTCTGTTCTTGAAGGCGGGCGATCCATTCTCGGAGGACCTCGCGTGTTGCGTCGTAGAGCCGTTGCAACTGTTCCTCGCTGAGGCGTTGCGTCCAAATCAAGGGAGAGAGCTTCGCCCGATGGAGGATTTCATCCGAGTATGCGTTCCCGATCCCGCTGAAGATTCGCGGGTCGGTGAGGCTCCGCTTCACAGTATGGTTGCGTTCCGTTTGCCGAGCCGCCGAAGATCGATGATTCGCTTTCCGGCGACTTCCTCGACCGGCGGATCGACGCTCCGCAACAGAAACGGCGAAGCCAACCGCACCTCATTCAGGACTTCGTCGACCACACGTGGGCGGAGCGCGTGCAGGTAGAGCTCGATGTCGGGAAGCTCGGGCATGGCTATCGGAGACGCGGGTCGAGTCGGTCACGCAACCAATCGCCGGTAAGGTTGAATCCGAGGACGGTCAGGGCGATCGTCCCGCCCGAGAAGAGCGCAACGTGCGGAAACCGCAAGAGTACGCTGGTTCCTTGATCGAGAAGAGCTCCCCAGGAGACCGCCTTTCCGGGTCCTAGGCCGAGGAAAGAGAGCGTCGATTCGGCGAGGATGACCACCCCGAGGCCGGTCGAAGCTTGAATAACGAGCGGTCCGAGAAGGTTTGGGATCACGTGTCGTCGTAGCACCTCGTGCGTGGGAACCCCCAGTGCCCTTGCGGCTTCGACGAACTCGCGCTCTCGCAAGGACAATGTTTCGGCTCTTGCCAAGCGAGCGTATAGGACCCATCCGTTCACGGTGAGGGCTATGATCAGATGTATCAACCCAGGTCTTGCGACCAACGCGAGGACCGCAATGTTGAGCACTATCGCCGGAAACGCCTGAACCAAATCGGCGGTGCCGGTGATCACGTGGTCAGTAAGACGCCCGAAGTAGCCCGCCCACGTGCCGAGCACCGTGCCGACGACGACCGAGATCCCCACTACGACGATCCCAACGATGGCAGCAAGCCGCGCGCCGTACAAGAGCGCGCTCAGAATGTCGATGCCATTGTCGCCGGTTCCCAAGAAATGGGTCCAAGACGGCGATTCGTATTCGTGGGCAAGGTCGATGGTGAGCGGGTCATACGGCGCGATCCACGGTCCGATTAGCCCGAGCACGAAGAACGCGATGACGATCATCAAGCCGAAGGGAGTCTTTGCGAGCCGCGCGCGCATCCGAGTCATGACAGCCTCACTCGTGGATCGACCAGGCCGTAGGCCAAGTCGACGATGAGGTTCACGCCCACGTAGATCACGGCGATGATCAGCACACACCCCTGCACGACGGGAATATCGCGAGCGAAGAACGACTCGAGAAACAACGTGCCCAAGCCGGGGCGCTCGAAGATCTTCTCGGTGACGACGGCTCCAGAAAGAAGCGCGCCCAACTGAGCCGCGCCGATAGTCATCACCGGCAAGAGCGCATTGCGAAGGGCATGCCGCAGGAGGAGGGAGAAGGACGGCACCCCACGCGCTCGGGCCGCCGTGATGTATTGCTCGGAGAGCACTTCGATCATCGCCGCCCGCGTTTGACGCGTGAGCACCGCTGCGAGCGCCGTGCCCACTGTAATCGCTGGCAAAATGAGAGCCTCGGGCCCAGCGAGATCGTCTCCTGGCAACGGCAGCCACCGGAGCTTTACTCCGAACGCCAAGATCAAGAGGGGCCCGAGCCAGATATTGGGAATCGCGAGCCCTGCGACCGCCGTCGTCGAGGCGATCTTGTCCCAGGCTCTGCCGGCTCGTGCGGCAGCGATCGTTCCCAAGGGAATCGCCACGAACCAGGCGATCAACCATGCCGCGAGGGCGAGAACGAGGGTGTACGGGAGCACCTCGCGCATCAACGACCATACCGATCGATCGGGCCTTCGAAACGAGCTCCCCATGGTCCCGTCGAGCATCTCCCCGACGAAGGACAGGTATTGCTCGCCGATGGGCCGATCGAGGTTGAGCGAGCGCCGAAGCTCCGCCTTTTCTTCGGGCCCGGCCTGGTCTCCGAGGATCGCTTCGACCGGATCACCGGGTATCAAACGAACCAACAGAAAGACGATCGTCACCAGTCCGACGACGGTCAGGAGCGCGCGCAGGACGCGGCTCGCCAGGTACCGTACCAGGCCCGGGGACATACCCGAACCATACTACGCCTATTGCATTCCGCTGTCGGGTTCTACGCCGGCGTCGGTTGCGAACGGGTCGACCAGCGCCGCGCAGATCTTGGCGGTCGCCCGATCATCTGCGAGGTCGAGGACGCGTGCAACGCGCTCATCGTCAGGAACCGGGTCAGGTGAGCGCTCTCCATCTTGCGTGATGTGGCTCGGCAGCGCGCAGAGATAGGACAGGCGACAATTGCCATCATTTGAGCAAGGCTTCATGCACCAGGTTTCCGCCGTCCGGCTTGGGATGAAGCGCCATTCGACGCAGATCGTATTGTCGGGGCATGTGTCGGGGTCGCAGCCCAAAATCGTGCAATAGCCCCCGGGCTGTGCGAGATCGCACTGACGCTCCCCAGTGGGCGAGCAATCGCGAGAGCCCCCGCAACTGTCACCGATCTTGGGTTGGCAGCCCCCTACGACGAATCCCAGAAGCAACAAGATAAACGAGCGAGTCATTTTCAGCCGCCCGAGCATACGGGACGAGTCCCTCACCCGCCAATCGCTCTGCGTCTTCGCGAATGAGTGGTAGATTCCCCAAGTATTGCGGGTTTTTTTGCTGGGGGCTGGGTTCGTGTGGCTGGTTTGCGCCGTAGCGCTTGCCGCGGGTGATCTCGATCGCGTTGCCTCGCTGGTACGGGCGGGGGACGATCGAGCCGCGCTTCGCGAGATCGATCGGCTTCCCCAATCGGCTCGAGATGCGGACTCCGTTCGCTATCTCGAAGGCCGACTCCTCTTGGATGTCGGGCGCCCCTGCGACGCCATGGACAAGCTCGGTCAAACCCTGGCGACCCTTCCATCCTCCATGCGCGCTGACTCGCTTCGGCGCTGGGCGATTGCTGCCTCGCGATGCGGCCATTGCGCTGAAGCCCGGCCGGTCTTGCTCGGTCTAGCCTCGAGCGATACCTCGGTGAGCCGCCACGATCGCGTGATCGCCGCCGACTGCGCAGTACGATTGGGAGAGCTCGATATCGCCGCCCAGGAGCTCGAGCACTTGACTCGCCGCAACCGAAATCAAGCGGATCGGGTCGCGCTCCTCATTTTGCTGTCCGACGTGTACATCCGTCTCGATCGCCCTGACGACGCTCGCGAGGCGGCGCGGCGTGGGTGGATTGCAGCGGTGCGACCGGGCCAGCTGGAAGCCGCAAAGAAGCTCGAGGAGTTCGCGTCGCCAAGCCCAAGTGATCGTGTGGATCGCGCCGAGGCCTTCACGGGGGCGCTCCGTTTCTCGAAGGCGGTCGGAGAGCTCGAGGGGATCGACGTTAGCGGAGACGAAGATCTCGATGAACGCTGGCGCCACGTCTACGGTATGGCTCTTTTCCGGATGCGTTTCCGCTATGCGGACGCCGCTCGCGTGCTTCGGGCGTCGGCGGCGCTCAGGGGCGAGTACGAGATCGAAGACGCTTTTCACGCCGCCCGTGCCCTGTCTCGCGCCGACCACGACGCCCGCGCGGTCCGCGCATACCGACGCTTCGCGCAGCGCTACCCGAGAAGCAACCGCGCGCCTGAGGCGCGATTTCTTGCGGCGTGGCTCGAAATCCGGATGCGTCGCGCGAGCGGCGAGCAACACATGGCGCAACTCCTCAAGGGGAAGTATCAGCTCCGAGGGAGGTGGCGCGGCGCCGCCCTGTGGGAGCTCGGGTTTCGTGCTTTCGAAAAGAAGCGATACGTCCGGGCGGTTCGGTACTTATCGCAGTACACGAAGCTCGCCACTACCTCGATGGACGAGGCGCGCGGACTTTACTGGCTCGGTCGGTCCTATCGGCGAGGGCCCAAAGCCGTCGAGGCCTATCGCGAGGCGATTGAGGTCGAGCCGCTCCATTGGTACGCGGTATTGGCCGCCCAGCGCCTAAGGTGGCTCAAGATGAAGCCTCCACCACCTTTCAAGAAAGGCGATGCCACGAACGAGTCGATCGACGTCCAGCATCTCTGGCCGCTGCCTGCGACTTTCGAGGCGTATCGCGAGATCGGCCTCGATCGCGACGGTTTACACTGGCTCACCGATCACGAAAACGAGCTCGTTGCTAACTTTCCGCAGGCGCAGCGGATACCCCTTCTTGCGGCCATGTACGACGACGTTGGCGCCTATCGCGAGGGGCTGCGTGTCGCGCGTCGCCGCATGGCTTATTTACACACCGATCCCGAAGAGCATCCGTGGTGGTGGAATTCCGCGTACCCCATGCCGTGGCTTTCGATCGTCGACGAACATCGCGGTGAGCTTCCAAGGGCTTTGATCTACGCAACGATGCGACAGGAAAGCGGTTACCTCCCCGACGCTCTGAGTCGCGCTGGCGCGGTCGGGCTGATGCAGGTCATGCCAGAGGTTGCAACTCGGATTGCGGGCCAACCGGTCACGCGGCCCATGCTCGAGTCGCCCGAACACAACATCCCCATTGGAGTTGCGGAGATGGCCGCGTTAGCGGCTGACTTCGACGATATCTACCCTCTCAGCATCGCCGCATACAACGCCGGCAAGAAGAGGGTGAACCGTTGGCTTCGCGAGAGCCGACGCATGGAGCTCGACCGCTTCGTCGAGCGAATTCCATTCAACGAAACCCGCAACTACGTGCGACGCGTCACGACGCACTACGCGCGCTACATGTACCTTGACGACCCCGAATCAGGCTGGCCCAAGCTTCCTCGATTCGTGAGCCCCTGATCGTTCGCGACGATTTGGGTTGCTCGCGTTCGGATCGAAGGCCAAAGAAAGGCTCGATCGTATGAACTTCGTTGCAGCAGGGCTCTCGGATGTCGGGCTTCAGAGAGAGCACAATGAGGACAGCTTTTGCATTCTTCCGGAGCACCGACTCTTCATAGTAGCCGACGGAATGGGCGGTCACCGGGCCGGCGATATCGCGAGCCGCATGGCGACGGCCGAAATGTCGACGTTTTTCGACGCGACCCAAACGCGCGACGGTGAAACCTCGGACTGGCCACTGGAGCTCGATGAGCGCCTGACCCCCCAGCAGAATCGACTGGTTTCGGCCGTGAAAGTTGCCAACCAACGGATCTTTCAAGCTTCGATTCGTAGTAGAGCGGTGCAGGGTATGGGCACGACAGTCGTGGGTGCCCTCTTCACCCGAGACGATTGCAAGATTCACATCGCCCATGTAGGCGACAGTCGCGCATACAGGATTCGCGGCCGGGACATCGTCCAGCTCACGCGCGACCACTCGCTCCTCAACGACTACCTTCTCGTGATGCCCAATTTGACCGCCACGCAAAAAAACCGGCTGCCGACCAACGTGATCACCCGCGCGCTAGGGATACAGGACGGCGTGGCGGTCGACCTCTACTTCGAGCGGATCGAAGCCGGGGATACCTATGTGCTCTGCTCTGACGGCCTGAGCGGCATGGTCAGCGACGAGGATATTCTCAAGATCGTTCATGATGCGGACACCGACATCGAATCCGCGACAAAAGCGTTGATTTCCGAGGCCAATGAGAAAGGTGGCGAAGACAACACCACGGTGGTCCTCATTCGCATGACCGAGTGAACATGGCACTTCGCGCGAACGTGTAGTTGCCGTCGATGCGTCAGTGACCGGCCGGGCTCCCACCTTTGCGAGGGTCGCTTGCTGCGTGAAGCCGTCGTTCGGGCACGGTGACGATCTGGATGGCTTGCACGTTTGCGATGTTTCGAATCGGCTCGATCACGTGGCCCCTCGCCCGCAAGTCGTTCTGAATTGCTTCGTCGAGCGGCACCATGGTCTCGACCCGGAGCTTCTCTGGGAAACCCTGGTGGTGGATCCGCGGTGCATCGACAGCTTGGTCCGCGTCCATGCCGAACAACAGAATGTTCATCGCGACTTGTTGGGTTGCTGTGACGATGCGGCTCCCGCCGGCGGCACCCACGCACAGCACGGGCTTACCGTCTCTGAACACGATCGTCGGGGACATCGTGGAGACGGGCCTCTTTCGGGGACCGGGGAGGTTCGCGGCGCCGCCGACCAACCCAAACGCATTGGACTTTCCAACACCTCGCGCGAAGTCGTCCATCTCGTCGTTCATCACGATGCCCGCGGCGGTGAACCGCGCGCCGAAGGGAAGGTTGACCGTCGTAGTCACTGCCGCGACATTACCCTTGCCGTCGACGACACACAGATGCGAGGTCCCGGCGTTGTCGGGGGTTTTCGCGGGTGGGTTCGTCCACACGATCGGGAAATCGTACGCGCGGGTCGGGTGGGCTTTCTCGCCGCCCGCCAAGGCGACCCGTTTCTCGAGTCGGCGAGGGCTCATCATGCGATCGAGCGGCTGGATGATCTGAGCCGGATCGCCGAAGTAGCGCTGCCGATCGACGAACGGCCCCTTCCAGGATTCGGCCATGGTGTGTAGAAGGGGGGCGCCGTAGACCGGGTTACCGCCGACGGCGCGCTCGAGGATCGTCAGGCTCTGGAGCATGGTAAAGCCTCCGGCGCTCGGCGGCGGCGCAGTGATCCAACGGTACCCAAACAGAACCCCTTCGAGCGGCTTCCGGGTCACGACTCGATAGTCGCGAAGGTCCTGAAACGTCATGATGCCGCCGTGTTCCCGCACGATCGTCGCCATCTCTCGGCCGAGTGGGCCATTGTAGAGGGCCTTCACGCCCTCTTTCGCGAAGACATGGAGCACTCGGGCCAGGCTTGGTCGCCGCAGCACAGCCCCCGCCGCTAGGTCCCACTTCGACATCACGGCGTCCTGGTCGAGTTGTACCTCGAAGGCGGTGCCCATCGCGGCGAGTGCTGAGCTCACCGGGAACCCTTCCTCAGCGAGCCGAAGCGCGGGTGCGATGACCTCACTCAGCGACATCGATCCAAATCGATCGACTAAGGCGGCGATTCCTGCAGGCTCACCGGGAACGCCCGCGGCAAGGCCACCAAGCTGGGAGGGAGCGGCGGCGGGACCAGGTAGCGGTTCTCCTTCGACATTCTCGAACATGTCGGGCGTTGCGGCGGCTGGCGCCCGTTCTCGGAAGTCGAGGAAGGTCAGCTCGTCGTCATTCGCGGAGTAGTAGAGTGCAAAGCCCCCGCCGCCAAGCCCGCTGCTCGCTGGATTGACGACGCCTAGCGCGAGCATGGTGGCAGCCGCTGCGTCGGCGGCATTGCCTCCGGCGGCGAGAATCTCTGCGCCGGCTTTGGAGGCCTCGGGCTGGTCCGCAGCGACCGCGTAGTCGCGAAAGACCCTGGCGTGGTCGACCGACGATCCGGAGGTAGCGCCGACTATCAAAAGCGCCGAAACACACCATAAACCGATCGAAATCCATCTCTTCATGGCGTCACACCTTGCCTCCAAAGCATCCCGGATGCTACCGCAGAGTTTCATGCGCTTCGTGTTTGTGATGGACCCCGTGTCCAAGGTCATCGTCGATGAGGACACGAGCTTTGCCTTGATGCTCGAGGCCCAGGCTCGCGGGCATCACGTCGATCATTGTCGGCTGTGCGACGTAGGGCTTCGAGGCGACAAGGTCTTAGCGCGCGTCCGCAAAGCGACCATGCAGCGCGACTCTGCTGAGCCGATCGAACTGGCCGAAGCTGAGGACATCGACCTCGTCGCTGCCGACGCCGTGTTCATTCGAAAGGACCCGCCGTTCACCGACGAGTACCTGTGGCTGACTCTCGTCCTCGACCATCTCGAGGGAAGCACCCTCGTCGTCAATAATCCGCGGGGACTGCGCGACGCCAACGAAAAGCTCTACGCGCATCACTTCCCGGAGATCATGCCCCCCACGATCATGACGAGTCATCGGGATGAGATCTTGCGGTTCTTGAGTGACATCGGTGGGAAGGCCGTGATCAAACCGATCGATGGTCACGGGGGTGAAGGTGTGTTTCTGCTGGCCAACGGCGACAGCAATATCAACGGGCTCATCGAGTCGGTCACGCACCATGAGGCCCGCAGCGCGATTGTGCAGGCGTTGATCCCCGAGATCTACGGCGAAGGCGACAAGCGCATCTTGCTCGTTGATGGCGATCTCCTCGGCGCCGTGGCGCGGATGCCCAGCAAAGGCGACCTTCGGAGCAATGTTCACGTTGGGGGGCTCGACGGCGCTTGCTCAGGTTACGGATGCGGATCGGACGATCATCGAGACGATGCGGGAGCGGTTACTCGCCGATCGATTGTTCTTCGTGGGTCTCGACGTGATCGGGGGCAAGTTGATCGAGGTCAACGTCACCAGCCCAACTCTCATTCAGCAAATGTCACGTTTGATGGGCGAGAACCTCGCGACTCCCGTCATCGAACGCCTCGAAGAAAAAGTCCGCGCTTACGAGGGGTAGTCGGCTGGCTCACGCCGACAAGATTCGCACGGCCGCGTTGGCGCTTGCTCCCACGATGACGCCGGTCCCGATCGCGACAAGCAGCGTCACGTCGGGCGTCATGATGTCCAAGCCGTCGAGGACGAGCCCTGTCATGCCGAAGAACGCGACGAAAAATGTCCAGAAGCGAATCGACTTCACAGTGCCGAGGAGGAAACGTTTTGGGGAGGGTTGGACTCCATCGAGTTGGCCTATCTCACTTGGAGGCGTGGAATCGAGATCGGCCTCCTGGTCTGCAGCGACGTCAGACGAGCTATCCCCCACCAGAAGTGAGGCCACCAGGAGAATGGCGCTCAACACGAGCGAGAAGATATAGAGCTGGATGAGCATGGGTCACCTCTTTCGACGAGTAGGGTCAAGGTTCGCAAGGACTCACCCCCCGCGCACCCCACGACACTTCGATAGGATGAAGGCCGGCATTTTTGCAAGCGGTTTCGAATCGATCGGCCGATACCTGGTCGACGAAGAACGCCACGGCCACATCGCCACCCCCCGCGCCACAGGGCTTGGCACTCCCCGAGAACTTTCTTGCGAGCTCTCCGGTTCTTTGGAGTTTCTCTTCCACGATCGGTGCGCCGGCCGCGTTTCCGAGGGCCTCCATGGCGCCGGCGTAGGCGGCCGCTTCTTCGACGACCTCTCGTGCCGAACCCGTTTCAAACGCCCGCTCGAACCGCCTGGCGATAGTCCCGAGGCGGTCCATGATGCTCCGGTAGCCGTGTGAGTCGCCCTGACGAAAGCGATGGACGCGGTCGACCAGGTCGCTCGTACGAGCAGGCTGTCCCGTCCATACGAGCCGCACCACGAGACCAGTCGGCTTTTTCAAACGTGAATGGGAGATTCCGTGTTCGTCGCGCGTGAAGCGAAGAAACCCGCCAAAGGTCGCCGAGGCCACGTCGACCCCGCTGCCCTTCGGGGCCACGGAAGCGTGCCCAGCAAGGGCGCAATCGAAGACTTGGTCTAACACGCCGTCGTCAGCGAGGTTGTGACCATGGTGATCGAACGCAGCGCCTGCAGCGGCCACCGCTGCCCCGGCGGAAGAGCCGAGCCCCAGTTTCGTGCCTCCGGCTTGGAGCTCCCGGACATCGAGGGTCATCGAAGGGGGCAGTGGGCCAAGACGCTCGCATGCCAATCTCAGGGTTGCGTCGACCTCCGGGGGCAGAGCACTCGCCTCGGCGGTCCATGATACCTTGACCCGGCGATCGACAGCAGCGACCACCGCTGGCGCGCCTTCGAGCACCGCGTACTCTCCGCACAGAAGCGCCTTGCCAGGCGCGCTAGCGCCCCCACCGGTCACGAGTGGACCTCGACAGCAGGTCCCGGCTTGGCAATCCAAGTGCGGGTCACCCCTGGCGTTCGGTCGAGGGCTTGTCGGACTCGCATCGCATCACCGACCCCGCAGAGTGCCTTTACGTGCGGGCCCGCATCCATGGTGGCCCAGGCCGATACCCCGCGCTCCCTCAGCCCATGAACCGTCCCGAGCGCGGCCAACGTTGCGGGGGCCCAGTAGAGAATCACAGGCTCCGAGGTCATGGCGCAGCAATGAAAGGCAAGGGTGCTTCGTTCCATGGCGGCGCCGAGCGTATCGAGGTCGCGCTCTTTGATGGCGCGCCTGATCTGTCGCGCCCACTTCGGCGCATCGGCGACCCATGCGGCGTAATAAGGGGACGTCTTCTTCGAGCGCTCCATGCCCTCGGTCGATCCCACCTTCTTCGGGCCTGACTCAGTCACGGCGATCACCAGGCGAACGTTCCAATGCCCCGGCGGTGCGATGGGATGCGCGTAGAGATCGCCCTGCCCTCGCACTCCGGCAGGGAGCTCGACGAAGCCCCCAAAAATTGATCGCGCCGCCGATGCACTCGACGAACGCGCCAACGCGCTCAGCCTGCGGGGGCTCGAACGCAACCCGGCAGCAGCCGAAGCGGCGGCTGCCAAGGCAGCGAAACCCGAAGCGCTCGACGCAAGCCCGGCCGCAGTGGGAAAATGATTGTGGCTCGCGACGCGCGCCCGTGCTCTGAGCTTCGCCTCTCGACGAATGGTGTTGAGCATCTTCACGACGCGCTCCTTCTCGTCTGCGGTAGCTCGCCGCCCGTCGAGTCGGACTTCGTCCTCGGCGAGCTTTGGATCGAAGCGAACGCGAGTTTCGGTGACGAGTTGGTCGAGCGTCAGCGAAATGCTCGGAACCGCCGGAATGTTCTTCTTCGCGTCGACCTTACCCCAGTACTTGGCGAGAGCGATGTTCGCGCACGCGCGGGCAGCGGCTTCTTTTGGAGTTTGGGTCACGCACTCACTCCCGCGACGAATGCACCTTCACCGAGAACATCACATATCCGTGTTGCTTCGTCGTGTTTGGGGGCCAGCGCGATCATGCATCCACCACCACCACCGCCGGTCATCTTCGCGCCGAGTGCTCCCGCGCTTCTCGCGGTCCGGCACATTTCATCGAGCTTGGTGGTGCATAGCATCAACGAGCTCAGAATGCTGTGGTTGAGGTCCAACAGCTGGCCGAGTGCGATGTGATCCCCAGCTTCGATCGCGAGCTTCGCATTCCGGACGAGGACGTCGATGGCCTCGAAGGCCTTCTTGACACGGACCGGATCGGTCTCGAGCTGCCGGGCAACCGACGAGACCATTTCTTGGGTGCTCGGGCTTTGCCCGCTGTACCCAACCACGAGATGCAGGGGTTTGTTCGAGCGCAGTGACTGAAGCGGCTCACCTCTACGGAAGAGCGCCACCCCACCGAGCGCCGACATCGTGTTGTCGATGCCCGAGGGATTCCCGTGGAAGATCTTCTCCCAGGAGATTGCGGCCTCTGCGAGCTCCTCGCGTGACCTCTCCAAGTCGAGCACCTCGTCGATCGCATCGAAGACGGCAACACCAATAGCTGCCGAGCAGCCGAGGCCCGCGCCTGCAGGCAGATCGACCTGCGCGTGCACTTCGATCGACGGACGCTCCGAGTACCCCGAAAGCGCTACGGCGAAAGCGCGTTCGAGTGGCTCACCCGTTGGATCGGGTCGCACCTCCACGTTCCAAGGAGAAAGCCTCAACAGGTCTTCGTCGGCGGACGACGCCTCGGCGACCACGCCTCTCTCGATGCCCACGGCGATCGCAGGGTAGCCGTGCACGACGGCGTGCTCCCCGAGAAGAATGACCTTCCCTCGTCCAAAGCCCATCAGCTACCTCGGTCCGTGAGCAGCTGGGTCACCTGTCCGAGCATTTGCTTGGCCTCGTCGTCGAAAGGGCCTAGCCGCATGGCGGTCCGCGCTTCGGCGGCCAAGCAAGCGAGGCGCTCTTCGACTCGTTCTTTGGCCCCGCCCAAAGCACGCGTAGCTTCCTCGACGTCGTCGTCGGAGGCGTCGGGATGCCCCCAGACCCGCTCGACCGCAGCACGGTCGCGCTCACTCGGCGAAAGTTGGCGGAACGCGACAATGACCGCGTTGTGCTTACCATGACGTAAATCGTCGCCCGGCTTGCCGGTTTGCTGCGCGTTGCTGAAGGTGCTGAGAAGATCATCGCGAAGCTGAAACGCGACTCCGAGCGGCAACGACCAACCTCGTAATGATGCCATCACGTCCTCCGTCGCGTCCGCAAGAAGGGCCCCAAGCTCTGCGGGCCCTCGAGTCGTGTAGCTTCCTGTCTTCAAGTGGTGCATGCGCTCGACGTCTTGGTCCGCCATCAGGTCGAGCTGCTGTCCTGCGAACACCTCTTTTTGGATGTTGACGAACAATTCGAGCGCTTCATCGCGGCGACCGTTCGGGAGCTCGCCCCTCAGAAAGAGCTCCCAGCTGAAGGTGGACGCCAGGTCGCCCGCCAGCACGCCCAGGCTTGCCCCCAAGTGTACGTTGCCGTGCTTCTTGGCGAACGCGAAATGCACTGCCGGGCCTCCGCGGCGCTCGTCGTCTTCATCCATCCAGTCGTCGTGGATCAAAAGGTAGCTTTGGAGGAGCTCGAGTGATGCTCCGACCTCAAGCGTAGGACCGGCATCCGCGTCGCCACCAGAGGCCCGATATGCGACCGCCGTCACGATCGGGCGGAGCCGCTTTCCACCCCGCATCGTGAGGTCACGCACCTCCGTGACGAGGTCGATCGCGTGCGGTGAGAGCCGAGCGGCCTCCTCTCGCTTCAGCTCGAAAAAGCGACCGAGGATGGTGTCGATCCTCTGGCGGATGCCGGCCATCCATGATTCGAAATTCATTTGCCCTTGCGTCACGGTCGGAGTGTCCCTATTTCCGAGCTACGTACACGGCCCAACCCTGCCGAGCAAGCAAGGCGATGAGCTCCGATATCAGAAAGCGAAAAGCCGATCACCTCGATCTCTGCGCAACCGACCAGGTCGCGTTTCGGCAGCGCACCACCCTACTCGAGTGCGTTCGCTTGGTGCACCAGTCCCTCCCAGAGACAGACTTCGACGCGGTCGACACGCGGGTTCGACTCTTCGGCAAAGAGCTTCGCGCACCGCTTCTCATCGCCGCGATGACCGGCGGCCACGAACGGGCTGCGGAACTCAATCAAGAGCTAGCCTCGATCGCCGAGGAGCGAGGCTATGCATTTGGCTTGGGGAGCCAGCGGGCCATGCAAAAGAGGCCCGAGACAGCATGGACCTACCAGGTCCGGGAGCGGGCTCCGAACGTGCTGCTTTTCGGTAACGTCGGTGTCGTACAGGCACGCGACCTTCCCACCGATGTGATTTCCCAGATGCTCACAGACGTAGGCGCGGACGCGCTGTGCCTTCACATGAACCCGGCCATGGAGCTCGTGCAGCCCGAGGGCGATCGTGACTTTCGGGGTGGCCTCGACACCTTTCGGCGACTTTGGACAGAGCTCGACGTACCCATCATTGCCAAGGAAACCGGTAGCGGCCTCAGCCGCGAGGTCGCGGAGCAGCTTCACGCGATCGGGATCCGACACGTCGATACTTCCGGTGCCGGGGGCACATCCTGGGTGGGCGTCGAAACCCTTCGCGCCGAAGGCCAGGGCAAGCTGATCGGCGAGGCCCTTTGGGATTGGGGCATTCCTACCGCGGCGTCGATTCACTACTGTCTCGGTGCCGGCATGACGACTATAGCCACCGGCGGGATTCGGTCCGGCATGGACGTCGCGCGCGCGATCGTCCTAGGGGCGAGTTGCGCAGGAATCGCGCGTAACGTGTATCAGGCGTTTCTCGAGGGTGGGACCGATGGCGCGCGGGCGTTTCTCTCGGGTGTCGAGCGTGAGCTTCGCTCGATCATGCTGCTTTGCGGCGCGCGCACCATCCAGGACCTGCAAAGCGCACCACGTATCATCACCGGCGAGCTCAAGGACTGGATCGCGTAGGGGCCTTTCCCGCCCCGTCGTGCGTCGTGGTCGTGATCGTGCGTCGTGGTCGTGGTCGTGGTCGATCACGACCACCACTACGACAAGGGTTGGGACTGACTACTCGTTGTCTTCGTCCGGACCGTCAGTTGGCACGGTCTCCCGTTCCTCTTTGTCCGGGTCGTAGCGCAAGAGGTCCTCAACGCGTTCGAGCAGCTCGCCTTCGAAATGCGCCGAGAATCGCGGCTCGAGGAGCCTGGTGCGCACCCGCCAAACCACCGGGTCAGCGGGATCACGGAGGACGACTGGCGTCGCGCCTGCAAGCACCCAAGGAGAGCTCAGGATGGCGTCGTTCAGCGCCAGTCGAACGCGCGATGCGTCGTGGTAACCCTCTAGCCGCACGACCACCTCGTGTTCTGCCTCGGCGCCCGAGTCGTACACCATCGGCGCCCCGACCATGGTCCGGTTCGGAACGGTGAGACGGTGTCCCTGGCCGTCCCGCAACCAGGTAGCCCGGAGCGAACGCCTTTCAACGGTGCCTTGAAAGCCGTCGCCAGACACCCACATGCCCTTTCTTATCCGGCGTTCGCCCGCAAGAATTGCGCCGGCTACCACGTCCGCAAAGAGGTCGCGAACCGACCAACCCGTGACGACCGCGAGAATTACGAGGCCCCAAAGGATCCAATCCCGTCCTGCCGGCAGGAGCTCGACGGCGACCCCGATCAGGAGCCCAAGTCCGGCGAGGCGCAGAAGCACGCCGAGAGCACCCAAGACGCGGCGTAAGGGAACGTTGACCGTAATCCAGGCCCGCGCCCGCTCGACGAAAAACAGCGCAAAGCCCACACCGAGGAGCGACAGGAACAGGATCAAGAGCGGCCGGCGCTCGCGCGGAGACTCTTCGCCCGTCTCATCGGGAGATGGTTCAGTCCCCTCAGGCGGCGACTTGGTGACGATTGAGGGCGGTTCCTCGGAGCTGGGGTTGAGCCTGATCAGCCGTTTGTGAACCCTCGGCTCCCCTTGAGGCGATGTTTCTTGCGCGGCGCCCCTAGAGATGGACAAGGCGACCGACAAGGCGACCGACAAGGCGACCAGCAAGGCGAGCAGCAGCACGAAGGCCGCGCCAAGCGGCATGGTGCGACGAAGAGAGGTGGTCACAGGACCCACCCCCTTTCGGCGAATACCCTGCCGAGCGCGCCACGCAGGTGCACGGCGATCACGAACGAACCGTCTCGCTCCTCGAGGAGGCCGAGGTGAGCCAATCGGCTGAGCTGCGCTTGCGCCGTGTTGCGGTCGAGGCGAAAGAGGCGCGCCTGGCCCGCAGCATCCATCCAACCTTCGCGCACAATCTGGTAGAGGTTCACCATGATGTCGTCTGATAGGCGCTTCACACGGGCGTAGGGTGACGCCGGGATCGGCCCAACGTGCACTACTTCGTCCTCGATTCCACGGATCGACGCCAGCCAGAGTCGGAGCGCGTCGCGGACCAAGCCCCCGGTGGCTTCGTGGAGCTCATGAAAGTACTGGTCGTAGGGCCTGCGAATTCGGCTGGCGCCTCGTGCGAACATCCCCTCGATCGGTGAGCCGTCGCTCCGGTCAAACGAATGTTCGTAGCCACTCAAACGATGTCGCGCCATGACAGCTGCTTGGAGCTCATGCTCGTTGAGCGGATCGAGCTCGATCACTTCTGGGAATGCATCCCTCAGCGGCGCGACCGTGGACGCAAAGTTCCAGAACAGCACCGCAGCATGCGCCAACCAGCGGCGTCTCCCACCTTCCTCTATGATCCCCGAGACGAAATGCCGCAGAGGATCGAAGCCGCCTGGCGCCATCGATAGCATCCAATGAAGCCCGTCCACGACGACCAGCTGACCTTCAGGCTTGTCTTGGAAGATGGCGTCGACGTCCTCGACGCTTACCGGCGCCGTAAAGACCACGCGTTTCACGTTTTTCCAGCGTCGGCTGCGGACGATTGCGCTCGACACCGCAGCCTTGCCGACGCCGTCGACACCGACCAATGCCACGGATCGAAGGCGGCCCTTGATCGCGCTCGAAAGGACCGCCTCGGCGCGGCGGATCTCTTCCTCGCGCCCGGTCAACACGTCGCCGGCCTCCATCGTGTCCGCGGCGAACAGACGTCGGTACACCAGAGGCAGGTCGACGGAAACCTCCGGTGCGGCAAACGCGTCTGCGGAGAGGCTTTCGGTCGATGCCCTGCCGGTGACCCCCAGCCTTTCGCTCCAACGCTCGAGCCGGTCCTCACCGAACACGGCGCGCAATCCCCCCCGAAATTGGCCCTTGAGCCGCTCCATCCGAGGCTGACGATCGGCTTGCTCGATCATTCGGAGGCCGCTTGCCGCCCGGCGCATCGCTTCGAGTCGCGACTTGCTGAACGTGCCTTCCGCGAGCTCGCTTCGGAGAGTCTCGAGCGTGCCGAGAGACGCGTCCTGCATCTCGGTTTCGATCAGCGCCGGCCAGCCCTTCGCCTCAGCTCGGATCTCCTCGAGTGAGTTGTAGCTGCGCTCGAGTTGTCCGTAGACCATCTCGCGAAGAAGAGTGTGCATCTCCTCGGGGATCGCCTCGTCATGGACGATTTCGAGCTCCGCAGTCGCGAGCTCGACGTTGAACGCGACCGCACGTTCGAGCTCCTGAAGGAGATTTGCGAGCGGCTGCGTCTTCTCGGCGAGCTCGCGGCGACTCGCGAGCAGCTTCGGCGCGACCTGGCTGTCGATGTAGGTCAGCACCACCTCACGGAAAGGCACTTCGACTTCGGGAAGAGCCGTTGGAAGTTGCCACTCGCCGGTCTGGGGCTGACCGACAGTGACCCGATAGCGAGGCGTGAGGCCGCGGCAGGCGTCGACCAGCGTATCGAGCAGGGAGGCGATTTTGGAATCGTCGCTCAGGTCTTGGTAGAGTTCCGTCGTGACGCGTGCGGCTTCGCCACTGACTTTGCTGACTGCTTCAGTTGCCTTTTTCAACGCAACCGCGAGCTCCTCGCCGGAATAGTCCTTTTCGAGCTCTTCGTTCAGCTCCTCGAGCGTACCTTGGAGGGTTTCGCTCACCCGCTCTACCTGCGCGATCGCGCGGCGCTTCACGGTATTGGTCAGGCGCGACACGTACTCTGCCACGTGATCCTTGATACGCGCCTCGAGGCCAAGCAGCTCGAGCTCCATTGCCAGCGACGAATATTCGGCAGAGCTTGCCTTGCGAAGGTTCGCAACGTCCTTGGTCAGCGTTTCCATAGCACGCATGCGGTTTGCAAAGCGGCGACTGGTGCGGCGCTCGCCGCCCGGCAGATCCAGCGTGCCGAACACCGGCAGGTCTTCCTTCATCTTGACGAAGCCGCCGGCGAGGGCACTCGCGGCTCGGTACGTGCCATCGCTCGTGATGCGAACCACCTCGTCGAGAGCCAGCGCAAGCTCTTCTTCGACATCGTGCCGCAGTTGAACCAGCTGCTTTTCCGAATCCACGTTTGGATCGGAAGCGATGTCGACGATGTCGTCATAGCCGGCGATCACGCCGTCGAAGAGGCTTCTGGTGCGGGCCGCCAGGTGTCGGTCGGCCTCGACGAACAGTGCCGCCAAGGCTTCGAGCCGCGCAGGGGCGTCGTAAGAGAGATGGAAGCGACCGAGCACACGCAGCCGGACGTCGCGCGTCGGCGGGCCCTGCCCGAACGCTTTCCGCCATCCGCGCCGGAGGCGCAACATCGAACGTCGGAACTGCCTCCAAGGAGAATCATTCTTGCGCGACTCGTACGATTGCGGCTCGTAGGGCGCCACCACGATCTCGGGGAGACCATCCACCACCGCATCCAGGTCGTGAATTATGGTTTCCGGCGTCCAAGTTTGCTTCGCCAAGGTGACCGACCGTCCGAGCACGATCCCGCGCCAATGCGCTGCCAGATCGGACTGCGCGGACCGCAGCATCGTGACCAGCTCCTCCCGATCGGCGTCGTTTTCAGCGCGCGCCTGTACCGTCAGCCGCCGATGGTGCCGCAGAAACTCACGACGAAGGTCACGTAGGTACTTCCCCGAATCGATTTGGAATTCGCGAAGGGGGCCCGTCGATACCTCCCGAACGATGCTCTGCAAGTCGCCCGCAAGGTCCTGCATACGGCTGTCGAGCTCGGCGCTCTGCGTCTGAAGGGTTGGACCCCAGAGGTCCTTTTCACCGATGTGCTGTGGCCAGGGTTCGAGCCGCTTCCGAGCGCCGACGTCCTCGCTCTCCGGTTGAATCGAAGGTGGCCTCACCGAAAGGTGTCGGGTGGGCGAGAGCGAAGAGCGACCCGTGGTCGTCTCTCCCGCGAGACCGAGCCCCATCTTGAACATCACCGGGCCGACGAGCTGGTTGATCGCCACTGCGCCGATGATCAGGGTCTCGAGCGACCTTCCAAGCTCGCCAAAGGTCCTGCCGATGATCGCGGCCAAGAGGATCGACACCCCCGCCTGGGAGACGAAGCCCATCCACCCGAAGCGCTGGGTCGCTTCATCCGCTCTGCCCATCCGAGCGCCCACATTGGTGCCCGAGTAAATACCGAAGCCACGCACCGCGACGAGCGCGATCGCGAAAAAGGCGACTTGCCGGAGCTGCTCCAGATGGAGCTTGGCCCCAGCGAGTGTAAAGAACACGACGTAGACCGGCAGGGACAGTCGCTCGAGGGTTTCGATGAGGCGATGCCCCGTCTTCGAAAAATTGGTGACACCGAAGCCGGCCGCCAGGAAGACCAGGATCGGGTCCCATCCTAGAACCCCCGTGATGTACGCGACCAGATAGACGACGCCCACCACGAAAATCAAAAGCTCTTGATTGACGTAGCGGATGTAGAGAGCCATCAAGCCGCCGACGACCACCGCGCCAAAGAGGATCGAAAAAACGATATGCTGGAGCAGATAGGCAGCGACTCCGCCTTCCATGGTGGTCACGCCGAGCTGCTGAGCGACGATCTTTGTCGCGATCGCAAATGCAACGACTACCAGGACGTCCTTGAGCACGACGACGGAAAGGACATTTCGAGTCATGGGGCCCACAGCCCTCGATTCCATGATGACCGCGATAGTCGCCGCCGGAGACGACACGAGAGCCACCGAGGCCATCATCGCGCCAATCGCGAGCGCAGCGGCCATGGGAAGCCCCTGAATGCCGGGCAAGGCGACCATGGGCACTACCCCGGAGATCAACCAGAAGAACGATGTCACCAAGACGACGGTCGAAACCAGTTGTCCCCGCGAGGATTCCGCTGATCGCGCGAAGGCCCTTCTTGAGACCTTCGAGTCTGATCTCACCACCGGCCGTGAGTGAGATCACGGCCACCGCAAGGGTGTCGAACAAGCTCAGCTGCTCGAGGACCTGATCGTTCAGGATGCCTTTGTCGAACGGCGGAGGGAGGTCGAAGCCGGCCAGAGACCTGGCGAGTGATGGGCCGAAGACCAGGCCCCGCGATCAGGTAACCCGTGATATGCGGCAGGCGAATCTGGCCTACCAAGCCGCCGATCGTGTAGCTGGCTAGGACGACGAAGCCCAGCGCCAGCATAGCGGTCGGGTCGAAAGGATGTGATGCGAACTGCTCGAATTGATAGAGCGCTACCATCCCGAACAGCAGCAGCACGATTACGGTAATCTGCCGGCGAGCGTGGGTTTCTTCGCCCGGTGGCGGCATGCTGTACGAGCCCACCGTCAACGCCTCCAGAAACCGGGTAAGAACAACGCGAACAGTGTGAAGAACTCGAGTCGTCCGAGCAGCATCGCCAGAACGAAGAAGAGCTTGCTACCCGCGGAGTACGCAACGAAGTTGTCCGGCCCTTGATGGAACGGCGCCGGCCCCATGTTGGAAAGACACGTGAGCATCGTTCCAAACGCCGTCGGCAGAGGGACGCCGTCGACGAGCGTGACGAAGACAAGGCCGAACGCGAGACACCCCATATAGATGAGGAAAAAAGAGGCGACATCCGCTAGGACCTGAGCGCTGATCGAGGTCTTTCCCATTCGGACTAGCTGGACCGACGCGGGTCGAAAGCTTTTCTGCACCTGCGCTATGGCCTGTTTGCCCATCAGGACTGCGCGCTCGATCTTGATGCCGCCTGCGGTAGAACCGGAGGACCCACCGACGAACATCAACAAGATGATGATCGCGAGCGCTGTCGAGCTGTAGGCCGTGTAATCGTCAGTGCTGTAGCCGGTGGACGAGATGGTGGTAGCGACCATGAAAAAGGAATAGCGGAACGACGTGAGGACCTCATCGTGGACACCCAGGTTGAGAATCGTCATCACGATCACCGCGACGACCACGATTCCCACGTAGGACCGAAACTCGACGTTCCGCACGAGCCCCCGCCAGTGCCCGGTTCGAATGAGACCGTAGTAGAGGGCGTAGTTCACGCTGCCGACCAGCATGAAGCACGCGATCACGTACTCTACGGCGGGTCGATTGAATCCGCCGATCGAATTGTCGAGCGTTGAAAAACCGCCCGTCGACATGGTCGTGAACGCATGACAAACGGCATCGAACAAATCGAGACCGAGAACCTTCAAGAGGACAATCTCCAGCAGAGTCAGGGCCGTGTAGAGCTTCCACAGGGCGAACGAGGTTTCCGCGATACGCGGTCGTAGCCCCTCCGCCGTAGTTCCGGGGACCTCGCCCCGAAAAAGATGCTTCCCGCCTGCGCCGAGATTCGGGAACACTGCGACGAACAAGACGACGATGCCCATGCCTCCAAGCCACTGAATCAGGGAGCGCCAGAGAAGCAAGGGCCGGGAGAGCCTGGCCTCGATGTCGGCGACCACCGTCGCGCCCGTCGTTGTCAGCCCGCTCACCGATTCGAAGAACGAGTCCACTAGAGACATGTCGGCGCCCAACACGAACGGAATCGCCCCGCAGACACCCTGCGGAGACCCAGATCAAGCTGACCGCAAGGAGGGCTTCACGCCTGGAAATGCGTTCGGACACGAACTGTCGTCCGTACAAGAATGCCGCCCCACCGACCGCACATACGATGGCGGCCGAAATTCCGAGTGCGCCCACTCCTCCTTGAGGCCGCGAGAGGTCCGGGCGAAAAACGATCCCAAGCCGCCCCGACCGCTGCGCAAAGTGCGATCATGACGCCGATCCCGAGCACCACGGCGCCAACTGGGCGAATCACACCTCTGAAGTCTCTCGATTGGGTGCTCACTCGCCCCTCGGTCGAAAGAGTCGCTCGACTGTCGCGCGGGCCTCTTTGGTGGTCATCAGAATGACTCGATCACCCGGGTGCACGATGTCTTTGCCGCGCGGGATGATGACATCGTCTCCATGGACGATCGCGGCGAGCAGGGAGCCGCGCGGCAGGTTCATGCGGTGCAAGGGCTTGTTGACTGCGCGGCATTTGGGACTTGCGGTCAGCTCGACGACCTCCGCCTGGCCGTCTTCGAGCACGGTCAAGCTATGAAGGCCACCGCCGCGCGAGAACCTCAAGATCTGGTCCGTTGCGACGGTACGCGGCGACAAGACGATGTCGATCCCGAGTTGTCGGTAGATCGACGTGTAGTCGGCACGTTGCACAATCGTCGCCGTGCGCTTGCACCCCGCCCGCTGCGCGAGCAGTGCAGCCATCAGATTGATCTCGTCGGCGCGCGTGACGGCAGCGAAGAGGTCGTAGGTTCCGACCTCTTCTTCTTCGAGGAGAGCACCATCGGTTCCGTCGCCGTGCACGACTTGCATGCCCTCGAACTCACCGCTGATCTCCTCAGCGGTGGCGAGATCGCTCTCGATCATCATGACGGTTGCTTCTTGTTGGAGGAGCTCTCGTGCCAACGCCTTGCCGACGACTCCGCCGCCCACGATGCAAACGCGCCTGGCCTCGCGCTCCTTGCTGAACAATCGCTCGGCAGCGAGCACACCTTCCGGCCGGCCGATCAGGTACACGCGATCGCCTTTCACCAAAACGTCCGCGCCACCTGGCACGAAGAGATCCCCATCGCGGACGACGGCGCTCACGAGCGTGTGAGGCGGGAGCTCCACCGCTGACAACGGCTTGTTGAGCACCCGCGATTCTTCGAGATCGATCTGCACGAGCTCGACCCTGTCTTGTGCCAGGTCGACGACGTCCGAAGCGCCATAGGATCTCGCGATACGGCTAAGTTCTTGCGCGACGAGCACGCGCGGATTGATCACCACATCGACCCCCAGGAGCCCGTAGCGAATGCCTTCGGTCCATTCCGACCATGCGGTGCCCTGCACCCGCGCGACCACGTGCTGGGCGCCCAACTGTTTGGCCGCAAGCGCAGCGATCAGATTCATCTCATCGTGATTGGTGACCGCGACGACGAGGTCCGCGCGGGCCACGCCTGCGACCTTCAGCAGCTTTTCGCTGGCGCCGTAGCCTACGATCGAAGCGACGTCGTAGTGCTCCTCGGCGTACTGAACGGCCTTGGCGTTCGCATCGACAGCTACGACGTCGTGCCCCTCCTTGTCGAGGACACTCAGCAGATGCCGCCCGACTTCCCCCAAACCTATGACGACGATGTTCATCCCGATGTTGCTCCGAGGGACGTGTTCGGATCCTTGAGCTCGCGTTGCAGGTCGCCCTCATCGACCAGCAATCCTCTCAGCAAACGGGGCGCCAAGAGGTCGTTGAAGATGATCGAGCACAGAACGACCGAGTACGCCATATCGACTGCAGGCCCCTCGTACACCAAACGAAAAGACACCGCCATCGCGAGTGTGACATCGCCGTGCGCGAGAAGACCGCGGAAGAGGTCTTTACGTAGGGTCGTGCCCCAACCCACGATCACGCTAGCAAGCCACTTGGCGCCGGTGCGTGCAGCGAGGAAGCCGAGCAACGCGATGATGGTCGGAATTAACGGGGATGGCGTCCACAACGCGCCCGCGAAGATCAAGAGAACGATCGTCATCGGCTTCTCGGTCGACTCGAGAGTCGAGTGCAGGAGCTGCCCACCGCGTGAGAAGTTCACGAGCACGAACCCCATACACAGGTTCACCGCTAGCGGGGAGAGCTCGAGGAAATACGCCCCACCGGATGCGAACGCGACGATTCCGATGAGCGCCAAGAAACGGGAGTTATCGGACTCGTCGCCGGCCAAGAACAGCGAGAACAGAAATCCGAGCGCGGCTCCCAAGAGGACCGTGACCCACGCCCACAAAGAAGCCGTATAGTCCGCGGCCTGAGGTGCGTTCTCGTGAAAAACACAGAACATCAGGCCAAAGGCGAGGATCACAACGATGTCGCCGAGTCTCGTCCCGTTGCGCAAGAGCGGGGCCAAGCGACCGCTGATCGCGTACCTGCGTGCGAGAAGATCGAACGGCTCGGCAGAGTCGGTGGCCGCAAAGCACGCGAGAGCTGCGGCACTCAGAGTGGATTGTCGCGTGGTGGTTTCGATAAGCAACCCGCTCTCGAACAGGTAGTACGCGCCAAAGCCGACGGCGGCGCCAGGCAACAGGTGGTGCAGGAACACGATGCGCCAGGTCGCCGGGTCGAGCTTCTGGAGACTAGCAAAGTCGAAGTCGGTCCCTCGGAGGAGGCCCACCCAGCCAGCAGCGAGGGCGATGACGGGCAGCAGGCCGGTCAGGTCGTCGAATGCGCCGATCGCGGGGAAGAACGGACCCAGCATGATTCCGAGGAGCAGGTACTCGAGCCCACTGACGACCAGGAATCGATGTTGCAGTCGCTCGACCACGTTGTGAGCGAGCACGTAGGCCACGCCGATGACAAGAACCAGCAACACGACCGTGCCGAGCTCGCCCGTGGTTTCCCCTCGTGGGTCGCCGCTCGCAGCGAACGCAACGCTCGGTAACCCGCCGGAAGCGCACAACGCACCCGCGACGATGCCGAGCCGCCGCCCCACCTCTACCTTCCCGGCCATATGCGCTCAATTGTGAAGAAGAAGACGCCGGAGCGGTAGTTTCCCGCTGGACAGGTGTTTAGGGCCGAATTCTGGGTTACTTTCGCGCTATTTCCGGATTCCGTCGAGGACGAGGCTTATCAGGGTGTTTGCCGTCTCGAGCGGATCCATCGGAAACTGCTTTCTCAGAGCAGCGAGCGCTAAGGATTCGACTGCGCCGCTCACGGCGAGGGCGCTGACCCGAGGATCACTGACCGCGAGCAGACCGCGCTTCACCGCCACTTCGCTCAGAGCGATCGCACGGTCGTCGAGCTCTTTTGCCAGATCGGAGATCCCCTGCCGGGAAGGGGTGGCGGGCGCTCGGCGTTCCTGGAGATACACGCACGTGGCTTCTGGATACATCGCGAGGGTCGCGACGAGCTTCGTGCCGAGATGCCGATACGCGTTGACCGTGTCTTCGCGCCCGGCCGCCTCGCGAAGTTTGGCGTCACATTCACGAATCGCAGTGCGTGCCGCGTCGGCGACCGGCTCGATAACGGCTTCCACGAGGTCTGCCTTGTCCCGGAAATACCGGTAGAAGTTACCTTTGGCCATCCCGGCCTCGCGGGCGACCTCGTCGATGGTGACTCCCCCGATGCCGTTGTTCAAGAACAGCTCGAGGCCTGCGGCAACGAGGTCCTGCACGCGTTTGCGTCGATTGAGGTCACGTCTCCCACCCAGAGCGCCTGGTCGCTCTAGAGGCCCGGCTCGTCTCGGTCGTCTCTCGTCATCCATCGACTGACTCGCTCCTAAACGGGGTTAAGCGGGTTTGCGGGCCTGAATTATGGGGCACACGTCCGTCACGTAAAGGCCGATCCGCGAAAATCTTGCGTTCGGCCCTGCCATCTGACGAAACATTGCAGAAGAGCAAAGAAACCATCACAATTCGTAGTGTTAGACGCGATTGACACTTCGCGTGGGTACACCTAAGAGCTTGGCCTAGGACCCACGGAGGGACGATGAATCTGCCAGCTCGCAAACCCGCTTGGCTTCGCGTGCGGCTCCCAGCGGGGCCGGAACAGGACGAATTCCAAAGCTTGGGGGCCAAATTCCGGGCTCGCGGCCTGCATACTGTGTGCGAAGAGGCGCGCTGTCCGAACATCTTCGAGTGCTGGGGCAAGGGGACCGCGACCCTCATGATCCTCGGCGAGACGTGCACCCGCGGATGCAGGTTCTGCTCGGTCAACACCGGTAAACCGAGGGGTATCGTTGATCCACGCGAACCTGAGAATACCGCGGTTTCCCTCGCTGAGATGGGGCTCGCCTACGTGGTCCTCACCATGGTCGACCGAGACGACCTGCCCGACGGTGGGGCGGCGCATGTTGCCGAGACGGTGCGCCGCATCAAACATCGCAGCCCGGATCTCCGGGTCGAGACTTTGGTCGGCGACTTCTTGGGCCGCCACGACGACATCCGTACCGTCGTGCGCGACGGGCAGCCCGACGTCTTTGCGCATAATGTCGAAGTCGTACGGCGCCTGCAGCGACCCATTCGGGACGCTCGTTGTTCGTGGGATCGCTCGGTCGACGTTCTTCGCGCCGCCAAGAAGATGGACTCGCCGATCACCAAGTCGTCGTTGATGGTAGGGCTCGGTGAAACGCACGAAGAGGTGCTCGAGGCGATGCAGCTCTTGCGAGAGGCCGATGTCGATGTGCTCACGATTGGGCAGTATCTTCGCCCGACCGAGAGGCATGCGGCCGTCGAGCAGTACGTCGAGCCGGAACAGTTCATCGAATTCGAAGCGGCCGGGCTTCGCATGGGATTTCGCTTCGTGGCATCCGGGCCTTTGGTTCGGTCGAGCTATCGCGCCGCAGAGGCGTTTATCGAGGACGCGCTCATGGATCGCTATGGGAAGAAGAAAAAGCTTTCTGTGGTTATGTAAGGGGGGTACATGCACATCATTCGTGAGGACGAAAGCCCCAGCTCGGAGCTGTCGATCGACCGAGTAGTTGCGCTCTACAAAGCGATGACACGCACGCGCGTCGTCGATGATCGCTTGGAGCGACTGCAACGACAGGGGCGGATCGCGTTTCACGTCGGCTCCCTCGGCGAAGAAGCCGCGATCATCGGCTCGGCGTCGGCCTTGCGGGATCGAGACTGGATCGTTCCCTGCTACCGCGAGGTTGGCGCGCTCTTGTGGAGAGACTACCCCTTGCAGCGCTACATCGATCACATGTTTGGCAACGCCGACGATCCTCTGCGCGGTCGGCAAATGCCCGACCATACGTTTAGTCGGGAACATCGATATCTCTCGGTGAGTGCGCCGATCGGGACTCAGCTTCCGCACGCGGTCGGCCTGGCGTGGGCCGCCAAAAAGCGCGGGCTAGACGAGTGCGTGGGCGTGTTCTTGGGAGACGGCGCGACGAGCTCGAACGACTTTCATGCGGCGATGAACTTCGCAGCAGTGTATCAGACACCTGTGTTGTTCTTGTGCCGCAACAACGGGTACGCGATTAGCTTGCCGACCGCTCAGCAAACCGCCACCCGAACCCTCGCTGAAAAGGCCGCCGCGTATCGAATGCCGGCCATTCGGGTCGATGGCAACGACATACTTGCGGTCTGGCGATCGGTTCGAGAAGCCGTGCAGCGCGCCTCCCAAGGAGGCGGACCTACTTTCGTCGAGCTCATGACCTACCGGCTCGGCGGGCACTCGACGTCGGATGACCCGCGGATCTACCGCACCAAAGAAGAAGTCGACTCTTGGAGCCTCGCGGATCCCATCGCCCGCTTGCGCGAGCACATAGAGCAGCGCGACGTGTGGGACGCCAACCTCGACGCCGATTGGCGCGCCGTGTGCGAATCCGAAGTCAAAGAGTGCGTTCTCCGCGCCGAGGAGAAACCCGCGCCCGCGCTTCGCGAGATGTTCACCGACGTCTACAAAGAACAGCCACCGCACCTTCGTGAACAAGAGGCTCGATGTCTTGCCGGGTCTCGCGCGGAGGAGGAGCACGAGTAGCCATGCCCGAGATGAACCTAGTGCAGGCGATCAACAGCGGGCTTGTCGCAGCGATGCGGGAGAACGACGATGTGCTCGTGTTGGGCGAGGATGTGGGTCGGCTCGGCGGAGTGTTTCGAGTCACCCAGGGCCTTCAAGAGGAGTTCGGCGCTGAGCGTGTGGTCGACACCCCTCTTTCGGAGACCGGCATCATCGGCACCGCCATTGGGATGGCGCTTCACGGGATGCGTCCAGTTTCGGAAATCCAATTCGTCGACTTCATCTACCCGGGCTTCGATCAACTCGTGAACGAGGCGGCGAAGTACCGCTACCGAACCGCCGGGGAGTTCCAGGTGCCAATGGTCGTCCGGACGCCCTATGGTGGCGGGATTCGTGGTGGACAGTATCACTCTCAGTCGCCCGAGGCGCTCTTCATCCACACCGCTGGCTTGAAAGTCGTGTGCCCGTCCAATCCATACGACGCGAAGGGGCTCTTGATCGAGGCGATCCGAGACGACGATCCGGTCGTGTTCTTCGAGCCGAAGCGTGTGTATCGAGCGGTGAAGATGGAAGTGCCTGAAGGGACCTACGGCGTTCCGCTCAGTAAGGCCAAGATCGTTCGCACCGGTGAGCAGGTTACCTGTGTTGCCTGGGGGGCGATGCTCTACGAAGCGTTTTCCGCGGCGGAAGAGGCCGCGAAGCAAGGGATCGACGTCGAGATCATCGATCTCCGAACCCTTTGGCCGGTCGATGTCGAGACGATCGTGTCGAGCGTCAAGAAGACCGGGCGTTTCGTGGTCGTCCACGAAGCACCTCAGACCTGCGGCTTCGGCGGCGAGCTCGTGGCGCTCGTGACCGAGCATGCGTTCCTTCACCTCGAGGCTCCACCCCGCCGCGTGACCGGCTGGGACACACCCTTTCCACAAACCCATGAGCACGAGTATTTGCCGCTCGCGCACCGCATCGTTCCCGCGCTCATCGAGACCGCGCGCTATTGAGGGTCATGGCTCGACTCGACTTCAAGCTTCCGGACATCGGCGAGGGCGTTACCGAGGGTGAGATCGTCGAGTGGTTCGTGCACGCCGGCGACGATGTGAAAGAAGACGATCCGATGGTCGAGGTCATGACCGACAAGGCGACTGTCACGATCGGTGCGCCCTGCGATGCTCGGGTCGAGGAGCTCCGGTTCGAGACCGGTTCGATCGCACGGGTGGGCCAGGTGATCTTGACGCTCGAATCAGCCGGCGCGACGAATGTCGGTCGGTCGCAGCGTTCATCACGCCCCCCGGCGTCCGCGGTCGGCGACATCCAGGACTCGCTTCCGGGGGCCAGCCTCTTTCAGCAGGGCGCGGATCGGCCTGCGCCCGAGCCAAGCGCAAGCCCCTTGGCGACCCCAGCGACACGTCGGCTCGCCAAAGAGATGGGGGTCGATCTCCGTCGAGTAGATCCGACCGGTGACGGGGGCCGCGTCACGCGCGACGATGTGCGGGCGGCTCTCCGCGATCGCATGGCCGAAGACCGGTCGCATGGATCGCTCGAAGAGAGGATTCCGATCATCGGGATGCGACGCAAGATCGCCGAGCGCATGGCTCACGCGAAGGCGACCGCGGCGCACTTCACCTTCGTCGAGGAGTGCGATGCATCGCAGCTGGTCGAAATGCGGAGGCGGCTACTTTCAGAGGCCGACCGGTGTGGGATCCGGCTCACCTATCTTCCCTTCATCGTCAAAGCGGTCACCGCGGCGCTTCAGCGGCATCCCGTGCTGAACAGCGCCGTCGACGAGAGCAGCAACGAGCTCGTCTACAAGAAGTACTATAACATCGGGGTGGCCACTGCGACGGACGCCGGCTTGATGGTGCCGGTCGTTCACCATGCCGACAGGCTTCGGCTCTTCGAGCTCGCAAGCGAAATTGAGCGCCTTTCGCATGCGGCGAAAGACGGCTCGCTCAGCCCGGACGACCTTCGGAACTCGACCTTCACCATCACTTCGCTCGGTAAGCAAAGCGGCCTGCTGGCCACGCCGATCCTCAACCACCCCGAGGTTGGCATCTTGGGCGTCCACCGAATCAAGGAGCGACCGGTCGTACGTGATGGCGAGATCGTCGTCGGGAAGGTGATGCTGCTTTCGCTGTCGTTCGACCACCGCATCGTCGACGGCCACATCGGCGCTGCATTTGCATACGACGTCATCGAGACTCTCGAAAACTCCGAGCGGTTCTTCACCGAGTTCCTTTAATGGCATCGATTCGGGCGAAGCTCCTCACCTGGTACGACTGCGAAGGCCGTGATCTTCCCTGGCGGCACACGCGGGACCCCTACGCTATCTGGGTGTCCGAGGTCATGCTCCAGCAGACCCGAGTCGATACCGTCATTCCGTACTACGATCGCTTCTTGTCGAGCTTTCCGACGACTGAGGCCCTGGCAGAGGCCGATGAGGACGCGGTCCTCGCCCATTGGAGCGGCCTCGGGTACTACCGTCGCGCGCGGCTGTTGCACCGGGGGGTTCAGGAGGTCGTGACCGAGTATGGAGGTGCTGTCCCCGAGGATGCAGAAGCACGACGAGGATTGCCCGGCGTCGGTCGGTACACCGCCGGCGCGATCGGAAGCATCGCGTTCGATAAAGAAGAACCGGTTGTCGACGGGAACGTCAGCCGCGTGCTATCGCGCCTCTTTCGAATCGACACCCCACCCGGGACCACCAAGACGATCAAGCGACTTTGGGAACGAGCCACGCAGCTTGTCGCCGGCGAGCGCCCGGGGGATCTGAACCAAGCGGTGATGGAGCTCGGCGCAACAGTGTGCACGCCAAAGAACCCCCGGTGCGAGGCTTGCCCTCTATCGGCCGACTGCCAAGCTCTTGCTCGCGACGAAGTTGATTCACTGCCCGTCAAGCGCGCACGCAAGACACCGAAGCAAGTAGAGCTCGCGGCGGTGGTGGCTACACGAGGCCGAGGCGGTGACAGAAGGGTCTGGCTCGTCAAAGGCGATCGGCCGCTGTTCGGAGGCCTTTGGGGTGTGCCAATGGCCGAAGGCAACGCGCGAGCGGCCCTGCGTGAAGCAGGCCTCGAGGCACGTCTTCAAACCGAGCCCATCGGGCAGGTCGAACACGCACTCACGCATCGGCGCTTGCGTATCGACGTGTATTTGGCGTCTGCAACGAGGGGTACCGTGTCCAAGAACGGCCAACTGTTCGCTCCCCGTTCGCTCGATCAGATCGGAGTATCCACGCTCACGCGCAAGATCCTGGAGCGCGGGGGCGTCGGCTGACGGGCCAGTGTCAGCGCCAGTGCCAGCGTCAGCGCCAGCGTCAGTGCCAGCGTTCAGCGTCAGCGTTCAGCGCCGGCGCCAGTGTCCTGGCCCGGCCCCCGTTCCCCGGATACACTCCCCCCCGTGGGAATTCTCGCCTTTCGCGGCGTGTCCAAGCGGTTTGGGGGGCGGGTTGCGCTCGATGATGTGAGCCTCGAGGTGTCTCGAGGTGAGGTCTTTGGGCTCATGGGACCCAATGGTGCCGGCAAGACCACCCTCATCCGTATCGGTCTCGACATCCTCCGCGCCGACGAAGGCGAGGTTTCCCTCTTCGGAGCGCCGCTCGACCGGTCCACGCTCGATCGCACCGCATATCTTCCGGAGGAGCGGGGCGTGTACGCCCGCGCGAAGGTGCGTGAGCTTCTTTCGTACCTCGGTCGCCTCAAAGGCCTCAAGCCCGCGGACTCCCGCAAAGCCGCAGCGCATTGGCTCGAGCGGGTCGGTCTTTCGCGGGTCGCCGAGCACCGTGTCGAAAGTCTTTCCAAGGGGATGACCCAGAAGGTGCAGATCGCGGCGTGCCTGATGAGCGATCCTGAGCTTTGCGTGTTGGATGAGCCGTTCTCCGGGCTCGATCCGATCAACGTGGCGTTGGTACAGGACTTGATCGAAGAACGGCGTGCGAGCGGCCTGACGACCCTGTTGTCGACCCATCAGATGCACCAGGTCGAGGCCCTATGCGATCGCGTGGCGCTCATCCACGAAGGGCGCCTTGTGGTGTACGGCGATCTCGAGGAGATCCGTCGCCGCTATTCACCCCACGAGGTGGTCGTTTGGACGTCGATGGACCTCGCTGAGCTCGGAGTGGACGCGGTCCGGGATGCGAACGGCAGTTGGCGCGTGTTTCTTCCCGAGACCGAAACCGCGGCAGGCTACTTGAACGAGCTCATTCGCAGCGGGGTCCTGATCGATCGCTACGAGCCATTGGTAGCACGGATGGACGACATCTTCGTCAACCTGGTGAGCGGGGGAGCAGAGTGATGCGGCCGGATCGAATCATCTCCGTTGCGAGGTTCGAGTTTCTGTCGGTGGTCAAACGATGGTCGTATCTCATCACGACGTTCGGCCTGCCCCTGTTCCTCGCGCTGATCTCCGGCACCGTCCTCGGGGCGCAAACCTATTTCCTGACCCAACGTGCTTCTGAAGCCTCCGCGTTTGGCCTCATCGACCAGGCGGATGTGCTCGACGAATCGGTGTTCGAGGATGATGGGAGCGCGCGGGTCTGGAAGGTCAACGCGGTCGAAGTCGAGCTCTACGACTCGCTCGACCTTGCAAGAGAAGACCTTGAAGCGGGTCACATCCGCGCGCTCTACGTGGTCGAGCCCGACTATCTAGCAACCGGGGTGGTGCGCGCCATCCAATCCGAGAAGACTCCGCTCTTGAGCATGCACGGAACGACCGTAGAGCCAGTTCTTCGGTCACTCCTTCGACGCTCGCTCATGGCCGATCGCCTCGACGATGAAGTACAGGAGCGAGTGCTCACGCCGGCATATTTCGTGCGGACGCGCCTTACGCCGGGCGGGGCCGACGTGGTTGGCGTCGACGAGACCATCGATCTCCTCGTGCGAACCGCGATCCCGCTCTTCTTGGGAGTGTTGTTGCTCACGGCGCTCCTGAGCGCTTCGGGCTATCTCGTGCAGACCGTGTCGACCGACAAGGAAAGCAAGATCGTGGAAGTGCTTCTCTCGTCGGTGACACCGGAGGAGATCATCGCCGGAAAGCTCTTCGGCCTTGGCGCCGCGGGGCTCCTGCAATTCGCGGTCTGGTCATCGATGGTGGTCTTCGTTGCCATGAGTGCGTCGGCGGCGCTCTCATCGTTCGTGGCGATCCCGTGGGGGGCTATCGCCGTGGCCCCCGTCCTCTTCGTCCTTGGCTACCTCTTCATGGGAAGCTTGATGCTCGCGACAGCTGCGCTCGGCGCCAACGCTGCCGAAAGCCAAAAGCTCACCGTCGGCTGGGCCATGCTCGCCATCCTCCCCTTGATGGTGATGGTGATCTTGCTCGACGACCCCCATGGATTCCTTGGGCAGCTGATGACATGGATTCCGTTCACCTCTCCGTTGACCGTCATTCTCCGACTGGCCGTCGATTCCTCGGGGATTGCCTGGTGGGAGGTCATCGGTTCGATGCTGGTGCTGGTCGTATCGACCTGGTTGTCGATCCGAGTCGGAGCAAAACTCTTCCGAGTCGGCTTCCTCCTCACCGGATCGAGGCCGTCGCTAGCGGAGCTGTGGCGGCAAGCCCGGTGACTCGGGCCGCGCCGCGAACGATGGGGGCTACACCGGCCATGACCGGAGCTGGGGCTGCCGGGACTTTCGGCCGGTTAGAATCGTCTTTTACGCCGGGGCTACCGCTGGCTCCGCCCCCATAGGCTGCGGCGCGGCCCGAGCCACCTACTCCTCGAGAACAGTGTCAGCGCCAGCGTCAGCGCCAGCGCCGGCGCCAGGGTCAGCGACAGCGCCAGCGTTGCGTCAGCGTCCAGCGTCAGTCGACCGGTGGGGGCATCGGGAGGTCTAGCTCTTCCAGCAGCTTTCCGGTGCTATCCGCTGCCGCGGAATAGTACTCTACGCGCATCTCGTCGAAGTCGATCACCGCGAACGTTTGCTCGTCTTTCCGGTGGATTGTGCCTACGTTGATCACGGTGAGGCCGGGAAAGACTCGGACCATTCGTTCGTGTGTGTGGCCGCCGATCATGAACTGTACGTCGTCCTCGAGCATTAGCTCCCGCAACGTCGGGATGTCTTGGAGTCCGTAGCCCTTGGTGTTGGGCAGGAGCCAGGCCTCGTCGGCTTCGCCCACGCCGTGGCAGAGCAAGGCTTTACCGTTGGGGGTTTGGTAGTGGCGCATCTTCGGGAGCGAGCGAACGAATGCAAGCGACTCGTCGTTGACCTGTTGAGTAGCGTGGTCGAGGGTTCGTTGCTCTCCCGTCAAGAACCAGCGCTCGTGGTTTCCGGCGATACATTGCACTCGTCGCGATCCGAGGAGCTTCAGGGTCACATCAGCATCGCCGTCACCGTCGACAAGGTCGCCCACACACAGCACTGGCTCGAGGTTCATCGATTCGAGCGTATCGAGCACACGCTCGAGAGCCTCCGATTCGCAGTGCACGTCTCCGATGACGCCGCAGCGGCTCAGGCTTGCGAGAGTGCTCACTCCTTTCAATCTAGGGGCATTTGCACAGCGCGCCAAGAAGCACGCGACTGGTGCTTTGATGCCCCGTGTTGTAGAGACGCTCCCATGCTCGATCTGCGCTACGCGAGCGAGAACCTGGCTGAGGTGAAAGCGGCGCTGACGCGCCGCGGCTTTGACGATGCTGCGCTTCTCGACCGCCTAGGAGCTCTCGCCGAAGAGCGCCGTGAGGAGATCACGGCCGTCGAAGCGCTTCGTCAGCGTCGGAACGACGCCAGCCAGGCCATGGCAAAGGTTTCAGACAAGAGGTCCGAAGCATTTCAAGCCAAGCGCGAGGAGCTTCGCGCGCTGGGAGACCAGATCAAGGCGGGTGAGACCCGGCGAGCCAAGGTCGAGACCGAGCTCGAGGGCATCCTCTTGAACCTCCCGAACCTCCCGCATCCTAAAACCCCCGACGGCCTCACCGAGGAAGACAATGTCGAGGTGAGTGTGTGGGGCCAAAAGCGCTCGTTCGATTTCGAGGTGCACGATCACGTCGAAGTGGGGCTCCGGCTCGGCATTCTCGATTTCGAGCGGGCGGCAAAGATCAGCGGCTCGAGGTTCGTCGTCTTGATGGGGGCGGGTGCCCGGCTCGAGCGGGCGTTGATGCAGTTCATGCTCGACCTTCACACCACCGAGCACGGCTACCGAGAGGTTTGGCCTCCGGTTCTCGTCAAAGACAGCGCCATGCTCGGAACGGGCCAGCTCCCGAAGTTCGCCAAAGACTCCTTCCGGATGGCCAAAGACGAAGAGTGGGAGGCCCAGGCTGATGCGGAGGGGCACGACCTCTATCTGGTGCCAACCGCCGAGGTTCCGATCACGAACCTCCACGCCGACGAAGTTCTCGCGGAGGCGGATCTTCCGGTGACCTACACTGGCTACACCGCGTGCTTTCGAAGCGAAGCGGGTAGCTACGGCAAAGACACGCGGGGCATGATTCGCGTGCACCAGTTCGACAAAGTCGAGCTCGTTCGCTTCTGCCACCCCGATCAAGGCGAACGACAACTCGAAATTCTGACCGGCCACGCCGAGTCGGTCCTCCAGAAGCTCGATCTCCATTACCGCGTCGTCCAGTTGTGTGCAGGGGACATGGGATTTGCCGCGCAGAAGTCCTACGATCTCGAGGTCTGGCTCCCGGCCCAAGACACGTATCGCGAGATCTCGAGTTGCTCTTGGTGCGGCGACTTCCAAGCCCGTCGCATGAAGGCTCGCTTCCGTCCCGAGCCCAAGGGCAAGCCGCGCTTCCTTCACACCCTCAACGGATCCGGTCTCGCGATCGGACGAACGATGGTCGCGATCCTCGAGCAGAATCAGCAGGCCGATGGAAGCGTCACGGTGCCCAACGCGTTGGTCCCCTACATGGGGGGCATCGAGAAGATCACCCCCGCGTAGATGGCCGACCTCGAGATTCAACGAGACGTTCCGCTCGCTCCGCTGACCACGCTCGAGCTTGGCGGCCCTGCTCGATTCTTCGCTCGCGTCGTGGGCACTGACACCTTGGTCGAGGCGCTTCGATGGGGTCGTGAACGAGGTGTCCCGGTTGCAGTGCTTGGGGGCGGCTCGAACCTGATCGTTCCTGACGAAGGCTACGAAGGGCTGGTAGTCCACATCGCGATCGGCGATATCGCGTTCCACGCGGACGGGCGGGTCGAGGTCGGAGCGGGCGTTCCCTGGGAGGTCGTCGTCGGCGGTGCGGTGACGCGGGGTTGGGCGGGTCTCGAATGTCTGACGGGCATTCCGGGCTCTACGGGTGCGACCCCGATTCAAAATGTCGGCGCCTACGGCCAGGACGTCTCCGAGGTCATCGAGAGCGTGGTCGCGATCCGACGGGACACGCTGGAGCTCGAAGAGCTGACGCCCACGGCCTGCGACTTTGGCTATCGTGACAGCATGTTCAAGCGTCACCCCGACCGATACATCGTTTCCGGGGTTCGTTTTGCTCTCCGCCCCGACGGTCCTGGAACCGTCCGCCATGCCGAGCTCGAAGAACGCGTCGTGCCGGGCGCGTCCCTCAGCGAGATCCGAAACGCCATCCTCGACCTTCGTCGCAAGAAGTCGATGGTGATCGATCCCGACGATCCCAATCGTTGCAGCGCAGGCTCGTTTTTTCTCAACCCTGTCGTCTCCAGCGCCGAAGCCGACCGCGTCGCGGCGTTCGCCGTATCCGAAGGCCTGGCGCCTGACCTGGGCGCCGTCCCTCGCTACCCCACGCCAAGCGGCAAGGTGAAGCTCGCTGCCGGGTGGCTCGTCGAGAAGTCAGGGATCGCCAAAGGAACCCGCCGCGGCGCGGTCGGCGTATCCAGCAATCACGCGTTAGCCCTCGTCCACCACGGCGGAGGCACGACCACCGAGCTTTTGGCGTTCGCCGATGAGGTCCGTTCGCGCGTCGAAGATCGCTTCGGTATTCGCCTACAACGCGAGCCCCGAGCTCCTAGGCGATAGCGTGGGGGTGGTGGGGTAGGCGATAGTGTGGGGGTGGTGGGGCGGGACAAATTGACGGGCCGCAGGCCCGACCGGTGATCAACCACTCGTCCGCCTAGGTGTTAGTTCGGGGGCCTTCACAAGCGCTTTGCAACCAGTGAAGACTTTATGTTTTCTGTTAGTCTTTGTTGCACTGCCGCTCCTCGCAGTTGCGGATCCGCAAAATCGATGCCATCGAACCAGCGAATGTGGTTGATCTGCACCGAAACACTCACGCTCCGCGGGCTGTCGAATACCAAGGGCTCATCGAACGGCACGTCGGATGCAATGACCTCGGCAATTCGAGCCCGGAGAGGGACTTCACCTCCAGTCTCAGAGTGCTCCACCACCCCCTCGAGCACTACGGCGTTCTCCAGCATGTCCGCTCTTTCAGGCGTCGAACCTATGGCGTCGGCATCTGCCGGTGCGCCCACCACGCGAATTCCGCAGTAACGACCCGGAGGCGGTCGCAGCGTGCCCGCGAATAACACTGCGCCGGAACTCTCCATCAAATCGATGATCACGGGGACTCCGAGGCTCGTTGGGGTGGATTCTTCATGGGCTCTCGCTCGCCCGGGTACGAAAAGTCCCCAAAGCTGTCGGGCAAAATTGTCACACTCGAGCAGCTCCACCCGGCCGAGGGCGATCAGGGCCCGGTCGAGCTTTACCCGATAGCCCATGTCCGTTTGCACCGCCTGGGGCGTTGCCGGCGCCTGGTAGGTGACGTCCACTTCGATACCGTCGGTCAACGCCATGCAGTGCGGCAACACCACCGCGAGAACGATGGCTCCAACGAGGACCTCAGATCTCATAAACGACCCCGCCGGTGATCGCGAGACCTTCTTCGTGTGCGCCATCGAGGCGTTGGATCAAAGGAACTGCCACGGTGATGTGCAGCAAGATTTTTTCGTGCGGAAGGGCGACGATTCCGAGCGTGCCGTACGTGATGTGTCCACCTGTGTTTGGATCACGGATCCCGGCGATGTAGCCGGGCTGATCGATCCTGAGCTCGGCGCCGAGCTGGAAGGCGAGGAAGGTCCACGGTTGAAACTGGCCGAGCGCCGTTTGGCGGAAGCTGGCTCCGGCATTGGTATCTGCCGTCCCCTGTGTCGGGAAGATCGCGACCGAGGAGAGGTAGAGCGACCATGGGTCGGAGAACATCGTGTACGATGCGCCGACAATCGGGTCCCACGAGCCCGTTCCTGCCTGAAATTCGAGAGGCAGCGGCACACCCTTCGGCATCTCTCTCGATCGAGCTGGTGGGGAATTCGAGACCCCCGATCAAACCGATCAAGTGTCGAGGCGCAAAATTCCTATCGCGATACACCACCGCACGGACCCGGAACTCCAAGTCGCCCGGCGCCCAAATGTCGGACGCGGCCAGGTTCACCGCCGTGACGTACCGGTGCACGAGCGGCATCATCAGCGACAACGTCCACCTGTCGGTTGGCGAGTACGCTCCGGCCAGCTCGAGTCGTTGTTCCGAAAGCAGGAGCTGGTCGACGTTCTCGTCGCCGATTCGGTCATTGCGGTGGCGTGCAGTGGCCGACGTGCGCACCCGCTGTGCTCTTGGTTGCTCGAACCCAACGATGGTGAGGGTCGGATCCCCTACGGAACACGTGCCGCATGCAGCAGCCTTCGAGGCGCTCCACAACGGGAATGCGAGCGCGGTGATCAGACACCAGACTTTCACACCCAGAGGCTAAGCCAGAGCGGGGCGGGTGTGTGCGTGGCAAATCGTCGCAGCGAACTATCTGCGCGAGGGGAACTTCGAGAGCTTTCGCTGCAACGAGCGTCGGTGAATCCCGAGCTTTTCCGCGGCTTTGGTGACGTTCCCCCCGCAGTCGGTCAAGACCCGTTGGATGTGCTCCCACTCGACGCGAGCGAGGGAAGGGGTCTCCCCGGCGACGGCTTCTCGAGCGGGGTCGTTGTTTTCAGCGCGATCGAAAGCGGCGATGAGCTCGTCGGCATCCGCCGGCTTGGTCAAATAGTGCGTGGCACCAAGTCGCACCGCTTCGAGCGCCGTGGCAATGCTCCCGTAACCCGTCAACACGACGATGCACGTCGAAGGGTCGATCCGATGAAGCTCTCGCACGAGCTCCAGTCCCGACTTTCCAGGCATCCGAAGATCGACCGCAGCGAGCTCGGTACTCTCGTCCGCCGCGATCGCTAGCGCCGTGTCGTAGCTCTCGGCTTGCTGCACCTCGTAGCCCCGTTCTTCGAAAGCCCGTGCCATCCGCGACCGAAATCGATCGTCGTCGTCGACCAATAGAATCGAAGGCTTCGGAGCGGTATCTTCGCCGGTCATGTGTTCTGCGGGAGGACGACGCGGATCGTCGTCCCTTGGTCGACCACCGATTCGATGGTGAGTCGACCGCCAAGCGAGTCTACGAGCGTGCGCGCGAGGAACAACCCGAGCCCCATGTGGTCGCCCGCGCTCTTGGTCGTGAAGAAGGGATCGGTTGCCCGTTTGGCTACCTCCGCGCTCATCCCGCTGCCTTCGTCGACGAAGCGGAGCTCGACTTCGCCCACACGTTTCTCGACGTCGAGCGAGACCCGGCCGCTTTCGCATGCATCGAAGCCGTTGCGAGCGATGTTTTCGATCAGCTGCAAAGTGGCTTGTCTCGGTGCCGACAAAGTGCCGACGTTCGTACGCGTTTCCCACCGTTTTGCTCGTTCCGTTCGAAGACGCGTGCGGACCTCCGAGAAAAGCTCCTCCACGGTGAGCTCGTTAGAGGTCTCACCGACATGCTCGCCACCCGCCAGCGCCATCCGATCGAGAACCGCCCTGCAGCGTTCGAGCTCTTCGCGAATCAAGTCGGCGTCTTCGACCAGCGCTTCTCCACCAGGGACCCCTTCGGCCCGACGTCTCACCTCATTGGCCGCGATGGCGATCGTTCCGAGCGGCGTTCCAAGCTCGTGCGCCGCGCCAGCGGCCAGCGTGGCGATCGAAGCAAGCTTTCCCCAACGATGGGTTCGCTCCTGCACCTCCGCGAGCGCGCGCTCTCGCTCCCTGAGCGCGTCCGACAGTCGGCTCACGAAATAGGCGATCAACAAGGCAGCGAGCGTGAATGCCACGAACATGCCGTAAAGATGGGATCTGGAAATCCTCTCCGTGCCCCTGGTGACCCAGCCCTTCGGCGGGGATGTGAGAATAAAACAACGCTCCAAAAGACACCATCGAGAGCGCCGCGATCGTCCACGTCCACGTCGTGGATAACATCACTGCGGACATCGCGATGTAGACAACGTAGATGACACTAAACGGGTTGGTCGGACCGCCCGAGAGGTAGAGCACGCCCGTCAACAAAGCCACGTCCAGCACCAAGAACCCGCCGAGCGCTTCGACCGAACCCAACGAAAGCCAGACGTTCGAAGCTGCGCCGATCGCAAGCAATCCCCACATCCATCCGGTAGGCAACTCGAGCCCGAGCAGTCGCTCCGCGACGAGGATCGACGCAGCTTGAATCGCGAGCGCTCCCCAACGCATGCGAGCAAGCCATTGGGCGTTCGTCACTCGACCCATGCTACGAGTCGGATTGAGCTTCGCCTTCAGCCGCGGCATCGAGGTCGACGCTTCCGTACATGGCCTCGGCGATCTTGTAGGCGCTCAGCTCCAAAGTCTCGAGTGCATCCTTGATTGCGATCGCGTCGCCATTTTCGACGCATTGATGAAGCGCCTCGACGTCGGCTTCGACCTGCGCGACCACCTCTTCAGGGACGAGCTCGCGACACTCCGTGACGGCGCGCTCACTCGTGTAGAGCAAGGCCTCTGCGGCGTTGCGCAGCTCGGCAAGCTCGCGGCGTTTTTCGTCTGTCGTTTTGTAGGCTTCGGCCTCTTCGATGATCCGTGTGATGTCCTCTTCGGTGAGGCCGCTCGAAGCAACGACTCCAATCTTCTGTTCTCGATTGGTCCCGAGGTCTTTGGCGTGAACGTTGACCACGCCGTCGGCGTCGATGTCGAAGGTCACTTCGATCTCGGGCACGCCACGAGGGGCCGGGAGGATCGGCGCCAGCTCGAACTTTGCCAACGACTTGTTGTCGTCGGCCATCTCACGCTCGCCTTGAAGCACGTGAATCGGAACGAAGCTTTGATTGTCGACGCTGGTCGTGAAGATCTCGTGAGCGCGAGTCGGGACGGTGGTGTTCCGAGGGATCAGCTTGTGAAAGACACCGCCACCGGTTTCAACACCCAGGCTGAGTGGAGTCACGTCGAGTAGGAGCACCTCCTCGACCTCTCCCGCGAGCGCCCCCGCCTGCAATGCGGCCCCCGTGGCCACCACCTCGTCTGGATTGACACCCTTGTACGGTTCCTTCCCGAAAAAGTCGGCCACCTTGGACCGGACCATCGGCATGCGGGTCTGACCGCCCACTAGGAGAATCTCGTCGATTTCTTCCCTCTTGATCCCCGCGTCGTTGAGGGCTTGCTCGCACGGCCCGAGCGTTTGGTCGATGATCTCGGAAACCAAGATCTCGAGCTCGCTTCGCTTGAGCTTGGTTTCGAGGTGCTTGGGTCCGGTTTCGTCCGATGCGATGAACGGGAGGTTGATCTCGGTTTCGAGCGAAGATGACAGCTCGTGCTTTGCTTTCTCCGCTTGTTCCTTCAAACGTTGGAGGGCCTGCCGATCGTCCCGCAAATCGATGCCGGTACTCTCTTGGAAGCGACGCGCGAGCTCTTCGACCAAGGCGTTGTCGATGTCTTCTCCGCCGAGGTGGGTGTCACCAGCGGTCGATTTCACACTGAAGACGCCACTTGCAATCTCGAGAATCGAAATGTCGAACGTGCCGCCGCCAAAGTCGTAGACGGCAACGCGCTTTCCTTCTTTCTCCTCGAACCCGTATGCCAATGCGGCCGCAGTCGGCTCGTTGATGATCCGACGCACTTCGAGTCCGGCGATCTTGCCGGCCGCGATGGTAGCTGAGCGTTGCGCGTCGTTGAAATACGCGGGCACCGTGATGATGGCCTCGGTGACGTCTTCCCCGAGGAACGACTCGGCGACTTCACGCATCTTTTCGAGCACCATCGCAGAAATTTCCGGCGGCGAGTAACGTTTGTCCTCGATTTGAACCCAGGCGTCTCCCCGGTCGCTTTCGACGACGCGGTAGGGGGAGAGGCGAGCGTGTTTTTGGGCTTGCTCCGAATCGAAGCCAAGGCCCATGAGCCGCTTGATCGCGAAGACCGTGGTTTCGGGACGAGTCACGCCTTGGCGCTTGGCGACGCTTCCGACTCGACGTTCACCGTCCTTGGCGAACGAGACGACCGAGGGGGTCGTGCGGCTACCTTCCGCGTTAGGGATGACCCGCGGCTCGCCATTGTCGATAAAAGCCACGCAAGAGTTGGTCGTGCCCAGATCAATCCCGATGATTTTCCCCATCTCGCCCTACACTACTTTATACTCGACGCGCAGAATTGTCGCATCTAAGGGATCGACTATCCTGAGGTTGGGTCGTCAGGGTTTACACCGGAGGCGCCATCGTCACTTTCGCCCTGATCACCTGTCCCGGTCGGGGGACGAGCCACGACCACCATTGCGGGCCGAAGGAGCCGATCTCCGAGCTCGTATCCCGGCACCACTTCCGCCACGATCGTGCCAGGCGGGTGCTCGTCGGTCTCCTTTTGCTGCACGGCGTCGTGAAGTGTGGGATCAAACATCTGTCCAATGGACTTCACGCGCTTCAGCCCGAGCCGGCTTGAAATCTCTTCAAAGCTCCGGAGAACCATGTGGACACCTTCGGCGACGGCTCTGACATCCGTGGCTTCGTTGGTGGCGCCTGCCGCGCGTTCGAGGTTGTCGATGATCGGAAGCACCTCGCGGAGCGTGTCTTCTATCGTTCGCCTGCGGACTTCTTCGATCTCTTTGCGGGAGCGCTTGCGGAAGTTGTCGAAATCGGCCGCGATCCGAAGAAGCTGCTCGCGCATGCGATCTCGCTCGGCGCGTGCGCTCTCGATGGCCGACTGCTCGTCTTGAATTTGCTCGACGTCCTCCGCCTCCTCGGTTTCTTCCGAATAGATCACGTCGTCATCTTCCTCGGCCGCGCCCTGGTCGTTCTCCGGCTTTTCCCCCGCGTGTTCACTCATGCTCTTTTCGACTTTCTCCTATGAATCCCTATGAGTCATCAGATGTGCCCGGCAGCCGTCCGTCGAGGACATCGCTGAGGACATCGGCCGCGAAGCCCACCAAGGGCACGTACTTCCTGTAGTCCATTCTAGTCGGACCGACGATTCCAAACGAGCCGATGCTCGAGCCATCGTGCTTGTAGGGGCTTGAGATGACGCTGATGTCTTGGAGCTCGGCGAGGGCCGCCTCATGCCCAATGAACACCTGCACGCCGTCGGCTTCCAAGGTGCGCTCGAGCAGCTCGAGGAGCCTTTGCTTCTCTTCGAAGGCATTGAGATATCCCCGGATCTTCTCGGAATCTCCAAACTCTGGTCGGTCGAAGAGGGCTCCCTGCCCTTCGATGACGACTCGTGCGCTCTCCATCTCACCCTCAACGGTAGCCTCGACCATCTGTTGTGCTTGTCGGCGGAGTTGCTGGTATTGCCCTTGTTCGGTGGCCAGGCGAACCGCGAGCACGTCACGCACCGCCCGCAGCGTTCGACCACCGACGAGCTCCGCAAGATAGTTGTTCACGCGCTCGAGGCTGTGGTCATCGACATCGAGCTCTGTTACCACGACGCGGTTCTCGATTGCGCCTGAGCACATCACTAGGACAGCCAATGAGCGGCCGCCGGCCAATCGCATGAACTTCAACTGGTCGAGGCGCGCGTTTGTAACCGACGGGCGCGCGATGATTGTTGCCGTGCCCGTGAGATGGCTCAGGAGCTGACCGGTTTCAAGCACGGCGTCTGCCCCAGGCTCGAGGCTTCGTAGGCGGGCGATGAGGGCGGTCCGGTGGGCGTCCGAGATTTCACTTGCTGTCGCCATGGCGTCCACGAAGAAACGAAATCCCGCGTCCGTAGGCACTCGCCCGGCGCTCGCGTGAGCCTGGTAGAGCAGCTCGCTCTCCTCTAGGTCGGCGAGCACGTTCCGAATTGTCGCCGGAGACAGGTTCACGGTGTACCGCTTTGCGATCCGCCGCGAGCTCACAGGCTTTCCCGAGGCGATGTACTCCGTCACCACGGCGAAGAGAATCCGCCGGTATCTTTCGTCCAATGTTACCGTCACACCCAGGGAAAGTAGATTCTCGGCTCGCGCTGTCAAGCCCGCTTCGAACCCCCAAAAAATTTGGCCCGGCTGACCCCCCGGGGCAGGCTCGTAGCCATGAAGCCCACTACGGCGCTCCTTCCTTTCCTATTGATGGTCATGGCCATCATGACGGTGCCAACGCTGGTACTCGATGAGCAAGGCTTGCCCCGCTACCGGCTGCTTCGTGCTGAGCTCCAGGGCCTGCGCGAATCGAATGAGGAGCTGATCCAGGAAATCGCAGAGCTCAAGACCGCGGTCGACTTGCTTCGCTCGGACACCAACTACGTCGAACGAATCGCTCGCGACGAGCTCGGGATGGTGCGTCCCGAAGAGTTCGTGTTTCAGTTCCCGCCCCGATAGGTAGGCGCCCAGCATACATCGAGCCGATTTTTTGCTGAACGAATAAGTGCAGCGTAACACCTCCTCTGTATGACCGCCCTCGTCCAGGCAGCGCTCCGCGTGAGGCGAACAGCGCGGTCGGCATGGGGAGTCGCCGCCGCGTTCTTGTTTGGCGCGTTCTTACTCGCCGGCTTCTTCCTTCCGGGCAATCGGTCACTCGGGTGGGGACATCTTGCGTGGGCTCTGGCCTGGGCGGCGGTGTTCGGGTTCAGAGCTCGTGTCGCCGTTCGGCAGGGCGCCGAACCCCGGTCCTCGTTCGAGCTAGGAGCGCTGGTACTCGTGGGTGTTCATGCGCTCGTTCAGCTCCGCGGCGGCGTCACCAGCGAACTCTATCCGCTGACGTACGTAGCCGTTGCGTTTGGGGCCTCCTTCGCGACGGGTTGGGCAGGCGTGAGTATCGTTGCGTTTGCCGCCGCGCTCGACTTCGGCATTGCGCTTCTCGCCGAGCACATCACAGATCCTTTGATCCTCGCGGCGCACGGGTTTTTCATTCTCCTGTTTGGTGCCTTGAATCTCGTTTTTACCCGCGCAGAGATCATCCGGGTCCGTAGAAAGTCCGAGCTCGAGCTCGAGGCCCAGCAGGAGAAGGTCCGCGACGAGACACGGCTCTTTCGGCTGGTGGCACCGTCTTCCGACGGCCTTCGAGACGAAGAGCGGCTTTACCGGACCAGCGTCCAAGAGGTGCACGAGGCTCTTTACCACACCGTCGAGCTCCTCCACCGCACCCTCGATCTACACACCTGCGTGCTGCTGATGGCGGCCGCGGACGGTGAACGGCTTCACATAGCCGAGCTGGTCACGTCTAGTAACGACATCGCCAAGGGACCATTCTCGCTTGGGTCAGGCGCCGTAGGCGCCGCGGTCCGACGCAAAGTGACCACCAACTTGCAGCAGATTGGCCCCGACTATCGCGGCCTCTGCTACTACCGCGGGCCCGCGGTTGTTCGTTCGTTCCTCGCGGTCCCCGTTCTCGAGAACGGCCATTTCCGAGCCGTCTTGTGTGCCGATAGGCTGGAAGACCGGCCTTTCACGCCGCAGGAAGAGGAGCTCCTTCGGAACAGCACCGCACACATCCTTCGGGCCGTCGAGAACGAGCGTGTCTTCGTTCAGCTCGAGCGCTCCAAGCGCGAGCAAGAGATCTTGTACCGGGGCTCGAGAGCGCTGAGCACCGCCCTCAATCACGATGCCGTGATGGAAGTCGGGCTCGCGACCGCTGCGGAGATTGCGCCTCACGACTTTGCTGCGATCACCGAGTATCAAACCGAAGGGCGGCGGCACATCGTGCGCCGTGCCATCGGCGAGCGCGCACTCGATTTTCAAGGACTCCGTTTCCGCGACAACGCCTCTCTCACCGCGATGGTGGTGAAGAACAGGCATTACCTTCCCTATCGGGGAGACTTCGATGCGAAACAACAGATTCTCTTCACGAAGAAAGCCCGGCTTAAGGGAATGGTAACCTTGCTGGTGTTGCCGCTCGTCGTTCGTGAGGAACCCATTGGGACCCTGATCGTAGCGTCCAGATCGCCGCAAGCCTTTGGCGGGTCCGCTCGCGAAACCCTTCAGGCCTTGGCCAACCAGCTCGCCGTTGCGACCGCCAACGCTCAAGCTGTTCGCTTGCTGGAAGAAAAGGCGACGACCGATGGCTTGACCGGCTGCCTCAACAAACGTGCATTCCTCGCTGAGATGGAGCAGAAGATCCTCGCGGCCCAGCGATTTCGGCGCAAATTATCCCTAATTATAACAGATTTAGACCACTTTAAGGCTGTGAATGACACCTACGGTCACGCGAGCGGCGACCGGGTGTTGCGGGAGCTGGGTCGCGTCCTCAGGCGCGTGAAACGCGAAACCGACGTGGTCGCGCGTTTCGGCGGAGAAGAGTTCTGCGTCCTTTGCGAGGAGACCGACGCACGTGGTGCCAGGCTTCTGGCCGAGCGCGTTCGCGAGGAGCTAGAGAACGCCGAAGTAGCCACCGAGCTCGGGCCCCTGAGGGTCACAGCGTCGCTCGGCGTCGCGACGTTTCCGGATGACGCGGCCACGGCTGAAGACCTGTTCGCTCAGGGCGACAAGGCTCTCTACAGGGCGAAGAGCCTCGGTCGCAATCAAGTCTGCGCCGTTTAGGCGACAGTGTGGGGGTGGTGCAGCTCGAGGGTTTGGGGATCGAGCATCCACTGAAACGAGCCCCTACCACCCTCGATGCGAATCAAGCACGCCGATCCCGTCTTGAACGACGCGAACCGTTGCGTCTGACAAACGTGTCCAGCGAGGACTTCGACCTTGGGCATGTGGGTCACCATCACGATGACGTCGTCGTCGGCCGCGTGGTCGAGTGGTTCGAGCGCTTGCGCCGTTGTCCCCTCGTCACTTGACAATGGCAGGTATACTGCGACCGGCCCCGCGAACTCCGCCTGGGTAGCGGCGAGAATCTCCGCTGTCTGGACGGCGCGAATGAGCGGGCTCGTGTAGATACAGGTGTAGGGAAGGTCCAACCTTGCGAGCGCCCTCCCAACTGACGTGGCCGATCTGCGGCCTTCGACGGTCAACCAGCGCTCACGGTCGGTAGGCGCCGAGCTCATGTCGACAGCCGCCCCGTGCCTTACGAAAAGAACGCGCATGGGTCGGAGCTTTGCACGTTGGTCAAGGATCGTCCTGCCGCGCGTATGCCGATCGCGCAAAAGATTCCTCCGGAGCGAGGACCAGCTTGTGCCGCGCGTAGAGCGCAAACCACAAGAGCCCGACTCCGTACCAAACCGCCGCGCCGACCACGACCTTTTGGTAGACCGGGTCTGTGGCGAAGAGCGCTACGAGGGTCACGACGGCCACAATGAGCGCGATCACCGCACCTGGGACACCCAGGGGGCTACGGTAGGGTCGTGCGATGTTCGGCAACCGGATGCGGAGCAGGATGTACGAGAGCATCTGGAGCGCATAGGCGATCACCGCGCCAAATACCGCCATGTTCAACAACACCGCTCCAACGGGATGCTTGGGTCCGAGCACGTGGATACCGTAAGCCACCGCGTAGCCGAGCGCGGCGCCCACCAAGAGGGCCGCGTGCGGGGTTTGCCGAGTCCGATGCGTACGAGACAACCACCGTGGAAAATAGCCCGCTCTCGAGAGCGAAAAGATCTGCCGCCCATAGGCAAAGATGATCGTGTGAAAGCTGGCGACCAGGCCGGTGACCGCCACCAGCGCGAGCAGCTTGGCGCCGAGGCCGCCGCCGAAGGTCGTCTTGAACCCTTCGAACAGTGGTTCCGCGGACGAACCCAAGGCCGAGGAGCCCGGCGCGATGCCCGCGTTGAGAAACAAAGTCAGGAAGGCGGCCACGACCAGCGTCAGTAGCCCTAGCAACAGGCCCCGCGGGAGGTCTCGGCCCGGCGCTTCTGCTTCCTCGGCGGCGAGCGGAAGTTGCTCGATCGCGAGAAAGAACCAGATCGCGAAAGGCAATGCCGACAGAACCCCGATGTAGCCCTTGGGCAGCCATCGAGTGCCGCCGGGTTCGGGCTCGATGTTGAGCGCCCACTTCAAGTCGAAGTGGGGTAGCGCCGAAACCCAGAACACCAATAGCACTCCCAAGGCGAGCACGGTGATCAGCACCGTGAACCGAAAGGTGATCTCGACCCCTGTAATGTTGAGCCCGACGAATAGAGCGTAACTGGCCAGCCACCAAAGCGGCTCCACGGCGGGCGGTGTGCCGAAGATCGCGCCGAGGTAACCGCCGATGCCGACCACGATCACGGCCGGCGTGAGCACGTACTCCATGTTCTCGGCGAGGCCCGTGATATACGCCCCCCACGGCCCCATCGCAGACCGCGCAAAAGAGTACGCACCTCCGGTGTGTGGAAGCGCTGCGGTCATTTCCGCGATACTGAAACAAAGGCCGGCATACATGACGGTGATGATCACGGTAGCGATCAACAGGCCTCCAAATCCACCGGCTGCGAGTCCGTAGTTCCACCCGAAAAAATCGCCCGAGATAACCGCACCGACGCCCAGAGCCCAAAGCGACCAGACCCCTGCGTAGCGGCGTAAACCGCGCTTCCGAAAGTACTCCTCCCCAACTCGATCGTAGTCGACGCCCTGTTCCTGCCCTCGCATGGCGTGGAGTGTAGCGGGTTGGCGCGACTGGGGATAAGGTTCCGCGCATGTTGTCGATCGATCTGTCTGGGAAGCGGGCTTTCGTCGCAGGCGTTGCGGACGATGGCGGTTTTGGATTTGCCATTGCGAAGGCGCTTGCGAGCGCCGGCGCTTCGGTGTGTGTCGGTACTTGGCCGCCGGCCTTGGGTATTTTCGAAACGCTCCTCCGGCGAGGGAAGCTCGACGAATCGCTCCAGCTGCCAGGAGGCGGCAAGCTCGAGTTCGAAACGATCTATCCACTCGATGCGGAATACGACTCCCTCGATGATGTTCCCGACGAGCTGCGAGGCAGCAAGCGTTACCGCGATCGCGGCGATTTCACTCTCGATGGGCTAGCCCAGCGGCTGCGCGACGACTTCGGAAGCCCTTGCCTCGACATCGTGGTCCACAGCCTTGCGAACGGGCCCGAAGTCACCAAGCCGCTGCTCGAAACGAGCCGTGCGGGGTACCTCGCTGCGCACGGCGCGAGCGCCTATTCGTTCGTGTCCTTGGTGCAGCGGCTCCAGCCCTTGATGCGAGACGAAGGTTCGTTCTTGGCGCTTTCGTACCTGGCCAGCCAAGGTGTAGTCGCGGACTACGGTGGGGGTATGGCGTCGGCGAAGGCTGCGCTCGAGACCGATGCTCGGATGCTGGCGTTCGAAACCGGACGACGGTGGGGCCACCGCGTCAACGTGATCTCAGCGGGTCCCTACGCCTCGCGCGCCGCGACAGCTATCGGCTTCATTCACAAAATGATCAAGTACTACGAGCTCAATGCTCCGCTGCCGGTCGCGCTTCGTAGCGACGAGGTGGGAAATGCGGCGGCTTTCCTCTGCAGCCCGCTTGCGAGCGGCATCACCGGCACGGTCCTCTACGTCGACAAGGGGTACCATGCGATGGCTGTCCCGGCGGATGTGCAGGGGCTGGTAGACAAGCTGACGAAGGACTGAGGGTCGAGCACGAGCACGAGCACGCAAACGAGGACGACTACGAAGAGTTCTTAGGCTGCTACCATCTCGTGTCGGGCGGTCGGGCGGATGCTAGAGGTTTCCGCTGCGACCTGCAGGGTTCCTGCCAGCGCTCGCTCGGTGCGCACGCGGTCTTGAAGCCAGGGCTCGAGGGCCCGCATCAGCGCCCGAGCCGAAGGGTACCTTCCCGCAGGATTACGGCTCATCAGCTTCGACAGAACGTCGTCCATCTCAGGGCAGACGTGGGGCGATAGCAGTGAGGCACGCGGCGCGTCTTCGCGAATGATGCGTCGGAGGACTGTGTTTACATCGGTTCCCGTGAAGGGGAGCCGCCCGGTGAGCGCCTCGAACATCGTGGTCCCCACCCCAAAGAGGTCGGCGCGGGCGTCAACGTAGGGATTTCCGCTGGCCTGCTCGGGCGATGCATAGCTCGGAGTGCCGTACACACGTCCACGCTCTCGCGATCGTTCGTCCGCCGGCGCGGTCTCGGCGGCGCAGACCCCGAAGTCGAGTAGGTGCACGTCGAGCTCGCCGTACGCGCCGCGGTTCATCAGGATGTGCTCTGGCTTGATGTCGCGATGGACGTAGCCGTGTCGGTGCACGCTGTGCAGAATCGACGCGAGGCGGGCCATGATCACGGAGACTTGCGGCGCGCTGAGGGTGTCCGAGCGCCGCAGGTAAGTCGCAAGGCTTTCGGAGCGCATGTACTTCATCACCACGTACGGCGATTCGTCGTCGAGCGTTCCATGGTCGGTCACCGGAACGATACCGGGGTGGAAAACTCGGCGCGCGACCTCGACCTCGCGGCGGACCCGCGCCATCAGATCCGGATTTCCCGCGTACGCCGGGCGAAGCGTTTTCACGACGACCGACTCGAGTGTGGCCAAGCGCTCGGCCTCGAAGACGATTCCCGTCCCCCCGACCCCAATCGCGTTTCCCACGCGGTAGCGGCCATCCAAGATTTGACCGCGAAGCTCGCACCGCTCCCGCGAAACCGACATGACCCGACCTTCCGTTGCCGGCGATCAGCGGTCAAAAAAAGCGCAAGCCCATTGGTTTAGTGAAGCGCCTTACAATTTTTGACGCGCAAAGCTCGATCGCAGAACGAACACGCAACACCAGCCGATTCACTGTTGACAGGTTCAGGTGAGTTGTTGATAGATCGCAGCCCCAGCACACGATCAGCCCCCAAGAGGGGGCAGTCTCCACCCGCCCGTTAATTGGGGACTGTCTCCTCTTTTCTCTTTCGAGTGTGCAAGCGAAAAGATTCGCACACTAACGGGCGGCCCGAAACGCATCGATAGTCTCGCGCTCGTCGTAACGATGCTCGTAGCCGGTTGCGCGTTTGAACGCCTCGCTGTCGACGACGATGGGATACTTCAAATGATCGATCGCACCCGGCGGCAAATTGGGAAGGGCCAGTCGGCCAAGCCCGAGCTTGATCATGGTCGCCGGCACGGGCAATGTGCGCCGTCCTGCAGCACGCACGATGGTGGCGATGGGGACCGGCGTCGGACCGGAAACGTTGTAAACCCCGTGAAGCTTGCGGCTGAGGGCAGTGACGATTGCTGCCGCAGCGTCGTCTTCGTGGATGAAGTGAAGGAGAGGATCGAAACCCATGACGAGCGGCACGGTCGGGCCCTTGAGGTACGACGCAAGCGTTCCGTGCTTGCTTGGACCGAGCGTGTACACCATTCGCAGGACGCATGTGGCTATCTCCGGGTAGCGCCATAGCGCGGACGCCGCATACAGATCGGCAGCGACGAGGTCGGCGAGCTCCGGGAAACTGTGCGCCGCCATCGGCGGCTCGTCCTCAGTGTGATAGAGGGGTGAGTCGGCAGCGGCGCCGTAGAACGTATGCCGGCCGACGAAGATCGCCTGCTTCACGCCATAGTTGTGGCAGTGCTGGATGAACGCGCGCGTCCCGTAGAGGTTCACACGCATCCTGTCCGGGCTTTTGTGAACGAGGTGGGTAACGGTTGCCATGTGGATGGCCGCCTGGGGGCGGCGCGTTCGAAATACATCCTCGGCGGGGCGCTTGCGGATGTCGTGCTGATACATCTCGATCGACTCCGGCGTGTCTGCCCAGGGCCGCCGATCGATCCCGATCACTTCATGCCCACGCTCGACGAGCCGCATCGCTACCAGTTGTCCCAACGTTCCCGCAGCGCCTGTGACCAGCACCCGCATTACAACACGAGATCCGCTTCGGTGATGTTCTTCTCTCGGAGTTGACGCCCCTGCCGTATCAAATCACTGATCCTCGTTTTGACCTCGTCGACCATCGCCCCACAGACCTCATCCCGTTCGTGGCCGGAGCCCTCGAAGACCATGGGCTTCCCGTAGAGAAGCTGGAATCGAGTCGGCTTCGGCACCAGCAAGCCCCATTTCGTGACAGGGATGTACGGAATCCCAATCAAACGGCCCAGGGTCTTTAAGTTGGCCACCGTCGGGAGTGCCTCTCCGCCGCCGACGAATCCGAAGGGGATGATCGGGCTCTTGGTCTCGAGCGCCAATCGCATGAAGCCCGTCCCAAAGCCCACGAGCGTGTCGGCGTCTTTCGCGAGCTTCGCCGTACCGCGGGCGCCCTCGGGAAACACGAGCAGGAGCCGGTCGTCGCGAAGCAGTCGAATGGCCTGGTCCGGGTTTCCGGTGAACTGACCGGTGCGGCTCATAATCTTAGACGCGCCCGGGAACTGATGGATGAACCTGTCGATCATCGCTTGTGGGAGGCGCGGAGGCTCTGCGTCGAGGAGCATCGAGCCCATGACCATCGCGGCATCGATGGCAACCCCGCCCGAGTGATTACCGATTAGCATTGCCCTGCCGTGTGACGGCACGTTCTCTAACCCGTAGACGTCGACCTTGAAGTAGCTCCGGTAGATCCACACGAATACCGACAAGAATCGAATCAAGTCGGTTCTGGCGATGCCGTACGGGTCGATCCCGAACTTGTTGAACGACAGGTTGAGCGCGTCGACGCGCGCGGCAACGTGGGGATCGATGGGTAGAAGTTTGTCCAGCAAAGTCGCCTCGGCCCCAGCAGGGCTTGGATCTCTATGTTGAGAGCGCGCAGAACGCAATCACTCGCTGCTGGTCTTGCGGATCCCGAGCGCGCGCATCTTCTTGTAGAGGTGGCTTCGCTCGAGGCCTAGGTCGGCGGCCGTCCTGGTCACGTGCCCGTCTCGAAACTCGAGCGCTCGCTCGATCAAATCCCGCTCTGTGGCTTCGACCATCTCTCTGAGCGGGGTTTCCGGCCGAAAATAGGAGCCGGTCACCTCCGCTGTTCCGATCGGCAGCAAGGCTCGTGCCTGGGCTTCGGTGATGGTCTCGTCCGGGGTGAGGATCACGAGACGCTCGATGAGATTGCGCAGCTCGCGCACGTTGCCTGGATACGTGTACCCATCCAGCAATTCCATGGCGCCAGGCGCGATCACCTTTTTCGGGCGATCATGCACTTCACACGCAAGAGCGAGGAAGTGCTCGGCCAGAAGCCGCACGTCGACCGTGCGTTCCCTGAGAGCGGGGATCTTCAAGGGCAGGACGTTCAGCCGGTCGAAGAGGTCCGGCCGAAATCGTCCCGCTTCGATCTCCGCTTGAAGTGACTTGTTGGTGGCGGCCACGACACGCACGTCGACCTCGATCGTCGCGCTGCCCCCCACTCGTTCGATCTCGCCTTCCTCCAGGACCCGCAGGAGCTTCGCCTGCATTTGAGGCGGCATGTCGCCCACCTCGTCCAGGAAGAGGGTCCCTCCGCTGGCTCGTTCGAACTTCCCGCGACGTTGCTTGGTGGCGCCGGTGAATGCCCCCGCCTCATGGCCAAATAGCTCGCTTTCGATCAGTCCTTCGGGAATTGCCGCGCAATTGAGTTTTTCGAGAGGCCCCTCCGCCCGCGACGAAGCGGCGTGGATCGCCGAGGCGACCAACTCCTTACCGGTTCCGCGTTCCCCGAGGATCAGGACGGAAGCATTGGAGTTGCCGGCGAGCTCGATCTGCCCTCGGAGCTTCGACATGACCGGACTCTGCCCGAGGAGCGAAGCCCCGAAGTCGTAGCGCCGCCGAAGCTCGCGATTCTCGCGTTGGAGCTCGTGGATCTCGAGGCTTCGCTGGAGGGATAGGACGAGTCGGTCGCTTCCGATCGGCTTCTCGATGAAATCGTCTGCGCCGCGCCTGGTGGCCTCCATCGCGGTTTCGATCGTCGCGTGTCCACTCATCATGATTACCGGCGTGGAGATGCCGCGCTCGCCGAGCTTCACCAGCATTGCAAGGCCATCCATGCCGGGCAGCTGGACGTCTAGCAAGATCGCATCGAAGGTCTGCTTTGCGAGCTTCTCGAGCGCGATCTCCGCGCTTCCGGCGACTTCCACCGCGTAGCCTTCGAGCCCTAGCGCACGAGAGACCGAGGTCAGGATGTTCCGTTCGTCGTCGACGACGAGAATCGTCGCAGCCGCCATGCCGCTACGCTAGCACACAACAGCGCGGGCTTAGGAGCCCGTCCCGCTGCCCTGTTTCTTGATCGGCATCGAGCGGACGTTGGTCTCGGAAACACGTTGGTTGGCCTTCAGCCAGGGTGTCAGCGTCTCGGTTGATTCTGGCCGGGAGTACAGATATCCCTGCGCGATGTCGCAGCCGCGCTGGCGCATGTATTCGAGCTGACCCTCGGTTTCCACGCCCTCTGCGATGACTTCCAACCCGAGATTCTGCCCGAGTCCGATGATCATGTTGGAGATTGGCCTACCTCGCCCGTGCGACTCCACGCTCTGCACGAAGTTCTTGTCGATCTTGAGGGCATTCAGCGGAAACTCGTGGAGATACATCAGTGACGAGTAGCCAGTGCCGAAGTCGTCGATTGCGATGCGAACACCCACGTCTTGGATGTCTCGAAGAAGGCTGCTTACCATGGCCGCGTCGGACATCAGGGAGCTCTCCGTGAGCTCTAGCTCGAGGAACTCGGGCGGGAGATTCGTTTCCTTGAGCGCGTCGCGGACCTTGTCGATGAACATCGAATCTTCGAGCTGCCGAGCGGAGACGTTCACCCCGATCCGCATTGGCTCCAAGTCCGTCTCGTGCCAACGCCGCAGCTGCTCGCAAGCAGTGTGCAATACCCATTCCCCCACTTGGTCGATCAGCCCAAACTCTTCGAGGCCCGAGATGAAGTGGTACGGGGTCAGGAGGCCCCGGCTCGGGCTCATCCAGCGGATGAGGGCCTCGACGCCGATGATGCGCCCCGTTCGGAGGCAGATCTGCGGCTGGTAGACCAGCTGAAACTCCTCCTTGTCCACAGCGCGACGCAAGGCCCACTCGAGCGCGTGCCTTGATTGCGCTTCTTCCTGCATCGCGCTGGCGAAGAACTGATAACGACCGCGTCCAGACGACTTGGCCTGATACATCGCCAGGTCCGCAGCTCGCAAAAGCTCGGACAAGTTGTTTCCGTTATCCGGGTACATCGCGATACCGATGCTAGTCGAGCTGTTGACCTGGTTGCCGTCGATGCTCTTGAGCCCTTCGAGGCTTTCCATGATCCGCTCGACCACCGGTAAAACCTCTTTGGCCTCGCTCACCCCTTCTAGGATCACCGCGAATTCGTCGCCACCAAGACGAGCCACCGTATCCTGATCGCGAACGGCGGCCCGGATACGTTTTGCCGCTTCGATGAGAAGCTTGTCGCCGCTCTCGTGTCCGAGCATGTCGTTGATCTCTTTGAAGCGGTCCATGTCGAGAATCAGTGTTGCCACTCCGGTGCCGCTCCTCATGGCACGTCGCAGCGCGTGATCGACTCGCTCACGAAGCAGGGTTCGGTTCGGGAGCGACGTGAGCTGGTCGTATTGCGCCAGCCGCACGAGCTCGAGCTCCGTGCGTTTGCGTTCGATGGCGTAGCGAATGACCCGATGGAGATTCGCCCCATCGATGTGTCCTTTGACGAGATAGTCTTGCGCGCCCGCCTTCACCGAACGAAGGGATATCGCTTCGTCCTCCCAAGCGCTCACAATGACTAGCGGAACGTCGGGATAGGACGTCTGCAGACTTGACACGGTTTGCGTGCCTCGCGAGTCTGGCAGGTTCAGGTCGGCGAGGATCACGTCCGGCGCCAACTCCTCGGCCGAAAGCACGGCGTCGTTCAGGGTGCGCACATGCGTGATCCGGTAGTACGCATCGGTGATCCTGCGTAGCAGCCTTCGGATCAGCTGGGCGTCGATGAGGTTATCCTCCACAAGGAGGACTTCCTGGACCTCGCGCTGCTCCTCGTGTCCGTCACCCGACATTCGCTTCACCACCTAAAAATACGTTACCAACGCCTTATTACAGTGCTATGGTTTATGAGGGGCGTCAAGGGTGATCCGGCCCCTAAGGGTGGGCGTGCTAGCAGGCAAGGCAGAAATCTCCCTGGTTTCCGGTAAGAGGCGCATTCGCGTCCTCATCGCTTCGGGCAATCCAGAGCGGATCATGCTGGTTCGGGAGAGCCTCCACGCTTGGCCCGAGACGGTCGTCTGCCGTGTCGCGGTCAGCGTCGAGGACACCTTAGCCCAACTGGATAGCCACGAGCCTCATATCGTTTGCTGGGATACCGGGCTCGGGCCCGAACCCCCGGCCGCCGCGCGCAACGTTTGTGTGCTCTTGCTCGAGGAGGACGCCTGTCATCTACCCGCAGAGCCGTCCCTCGAAATGGTGCTGCCCGATGGCTACATCGCCGGGCTTCAGCGCTCGATCAACCGCGAGTACGAGCTTCGGCACGCACTGGTCCAACTCCGAGATGCGCATGGCTCCGAGACACAGAGCCGCTTGCTTCTGGCCCGAGCAACGGACGGGATAGTCGTCGTCGATAGGTCGCGCGCCGTGGTCTTTGCGAACCCAGCGGCATGCGGATTGTTCGGCGTCGAGAGCGCGGCTTCCTTGGAGCGGATCTTCGGGGAGCAGGTGCCCGAAGAAGGGAAACCCACCGTCTTCGAGGTGGAGTTCGCCAATGGCACCACGTCATCGGTGACCGGCACCGCAATCGCGTCCGTGTGGGACGGGCAGGAGGCAACGATCGTCCAACTTCAGCCGACGCTCAAACCAAGCGTGCCGCCCCCTTCCGGTTCTCGCGTGCCAGAGGATCGTCTTCGTGCCATCGGACGACTGGCTGCGGGTCTTGCCCACGAGGTGAACAATCCCCTGACTTTCGTTCTCGCCAACCTCGAGAGCCTTCGCGAGTCGCACCAGGCCATCCGTCGATTCGTTCGCAAGCTCCGGGTCGGATTGGCCAACGATGGAGAGATCAGCCCGAAGGCCTTCGAGCGTCTGACAGAGGACGCCAACCTCGAGGAAGTCATCGACGACGTCTCCGACATGTTGACCGACTGCCACAAGGGCATGCACCGCATTCGAGACATCGCCCGCAGCTTGGGAACGTTCTCTCGGGCCGACGATGAACGGGCCGAACTCATCGACCTAGCGCGAGTTGTCGATGACGCTTGCGCCATGGTCTTCAATCAGATTCGCTACCGGGCGCGGCTTGTGAAGCGTTTCGAGCCGATCCCCATGATTCCCGCCTATCCCGGCCGACTGGCCCAGGCTTTGGTCAACATGCTCACCAATGGGGCGGAGGCGATCGAAGGCGGCGCGTACGAGAAGCATCGGATCGTAGTCTCCACGCGTTTCGACGATGATCACGTGGTCATCAGCGTCAGTGATACCGGCATCGGGATCGACGAAGCCGATCGTCATCGGATCTTCACGCCGGGGTTCACCACCAAGGCCCACGATGGCGGAATGGGTCTCGGGCTTTCGTTGTGCAAGCGTGTCGCCGACGAGCATAGAGGTCGCATAGAGGTTCATCACCTGTCCGATGGGGGGACTCGCTTCGAGTTGATCCTTCCTGTGGACACGGGTCTCGAGCCCGTCGAACGGAAGCGCGAAAGCCGGCCGATCTCCGAGGCACCAGTCAACCGTTCGCGAATCTTGATCATCGACGACGACGCCATGGTCCTCTCGGCACTTCGGCGACGGCTGCGGAGGCGATACGACACCATCACGGTGCTCGGAGGCGTAGAAGCGCTAGCCCATCTTTCGGAGGACTCACACTTCGACGCGATCATCTGTGATCTCATGATGCCCGAGGTCGACGGTAAGTCTTTCTACGACACGATTCGGCAAGAGCATCCCAGGCTGATCGACCGCATCGTGTTCATGAGCGGTGGCGCTTTCACTCCGCGTCTTCGCAAGTTCGCCGCGTCCGTGTCCAACCCGGTGCTGCAAAAGCCGGTCACCCGCGAGCACCTCGAGTCCACGCTTGCCTCGATTCGCGAAGACTAACTACTCGTCGCGTAGGCCGAGCTCTTTCATCTTGTTCTGAAGGCTCTTGCGCGAGATCTTGAGCAGCCGGGCGGTGTGGGTGACGTTGCCACCGGTTCGTTCGAGCGCCCTGGCGATGAACTCCCGCTCGAGCTTGAGCGTCGCCTCGCGGACGGCTTCTTTCAAGCCGGTTTCGCCAGGTGTGGCCTCGAGCCCCGCCACCGGGGACGGCGCATCGCCGCCCTTCGCGTCTCGCACCTCTGGGGTCAGATACTGTACGCCCACCTCCCCGTCCTCGGCGAAAATCACGCAACGCTCAACGACGTTCTCGAGCTCTCGAATGTTCCCGGGCCAGCCGTAGCGAAGAAGCCTTCCGATCGCATCGTCATCAAAGCCGGTGACCGACCGGTCGAGCTTCTTATTGAGTTGCTGAAGGAAGTGTTCGATGAGCAGTGGGATATCGCTCGGCCGTGCGCGCAGAGGAGGCAAATGTACATGGACCACGTTGAGGCGATAGTAGAGGTCCTCTCGGAAGTTCCCGTTCGCGATCGCCTCCTTCAAATCACGGTTGGTTGCCGCCACGAGGCGCGAGTTAATGGTGATGGTCTTGATGCCGCCAACACGCTCGAACTGTTGTTCCTGGATCGCCCGAAGGAGCTTTACCTGCATGCTGACCGGGATCTCTGCGATCTCGTCGAGGAAAAGCGTCCCGCCGTTGGCCAGCTCGAAGCGCCCGGGTTTGCTAGTGACCGCGCCGGTGAAGGCGCCCTTTTCGTAGCCAAAGAGCTCGCTTTCCAAGAGATCGGGCGGAATTGCGGCACAGTTGACGCTGACGAAAGATTTGTCCTTCCGTGCGCTGTTCTCGTGAAGGGCTCTCGCGATGAGCTCCTTGCCGGTCCCGCTCTCGCCTGTGATCAGGACAGTGCTAGGCGTGTCCGCGACCTTCTCGATGACGTCGTAGACTTCCCTCATCAGCGGGGATTGCCCAATGATGCGATACCGCCCGCGCTCGTTGGGGTCGCCGCTCACATGAGCCTGTGAAAGCTCCCGGGTTCGCGCCGCCTTGTGAACCACATTGCGAAACTCGGTCTGGTCGAAGGGTTTCGTGACGTAGTCGAATGCTCCGAGTTTCAAGGCTTCGACCGCCGTGTCCACCGTGCCATGCGCGGTGATCATGATGACGGGTAGTCGCGGGAATCGCGTGCTGACTGCTTCGAGCACGCGCATCCCGTCGAGCTTCGGCATCCGCAAGTCGGTGATGAGAACGTCGATGTGGTGCTCGTCGAGCGCGCGAAGCACGGCCTCGCCGTCTGCAACGGTGTGCACCTCGTAGCCATCATGTTGAAGCTGCGCCTTGAGCACGCGGCGCAGGTTGTCCTCGTCGTCAGCGACTAGGACTTGCTTCGTTTCGGTCACGGGCGGAGTGTAGCTCGCAGACTCAGCTCGCGGCGAGCCGTTGCTTGGCGGCTCGAATTACCGTCGCCCGGTTTTTGCGCACTTGCTCGTAATCGAGCAACGCTGTTGCCTGCGGCTCGGAGAGCCGCCGGAGACGCTCGACGACATCTTTCGCGGTCAGTTGGTCATAGTTGCGGATCGGGGCGCGCCCGGTCTTGTGCCCTGCTCGCTTCGCCTTCGCTGGCGTTCCAGCCTGGGAGCCCGGCCGGAGTCTGTCCCGCGCCAAGGTGGCGCGGCTTTCGAGGTCGCTCGCCCGCGTCTTCAGGGCTTGCACACAGGTGTCTCGGGTCTTGATGGTCAGGTCACGCCAGGAGATGGCCTCTCTGCGGAAGGTGCGTCCCAGGGTGGCGGCGGAACGTCCCGTCGAGTCGACCAGCTTGGTGGTGGCGCGGGTCATCTCATCTCCAAAAACCACACTTGCTGTGCGGGCTTCGGACACGAACGCCTCCCCAGAATGCCGAGTTTGTTGGAAAAAGAGCAGGCTCTGCCGCTGGAGGCGATTGCCGCTCTGCACGAGTTTATTGGTATTAGACATGATTTTCTTTCCCCTTTGGATGACGCGGTGCGTTATCCAGCCAAACGATAGTCACGAACGCGCCGTAGTCAAACCGCGCGCGAAACCATGAACCTTCCGGCGACTTGCATTAGACTTTAGGGCTAGTGAGAGGGATTTTTCGAACGCTGGTCGTCGAGGACTCGAGCTCCATGCGGCGGCTTGTGTGCGAGTTGTTGCGTGAGCGAAATTACGATGTGGTTGCGGTCGAGACGGCCGAGGAGGCCCTGGCCGCCCATCTGGAAAGCCCATTCGAGCTCATGCTGGTCGACTGGACCCTCCCCGGGATGTCGGGGCTAGACCTATGTCGGGCCGTCCGGGAACGCGAGGGTGGTGAGGCCGTCGTGATCCTCGTGATCACCGGTCGCATTGGGGTCGAGGACCTCAATGAAGTGCTGGACGCTGGAGCCTCGGACTACCTGTCGAAACCGATCGACACCGAAATCCTCGGTACCCGTCTGTTGATCGCCGAGCGAGCCATACGCGAGAGCGCTCGGCGCGCCGCGGAGCGCAAAGACATGCAGTCGCGGCTGGTATTCGCCGACCGGATGGCTTCGGTCGGGACCTTGGCGGCGGGTGTCGCCCACGAGTTGAACAACCCGCTCATGTACGTTCTGTCGAATCTCCATTTGACCCGGGAGGAGCTAGAGGTTCCTAACGAGCGTGGTTGGCGCGACCGAGCGAAGCAGCAGGTCGACGAGGCCATCCATGGGGCGATCCGCATGCAGAACGTCGTCCGAGATCTCAAGACGTTTTCGCGCGTGGACGATGAGCAATGCAGCGACGTCGACGTACCCGGGGTGCTCGAGTCGTCGATCAACATGTGCTGGAATCAGATCCGTCACCGCGCGATCCTTAAGCGCGACATCGAACCAACGCCACTGGTCGAGGTCAACGAGTCTCGTCTAGGCCAAGTCTTCTTGAATCTGCTGATCAACGCTGCTCAGGCAATGTCCGAGCGAGGACTCGATACGAACCTGATCACCGTACGCACGTACACCGACGCGGACGGATGGGCGGTCATCGAGGTGATCGATAACGGAAGCGGAATCGCGCCAGAGACCCGTGGTCACATTTTCGATCCCTTCTTCACCACCAAAGGGATCGCGGAAGGCACCGGCCTCGGCCTCTCGATCTGCCGGAACATCGTTGAAACCGCTGGCGGTTCGATCGACGCGGAGAGCGAAGTCGATCGAGGAACGACGTTTCGGGTCAAGCTTCCGCCGTCGAAGCGCTCCTCCGTCCCGCTCGTGGCCCAGGCGCCGCCCATGGTGCACGCTGGCGCTCGTGCTCGCGTCGTCGTCGTTGACGACGAGCCGCTCATCGGGCGATCGATCCGACGCGCTCTCCGCCATCACGACGTCGAGGTGTTCCTGAATGGCCAAGAGGCGATCGATGCCCTTTGCGCAGACGAGCCGTGTGACGTCGTCTTTTGCGACCTCATGATGCCAGGGGTGAGCGGCATGGATGTGTTCCGAATGGTTGCCGAGTGCCGCCCGGAGATCGCTTCACGATTCGTGTTCATGACCGGCGGAGCATTCACCTCACAAGCACGGGAGTTCTTGAAACGGACACCGTTAGTCTGCCTCGAGAAGCCGTTCGAGCTTCATCAGATTCGCGATCTGGTCAGGGAGCGCGCCGAGCCGGCCGTCGGCTGAGGCGCAGCCTCCACACGATTGCGTCCTCGATCCTTGGCTTCGTAGAGGGCGTTGTCGGCACGGGCGAGGAGCTCGGCGCCTGTTTCGTCCGGATGCCGGGACGCAACACCGATGCTGATCGTGAGCGCGCCTTCGGGCTGCCCCGTGCCCCCCGGGAACTCGGTTTCCTCGACCATGGAGCGAAGTTTCTCGGCGACCTTGACGGCCGTCACGGCGTCGGTTCGCGGTAGCAGGACGACGAACTCCTCGCCACCGATGCGCGCGATCGTATCGATTCGGCGGAGATTTCGGGTCATGAGGCCGGCGAGCTTGCGAAGCGAGGCATCGCCTGTCGGATGACCGTGTCGGTCGTTGAGCGACTTGAAGTAGTCGATGTCGATCGCCAAGACGCCGACCGCATGGTCGAAACGTTCGGCGCGGTGCAGTTCGTCTTCGAGTCGAATGCGAAGCAGCCGTCGATTTCCGAGGCCCGTGAGGTCGTCGTGCTGAGAGCCCCGGCGGAGCTCGTCGAAGAGTTGGGTGTGGCGAATCGCGAGACCCAACTGGTCTGAGATCGCGGCTAGAAGACCGGTTTCTACTTCGGAAAAAGAGCTCCGCTCAGGCCGCGTGGCCGCGAGCACGCCTGTCGTAGTGCCGTGATGAATCACTGGAAGAATTGCCATGGACCCACGTTGTTCGATTGCCTCCCACAACGAGTTGTCTGCGAGCGCCGCCAAGTCCTCGATGACGATGGTTTCGCCGCTCCGGGCCACCTTCCCAAGCGGTTCCTCGTCGAAGAGTACGATCCGTTCGAGGAGCTCGCCTGGCTTTTCGAACCCCTGTGCCGCTCGCAGGGTGAGCCGCTCGGTCTCCGCATCGACCAGAAACAACATGCACTCTCGCAACCCCAACGCCTCGACGAGGCGACTGACGATATCGGCCAAGACCGCATCGAGCTCTTGCTCGGACGCGCTGGCGCGAACGATATCGAAGAGGAGCGCGCGCTCGCGAAGCCGCTGCTCGAGCTCGGCGGTTTTCTCGCCGAGGGCCTTCTTGAGCGTGAGCTCCTCGCGCGTGTTGCGGAGCTCTTGACCCTGCTCGATCATTCGAACTTCGAGCGAAGTGAGGTTGGCCAAAAGCCCGTTGATCGCGCGTCCGATCTCGCCGATCTCGTCCCCGCCCATATCCGGGAGTCGTTGCAGGCTCTTTTCGCGAGCGTGCGCGTCCAAGACTCGAACCACGCGCGCGATGCGACGGCTGACCGCGACCTCCACGTAAAAGCTGGTGAGTGCCCCCGCGGTGAACGTCGCTCCCACGGTGATCCATAGAAAGACCAGCGCGCTCACGTCGATGCCGGCCCAGCGCAAAGCAAACCAGCCTGCACCGGATAGAATCAAGGAAAGCGCCGATGCTTGAAGGCCGGCTCGTAGCGCGAGTCTTCGGCGGGAGGCCGCGGGCATCCATTCACGCTACGCAGTACGCCCGTTCAGTCAAGCCCAGACCAAGGGTCTCAGGGTCCTGGTGGCGATGGGTGGACTCGAACCACCGACCTAGCGCGTATGAAACGCCCGCTCTAACCGCCTGAGCTACATCGCCAAAGGGGCGCGAGTATAAGCGTGGCCGCTTACCGCGCAATGTGGTCTCGTGTGGATGAAAGTACGCGCTTGGCAGGGTGGCTCCCTTGGTCTATGCGAGCACCGTGTCGAATCGAGCGATCGCTGCTTTCTCCATGGCCACCTTGTGTGGCCTGCTCTCGGCGTCGGGCGCGCTCGGGCAGTCCGGTTGGGGAGAACCCCTTCAGCCCGAGGCCCCGAAGGCGCAACCCCCTCCACCCCCCCCACCCGCTCCCGTGCCCGAGCCGGCACCTGAGTCAGCAGCGCCGGAGCGCACCGAGGCGAACCCAGACTGGGCGGATGCACCGCCCTCCGAATATGAGGAACGGTCGCCACAGAACCCTGATTGGGTCGAGGAAGACGAACCTCCGCCGGTGGGTGACCAGCCCGACAATGCCTCCGGCAGCTACGACATTCGTTACGCCAACCGGAGCCTGACGATGCCCCGCGGCATGATGCGCGGGACTTTCGATGTGGTCGTGGGGCGCCGCAAAGAGGTCCAAACGATGTTCGACCCCTTCGGGCCCACCGGAACGATCTCGACCCTGAACCTCGGCGTGGCGCTCACGGTGGCGGACGACATCGAGATCGGATTCTCTCGCTATCGCATGGGCAGCTATCCCCCGGTCAGCATCTTTCCCGATTTCGGGTTCGGCGGTTCGGGGCTCGTATCGATGATCGTGGCGCCCGAGGTTAAGTTCGGGGACATCCCGTTCTACGCGCGCTTCCAACCGCTCAACAACGGCGTCTCCCAGATCGCCATCGACGCGGTGTTTCGAATTCCGACCCGCACTCAATTCGGGTTCCTGATGGGCGTTCCGATGCGGTTCGTTGCAAAAGAGCACTACGCGTTCGACACGGGGATCGAGTTCAACGTCGAAAACAACCCGAACGGACCGACGGTCTGGTCGATGAGCATTCCGTTTGGCTTTACGGCGAACGTGACCGATCAGGTGTTCTTGAATTTCGATTCGGGCATGCACTTCTTCGATCTGAGCCAGGTGATTCGCACCGCGACGTCGGGGCTCATCAACGGACCCTTCTACTTCTTCCCGCTGGGCGTCGGCGGTGGATACACACTCAAAGCGGAGAGCACGATGATCGACATCTTCGCGAACTTCAGATTCCCGACTCTTTACGGATTCACGACCAGGGCCTCGGAGGTCAACGCCGAAACCTGGGCGGTGACGATCGGGTTCAACATCTACTCTCCGGTGCTCTTCAAGGGCAGCGCCCTCTAATGATCTACGAGCTCGACGATCGGAGGGTTCGCATGGAAGGCGAAGTCTTCGTGGCGGATTCGGCCGACATCATCGGCGCGGTGGTCCTCAAGAACAATTCGAGTATATGGTTCAACGCCGTCGTTCGGGGTGACTCGGACGAGATCGTCGTCGGAGAAGAGAGCAACGTACAGGACGGTGCGGTCCTGCACACCGACCCCGGCGTTCCATTGACCTTGGGTCGTGGAGTGACCGTCGGGCATCACGCGATCGTGCATGGTTGCCAAGTGGGAGACTACAGCTTGATCGGCATCAACGCGGTGGTCATGAATCACGCGAGGATCGGAAAGCACTGCATGATCGGCGCGAATGCGCTCGTCACCCAGGGCCAAGAAATTCCCGATTATTCCGTGGTCTTAGGCGTCCCCGGCAAAGTCGTCCGACAGCTCGAGCCGGCGGAGGGCAAGGGACTCGAAAAGAGCGCGGAAGGATACGTCAAGCGTGCACGCCTCTACCTGAAGTCACTGCATCCCGACATCCGCTTTTCGTAGCCCCCCAAGCTAAACTCGTAGACGTAGACGTGGTCGTGGTCGTAGTCGTAGTCGACCACGACCACGACCACGATCACGACTACGATCTGTAATCATTCGAATCGGCCCAAGAGTCTGGTTTCGCCTAGCTCCTCGCAGAGTGCCTCCAGGGCGGGCATGTTGGGGCCGTGCCACTTCATGTCGTCGATCGATTCTTCGAACGGCACGTCGAGTCTCAATGTTGCGAGCTCTCGATAGAGTCGTGCCTCGTCGGGCATTGCGTTCAGATTTTGGGCGAGGGCGGCTGCGCCGCGAACCTCGATCCCCCATGTGTCATGGTCAGACGGAATGTTTTCGAGATGAACGAACTTGGCGAGCACGGCCGCAGTGCTCTTGGCGCCCCAGCGGGGGATCCCGGGAATCCCGTCTGCCGTGTCGCCCACGAGTGCGAGGTAATCGGGGATCGATTCGGGGAGCACGCCAAACTTCTCTTGGACCCCGTACTCGTCGAGCACAATCTTCCGTCGACGATCCAACGTAACGACGCGACTACCGCGAACGCACTGGCAAAGGTCTTTGTCGGGCGAGCAGATGACGACCTGGTCGACATCAGGCGCAGCGTCGAACTTCGCCGCCGCCGCCGCCAGCGCATCGTCTGCTTCAAACTCCACCATGGGCCAAGTGACCATCCCGAGCGCCAGACTTGCTCGCTCGGCGAGGGGGAACTGCGCAAACAGATCCGGCTCCAGTCCCTCGCCGGTCTTGTAACCATCAAACAGGTCATTGCGAAACGACTCGACCGTGTGATCAAACGCGCAACCTATGTGCGTGACCTCCTGGTCTCCGAGGAGCGCAGCCATCGAACGCAGAAAACCGCGGGTAGCCCCGACCTCCGCTCCGCTCGGTGAGGTCGCTTCGGGCGCGCCGAACCAGGCGCGGAACAGCTCGTACGTCCCGTCGACGAGGTGCACGTTCATCGCGCGGTCTTACCCCAACTCGAGGTTTCGGCACGGGGTGGTGGGGAGAAGGATCGGCATTCCGAATACTTGTGGAACGATCTTGTATGCCGGAGCGACCCTGGTTGGATGAGATTCGAGTGACGACGACGGAGGCTCTTCGCCGTTACGGTAGGGCGACGATGCCCCCAAATGTCGCGGCTTTCTTGCGGGGCCACCCCCATATCTTGTACCTTGTAGGTTGTGACCATACACAAGGTGTAACCTAATGCGTATCAGTCCGGACACGGTCTCTCAGGTGCCTGGGGCCAGGAAAATTGCGGGCGTGAGCCTTCTTCAACCACCTGAAATCATGCGTGAAATAGAGAAAGATCAATCGGCCGAACATTTCTACTTGACTGTGTCACGGTCGCGGGGCTACTTCGCAGGCTCGCCCCCTAGCGGTTGTGGTGGCAAGGAGGCTGCCAGCGCAATCCCTTGTGGGATCATTGTGGATAGCGCGTGCACCACCTGGGGAAGGAAGGTGGACAGCGCTCGGGTGGTGAAGTGCGCCTGGTTGGAGGTATGTTGTGGCACTAGAAACTAGGGGAATGACCAGCAATTTGGAGATCGAAGGGGCCCAGAGGGCGGAGGTGTCGCAAAAGACAGGCGGCTTAGCCATCGAACGGCGGCTCACAGGGACCGGTGAGGAAGCGCTCGAGACCGTGGAATACGTCCTTCGCGACAGCCAGATCACCAATTCGGATGGTTCGGTCGTCTTCGAGCTCAAGGGCGCTGAGGTCCCCGAAGACTGGAGTCAGCTCGCGACCGACATCGCGGTTTCGAAGTATTTCCGGAAGGCCGGGATCCAAGGTGACAAGAACCGCGGCGAGAAGAGCGTTCGCGAGTTGGTGTATCGCGTTGCCCATTCCATCCGAGAAGCCGGGGAAGGGTTCGGCGGTTATTTCGCCGATGCCGACGCGGCCGAGACGTTCGAAGCCGAGCTTTCGCACCTCTTGATCCACCAAAAAGCCGCCTTCAATTCTCCCGTCTGGTTCAACTGCGGCCTCTATCAGCGCTACGGCATCGAAGGTTCGGGCGGAAACTATGCGTGGGATCCAGAGCAGGACATCATCTTCAGAACCGACACGGCGTATGAGCATCCGCAGTGCTCCGCCTGCTTCATCCAGGCAGTCAACGACGACCTCATGGGGATCTACGACCTCATCAAGAACGAAGCGCGCCTCTTCAAGTACGGCTCCGGCACAGGCACCAACTTCTCGAAGATTCGCGGCAAGCAGGAGAAACTCTCGGGTGGCGGCACGTCGAGCGGCTTGATGAGCTTCCTCGAGGTGCTCGACCGCGCGGCCGGCGCGACGAAGTCCGGTGGGACCACCCGCCGCGCTGCCAAGATGGTGTGCCTCGACATGGACCATCCCGAGATCGTCGACTTCATCGAGTGGAAAGTTCGAGAGGAGAAAAAGGCGCGCGCGTTGATCGAAGCTGGCTACGAGTCTGACTTCAATGGCGAGGCCTACCACACCATCTCGGGTCAGAATTCGAACAACTCGCTTCGCGTCACTGACGAGTTCATGAAAGCCCTCGAGACGGACGGTGAGTGGAAGACGTATTTCAGGACTTCGGGCGAGGTGTGCGATACGTACCGGGCGCGAGACCTCTGGCGGAAGATCGCTCAGGCCGCATGGGCCTGTGCCGATCCCGGCGTTCAGTACGACACTACGATCAACGACTGGCACACCTGCCCGAACACCGACCGGATCAACGCATCGAATCCGTGCTCGGAATACATGTTCCTCGACAATTCAGCGTGTAACCTCGCCTCGATCAATCTCTCGAAGTTCCTCGATGAGGAAGGCAGATTCGACGTCGAAGGCTATCGCCAGGCGATTCGCGTACTGATCATAGCGATGGACATCCTCGTGGATTACGCGAGCTACCCGACGCAGCTCATCGGCAAAAACAGCCACAACTACAGGCCGCTGGGGCTTGGCTATGCGAACCTCGGCACGCTTTTGATGCAACTTGGCATCCCGTACGACAGCGACGAGGGCCGGACGATTTGTGCGGCGCTCACGGCGATTCTGTGCGGTCACGCTTACGCAACGTCCGCCGAAATCGCCGCGGCGAAGGGGCCTTTCACGGGCTTCCAGCGTAATCGTCAGCCGATGTTGCGGGTGATGGGAAAGCATCGTGAGGCGGCCTACCGCATCAACGAGGTGGACGGACCTGGAATGACCGGCGGGGATCCGACCGCGTGCCCGCCCGAGCTAATCCATGCGGCCCACGAAGATTGGGATCTCGCTTGCAAGCTGGGCGAAATGTACGGCTACCGGAACTCCCAGACGACTGTGCTCGCACCCACCGGGACGATCGGGCTTCTGATGGACTGCGATACGACCGGCATCGAGCCGGACTTCGCGCTCGTGAAGTTCAAGAAGCTCGCGGGCGGCGGCTACTTCAAGATCGTCAATCAGAGCGTTCCGAAAGCGCTCGACCGACTCGGATACACCGACGCGCAAGTGGCGGATATCGTTTCCTACGTCACCGGCACTGGTACTTTCACTGGTGCGCCGCACTTCGGTCGCAAAGCGCTCCTCGACAAGGGTCTCACCGAGCGTGAAATCGAAAAGGTCGAGACCGCGCTCCGCGGCGTGTTCGACGTTGGATCGGCGCTGGCGCCTTGGGTGATTGGAACCGAGGCCTACGACCGGCTAGGAATCGCGTCGGACGTCTCTAGCAAGCCTGGCTTTCACCTCCTTCGACACTGGGGCGTTTCCGCCAAAGAGATCGGCGAGATCAACGACGTGGTCATCGGCCGGATGACCGTGGAGGGCGCTCCGCACTTGCGGGCCGAGCACTTGCCGGTGTTCGATTGCGCCAACCGATGCGGCAAGCTCGGCGAGCGATTCCTGTCGCCGATGGCTCATATCCACACGATGGCGGCCGCTCAGCCGTTCCTTTCCGGCGCGATTTCGAAGACGGTCAACGTTCCGGCAGAGTCGACCATCGAGGACGTGGAGCAGATCTACAAAGAGGGTTGGAAGCTCGGGCTCAAGTCTATCGCGCTCTACCGCGACGGGTCGAAGTCGTCGCAGCCGCTCAACACCGCCGACGACTCCAACGGCCAAGAAGAATCGCCAGAATCACAAGATACGGCTCGGGCTCTCGAAACCCCTGTGCGTGAGTGGCTCACGCCTCCGCCGACGCGGCGACACCGGCTTCCGCAAAAGCGTATTGGCTTCACGCAGGAAGCGCGGATCGGTGGTCACAAGGTGTTCTTGCGGACGGGTGAATACGAAGACGGCTCTCTTGGTGAGATTTTCGTCGACATGCACAAGGAGGGCGCGGCCTTCCGTTCCCTGATGAACTGTTTCGCCATCAGTGTTTCGATGGGTCTACAGCATGGCGTTCCGCTTGATGGGTACGTCAGGCAGTTCACCTTCACTCGGTTCGAGCCACAGGGGATCGTCGAGGGTCATCCGAACATCAAGTTCTCGACGTCGATCATCGACTACGTCTTCCGCGTGCTCGGGGTCGAGTACCTGAAGCAATATGATTTTGCTCAGGTGCCCCCGAAAGAAGAGCAAGCAGAACTCCAGAACCCTACCGACGTCGCCGCCGTGCAACGCCTCGAGGGCTCTAAACGAAGTGCGCCTCCTCCGGCGATCGAGCCCGCTGAGCAAGTCACTTTCGGCTTCGATGGTACAGTCGCCGCCCAGCCCAATGCGCTCGACCAACAACTCGGAGAGATGATGGGGGACGCCCCCATGTGCGACAAATGCGGGCACATCACAGTGCGAAACGGGGCCTGTTATAAGTGCCTAAACTGCGGCAACAGCATGGGCTGCTCCTGACGGGGGTCAGGCACGCCGTTCGGCGGCTTTCCTCCTCGCGACTCCGCTGCGAAATACATTCGTATTCCTCACTCCGTCCCTGCGGGGGCGCTCGCCGACCGACGCACCTGACCCCCGTCAGGTCTTGAAGGGGCTCGCTCACGCGATACGGCGGTTGGGTCTTGACTGGGTCGGGGTCTTGGGGCGCGCCGCGGACTACGAGGGCTTCGTCGGCCATGACCGGTACTGGGGCAGCCGAGGTTTGGAGCCGGTTAGAATCGTCTTTTATGCCGAGGCTACCGCTGGCTCCGCCCCCATAGTCCGCGGCGCGCCCCAAGATCCCTACGTCTCGAATCTCCGTGTGGTGCCGGGCACTGGCCTGAACCCCCGCCAGGATGGGGTGGAGAGACACGGCGACGACCTTCGGGCTATGAGGTGAAAAACCCAGGCCTTCGCATGACATCACAACAAGCCGAAATCACTCATAAACCTCAAACATGACAGGGACTTCCCCGCATCGTCGTGTTCACGGTTCGTCACTTCATGTCATCTGATTTCACATCGCCACGTCAACGTCAGGTCAATGAGAGGGACCGTGGCAACGCAGGCCCGAACAGCGATGGGCCGCGAGACTCCGTTTTCCGACCACTCGGTGCGTTGCAGGACATCCTTTCCCGGAGCGCCGCCGCCGTATTGCCAATCTCAGCCACCGATTGGGTGGCGGCCGTCAGCGGGCCGCCACCATTTCGCCGCTCAGCTCCACCGAGAACCGCCTCGAACGCGTGAAAAGAGAACGGTCGCGGACGGCACGTATCTTGATGGCTCTTACAACTCGTGGAGCTTCACGCCGCCTCCGCGAGTGCCGAGATCTCTCGATCCTACGTTCGTCGGGCTCCGGAGCACGGAGTGCTACACCGCATCGTGCGCGAACAGCTGCTGACCTTCCTTTGGAAGCTCGACCAGCGTCACGACGAATGCGGTGTCCCCCTGTTCGTCAAGCGTGAGTTTCAGCGCTTCGTTCGCTGCGGAGTGCTTGCGCATGGGTTCGCGCGCTTTCGGTGTGCAGGCTGTGGCACGGACCGTTTGGTTGCGTTCTCCTGCAAAGGTCGGGGCTTTTGCCCGAGCTGCGGGGGGCGCCGGATGACCGAGCGTGCGGCCCATCTCATCGACCGTGTGCTTCCGCACGTGCCCGTTCGCCAGTGGGTGCTGAGCCTCCCTTTCGAGCTTCGCTATCGCCTCGCGTGGGATCACGAGCTTTGCCGCGCTGTCCTTGCGGTCTATACGCGCGCGCTACTTGGCTTCTACAGGAAACGGGCCAAGGGACCGGGTCACCCGGAGGGACGAACGGGGACGGTGACCGTCATCCAGCGCTTTGGTGGCGCGCTCAACTTGAACGTCCACTTCCACACGCTTGCGGTCGACGGGGTCTTCGTTCGAGAACCGGATGGCTCGCTTGGATTCGCCGCTGCCAAAGCACCGACCGACAACGAAGTCGAGGCACTTCTCAGCAGGGTTCGAAAACGAATCTTACGATTGCTCGTGCGCCGAGGGTTGCTGTGCGAGGAGCCCGGCGAGAACCCGGACGAGCCGGAGGCGCCGCCCCTGCACGCCCTCTACGCCGCTTCGGTCCGACATCGAGTCGCGACTGGAAGACGTGCGGGCGCACCCGTCTTGCGTCTCGGAAGGGCAAAGGAAGCGACATCCGCTCAGCTCAAGCGCCGCCGACAGGGGCGTCTTGGCGGCTTCGACCTTCATGCGGATACCTCAGTCCGCGCCAAGAACCGGCCCCGTCTCGAGCGCCTCTGCCGCTATCTGCTCCGGCCGCCGATCGCCGAAGATCGGCTGTCGTTCACGTCGGATGGACGGGTCCTCGTCCGCCTCAAGACGCCGTGGCGCGACGGCACCGATCACATCGCCCTAGAGCCTCAGGAGCTACTCGAAAAGCTCGCTGCCCTGATTCCGCGCCCCTACACGAACCTCGTCGTCTATCACGGGGTCCTGGCACCGAACGCCAAGTGGCGCGGCGAAGTGGTTGGCTTTGGAAGACCTTTGAAAACCCCGGAGGCGAGCGCTTCGACCACTTCAGGGAAGGTCGCTGGCCCGTGCAATCGAACCTGGGCCGAGCTCATGCGCCGCGGCCTCGACCTCGACGTACTGCAGTGCCCCAACTGCGGCGCCCGCATGGGTTTCGTCGCGGCCATCCTGCTCTCGAGCACCATTCGCCGAATCCTCTGTCATCTCGGCCTCCCCGCTGACCCGGTCGGGCTTGCTCCTGCCCGATCGCCTCCCCAACTAGACGACGCATGGGCCTGTTGACCTCGCTCGCGTAAGAAAGGCCGAGCGGGTGAACTGCTGCGACCGCTGGCCGAGATTGGAGACCACCGAACCCCATTGGCCGCATCACCGGACGCAGGCCGCCTTTGTTTGCCGGTCCTTCAGCCCCCGAATTGGCCCCTGAATTGCGCAGAACGTCTTATACGTTAACTTTGCGAGATTAAGAGAGGGCGTTTGTTTCGCCTATCCCCCCACGCGACCAGGCGCTCAGCGGCTCGGACGAAACTCCTTTGGCTCCTTAAACTCCCGAATTGCGTGGTTGTAAGCCTTATGTCGACTTCCTCGCGGACCGAAAAAGGGCGTTCGAAGTTACCATGAGCTCCGAGGTTCCCAGGCGAGTACTCCGTTTGATAGGTTCTCGGTCTGATGAGAGCAGCCCAAGCAGGCCCCGAGGGACGGATGCGTGGTGCAGGGCGCGGCAAGATGGGGCTTTCGAGCATCCGAGCGTGGGCCGTTGGCCTGGAGATCGCCTTCCTTGTGGGGGTCTTCGTTCTGGCCTGGGCGGCCCTGCAACGAGTCGAACAGCGAGTTCGTGACGATGCTGGGCAAGTGCTCCAGGCCGTGCTCGAGACGTCGCACGAATCGCTGCTCCTCTGGGTACGTGACCGCGAAGATTTGGTCGTTCAGTTGGCTGCCGATCCAGAGCTCGTTTCACTGGTCTCCGCCCAGCTCGCCCAGGGGCGCTCGAAGGACTCGCTCGCGGGGAGGAGCGCTTTGGTGGGTCTACGCCGTGTTTTGGAGCGGCACTCACAGCGCTACCAGGGCACCGGCTTCTTCGTGATCGGAACCGATGGAATCAGCGTCGCCGCCGTCGGCGACGACAGTCTCGGGACGCCAAATCAACTGTGGGAGCAGCGGCGTCACCTCATGCAACAGGCGGTTTCTGGCAAGCCCGTCTTCGTGCCACCCGTTCGCTTGCAGGGCCCCGAGAGCGGCACCGCAGTCGAAGATCCGGCGCTCTACTTTGCGGCCCCCGTCGTAGACGACGAGAAAAGGACCATCGCCGTTCTCGCGCTGCGATACTCGCCGACGGGCCTCACACGCATCGTGGAGATTGCTCGTATATCGAAGACGGGCGAGACTTACGCCTTCAACGCGCAAGGGCGCATGCTGACAACGAGTCGCTTCGAGGAGTCATTGCGCGCGACTGGGACACTGGAGGCGGGGCAGGACTCGATTCTGTCGTTGTCTATGACCGACCCCAAAACCGGAGAGCTGACCGTACCGGTACAGCGAGCAAAGGCCGGTCGTGGCGCCGACGTGGACGGGTATCGCGACTATCGAGGCATTCGTGTGCTGGGGGCGTGGATGTGGAGCCAGGATCTCGGTTTCGGACTGACGACCGAGATTGACGAAGGCGAGGCCCTGGCCCCCTACGAGTCTACACGCCGCATCGTCATCGCAGTGCTCGCGACTACTGTCTGCTTGGCGCTGTTGCTCACGGTCGCGGTGCTCCGCGTTGAGCGCAGACGTTTTCTCGACGTTCGCGACCGCGAAGAGCGCCTTCGGGCCATCCTCGACACCGCAGCAGATGGCATTGTGACCTTCGACGATGAGGGCACGATCGAGGCTACCAACCCCGCGCTAGACCAGATATTTGGCTACCGGAGCGGCGAGCTGATCGGCCTCGACATCAACGTTCTTCTTGCAAGGGCTGATTCCCAAGTGCAGGGCCCGACAATCCTCCAGCCACCTGACGACGAGTCCGGCGAGATTAGCCCCGAGCTTCTCGGTCGCCGAAAGGATGGTACGACCTTCGAGTTCGAAGTCAGGGTCGGTGAATCGGTTGCGGACAACAAGCGACGGTACACGGCGATTCTGCGCGACGTCACGGAGAGAAGGGCCCTCGAGGCGAGGCTTCTGCAGTCACAGAAGCTAGAGGCCGTTGGCCGGCTCGCCGTCGGAGTGGCCCACGACTTCAACAATCTATTGATGGGGATCAGCGGATGCGCACAAATCGCCAGCAAACGGATTCATTCCGATGCACCGCGCCCCTACCTCGATAACATCCGACAGGCGGCAGAGAGCGGCGCGGCGATGACACGCCAGCTCGTGGCGATGACGCGCAAAGGTGACACCGGTCAGAAGGAGCACAGCGCCCTCGATCGAGTCGTGGATCGTCTCGAAGAGATCCTGAGACGCCTGATCGGAGAGGATGTCTCGCTAACGACGGTGTTGAGCGCGGAGCGCGGTATCCCTGCTTGCGCGAGAGGTCAGATCGAGCAGATCGTCATCAACCTAGTTGTGAACGCGCGGGATGCGATGCCCCGCGGCGGAGTAATCAAGATTGCCACGTGGGCGACAGAGATATCCGAAGAGTCCGGGCTCCCACACGGTCTCGCCCCAGGCCGCTACCTAGTGCTGTCGGTGACGGATAGCGGGACCGGAATGGACGCGGACACGAAGGCGCGCATCTTCGAGCCGTTCTTCACCACAAAGCCGGTTGGCAAAGGGACGGGACTCGGCCTCAGCACAGTCTTCGAAATCGTCAAGGACGCTCGTGGCACGGTCGAATTCGACAGCGAGGAGGGCAAGGGCACCGAATTCCGTGTCTTTTTACCCTGGGCCGGCGCGGAAAGCGCGGAGGATGTGGGCGCCCCTTCTGCAGAGCAACAAATGAGCGGCACTGCACTGCTGGTTGAAGACGACACCACGGTGCGCATGACGGTTCGAGACTACCTGCAAGATCTCGGATTTCGCGTCGTCGAGGCCAAGGACTGCGACGAAGCTGTGGACGTCGCTAGTTCCGAATCCCTCGACCTGCTTCTGACCGACACCATCTTGCCAGCTGGAGACGGCGTGCTGGTGGCTGAGGAAGTGCGCGCCAGACAGGGCTCCCTCCCAGTTCTGATGATGTCGGCACATCCGGCCGACTACCTGGCGGAGACAGGGCGAATCCCACAAGGGACGCCTCTCCTGCAGAAACCGTTCACAGCAGAGCGGCTGCGAGAGGCTATCAGAGTCTTGATGATCGACTCGAGCAATCAAGCGCATGAGACCCCGACGCCGACTTCGCCCGAAGCGTCCACGGCATCGCTTTGCGTCCTTCTCATCGAGGACCATGACGCCGCCCGTATGGCGGCGCATGAGCTCCTGGCCGATGAGGGCATCAACGTAATCGCGGCAGGCACCGCGGCGGAGGCGCTTACGGCCTATGTGGAGTCGGCAAGCAAGATCGACGTGGTGGTGACAGACATCGGGCTCCCCGACATGGCGATCGATGATCTCATCGGAGAGCTCAACCGAATACGGCCAATTCGCGGCACTGTGTACATCTCAGGTCTCGCGGAAGATGATCTGCAGGTCCAAAAGCTCCTCCGAAACCAGAAGGCAATCTACTTGAGAAAACCAGTCGATTTCGATGCCCTGGCGAGGACCATTCGCGAGTGCGCCAATGGCACCACCGCCGCTGCAGAACAGGCTGCCCACACTAACACTTAGAGCCACCGATCAGAGTCGAACTGATGACCTACGGTTTACGAAACCCAAGGTGCACTCAATACTTTCAAGAGGTTAGGGTGCTTAGTGACCAATGTTGTCCGTTTCAGCGCATTGAAGAGCTGATCAAGGAGTTGCAGAAGCTCATCCACTGCTGTCCGGGTGCAAAGGCGGTCCGACGTCATCCGTCGTCGGGCTGGAAAGGATTGGGCAAAGCGCCGAGCCGATCTACCATCGCCACCAACCTCGTACCGAAAGGGCAGCATGGCGTCGCCGCATCGAAGAAATCCCCGAAACCTCCTCGGCATCGTCCTTCTTACGCTCGCGACCGCAGGGTGCGGTAGCGATAGCTCGGATACGGACGGCGATCCGCCCGACCGGGACTTCGAACCAAGCGCCTTTGGTGAATGGCTGAAATTCGAGCCGGAGGGCGCTGTGTGTGCCAACGGCTCGCAGTACAAGTACTTCATCAACTTCTCGGAGACCTCGAAGAACGTGGTCATCTTCCTCGAGGGCGGAGGCGCCTGCGCCAACTACGAGAGCTGCGCCGGCGGCCAGCCTTTCAATACCGATTGCATCATGGAGGGCGAGGGAGCCGAGTGCATCCGCGATAACTATCCAGCCGTCTACTTGCGCTTGGAAGAGCTCGCGCCGTTCAGCGCCATCACGGAGCCACTCGGAGTCATCGATGGCAACGTGCCGGTCGAGCTCGCCTACCCTCCGCTTTCGTCGAACACGGACATCAATCCGATGGGGGACTGGAACAAGGTGTTCATTCCCTACTGTACCGGCGACACTTATCTCGGGAGCCGAGTCAACACGTACGTCGATCCCGACGGCCTCGGACCTGACGTCGACTTCCACCACATGGGACACCAGAACATGCTGATCGTCATCGAAGAGCTCAACCGCATGTTCAACGAGGTTCCGAAGATGATGGTCGGAGGTTGCAGCGCTGGCGGCCTCGGCTCCATGAACAATTATCCCTTCATCCGCGAGGGGATCGAGGGGGTGGAGCGAAGCTACCTTTTGGCCGACAGTGGTCCGATCGTACCCGCCACCCCGAACGGCGAGCGGAGCAACCAGCTCGGCCTGACCGCCGTGCAACCGGTCTGGGGCGTCGACACGCTCATTCAATCCTTGCCGATGGGCGGCGATCGAGTCCAGGCCGATTTCGGGGAGGTGAATGCGGTTGTTTCGGAGCTCTTCCCGAACGATCGTCTCTCCATCTCGATCTTCGAGCGCGACTACGTCTACAGCCCCGATGTCTACGAGGGTTCGTTCGAGTTCTTCTCGACTCCCGAGACGTCCCGCGACACTGGACCCGGCCGCACCGAGGTCTATCGCCTCGCGTCCGAGGACCTCGCAGCCCTTCGCCTCCGTTTCGACGAACTTCCGAACCTCGCCTACTACATCCCGAACTACCGAAACACCAATTCGAGCCACTGCCTCACGGTCACCGGTCTAGAAGACGTCGGCAGCTCCGAGCTCGAGTTCATCGCGGCTTTTCAGGAGGACCCGTCGACTGCGACTTGGGCGGGTACCGAGATCGAAACCAACGACGGCGTCGTCACCTACAAGGATTTCATCGAGAGCCTTCTCGACGACTCGGCGCCGCTCGAGAGCTATTACGAGGGCACCTGCGAGGGGAAGTTCCAAGTCTGCGCGCTCGATTGCGAGGCGTACGACGAGGCCATGTGCGAAGCCGCGGTGCAGTAAACGCGCTCAGCTCACTCAGCTCCTGAATTGCGCAGAACGTCTTATACGTAGACTCGTCGTGTAAGTCCAAAGCGTTAGTGTCCGGTTTCTCCAAAGTTGAAATATCCGGTTTGGGGTTTCATTCGCCCCATGACGGACGATCTCACCGCATTCAACGGACGCGAAATGGACCGACTGACGATCATGGGCAAGCTTGCCGAGGGACGGCTCTCGCAGCGTCAAGCGGCGCAGTCCCTGTCTGTGAGTGAGCGGCAGGTCCGCAGACTGTACAAAGCCTTCCGGGACCAAGGTGCTTGCGCGCTGGTGTCCAAGCGTCGCGGCAAGCCGAGTACGAATCGACTGCCTGAAGCGCTGCGGCAGTACGCGCTTGAGCTCGTGCGAGCACGGTACGCGGACTTCGGGCCGACGTTCGCGCACGAGAAACTTGTCGAGCTTCACGACGTGCGGGTCTCGGTGGAGACGCTGCGCAAGTGGCTGATCGAAGACGGAATCTGGAAGACACGCGCCGAGCGAAAGAAGCGCGTTCAGCAGCCGCGTCGTCGCCGCGATTGCTACGGAGAGCTTATCCAAATCGATGGCTCGGACCATCATTGGTTTGAAGATCGCGGACCCAAGACCGTGCTATTGGTCTTTGTCGACGACGCGACCAGCGACCTGATGGAGCTGCGGATGTGTCGCTCGGAGTCGACGTTCGACTACTTCTGGGCGACGCGCAGTTACCTCGGGCACCACGGGAAACCGGTAGCCTTCTACAGCGACAAGGCCGGTATCTTCCGCGTCAACGCCAAGGAGCCCAAGGGCGGCGATGGTTTGACGCAGTTCGGTCGTGCGATGACTGATCTTAATATCGATGTCATTTGCGCCAATACCCCGGCCGCCAAAGGCCGCGTCGAGCGCGCGCACCTGACGCTTCAGGACCGGCTCGTCAAAGAGTTACGGTTGCGCGACATCTGCACCATCGAAGACGCGAATGCGTACCTGCCCGAGTTCATGCAGGACTACAATCGGCGCTTTGGTCGCCCCGCTCGAGTCGAGCACGATGCCCATCGACCGCTGCTCGGTGATGAACAGCTCGACGATATCTTCTGCTTGCAGCACACACGCAAGGTCACCAGCAATCTCACGCTTCATTTCAAGCGCGTCATGTACATCCTCGAGCCGACCGAAGAAGCCAAACGCGCCGCGAAGAAACGTGTGACGGTGTACGAGTTGGAGGACGGCAGCGTTTCGATTCGCTACGAAGGCACTGAGCTCCCTGCGCGCCCCTTTCACAAAGACCGCCGCGTCACCCAAGGCGCCATCGTCGCGAACAAACGTCTCGGTGCCATGTTGGAGCACATCAAGAAACGGCAGGAAGGCCAAGAAGAGCGACGCCTTGCTTCAGCCCGAACCAAGCGCGACAAGGCCCTGGTGACGAAGAGGTTTGCGGCGTGGGGCTCCGATGCGGAGGTGCAAGATGCACCCCAAGCGACACCGCCCGGATGAACTCCACGCCCGGCACTCTCAAGACGCGGAACGATGTGCTCTGCGCAAGGGCAAACACCAGCTCACCGGCTCATTGGCCTGCCCACGCCCCCCCAAAAAACCTGCACCGCCCTGCTCCATGCACCCTTTCGGATAGGACATTTTAACTTTGCGGAATCGTAGGACACGAACGCTTGGTTTTGACATTCTCCGACTTGAGCCAAGGCGTTTGAATGTACTATCAGCCCGCCCCGCTTCGGCTTCCGCGTAGAGACCCCGGACACTTTCGTCGACCAGGGCCTTCACTCGTTGCTCGACCTTGGCTTGACGAGCATCCTCGATTCGTTCCGCGGCCCGGTCAAAGCTCGCTTCAAGATTCCGAACGGCTTCGGCCAGAGGTCGAAGGGCGTCGGTGGTGCGGTTGGCGTGCGTGATGAACCCGTCTCGGGTGGTGCGTCTAACTCTGTCCATGCTTCTCCTTGATTTCGAGCCGGGGCAGTCCGTGCGCAATGGCCATGATCAGCACTCGGCTCGTGCTTAGCGGGACTCCCTGATACTCCGGTCGGTCTTTGATGGCGTCGAGCTCACGTTCCGCGCGCGTCCAGAGTTCCGTCGGTAAACGCAAACTGATCTGCTTCATGGGACGACCCTGCACTCGCGATCTTCCCGAATCAATCAAAACAACCCGATCGCACTGCAGATACATTTGAGCATAGGAAAAACAAACGCCCTCTCGAGTTCCGACCCCCACGCGACATAACATCTGGTACCGCGCCATTCGGCGCTAGTCGTCATCCCGATAGGCTAAGAGAGTCGCTACGCCGATTGTGGTCACGCGTAGAGCGTTGCGATGTCGTCTTTGTACTTCTCCACGACGACGTTGCGCTTGACCTTCATGGTCGGGGTCATTTCGCCGCCGTCTACGGTGAACTCGACGGGCAAGACGCGGATCTTCTTGATCGTCTGATATCGGGCGAGCTTACTGTTGCAGTCGGATTCGACGCGCTCCATGAGGAAGGAATGGACGCGCTCGTTCTTGGCGACCTCGTCGAGCGGACCCTTCGGGACACCGGCGTCGTCGCAGAGCACATCGAGTGCCTCGGGGTCTAGCGTCACGAGCGCCGCGAGATAGGGCTGCTTGTCTCCGACGACCACAACCTGGCCAACGCCCGGGATCTGGTTGATGTAGGCTTCCATCTCCGCTGGCGCGACGTTTTTGCCGCCGGCGGTGACGAGGATGTCCTTCTTCCGGCCGGTGATACGCAGGAAGCCGTCTTCATCAATGGCTCCCAAATCTCCGGTGCGCACCCAGCCATCCGGCGAGATCAGGTCGGCGGTTTTGTCCGGGTCGTGCAGGTAGCCCTTGGTCATCGTGGGACCCCTGGCGATGATTTCCCCGTCTTCGGCGGTCTTGACCTCCACACCGACCACCGCGCGCCCCACCGTTCCAAAGTGGGGCTCTCCGAACCTCGACAAGGTGACGATGCCGGTGGTCTCGCTCATGCCGTAGGCCTCGTAGATCACGATGCCGACGGAGGCGAAGAAGTCCAAGGTCCCTCTGGAAATGGGGGCCGCTCCCGTCACGGCGAGGACGAGCTCGTCCAAACCGAGCGCGGCGTGGACCTTCGAGATCACCAGCTTTCGCGCCAGTGTTCGCGAGAGTGTCGAGCAAGGCTCTCCGCTGGCAACTTCCTTCTCGAAGCATTCGAGCTCGGTCTTGCGCGCCCAGCTCGCGAGCTTCGCCTTGAGACCAGTGGCTTCGGCAAAACGGCTCTCCAGCGCCCCTTGGAACTTCTCCCAGACGCGCGGAACGCCGAGGAACACGGTGGGGCGGACCTCGGTCAGATAGTCCTTAATCTGCGCCATGTCGGAGCAGAAGAATGCCTGTCCGCCGGTGGCGAGTTGGGTGAAGTTGGTCGCGATCTGCTCGGCGATGTGAGACAGGGGCAAGTAACTCACGATGCGAAACGGCGCACTCTCGGGCGTGTCAGGGCGGAACATGGGGAAACGCTCCAGTAGCCCTTCGGTCATCGAGGTCATGTTCAGATGGCTGAGTTGCACGCCTTTGGGTAGCCCGGTCGTGCCCGAGGTGTAGATGAGCAAGGCGGTTTCGTCGGTCGTGATTCCGGCAATCCGTTTGTCGAGCTCGGCATCGTCTTGCTTGCGGCCGAGCGCCTGGAGTTGTTCCAGAGACATCACGCGCTGGTCGTCACCTGCGTAGTCGTCCATCAGAATGAGGTGCTCGGCACTCATCAGCCCTCGCTCGATGCCGGCTCGGTACTTGCCGAGCTGCTCGGCGGTGTCGGCGATGGCGATCTTGGCCCTGGCGTGCTTGGCGATGTAGGCGGCCTGCTCGACCGTGTTGTTGGTGTAGATCGGCGCGGGCACACCGCGCGCGGCCTGGATCGCGAACTCGCAGATCACCCACCCGCAGCGCGAGCCGCCCACGATTGCAACGCAATCTCCGACCTCATGTCCCAGGACGATCAGCCCTTTGGCGGTGTTCCTGACCGCAGTCCAATACTCAGCCCAGGTGTACGTCCGCCATGAGCCGTCCTCCTTCTTCTCATGGATTGCCGGAGCATCCGGCTGCCGCTCGGCCCAATCTGCAAGCCGATGCACCAAAGTGTGTTGCTGACCCATGGTCCTCCTTCACCGGCGTCGCCGGTCGCAGCGCAGCCCACCGGAGCGCCGCCAAGTCGAGGCATGGAGCTGCATACGGCGTGCCAAATCAGACCCGGTGTGTTCCCTGGAAGTTCCTGTGTTTCCTGGGAGTCCTGCGCATGCGGTCGCGCAGTTTCTGCGTTTCGGGCGCTCGGACGCAGCGGCTGCGCGCCCTGCCGGCCCTTCGACAGCGTTGGAAGACCGAGCCTTCCTCGTGGTTAACGCGCGCGCGCGAAGTGTAAGGAGACGACGAACGCCTTAGGCTGCGGCGGCGTTCACGTGGTTGCAGGCGGCGACGAGCTCCGGGACGAAGTTGGTTCGCTTGTCGGCGCAGGCGAAATGGTCGCCGTCGACCTCGAACTGCTTGGCTCCCGGGATGGTTGCCGCGAGCGCCAGCTGTCGGCGAGTGGGCACGATTTTGTCGCGTGTCGTGACGACGACTGCCGTCGGTACGGCGATGTTCGACGCCCAGTTGCGTGACGAAAAACGAATGACGGCTGATAGTCGACATAAACGCCCTTTCCGGTTCAAGCCCCTGGCGACATAACATTCAGTACCGCGCAATTCGGCGCTCATCGTCATCCCGATGGGCTAAGAGAGTTACTCAGATCACGCGCATGGCCCCCCATGCAAGACGCGCATGCGCCAGGATTGCATCGATCGAGCCCGAGTCCGGGACGCGTGTCCTGGGCAGAGTCGTCAATCCGGATTCACTGCGTTTCAGCGGGGTCTTCCGATCGGCACCTTTCCGTGCAATCGCTACTGAATCGTCCAAACCAAGCCGTGTCATCGAAAGCTGGCTCACGCATGAGCCTGCCCAAAGCAGAACGCCGGCCGCCCCTCACAAAAAGACAGGGCGGGGCTCGGAGGCCCCGCCCTGCTCGTCTCAGATGAACACCTCGGTCGATGTCTTCGGGCGGCGCTATCTGCAGTTGTTCAGCGGGCAACCCGCCTCGTTCGCCCCCTCCAGTAGGTACTTCAGCTCTTCGAAGGCGGCGGTCGCGTACGCCTCCTGGACAATCGCCTTAACCTCGTCCTCACTGTACTGGTAGGAGACGTCTTCGTTCGCCGCGTTCAGCAGCGCCGCAACTGCGTGGAGCATAGCCGAAACAAACGCCCTCTCGAGTTCCGACCCCCACGCGACATAACATCTGGTACCGCGCCATTCGGCGCTAGTCGTCATCCCGATAGGCTAAGAGGCTGATCTGGCATGAAGGCGTCATGTACGAGAGCACCGGCCAGTACGGGCAATCGTCGCTACGCAGAGTCCGACTCGAAGACGGCAAGGTGCTGGCGCAACGCAAGCTCGGGCCAAAATTGTTTGGCGAAGGCTTGGAGCGGATCGGCGAGCGTCTGATTCAGCTGACGTGGCGGGCGGGTCTCGCCCTCGTCTCGGACCTGAACACCCTCGAAGAGCGCCAAACGCTCAGCTCACTCAGCCGCTCAGCTCCTGAATTGCGCAGAACGCCTTATCTGTCTACTTTCTCCGACTTGAGACAAGGCGTTTGAATGTACTATCAGCGGATGACGGCCAAGCCGAGTTTCTGATTGCGTTCGGGGATGCTCCCCCGCCATCCGAAGGAGTCTCGGATGATGATTTCGTCCTGAACGCAGGAGAGCGAAGTCGGCGGAAGCGGGAGACTGCGGCGCGCCGGAATCAGAACCGGTTCAAATTTCTTGTTACGACCCGATACGGCGCAGCGTGCGCCGTTTGCTCGATCGCTGTACCCGAGGTCTTGCAAGCGGCGCACATCTTCGAGGTGCGAGACGGAGGATCGGATCATCCGGCGAACGGCCTAGTGCTTTGCTCTACGCATCACGCAGCGTTCGACAAGGGCCTCTTCGCATTTGATCCGCATAGCACTGCGTTGATCTACAAAGCGGGCGGCCCGAGCGAGGACGACCTGCGAATCACACGAGACGACTTGCAGCACCTTGTTTGCCGACCGCACCCAGATGCCCTTAGTGAGCGCTATGCAAGGTGGAGGCGTGCAAACACTGCATGACGCACGCTGAGCAACCGGGGGCATGGCGTGAAATCACGTCGCGCTGCGTGGTGCAGCCCGCAAGCAATGCAAGCACCGCCACAACCACCAATCGGCTGGTCACGGTGCCACCACCCCGTTGACGTATTGCTCCGTCGGGATGTCTGTAAAGAACGTCCCAAAAATGTCCACCGTGCTTTGCTCGTTCTCGCCGTTGATCGTGGCGCTGAAAGAGCCTGTCACAAAACCGCCAAAGGCCAGATCGATCGTGTTGATTGTGATCGATCCCGACACTAGGTCGGGCGGGAAGAACGAGGTTTGGGCTGCAAGCGGCACCGTGGAGTCCTGTGGGGCCACCACGATCCGGGCGCCAGTGTTGTTGTAGCCGGTTTCTATGATCGTCGTCCCCACCCCTAGGTCTGGGAAGAGGTAGATTTGGATCACGATGCCGCCGATCTGAAAACTCACCAGCGATTGGTTCGGGTGGTAGTTTGTGCGCATGAAAGTCCACTCGGAGTGGTGGCGCGTTACATCAAACCCGTCGCCGTAGAAGCGCATCGTGATGTCCCCACCGATCGGCAGTAGGCTCCAGTCCACCTCCGGGGGCGCCGTACCGCCTGCACCACCGTCTCCGGCTGCGCCTGCGGCCCCGGCCGCCCCACCAGCACCGCCCGTGACTGCCCCGCCTGCACCACCGTCTCCGGCTGTGCCCGCGGCCCCGGCCGCCCCACCAGCACCGCCCGTGCCAGGGTCAAAGCTTGCGTCGCCGCACCCGTTGCACGCAAGCGCCAGCGCAAGTGGTAGAACTAGGATGTTCCACTCCAGGCCGCTAAGCCGTTCACCCCTCACCAAGTTATTCATTGCCGCCCCCACCGCTTCGTCAGTGTAGCAAAGTGGAAGGTCCCGCACCATTGCGGAGCTTGCGGCCGCGACGAGGGTGTTGTCAAAGCTAACCGTTTGCATAACTCTCCTGTAAGTGGGCGAGACTCCGCCCTGTCGGCCCGTGTCAGGGCCGCTAAGATTTGATTCGTTGTGCTACCCGTCGCGCGGGTGCGGGGGCTACAAGCGGCCGATGTTGGCGATGCCGGCCAGTGCACCAACGGTTAGCGCAAAGAAACTCAGCCACCGGTATGCCTTGCTCAGGTTGTGCCGTTGATCGTCGGGCTCAGGCAGCTCTCGTCGGCCGTCAGATCCATCGAGACAATCTTGCCAACAAAGTACAGGCACCGCAGGAACACAGGGACGCCCAGCCAAAACACAACGCGCATCGCCACTTTATGGCCAGGTGCGTACTCCCCCAGATCCGCAAACTCTTTCAGCACCAGATATTCGCCTGTCAGCAAGGCGGCCAACATCGTCACCAGTAGGCCCACTCGATCGGGTATTACTTTGCCGGGCACGCCCAAAGACTAACGCAACGTTTCGCCCGTTCTAAACTTATGGGCGGATCTCCAGACTAAAAGGTCTGTCTGCGCTGCACTGGACAAGGATCTTCCCTTCGATTGACCACCAGGCGTACTGCTGTGTGTCAACCGTCTTGCCGCTGTTCAGCCAGGGATCGGGGAAGCTGTAACGGATGATCGCTTTGCCCGGATCAACCTGGTCAACATCGGTAAGCACCCAGCCGTTGCTGGGGCAAGCGAAGTCGTGGAACTCACTTTGGTCCCCGTTGCCGCCTGTGCCGCCCTGTGCGCCGGCGTCGGGTACGTCCATCATCTCACCCACGGCGTCTGCCCCGCAAGCCAGCGCCAAAATAAGTGCGGCAGTCAAGATGGTTCGTTTCACTTGAGTCCCTCCTTCGTTGATAGTCAATACGGGACCATCCCGCCTTCTTTGCGGCACATTTTGATCCCGCCTTCACGGATCGCTCGGTGTACGTCGGCAAAATATTTCGGACAAGAGGGTACGTTTATTAAGAGACGGTTCATGGTTCTGGCCTAGGCCGCACGGGCGGCCCGGTACTCCTTTTTGCGACGTTGCATCGTGAGCTGCTTGGTCTTGTCCCTTTCGGACAGGACCTCATGGTGGCGACCGTAGTACACGTCGGCCGGGGTGCAGTTGTCGAGCGATTCGTGGTAGCGGCGGTGGTTGTAGTAGCTAACGAAATCGCGCACCGCCGCCTCGAGCTCCCACGGGAAG
>PVMK01118212.1_pt1:0-5000 | contig 309367 bp, 274 predicted proteins | sample 1853481 | NCBI WGS metagenome assembly PVMK01 (sample SAMN08533507, study PRJNA380276) | Marine sediment metagenome, whole genome shotgun sequencing project.
TGTAATGATGACGCAGGCCCCAGCAATGATGGTACCGCCACCGTTACGGTTACTTCCGATGGCGCCGGGTCTTTAGTCTACCTGTGGGATGACGCCAATGCTCAAACTACCCCCACTGCTACCGGATTAGCAGCAGGCACCTATAATGTCACCGTTACCGATGACAACGGTTGTTCCGCTACGCTGCCCATCACCGTGGACCTGCCCCAACTTCTCACTTGCTCCATCACCCCATTCAGCGGTCTTCCAGAATGTAATGGCTCTACCAATAATCAATTGACCGCCAATGTAAATGGGGGAACCCCTGGTTACAGTTATACCTGGTCAGTGGTAGTCATAGACGCTGGTGCTACGGAGCTACCTAATGATCCCACCACTCTTGGCTGGACTATTGCCAGCGGACAGGGAACAGCAACCATTAATTTCACCGCCGGAGACACCTATAGAGCTAAATTTAAGCTGGACATAGTGGACGCCAATGGTTGTGTGACCGCATGTGAGACTATTGTGAATCCTTGTTCACATGTGTCATTGCTAAAAACCACATGTGATCAAGTTGACCCAACAACCAGCTGGTCTTTTGCACTTTATGAAGGACCAGACGGGTTTGGAGGAACTGAAATAGCTTCAGGAAGTACCTCCGGAAATGCTGATGGAATTATTGGTTTTGATTTTGTCAATCTTGATCCTTCAAAAACATATACTATATGTGAATTGAGTGTGCCTGCTGGATGGTCAACTCTTTGGAAAGTCGATACGAATAATGATGGTGTGGCGGACATGATTGTACCAGCCTACAACCCGAATGCCGATGATCCAACACCCTCCAATCTTGGGAATACTTGCTTCGATTTTGGTGCTGGTACCGCCTACCCAATAATTGTTGGGGGAGTATTGGTATTCGAAGTGGACAATTGTTTCCCAGGGGGTGATCCCAGAACACCAGGCTACTGGAAAAACTGGAATACCTGCTCGGGCGGTAACCAGGTACAGACCGCTGCCCATAATGGTGGGCCATCTGCGGGATGGTTCATCCTGGATGATATCCTGAACGACCCGGGAATTTCCTGGTGCTCAACATTCAGTTTACTTTCCTGTGAAGATGCCGTGAGCATACTTGATCAACGTGATTTAAAAACTGGCAGGAAAAAAGCCAGTGACGCCGCTTATACCCTGGCTATGCATTTATTAGCGGCACAGCTGAACTTTGCTGCGGGAGCTGAGACCTGTTCAGGGGCCCAAGATGCGGTAGCTGCAGGAGAGGCATTACTTTGTTCCATTGGATTTGATGGAACAGGAGGTTATTTGAAGGGAAAAGGAGCGGGAGCCCTCAAACAACAGGCGCTTGACCTGGCAGCAACTCTAGACGCTTATAATAATGGAGAGCTGTGCAACGGAAATGTTGCTCCTATCCCAATTGCACCTCCAACCACATTTGAGAACAATGAAGCTGAGAGTGATGAAATAATAGTAAGTGAGATTGAGGTGAAAGCTTACCCCAATCCATTTGCTGAAGTATCAACCATCCAATTCAGTATACCTTACGACTCTTATGTTGTACTGGAGGTTTATTCAATAATTGGCGTGAACGTATCCAGCTTATATGAAGGCAGAGTAATTGCAAATCAAGTATACCAGGTAGAATTTGACAGAGGAACTCTCTCCGATGACACCTTTATTTACCGTCTGAGCACCGAACACGGTATGAAATACGGCAAGCTGCTGACAAGATAGTTTGCTAATTAGAGACGACTTGGAATAACTCCGCTGGTAAATACTGGTGGAGTTATTTTTTTCCCATGACATGATCAAGTTTGGTTAACTTATTTCTGACTGTAAACTTCCAGCAGTTGTTCACCTTTCATTGAAAGAAGGGGCCTTATTAGTAATTTGAAGAGGGGTTGCTAATATCTGGGCAATCTATCTTATAAAAAAAAGAGCGTCCCACAAATGTGGAACGCTCTTAATAATAAAGTCTGGCGACGACCTACTCTCCCACCGGTGAGGGCAGTACCATCAGCGCTGCCGGGCTTAACTGCTCTGTTCGGAATGGGAAGAGGTGGACCCCGGCGCCATAATCACCATATAATCTTTTGACCGTACAGGTCAATTTCTTTGACATGGAAGTAAGTTTTGCAGTAAAAATAAAAAGCACAAGGTAAATCATTTGAATAAAAGCTTACGGGTAATTAGTATTGCTCGGCTATGCCATCTCTGACTTTACACCTGCAACCTATCTACGTCATCGTCTCTGACGACCCTTATAAAGAAGCCTCATCTTGAGGTGAGTTTCGCGCTTAGATGCTTTCAGCGCTTATCTCTGCCCAACTTAGCTACCCGGCGGTGCAGTTGGCACCACAACCGGTACACCAGAGGTTGGTCCATCCCGGTCCTCTCGTACTAAGGACAGACCCTCGCAAGCTTCTTGCGCCCACAACAGATAGGGACCGAACTGTCTCACGACGTTCTGAACCCAGCTCGCGTGCCACTTTAATGGGCGAACAGCCCAACCCTTGGGACCTTCTCCAGCCCCAGGATGTGACGAGCCGACATCGAGGTGCCAAACCTCCCCGTCGATATGAGCTCTTGGGGGAGATCAGCCTGTTATCCCCAGAGTACCTTTTATCCTTTGAGCGACGGCCCTTCCATGCGGTACCGCCGGATCACTATATCCTAGTTTCCTACCTGCTCGACTTGTTAGTCTCACAGTCAAGCACCCTTATGCTATTGCACTCTGCGAACGATTACCAACCGTCCTGAGGGTACCTTTGAAAGCCTCCGTTACGCTTTTGGAGGCGACCACCCCAGTCAAACTACCCACCAAACAATGTCTCCCCGATGGGGATTAGGCATCACATAAATAAAGGGTGGTATTTCACGGGCGACTCCACCAAATCTAGCGACTCAGCTTCATAGTCTCCCACCTATCCTACACATCATGTACACAATGTCAATGTTAAGCTATAGTAAAGGTTCATGGGGTCTTTCCGTCCCGTTGCGGGTAAGCGGCATCTTCACCGCTACTACAATTTCACCGAGCTCGTGGCTGAGACAGTATCCAGATCGTTGCACCATTCGTGCAGGTCGGAACTTACCCGACAAGGAATTTCGCTACCTTAGGACCGTTATAGTTACGGCCGCCGTTTACTGGGGCTTCAGTTCAATGCTTCTCAACCCTAAGGTTGATAACATCCCCCCTTAACCTTCCAGCACCGGGCAGGTGTCAGGCCTTATACTTCATCTTTCGATTTCGCAAAGCCATGTGTTTTTGCTAAACAGTCGCCTGGATCTTTTCACTGCGGCCTTCCGGGCTGACCCGAAGGTCAGCACCGGCTAGGCGCCCCTTCTCCCGAAGTTACAGGGCCATTTTGCCTAGTTCCTTAGCCACGACTCACTCGAGCACCTTAGGATTCTCTCCCCGACTACCTGTGTCGGTTTACGGTACGGGTACCTTATCAATTAACGCTAGCGGGTTTTCTTGGAAGTCTGTTTAACCGCATTATCCACGCTGCCGAAGCATTGTGGTACTATCAGGTTCGGCATTGTCTGCGGATTTGCCTACAAACAATATACCTACTCCCTTCAACGTACTATTCCGTCAGTACGCAGCGGGTTCACTCCTCCGTCACCACTTCACTTGGTAAGGTAGTATCGGAATATTAACCGATTGTCCATCGACTACCCCTTGCGGGTTCGCCTTAGGTCCCGACTAACCCCCGGCTGATTAGCATTGCCGGGGAAACCTTAGTCTTTTGGTGTGAGGGTTTCTCACCCTCATTATCGTTACTTATGCCTACATTTGCTTTTCTAACCGCTTCACCATCCCTTACAGAACGGCTTCGCCGCTGGTTAGAATGCTCCCCTACCCAACGCCTTACGGCGTTGCCTTAGCTTCGGTAATATGCTTGATGCCCGATTATCATCGACGCCCTGTCGCTCGACCAGTGAGCTGTTACGCACTCTTTAAATGAATGGCTGCTTCCAAGCCAACATCCTGGCTGTCTGGGCAACTGGACCACCTTAGTTCAACTTAGCATATATTTTGGGACCTTAGCTGTAGGTCTGGGTTCTTTCCCTCTCGGACTAGGACCTTAGCACCCTAGCCCTCACTGCGGGGCTTATTCTAGTAGCATTCGGAGTTCATCAGGAGTTGGTAGGATTTGACTCCCCCTAGTCCTATTGGTAGCTCTACCTCTACTAGAAATTACCCCACGCTGCTCCTAAAAGCATTTCGGGGAGTACGAGCTATTTCTCAGTTTGATTGGCCTTTCACCCCTACCCACACCTCATCCAAATACTTTTCAACGTATACTGGTTCGGTCCTCCATGGCGTGTTACCGCAACTTCAACCTGGACATGGGTAGATCACCGAGTTTCGCGTCTACCCCCTCTGACTATCGCGCCCTGTTCAGACTCGCTTTCGCTCCGGATGCTCACCTTAGGTGATTAACCTTGCCAAAGAGGATAACTCGTAGGCTCATTATGCAAAAGGCACGCCGTCATCCCCATTAATGGGGACTCCGACCGCTTGTAAGCGTATGGTTTCAGGTTCTATTTCACCCCCTTATTCAGGGTACTTTTCACCTTTCCCTCACGGTACTGGTTCACTATCGGTCTCTCAGGAGTATTTAGCCTTACCGGATGGTGCCGGCGGGTTCAATCGGGATTTCTCCGGTCCCGACCTACTCAGGATACTGCCTCGCACTAATACCTTGCCAATACGGGACTCTCACCCTCTGCGGTCCATTTTTCCACATGGTTCTTGTTCAGTTTTAGTTTGATTATGCAGTCCTACAACCCCCCATCAGCCGTAACTGACAGGGTTTGGGCTGTTCCACGTTCGCTCGCCACTACTTGCGGAATCACTATTGTTTTCTCTTCCTCCGGGTACTTAGATGTTTCAGTTCTCCGGGTTCGCTCCCCCGATTGCTCGGGAGTGACTGGCCTTCAGCCAGACGGGTTGCCCCATTCGGATACCCACGGATCTACTCGTATGTGCC